>ERZ1034917.2041-NODE-2041-length-10457-cov-12.584599_pt1 | contig 10457 bp, 8 predicted proteins | sample MGYA00520605_ERZ1034917 | MGnify/ENA primary metagenome ERZ1034917 (study PRJEB33766, sample SAMN09781784) | gut metagenome | biome: gut microbiome | host: Homo sapiens | place: Madagascar | study: EMG produced TPA metagenomics assembly of the PRJNA485056 data... | reverse complement strand
ACGGGTTCTGATGTATCTCACGCTGATTTACCCACAAATTCCCGTGAAGACCCTTCTTTTTTTCAGCAGGGAGAAGCCGTACTGCCTCTCACTACCAGCTCCGTCGGAATCAGCACTTCCCGCTCTCCTCCGTCCAGCGCCAGCTTCACCGCCGTTTCACCCATCCGGTCGAACGGCTGGTGGATCGTGGTCAGCTCCGGTTCGCACGCCACCCCGAAACTCAGGTCACTGTATCCGATCACCGAAACCTCCTCCGGTATCCGGATCCCCTGCCGCTCCAGCGCCGTCATCACCCGCAGCGCGATCAGGTCATTGCCGCAGCTCACCGCCGTCGGCCGATCCGGCTCCGAAAACAGCCGCTCCAGAAACGGCACCAGCGGCCCACCGCTTCGGAAGCATTCATCCCGGTAAATCCATTCCGTTTTCACCGGCAGGCTGCGCTTCGCCATCTCCGCCAGAAACGCCTCTGCGCGTTCATCGCCGAAGCGTTCCCCTTTGAAGGTCGTCACGTGCGCGATTCGGCGGTGCCCAAGCGCACACAGATGCTCTACCGCCTGCGCGATTCCGGCCCGGTCGTCGGTGCGCACGCTGCCGGAACCGATCGTTTCGGAGAAGTCCAGAAACACCACCGGCACGCCGCACTCCCGCGCCGCACTCATCAGATAATCGCCGCGTTCGCCCGCCTTGCCCCAATGCAGCAGCGCCGCCGGACATTGGCTCAGCACGGAATCCAGACGGGTGATGAAGTCCTCTTTGCCGTTTGCGGCGATGATCTTCATGAAACAGCCGTGCTTTTCCGCTTCGACCGTTGCGGCGGTCGCGGCGCGCATCACGAATTCCGGGGTGCCGCCTTCGGGCAGGATCATCGCAAGCGTGTTGGCCTGCCCCGATTTCATCTGCGCGGCGATCGCGTTGCGGCGATAGCGCATCCGGGCGGCGGTGCGCTGAACCAGCTTCCGGGTCTCCGGCTTGATGCCCAGCTTCTCGGCGCGGTTGCCCAGTACCGCCGAAACCGTCGAGCAACTGACACCGGCGGCCTTCGCCACATCTTTCAGCGTAACCATTTGAACAATGCTTTCTTATAAAAGTGACGGATGAATGACGGAAAAATAACGGAGCCGAAAAAAGGGCCGGAGTAGTTTGCTCCGGCCCCGGAATATCGGCTTTACCGATTACCGGTAAAGCGGCCCGAAGTTGGCGCAGGCGCGGTAATCGGCGCCCTCTTTGTCCATGCCGAACGCGGCCCATGCGTTCGGGCGGAAAATCTGATCTTCCGGCACGTTGTGCATGCAGACCGGAATCCGCAGCATCGCGGCCATGGTGATCAGGTCCGCGCCGATATGGCCGTAGTTGAACGCGCCGTGGTTGGCGCCCCAGTTGGCCATCACGCTGTACACGTCCTTGAACGCGCCTTCGCCGGTCAGGTTCGGCACGAACCAGGTGGTCGGCCAGCCCGGATCGGTCCGCTTGTCAAGCTGGTCGTGAATCTCCTTCGGCGGCTCGTAGGTGTAACCTTCCGCAATCTGGAGCACCGGGCCGAGCCCCTTCACCAGGTTGATGCGGCTCATCGTGACCGGCATGCCGCCTCTGGTCAGGAAGCGGCTGGAGAAGCCGCCGCCGCGGAAGTAGCCGAGGTTCGCCGGGACCCAGCTGGTCGCGTCGAGGCAGGCCTTGGCTTCGTCGGCGCTGATCTCCCAGAAGGGCTTCATCGCCGGTTTGCCGTCGGCGTTCTGGCGGCCGGTTGCGTCCATCGTGGTCGCGCCGGAGTTGATCAGGTGGATCATGCCGGGAACGTCGAGATCGAAGCCGGTCGCCTTCTTGACGGCTTCCGGGCTCCAGTAGGTGCGCACGTCGCTGAAACCGGAGGCGGTGCCGGTCAGCAGGTGGCCGAAGAGCATCGCCAGACCGTTCAGCGCGTCGTTTTCCGTCGCGACCACGAAAGCCTCGCGGATGCCGTTCCAGTCGAAGGAGGAGTTCAGGATGGTTTCCATGAAGTCGCCGTTCGGCATGTGGTCGGTCCACTGCCGCTGGCCCTGGAAGCCCGCCGCGATCGCGTTGTGGCCGAGCGCCTCTTCGCCGAAGCCGAGTTCGGCCAGCTTCGGATTGCCGATCATCAGGTCGCGGGCGATGATCACCATCTTGGCGACGTATTCCCAGATCGCCTGCTGCTGTTCCGGGGTCTTGCCGTCCTTGCCGTTGTAGATGTCCTCGTACTGCTTGCAGTTGGCCTTGATCCAGGCCATCGCGCGCTCGAACTCTTCGGGATCGTAGATGTTCTCGTTCACGCGGCGGATGAATTCGGACATGTCGACCGAAATGCAGCGCATGTTGAAGTAATCCTCGAAAAATTCGGGATCGACGATCGAACCGGCGATGCCCATCGCGACCGAACCCATCGACAGATAGGATTTGCCGCGCAGCGTCGCCGCCGCGATGCCGGCGCGGGCGAAACGCAGAATCTTTTCGCTGACGTCGGCCGGGATCGTGGTGTCGGCGGCGTCCTGCACGTCATGGCCGTAGATGCCGAAAGCGGGCAAGCCCTTCTGGGCATGGGCGGCGAGCACGGCGGCGAGATAGACCGCGCCGGGACGCTCGGTGCCGTTGAAGCCCCAGACCGCCTTCTGGGTCAGCGGGTCCATATCCATCGTTTCGGAGCCGTAGCACCAGCAGGGGGTCACGGTCAGGGTGACCATCACATTGGAGTTCTTGAACTTCTCGGCGCACATCGCGGCTTCGGCCGCGCCGCCGATGGTCTGGTCGGCGATCACGCATTCGACCGGCATGCCGTTGGGGTAGCGCAGGTTTGAGGAGATCAGTTCGGCGGCGGCCTTCGCCATGTTCATAGTCTGGACTTCGAGCGATTCACGCACTCCGCGGCGGCGGCCGTCGATGGTGGGGCGAATGCCGATCCGGGGCATTTCGCCATGCAGACGGTTGACGGGAGAGGTGACCTTGAAAGCATCCGGTGTACTCATTTGTTGACAACTCCTGAAAATTGATTTAGGGTTTCCGGTTACACGATTTAGCATATACCCTTCCCGGCAAAAATCAATGGTTCAAACCTGTTTTTTTCAAAAAAAAGTGTTTCTGAAACGATATAGAAATAGAAATATAAAATAGTTATTATTTTGTAATAAATTCAATTGCAATAAGTTACATATATTGTGCCGTCGCGGCGGATGGCGGGGCGGGTTGACAAAAACGGAATATGATGATGGATTGTTTTCAACGGAATTTCATAACCAGCGGAGGTACAGGATGATCATTCAGAATCGGAGCTTCGGAACTTACAGCATCGATAAAAACGGCAACTTTTCCGTCGGCGCCGAATGGCGGCTGCGGCAGGAAGCGCCTGAGGAGGGAGCGGCTGCGCTTTATGAGGCCGCCAGAGTGTGGGCGGGAAACGTCGGCGAACCGTTCAGGGTGCCGACTCCCGAAGGCGGTTTCACCCTCAGTGAGGAGCTGAAAGTCTCCTCGGTCTCATTCAAGGAGCTGGAGGGCGGAGGATTGGTCGTCGCCTATCAGGCGGAACCGGCGACCGGCCCCGAACTGTTGGGCGAGGTCACGGAAAAGATCGACCGGGACGGCGTGCGTACCCGCAGCGCAAGCTGGAGCGTCCCGCTGGCCTCCGCCGACCCGGAGAATCCGGAGGAACCGGAGCTGCCGGCCTCCGGAGAGCCGGAGGAATCTTTGCTCTGGCCCGTTCCCGGAACGGTGCTGGATTGGGAGGGCGGAGCGTTCGTGTGTGAAAGTTGCGAAATCAAAACGAACCGGCTTGGGCAACAGGCGGAGGTTACGGTTTCCGCGCGGGAAGTCAGCATCCTTCAACTCGGCGGCATCACCGATTCCCGAAGCGCGGACGGGGAGCGGCAGAGGAGTGTGAAATTTTTCGTCACCGATGCGGAACTCGAAACATTCCTCAGGAAGTATCCGCTCGGCTTCCAGGCGGAGTGGGCCGGCGGACGCTTTTACTGCGACAAGATCGACACGTCGCCTTACGGAGTGATCGGCAATGAAGTCACGCTGACCGCCCGGGAGATTTACACGCATCTGGTGTCGGCTTCGCGCAGCGAGGAGTTTGTGAGCTTCAGCCGTTCCGGCGGCGTCCGGCGGCAGATCGTCTGGACCGGAGTGTACCAGGTGATGGCGACCGAGGTGTTCAAATTCTACAAATTGACCGGAACCGACGCTTCCGGCTGGAGCGAACCGAACTGCATCGTGACCCGCGTGACCCCGGTTCGGAAATCCGATATCGAATATCAGGTGACGGTGGAGGCGCAGCACCGGAACAATCCCGGATTGTTCGAGAACTACACCGCCAGCGACCGTTCCGACCTGGGCGGGCGCAGGGATATCCGGGCGGATATGTGCGAATTCCGCGTGACGCCGGAGCAGGCCGGATACCAGCTCGCCGCCAACGGCGGACGGGAAGCGATTCCCGGCTGGAGTGCATCAAGCCGCTGCCCGTTCCGGAGTTCGGGCAAGCTGGCGGACAAATCTGGTCGGCGCCATTCTGCACACTCTGGTGGTGACCGTGACCACTTACCACCGGGGCAGTGCTTCGGGAGTGCTTGAGGATATGGCCGGCTGGACCGGCAGCCGGGTTCTGACCGGCGAGGTCGCGGATTATACCGGCAGCTACCTGAAGGTCCGGCAGAACTGCGATGAAACCTGCGACGATGCAGGCGATCAGTATACGCGGCTGACCCGCAGCTACCAGCTGGCGCCGAACGGCTTTGAATGGAATCCGGGCTATTGGGACCGGCACTGATGAAACGGGCCTTCGTGAAGACTGCGGCCCAGCAGCGGGCAATCCGGCTGCTGTCGGGGCCGAGCCGGTTCGTGATGCTCTACGGAGGTTCACGTTCCGGCAAAACATTCATTCTGGTTTACGCGATTCTGGTGCGGGCGCTGCGCGCGGCGGGCAGCCGCCACGCGATCCTGCGGCTTCACGCCAACACGGTCCGCCAGAGCATCCGGTTCGACACGCTGCCGAAGGTGGTGAAGCTGGCGTTCCCGGGACTTCCGCTGGCGGAGTCGAAGGTCGATCAGCTGATCCGGCTGCCGAACGGCTCCGAACTCTGGTTCGGCGGGCTGGATACCGAGGAACGGGCGGACAAGATTCTCGGCAAGGAGTTCGCGACGATCTATTTCAACGAGTGCTCCGAACTCGGATTCGAGGCGGTCAGCACCGCGCTGACCCGGCTGGCCCAGCGGACGGCGCTGAAGAACCGGGCGTGGTTCGACTGCAACCCCGCCGGTAAATCGCACTGGAGCTACCGGCTCTTCATCGAACGGCGCGATCCGGTTTCCGGGTTGCCGCTGTCCTTTCCGGACAACTACGCCTCAATGCTGCTGAACCCGGCGGAAAACCGGGAGAATCTCCCGGAGGGCTACCTCGAAGAGACGCTGGCCGGACTGACCGAGCGCCAGCGGCTCCGGTTTCAGGAGGGGGCGTGGCTGGACGATCTTTCCGGCGCGCTCTGGTCAACGGCGATGATCGAACGCAGCCGGGTCGAAGCCGCACCGTCGCTGGAGCGCATTGTGATCGGCGTGGACCCGGCGGTGACTTCGGGGAAGGATTCCGACGAAACCGGCATCGTGACCGCCGGACGCGGGGCGGACGGCCACTACTATGTGCTCGCCGACGCCAGCTGCCGGGAGCGTCCCGCCGGATGGGCGGCGCGGGTGCGCGACGAGTATCGCCGCTTCCGGGCCGACCGGGTGGTGGCGGAGGTCAACAACGGCGGCGATCTGGTCGAAACCGTGCTGCGCAGCCAGGAGCTGGATCTGCCGTTCCGTCAGGTGCGGGCGATGCGCGGCAAGATCGCCCGCGCCGAACCGGTCGCCGCCTTATACGAACAGGGAAAGGTGCACCATGTCGGCTGTTTCCGGGAGCTGGAGGAGCAGATGACCTCCTTTACGCCGCAGACCGGAACCGGCAGCCCGGACCGGCTTGACGCGCTGGTCTGGGCGATGACCGTGCTGATGGAACCGGCTTCGCCGCGCTTCATTCCGGCGTGACGGCGGGGGCGAATGCGAGATTCGCCGCCCGGATCTGTTCCACCTCCGCCCGGTCGAAGCCGATGTCGCCGAGGAATCCGGCGATCAGGTCGCTTTTGGAGGCGCAGTAGGCATCGACATCGTCGGGAAAACGGGCGGCCAGCTCCCGCTTGAGTTCTCCGTAACGCCGGGCCGCTTCGGGATGGCTGCGCAGGTAGTCGCGCAGTTCCAGATGGTTGCGCAACGGAGCGGCGCCGGGCAGGCAGACGTAGAAGTTGTGCGGGAAATCGAGCCGCAGCGATTCGGTGAACATCTCGCGCCCCGGCAGGCCGAGGTCGCCGCGGCTGCCGAAGCCGAGCGGTTCGAGCCGGGCTTTCAATTCGCCGAGCCGCTCCGGCGCATTCAGGATCAGATCGGCGTCGATCACCGGCTTGGCGGCAAGTCCGGGGACGGACGTGCTGCCGACATGCTCCAGGCGGCAATCGAAGTCGTTCAGCACCGGCGCAAGCAGCTCCTTGAGTCGGTTGAACCGTTCCGGCCACTTGGGATTGTATGGTTCGACCGTGATCAGCGGGGTGCGTTTGAGATAGATCCGGTGCGGCATCGCCTTGCCGTGAACCTGCTTGACCACAAGCTGGGCCGGGTCCATGCCGAGCCGCTGCGCCACGCGGATCGAAGAGAGGTTCTCCGGCCGGATGTCGGCGATCACCCGCCGGACGCCGAGGCGGCGGAACGCATGGTCCAGACAGGCCCGCGCTCCCTCGGTCGCATATCCTCGGCCGCAACCGGCATGGCTCAGGATGTAGCCGACGCCGACGTGGGAATTGCCCTCAAACTCCTCCTTGAGCAGTCCGATCTGGCCGATCACCGCGCCGGAGGTTTTCTCGACGGCGGCCCAGTAGGCGAAGCCGTCCTCCCGGTAACGTTCCCGCATCCGGGCGATCCAGCTGCGGACTTCATCGTCGGAAAAGGTGCGTTCCCAGGCATACATCACGCGCGGATCCTGCAGCATGGCGCGAAGGGCGTCGAAATCATTGTCGTTGAGTTCGCGCAGCATCAGGCGCTCGGTTTCAAGAATCGTCTGAATCATGGTAAGGCTCTCTCCTTTTGGCCGCAATAATATACCCGGAAAATTGTGCCGGATCAAGCCGTTTCTCTTGAAATGGAATTTTTTCCGCTTATCTTGTCTGTAAAGGGCAGGAGGAAAGAGATGAGTGACGGTCTGGTCAATCTGCTGCTTGATCTTTTGGTCGGAATCATTGATGCTGTCGATAGGGTATCTGAGAAAACGGAGTCGGGCAGGCGGCTGACGACCAGTGTGCTTTTCGTGGTGATCGGGTTGATCGTGATTCTGGGGCTGATCGTTGTGTGGTGGTGGATCAGGGAGGAAGGGTGAGGTTTTTGGGGCCGCCGGAGGCGATTCGCGCAGGGGAAAGCCTGCCGTTTTGAAGGCAGGCGGGTCTGCAACCCTGCGGTTTGCAGACCTTGTGCGCTACGCGGCCTGATTTTCAATCAGGCACCGGTAGCTGGGCGCAGTAGCGCACAAATTACCTCCGGCGGCCAACGGTTTCGCCGTTGGATCACGACCGGGTAGCACCCGGTGGCAGATACCGCCCATAGAACGAATAAACTGATAGATAGTACCCCCCGGTTTTGAGATTTTTGCATAGCAAAAAGCTCGAAACCGTACCCGGCGCCGGCACCTTGCCGGTCGGGGGGCCCGGGGGGCGAAGCGCCCCCGGCCGCCGGAGGCAAAGCTCCGGGCAGAGTTACGGCTGCGGGAACGGGGACGCAGTGATCCGGGCTGCGGGAATCCACTGGTCGCTGTAGGCGCAGGAGTCCATCGAGCGCGGCGGGCCGAAACCGACCTTGTCGACTTCGTTGTACGGATTGCGGGGCTGGTCGGTGAGCTTGCCCAGCGCCCAGATCATCCAGCCGACCCGTTCGCGGGCGCAGAGCGTTAGCATTCCGGCCTGAAACTCGCGGCAGACGGTTTCGCCCTTGTCCCAGTGGGTTGCGCCGAACTCGGTGCACATCACCGGCACCTGATGGGTGTCGCGGAATTTCACGATGTGCTTCTGCACGATCCACGGATGATTGTCCAGCGGATAGTCGTGGAATGCGAAAACGAGGTTGTTATAGGGAGCGTCGGCAGTGGACGCAACCGGTCCCCAGGTCTGTTCGAGGGAGCGGCTGTGCGACCAGTCGGCGGAACCGACGAGGATGATGTGTCTGGTGTCGACCTTGCGGATTTCACGGATGGCGCGCATATACCATTCGCGGGCCAGTTCGGGACGGATGTCGTGCGGCTCGTTCATCAGCTCATAACCGAGCACGTGCGGTTCATTCTTGTAGCGTTCGGCGACCTTGCGCCAGCGGTTGGTCCACTCGGTCACTCCGGCTTCGTCCCACAGTGAAACGGCCTGCTTGCTGCGGGCTTTGGCTTCGTCGATCTTCTCGCTGAAATACCCGTGGTCGTCGAGAATCACATACATGTCGTGCCGTTTCGCGGCCTGAACCACCGGGTCGATGAAGTCGCGGATATGGGCGTCGAGGTCGATCGGTTCGTTGACGTTGTTGTTGAAGTAGCGGGTGTAGAAAGGCAGGCGGATGGTGTTGAGGCCGCGCGCCTTGGCGTACTCCATGACTGCGTCGTCCTGATTGCTGATGATCACGTCGCGGCAGTAGCCGATTCCGGCGGGCAGGAACTCCCTGCCGTCAGCGGTGACGATCTGCGGACCTTTCACCTTGAGCCACGCGAAATCGTAGTCAGGGCGATAACCGAAAACTGCGAGCGGCAGCGATTCGCCGCTTTGGGGGCCGGAAACGGTGACGAAGTTGTATTTCTGAATGGACAGGGGCGGATTTTTCCAGACGTACTCGAACCGGCCATCTTTGACGGGAACCTTTCGGGCGGTCTTTTTGCCGGAGGCGTCGCGGAGCTTGATCGTCACTTCGGAGTCGCCGCCGGAGACCCGGCCCTGCAGGCGCAGTTCCGTGGCGGCCTTTTCCGGTTCGTTCGCAAATTCGACGGAGAGTTTGCGGGCTTCGCCGAGCCGGACTTCGGCGACGTCAAAGTCGGCGATCCGGTTCAGGCGGAACGCCAGCATCCGGGCCTTGCTGCCGCTTGGACGGCGCGGCACCGGGAACTCCAGCGTCTGCCACTCCGGACCGCCCTTGAAAGTGACCATCCGCCCCATCGAACCGCGCGGATCGGTGAGATACCAATGGGCTTCCAGCTGGTATTCCTGACCGGGTTCTCCGCCGCGCAGCCGGATTTTCAGCGGCGCGGCTTCCGGGAACTCCGCGAGGTCGAGCTGCGGCTTGAACTGGAAGTTCCACCGGATTCCCGGCTGCTGTGTGAATTCCGTGCGCCGGAGCGTCAGGACACCGTCCCGGATGGCGGCAACGGCCTTCTGTTCTCCCTGACAGGTGATTTCCGGCTCGCTCCCGGGTTTTGCCGGGAAGATGGAAAGTTCCCGTTCCGGAGACGCCATTCCGGCGAAAAGCGGTGTCGCGGAGACAAATGCCGCCATGCCGAGTGAAAGCAGTTTCTTCTGTATCATCTGTGAACCTTTCAATTTGGATCAATGCGCTTTGAAATACCAGTCCGACTGGATGTTCTTGCCATCGCTTTTGCCGTTGTTCATTTCAACGAGCGACTTCCACGCGGCGTGTCCATCCGCCCAGAGGTAGTTGCCGCCGTTGCTGTGACGGGAGGCGATTCGCGTCGGGACACCGTCTCCCGCGCGAGCGATGGTCAGATAATTATCCTGATAGTTGCTCACGTGGACAGTACCATCCGGCACGTCGCCGATCAGGGCGGTTTCCGTGGGCAGACGCTTGAAGTAGGTGAGTTTCTGGGCGCGATCTCCGCCGGAACCGGTCAGGGTCGGGTTATAGCTGATCCAGCGGTTCCAGCCCAGCCCGGAATAAATTCCCGGTTCGCCCGTCTGCCAACCGGCTTTGGCCGCAGGAACACCGGCCCAGTTCGGACAACCGAAAATACTCGGCTGACCGAATCCCTTCAAGTCCTTTACCATATCGTCCCACTTTGCCTGCGAACGCCCTGTATAGGGAGCAAGTTGAAGTTTCCAGTAGGCCGGATTACTGCCGTCCTTGGTCGCGGTGGGAAGCCAGCTGTCGTATTCGCCGGTGTACATCAACAGCGCGGAGCCGAGCTGCTTATGGTTGCCGAGGCATTTGACGGCATGCGCCTTGCTCCGCGCCTGATTCAGCGCCGGGAGCAGCATGGAGGCGAGAATCGCGATGATCGCTATAACTACGAGCAGCTCAATAAGGGTAAAATTCCTATCCATGAGGCACTTGGAATTCCGGCGGCGATTCTCGTTCCGCAATTTTTCCATCTTACACATTCTTACCTCCGTATGAAAATTCTGTTTAGGGAACCTCTATCAATAGTTTTTTGAAAGGAATTCCGTTTATTCATGTCT
>ERZ1034917.2039-NODE-2039-length-10473-cov-6.585621_pt1 | contig 10473 bp, 14 predicted proteins | sample MGYA00520605_ERZ1034917 | MGnify/ENA primary metagenome ERZ1034917 (study PRJEB33766, sample SAMN09781784) | gut metagenome | biome: gut microbiome | host: Homo sapiens | place: Madagascar | study: EMG produced TPA metagenomics assembly of the PRJNA485056 data... | reverse complement strand
TTCATCGGGCCTGTTCCCTCAGCCGCTCTTGATAAGTTGCTATTCTGTTGTTGTGAAGTTAGTGTACCACAGGTTTTTGGCAAAGTCAACGATATTTCGTTGTGCAGTTCAGGCGGTTTGCACAAAAGCGGGGCAGATGCGGCAGCGTGTGTGGTTTTGGAGGAGAGCCTTCCCCATCGGGGGAAGGTGGCCGAGGCCCCGCCCGAGGCCGGATGAGGGCAAAGCTCTCCTTGCCGCCCATAGACGAGTGGTTGCGTCAACCCGGCCCTCATCAGTCACCTTCGGTGACAGCTTTCCCCTGCGCGGGGGAAGCCTTTCTTACTTTCTCCCGTGCAGCACGCCGGACAGCGGCTTGTAAATCAGGAAGCAGAGCGCCGCGTCCAGCAGACCTTTAAACAAGGTAAACGGGAAGTTGAAGGTGATCAGGCAGGTCAGCAGGCCGTCCACGCTGGGGTTGATGGCCTGGTACATACCGATGATGGCTTCGAGCGGCAGATGATACAAAACCACATAGGCCGGGTAGACGATGAAGTAGTTGTACGGCACGGACACAACGGCCATGGCCAGTGCGCCCAGCCCTGCGCCGATGAGTGCGCTGCGGCGGGTCTTGCTGCGCTTGTACACAAAGCCGGCGACGCCCACAAACAACGCACCCATGACGAAATTGAACAGTTCACCTACCGCAGCAGTGCTGGTGCTGGGCAGCTTGATAAGATTTTTGATCAGGCACACGGCGATGCCGGACACCGGCCCGTAGGCGTAGGCGGCCAGCAGCGCGGGCAGCTCGGACACGTCCAGCTTGATGAAGGACGGCATGATGGGGATTGGAAACTCCATGTACATAAGTACGGCGGCGACAGCGCCGAGCATAGCGGTGCCGGTGAGTTTGCGGATGTTGGTAGTCTTGTTTTGCATGAGAAGATGCCTCCCGTAAAAATTTGTGAAAGTCAGCTCACGAACCCGGGAGGCTCTGCCCTGCCTTTGCGAAAACAAAACGCCCTGCCGCAAAATATACGACAGGGCGCAAAAAAAGCAAAGCAAACAGCTTTCCGTTTCTTTCATCCGGACTTTAACCGTCGGCCCCGGAATCACACCGGGTCAGCAGCCGCATTTGCAGCTGGTCGCGGGCTTGCGGGCCATGCCGCTCACCGCCGGTGGGGAATCACACCCCGCCCTGAAACAGACTTTCCGGGAAGTATTATAGCATAGATTTTACAAAATGCAAGGGGGTGTGGTATAATTAAGGAAATTCTTGCCCACCACCTTCTTGCCTCCCTCTGTGAGGGAGGTGGCCCCGCAGGGCCGGAGGGAGAGAACCTTGCGGCTATCCGAAATATTTCGGGCCGCGTCAGGTTCTCTCCTTCACCGCCTGCGGGCGGAGCCCCCTCCCAGAGGGTGCCAAGGAATTTCCACAACCATAAACCGAGGTACCCACCATGGAAGAACTCACCCACGATTTTCTCTCGTTTCTGCCCGCGGCGCTGCTGACGCTGGCGGCTGTCGGTGCACCCGAGGTGTACAAGCTCGCCGCCCGGCGTTTTCTGGACCGCGCAAAAAGTCACATGGCATCATGGCTTTACATCCTGCTGGACAGCTTTCTTACGCCGGTGGCGGGCCTTTTTCGGGTACTGCTGGGCGCAGCTGCCGTCAAGTCGCTTCCGTTTGAGCTGGTGCGCGACGCCGTTTTTTTGCAATACCTGAATCTGGCTGCCGACCTGCTGGTCATCTTCTATATCTCGCTCGGCTGCTGGCGTGCGGCCCCGGTCACCCGGCTTTTGCTGCGCAGCGCCCAGAACCATCTGGATTTAGAAACAAATCAGACGATGGGACACTTTTTTGAGAACATCTTTCATGCGCTGGTCGGCCTGTTTGCAGGCATCGCCATGCTGGACCGCCTCGGCGTGCCGGTCTCCGGCCTGCTGACCGGCGCGGGTGTCGCCGGACTGGCGGTCTCGCTGGCCGCGCAGTCCACACTGAACAGCCTGATTGCGGGCATCACGCTGGTGTTGGAGCGGCCCTTCGGCATCGGGGATTACATCGTGCTGGGCGACTGCGAGGGCACCGTCGAGGACATTTCCTTCCGCTCCACCCGCATCCGCAGCCCGGATAATGTCGCTATCACGATAGAAAATTCCAAAATCACAGCGGAGTACATCCAAAACTATGACCGCCGCCAGAGCCGCCTGTGGAAGTTTACGATTGGTCTGACCTACGACACCCCGCGCGAAAAAATCGAACAGCTGACCGCCGATCTGACCGCCATGCTGCAAGCCCAGCCCGACGTGCAGCCCGACGGCGTGACGATTGCGCTGGATAAATTCAACGACTACAGCATTGATCTGGCGTGCCGGGTGTACATCACCAAAGTCAATCTGCGGGATTTCATGCAGGTAAAAAACACGCTGAATCTTCAAATTTTGGATTTGATGCAGGAGGAAGGCTGCGAGTTTGCCTTCCCGACGACGACGGTGGATTTGCCGGAGAGGAAGTGAGGCTGTGGGCGGCAACGACCGCAAAGGCTTCCCCATCGGGGGAAGCTGTCGCCGTAGGCGGCTGATGAGGGCTAAGTTCCTGTGACTGCCCGTATCTGGGAAATCGCGCGGATTTTCCCCTCATCCGACCTCGGGCGGAGCCTCGGCCACCTTCCCCCAAAGGGAAAGGCATTTAACGCACAAAAAATCCCCGCCCGGCCAACCCGGGCGGGGCATTTTCATTTCACGTCGCTTCTCTCGCTGACGACCAGAATCTTATCCTCGCCGGTCTGCGTCGTCACCGTGAACTCAAAATTGTACGCGGTGTCCAGCTCGTAGGAGACGTACCCGTCCCCTTCTGTCAGGATGTAATCCAGCTTGATCTGCGGCTTGACGCGGTCATAATCGACGTACACGTCGCCGATGTCCTCCAGATACACAAGGTCAATATCCTGCGCTGCAGCGCCGTAAAACGTTACAACGGGCTGACCGTCGGCCTTGACGGCGGGCAAAACCGACACATTGTGCGCGTACAGCTCCTCCCGCGTTGCGGCGTAGTAGACGTCCGCGTCGGAGAGCAGCGCCGCGTTGGCAAGCTCTATATGTACGCCGCTGGCTGGCAGGTCGCGCTGCCAGACCGGCGTCAGGTCGGGCGCGGCGGCGCAGCCGGGCAGCAACATTGCCAGCGCAAGCGCCGCAAAACAGCGATACTTCATTGAAAAATTCCTCTCATTGATAAGGGTCGTAGGGTGCGGCGGGCGGGTCCTCCCCCACCTCCAGCGTGCGCGGGCAGAGGCCGGTCTCGGCCTCAATAAAGCCCATCACCATGCCCATGTGGCGGTACAAATGCCGATACTGCGACAAAATCAGCGTAAACCGCGTCCACTCGCAGTTGTCGGGCCGCTGCAGCAGATCCTCGTCGTGGAGCGAGGTCAGATAGATGGACAGCTTGGCCTTGATTGTATAAAAATAGTCATCTACCGCTGGTCTGTCAAGACGCACTGCCGGGTAAATGTGCAGTTCCTGCAAGTGCGGCGTGTGGATGGGCGGCTCGACAAAGTCGGTGTCCCGCGGGTTGATGAACCACTGGTCCAGCTCGTGCAGGGTGTGGTAGACGTGCTGCCACAGCGGTGCGCCGCCGTAGCAGCGGTCCCACAGCGCGTCGGGGATGCAGTCCAGCAGGTTTTGCAGCTCCCACAGTGCGCGGACGGTCATCTCGGCAATGACCGCGTGGTAGGATGTTTCCCGCATGGCACATGCCCCCTTTCAGGGTCAGTATGCCCGCAGAAAGCACGTTTATTCGTTGTAATTTTCCGTCTCACGGATGGTTTTGCGGGTCGTCAGCAGCCGCATGAACGGGTCGAGCAGTGCGCGTTCCTCCTGCGAGGGCGTGCGGCTGCGGGCCTGCATCAGCAGCCAGGCCAGCTCGCCGCTGACGGGGCGGCCATAGACCAGCGCGTTGTAGCCGTCCTTGCAGACGGCCAGCTTAGCCGACGTGATGTCCAGCGTCGTCGCGCCCGCGTAGTGGCGCAGCACATTTTGCAGCGCTGCCGGGCTGCCGAACACCGACTTGACCAGCTGCACATACGCGGCGATGTACCGCGGCGGCATGCTGTCCGCGGCGCGCAGCTCAATGCGGGATTTGAGACGTACATCGTAAAAGAAATTGGACAAAATCTGCGCGGTTTCCTGACGGCTGACATGCCCGGCGTAAAGCTCCGGCGCAATCTTTCCGCCCGCAGCCCTGACGCGGCCCAGCCGCAGCGCAGTGATTTGAGGCTTGGTCAGCACGTTCTCCGCATAGCGGGCGTAACCGAAATCTGCGTCCATCAGGTGCGGCGTGACGCCGCAGCGGTCACGGTCCACATCCTGCCAGAGCCGCGTGCGGATGCAATAGCTGCTGTTGCGGCTGGCCTGATAGACCGGGGCGTTGTCGCTGAGCAGTGCAAAGAACGGCGTCAGCAGGCTGGCCGCGCGCATTTTGCGGACAAAATCGGTCTCATCCTGATAGTCAATGGACACCTGCGTCGCCGCCGTGGCGCGCATCATCTGCACGCTGCAGGCCCCCTTTTCCCGCAGGTAGGCGTCCATGGCCTCGTCCCGGGTGCGGGGCACCAGGGGCAGGTCCTCGGCATGGCAGGTCGGGTGGCAGCCCGCCGTCCAGGCGCGCAGCCCGTGGGCAGCCAGCGCCAGCCCCAGCTGCAAATAGAAGCGGTTGTACAGATCCATGATGTCCTGCACGTCGCGCAGTGGGGCCAGGCTGATGCACAGCTGGCACGCGGGCCCCAGCGTAGCCGTCAGCGCCGGGCCGCTGTAGCCGAAATATTCGCCATCGGTGATGATCGGCGCGTCTGTCTGCTGCTGCAAATCGCGCAGCGCAGCCTGCACATCGGCAAAGGCCGGTGGCTGGCCGTCGGACCGGGTGAGGAAGTGCTCGACCTCCAATTGCAGCGTCAGCTTGCCGTCCGGCTCACAGTCCGCCGCAAAGTAGCCCGCCAGCGTTTTGATTTGTTCGTCCAATTTTGGCATAGCGTGTGGTGGTTCTCCCCTGTTGTGATTCTGGCACTATTATACCGCGATTTTGGGGCGGGCGCAATGCTGTTTTGACGCCGACCTGCGGCAACGGCACGGTGCCCGGGCGGATATGGAATCCGCCCCTACGGTGTCGGGGCAGGGCCGACTTTACATATCCCGCGCCGCCGGGAAGCCGTACGTGCTGTCCGCGGCCTCCACGGCCCGGACGATGGCTTTGGCCATGACCCGCGCACCGATCACGCCGACGGCGTCGAGGTCAGCTGGCACGTCGCCCAGCGAGACCGCGTAGATGCTGTCGCCGTCCATCGAGGTGTGCACCGGGCGGATGGCGCGGGCGTAGCCGTCGTGCGCCATGCCCGCGGCCTTGCACAGCCGTGCCTTGTCGAGCTTTGCATTGGTGAAAAGGATGCCAAGTGTCGTGTTGCCGACAAATTTTTCCTGCGGCGCGTCGAGCTGCTGCATCAGCACCCGCTCGGAATCCAAAAACGTTTTGCCGTCGTCAGCCCGCAGCCCGGCGACCTTGCGGCCCGTTTCAAAATCGTAGACGTCGCCCACCGCGTTGACCGCGACGAGTGCGCCGACCTTCAGGTCGCCCACCTGCACGGCGTAGCTGCCGATGCCGGATTTCATGCAGTGCTCCATGCCCAGCAGCTTGCCGACAGTCGCACCGGTGCCCGCGCCGTGGTTGCCGTCGCGGTAGTTGCCGCTCTCGGCGTTGACGCAGGCCGCGTAGGCCATGGCTGCATCGGGCCGAGTGCGGGCGTCGGCGACGGTCAAATCGAACAGGTCGGACTGGCAGACGAGGGGAACTTTCGTCACACCTACGTCAAAGCCGATGCCGCGTTCCTCGAGATACCTCATGACGCCGCCTGCGGCATCCAGTCCGAAGGCGCTGCCACCCGCCAGTACAATGGCGTGGATGACCTGCGCCGCCGCCAGCGGCTTGAGCAGCTCGCTCTCCCGCGAGGCCGGCCCGCCGCCGCGCACATCCAGCCCCGCCGGGGCGCCGTCCTTGCCCAGCAGCACCACCGTGCAGCCTGTGCCCGCCGCCGTGTTTTCTGCCTGGCCGATTTGGAGGTTGTCAAAGGATGTAATGGGGATTTCTTTCATGGGAGTGTCCTTTCCGCGAATGCCGCTTCACCGTATTATAGACCATTGTACACCACCCGCGCCCCCCGCGCAACAAAAAATCCCGCCAGGCGTCAGGCCAAGGCGGGATGTCAGGGTTAGGGGGTGCTCAAACTCGAGGGCGTAGGATTCTTCCTCAGTATTTTCTGATGTTGAATCGTACATTTTAGAAAGCAATTTTTGCTCATAGTTTGCAAATTTTCTTGGTTTCCATGTAAAAGGAGTCAATAGAGAGTCACAACACTAGCTTTTTCACTAGCAACCCCTTATTTCGTTTGCCTTGTTTGCTAAATCTGCAGCTTATTTTCTTTCAGTAGACCTTGGTACAGCTGCGAGCGGTGCTGTTTGATAAATGCAAGGCGGATATTTGCCCAGCGGCCCAAATCGTTATGTGTCATGTTGTACTACCTATCTTTCATCGCGTTCTTGTTCATGAGATTGTTCTTTTACAGGGTCGATACCGTGCCGCCGCAAAAGGTTCGTCAAGCCTTTTTGCTCACGCTTTAGCATAAGATTCCAAAAGGACAGCTGCCAACAAATCAACAGGAAAAACATCTGAAGATTCCCTTATTGCACAGCTCCTAAAAGGTATTTTTTCTACCAACCACTAACTAACGGGAGTCAAAACGGAGTCAGCAAAAAGAAAGAGCCTGTACGTTGAACGTATTATCGTTCAATATACAGGCTCCATTTAGGTTTCGCGATTATTCAAACTCGCTCCTGTCAGAAGTTTTCTAAACAGATTTGCTTATAGGATTTAGTTCATGTTATTGGTTGCATATATCGGAGTCAGAACCCCACTTGCACGGACTTTTAGCCCCGCTTTCACGCGCTAAAGCCCCAACCCATGTAATGGAAACAAACGGATAATATAATAGGTCACTCTGCCTGAATGTTTAAGCCACCCTCACCGGTGACCATGGCAGCAAAAAGCTCTGCCAGCGTTTTTACTGGCAGAGTAAAAGTCAATCGTCTAGTTCGGGTACAGGGATATCGTTTCTTTGCAATAAATCTTCCAAAAGATGAATGCGCCGTAACAACTTGTTAATTTCGGCATCCATCTCGTGGAACGTTTCGGTGGCTTCTTCCTCCGCAACATTGGCTACCATGAGTTGAACTTCAAACTCACACGGATCAGCGGATGCATTGTACGGGCACTTAGACATCCGCAGCACCCGCTTTCTGCATAGCCTTCAAACCTTTGCGCTCCCGCATGGAGATGCGTCCATCTACCACAATGTCATACGAATTGTGGACTATGCGGTCCATAATCGCCTCGGAGACGGGACTGTCTGTTTCAGGATTGGAATTAATACGCGGATACCAGCCATCAGGTTCGTACTGCGTACAGAAAATCATCGAGCGTTCGCAACGCATCTCAACAATTTCCAGCAGCTCGTAAGATTCCTCAGGAGTGAGAGGACGAATCAGCCATTCGTCCAAAATCAACAGGTCAAATTTCCTGTATGTAGCTTGCAGCTTCTTCATTTCGCCACGGCTACGGGCAATCGTAATTTCGTCCAGTAATTCCGGTAAGCGGATGTAGGCGACCTTTTTCAAACGGCGGCAGGCTGCATTCCCAAGAGCACAGGCAATATATGTCTTTCCATTGCCAGAGGCCCCTTTCATAATCACATGGTGGCCTTCATCAATATAGTTGCATGTGGCCAAACGCAGGATCTGCGTCTTGTCCAGTTTGCGGTCCTCGTAGTATTCAATGCCTTTAATCGTTGCAGATGAGGCGCTGAAATGAGCGCTTTTAATCAGACGGTTAATCTTGTTTGTCTGCCGCTTGTTCCATTCTGCGGTCACAATCATATCAAGCCGTTCTTCAAAGCCGAGGGCTGCAAACGAGGGATCTTTCAGCTGGTTGGCAAGCTCTGCTGCCATCGCACTCAGCCTCATATCCGCGAGCATATCAAATGTCTGCTGTGTCATTAGCGGTTGCCTCCCTTCGTAAAGTAGGCGGCTCCACGCGTAATGCCATAGCGTTCGAGATCTTGTGCTTTCTTCGGAGTGGCAACATTTTCGGCAGGCTTGCTCTGCTTGCTTTTCAGAATGCTGCTAATATTGCGAATAGAAGGCGTAGCACCGTATGCAAGAGTGTTCATACAGACCGTTTCCAAGCGCTCCTTGCCGTACCTTTCGCCGAGCTTTCTAAGACTTGCACAGGCTTTGTATCCCTGCTCAGGAACCTTACCAGATTCCAGAAAATAAGAAACAACCTGCTCCGTATGAGGTCCAACAGACACTGCCCAAATTTTAAAGTCATCCTCATTGTAAGTCAGGTATTTCTGGTGAGCTTCCGGCATATGCTCCAGTTTCATCAACGGATCGTGTTGCACCGTTTGCAGGCGGCGGTGACACGCCATACGACTGCCGTGGTAGTAGACCTCGACAACATTCTTCGTTACGCGAATATCAACTTTCTCGCCAATCAAATTGTACGGAACAGAGTATTTGTTCCGACCATCAGAGATGCAGTAATCGTTGGGAACCTTGGCCACAGACCAGACAGCGGGTTCAAACGGCGTTGCCGGCAGCGGCAGCATGTATTCCTTTTCTTCTTCAAGGTAGGCACTGCGCCGACATCCCGCACGTGCCTTAAATGCTCGGGCGTTGAACTCTTCGAGCATTTCTGCCGTCGCTTCCTGTGCTTCCCGCACGGTGAAGAATTTCCTGTCACGCAGAGCCGCAACAATCTAGGTCTCAGCAAAGTTCACAGACGCTTCAGCTGCACTCTTATCCTTCGGCTTACGAACGCGCGCCGGAATAATAGCCGTCCCGTAGTACTCAGCCAGCTCCTGGTAGCTGCGGTTTACGACTACATCGTACCGAGTGTTGGAAGAAGTCGCGGTCTTGCAGTTATCCGGAATCAAAAGTCTCGTTGCTCCGCCAAAGTAGTTAAACGCATGAACGTGGCAGTTCAGCCAATTCTCAGTCTGCGTGTCACCGCAAACTTCTGCATAGGCGTAGTAACTGCAGGGCAGGACTGCTACAAATAGGTAAGCCTTGCTCTGCTCACCGGTTACAGAATCGAAAATGGGGATTGTATCGCCAGCCCAATCCACCTTCAATGGCATCTCCGGGCTTGTGCTGGATACGCATGGTTGCCTTGGTGACGCGGGCCCATTTACGGTATTTCTCGCCGAACTGCGTAAACATGTACGGCTTCTTGCCTTCATCGTAGCATTTGCGGCGGTACTCCTCCCACAACAAGGTCAGGGTAACGCCATGCTTTGCCAGCTCACGGTGAATGTACGGATAGTCCGGTTCAACGTACAAGCAAACACTCTTGTACTTGTCTGGGATGAGCATCCGCTCCAAGTCTGCGTTGGTAATGTCATCGTCAAGGGGCCACTGGATGCCTTGCTTGTCCGTCTCGGCTAAAACCTCGCGGACGGTGTGTCGCGAACAATGAACGGTTGTCTCAATCGTCCGTTGGCTGTAACCGAGATGGTTAAGCCTCAAAATCTCCAAATAGTTTATCATTTTGGAGTCCTCCATAAAGAATTTAGTCACAGAATTTACTGTGCCATGTTCATTATAGAGGATGTTGGGGCTTTAGTGCGTGAAAGTGGGGCTGCTTTTCCGACACGGTGGAGCTAAAACTCCGTGCACACGGGGCTTTCTGAGCGATTTAAGCATTGGTATTCTTTTCATTATTCAGATAGTAGAGGCTATCTGATTTTTTGTTGCCATGATGTTGCCAGCAGTATAGCTGCTAAACTCTATGCAAGAATCATTATACCATAGCTCATCAAATTTATTACTACGCTAATCTTGAATACTTTCTACTATCCACTTCAAGTATCTATCGATTGCTTGTTTTGCTGTTTTGTCCATTCATTAGCCTCTTGCACATGTTTGGGATCTTTATAATACTCACGAATTGAAGGCAATAAAATTCTAGCAAAGCTCTCAATCTGCCATTCTGAGAGTTCAAAATTCTCCAAGTTATATTCTTCAGTATACGTTGTCTCAAAGTTCTCGTCAAAATGTACGACTATCATCGGCACTTTTGCTGCTTTAAGCTTTTCTTCAAGTTCCATATTTCTCCCTCCAAGCTAAAAAAGATATAAATATCTGGCTTTTTAGTTGTCCGGTATGAACTTTCGCATACTTAAAATAAATGTGGTTTAGCATGAGACCAAAGAAGCAATGAAATTTCGCAATACTTTATGTTGACGGCTACGATATCCGGCTTCAAATGATATATAGGCTTACTCGCTCATATAATCCAGCATTTGCTGATTCAGTGTTTCCTTTACTACTCGCCACTCCGGAAAAAAGGTATCCATATACTTCTGGAATTGCTCGTTGTGATTTCGCTCCAGCA
>ERZ1034917.2035-NODE-2035-length-10482-cov-15.196413_pt1 | contig 10482 bp, 7 predicted proteins | sample MGYA00520605_ERZ1034917 | MGnify/ENA primary metagenome ERZ1034917 (study PRJEB33766, sample SAMN09781784) | gut metagenome | biome: gut microbiome | host: Homo sapiens | place: Madagascar | study: EMG produced TPA metagenomics assembly of the PRJNA485056 data... | reverse complement strand
TGCGCTACACCCGCGAGGGCGCGCACAGCCGCCCGCGCATCTGCTTCCACAGCGACATCACCGGCGACGAGATAACCTCCACGCTGCTGGCCCACGTACGCGAGCTGCCCAACGTCCGCATCCTCGAGCACACCTGCATGGACGACATCCTGGTCGTGCAGGATGATGCCCAGGTCAACGCTGGGATGGCGAAGGGCAGAGCGGAGGCGCAAGGCGAAGCAAGGGCCGCGACGCAAGGCGAAACGACGCAAAACGCCGCTAAAGCGGAAATGAAGAGCTACGCTGCTCACGACGCTGCTGCGTCGGCAACGCAGCGCGGCAGCGAGCCCCGTCAGCCGCAGACGCGCTGCTGCGGCATCCTCGCGCACACCGCCGATGGGACGCAGCTGCGCATCTTCGCAGGTCAGACGCTTTGGGCCTGCGGCGGCATCGGCGGCACGTACCCGCGTTCCACCAACTTCCCCAGCCTTACCGGCGACGCGTGCGCCATCGCCGCGCGCCACGGCATCGCGCTCGAGCACATGGACTACGCGCAGATCCACCCCACCTCCCTGTACTCGACGCAGCCGGGCCGGGCGTTTCTGATCTCGGAATCATGCCGCGGCGAAGGGGCGGTGCTGCTCGACGCTAACGGGCAGCGCTTCACCGACGAGCTGCAGCCGCGCGACGTGGTGAGCGCGGCCATCTACCGGCAGATGGCCGCAGAAGGCTCCGATTACGTGCGCCTCTCTTTCACCAACGTGTCGAAAGACGAGATCACGGGGCACTTCAAAAACATCTACAAGCGTTGCCTGGAGGAAGGGTTCGACATCACGCGCGAGCCTATCCCCATCGTGCCCGCGCAGCACTACTTCATGGGCGGCGTGCGGGTTGACCGCAACAGCGCCACGGACATGCCGGGCCTCTACGCCGCCGGCGAGACAAGCTGCAACGGCGTGCACGGGAAGAATCGCCTGGCCAGCAACTCGCTGCTCGAGGCGCTCGTGTTCGCCCAGCGCGCCGCGTGGGACATGTGCCGCAAGCTGGGTGTGAAGGCGCCCGTAGCGCAAACCTACCCCGAGCAGCCCTGCGGCGCCGACGCGCAGGCGTACGAGCGCCTCAGCGCCGAAGCCGAACGCAAAACCCGCGAAAGCGCAGCGCAAAGCAAGCCGCAAACCAGGTCGCAAAACGCCGGGCAAACCAGGTCGCAAACCTGCACGCAAAACCCTTCCCCGTCCGATACCGATCGCACCGCAAGCTCCAAGGAGGTCGTTTGCGCATGAACCCCATCACGCTGACAACCGTGGCCGAGCCGCTCATCCGCCAGGCGCTGGCCGAGGACATCACCAACGAGGACGTGTCCACTGCCGCCATCATGCCCGATGCGCGCCCCGCCGCCGTCGACCTCATCGCGAAGGCCGACGGCGTGCTGTGCGGCCTCGACGTGTTCGAGCACACGTTCGCCATCTTGGGTCCCGAGACGCGCGTCCAGCGCTTCGCCGCGGACGGCGACAACGTTTGCGCAGGCCAAACGCTTGCGACGGTAACCGGCGACGTGCGCGTGCTGCTGTCGGGCGAGCGCGTGGCCCTGAACTACCTGCAGCGCATGAGCGGCATCGCCACCTACACGCACCGAGTGGCGGCGCTGCTCGAGGGCAGCTCCACCCAGCTGGTGGACACGCGCAAAACCACGCCGAACATGCGCGTGTTCGAGAAAGAGGCCGTCAGGTGCGGTGGCGGACGCAACCACCGCTACAACCTCTCCGACGGCGTGCTGCTAAAGGACAACCACATAGCCGCAGCGGGCGGCGTGCGCGAAGCCATCGAGGCTGCCCGCGCCTATGCGCCCTTCGTGCGCGAAATCGAAGTGGAGTGCGAGACGTTCGCGCAGGTCGAGGAGGCCATCGCCGCCGGCGCCGACATCGTCATGCTCGACAACATGGATCATGACGCCATGGCGGCGGCCGTCGCGTTCATCGACGGGCGCGCGAAGACCGAGTGCTCCGGCAACATCGACGCGCACAACGTTCAGGCCATCGCCGACCTGGGCATCGACTTCGTGTCCAGCGGCGCGCTCACCCACTCGGCGCCCATCCTGGACGTGTCCATGAAGCACCTGCGCATGCTGGACGAAGGCGCCGACGGCGAATCGGCCACTGCTGGCGGCAACGCTCCGGTCACCGACTTCAACCGGGAAAGCGGGCAGTAGCTATGGCAACGAAATCCGAGGTCAGACGCGCATCGCTGCTCGATGCGCTCCAATCAGCCGACGCGCCGGTGTGCGGTGGCCAACTTGCGAGCACCCTCAACGTCAGCCGACAGGTCATCGTGCAGGACATCGCGCTGCTGCGCGAAGCGGGCGCAAACATCGTGGCGACCACGAAAGGCTACGTGCTGGCAGACGCCGCGCAAACCACAACGCAAAACGCAGCGCAAACCATAGCTCAAAACGGCACGGAACAACCCGCCGCGCACCTTGACGAGCCCGCGCGCACGTTCAAGCTGCACCACGAGGTCGAGCAAACCAGGGACGAGCTGCAGACCATCATCGCGCTCGGCGGGCACGTGCACAACGTATCCATCAGCCATCGCGCCTATGGCCGCATCACCGCGCCTTTGGACATAGCCGACCAGGCGGATATCGAGCGCTTCATCAACGATATCGAAAGCGGGAAATCATCGCCGCTGAGCACCGCCACCTCGGGATACCACTATCACCTGGTGTCGGCGTCAAGCGACGAGGCGCTCGAGGCCATCGGCCGAGCGCTCGCGGACAAAGGCTTCCTTGCCCCGCTGCTCCCCCACGAGCAGGAAGCGTAAGCAAGCAGTCGCCAGCGAGCGCGGGCGTCCTTCGCTGCCCACATCGCGCAGACGAAAAGACGTTCCAAGACCGCGCATGGCGAAAGCGAAGTTGATTCCCGCCTCCTTGAGCGCGTGCACAATCCGCCCCCAAAACCCAAAAGCGGGGACGATACCCGTATCGTCCCCGCTTCATCAACGACACGCCGGCTCTCCAACCGGCGCGTTGCTATTCCCAGCTTTCCGGCATGCCCTCGATGAGCATGAACCGGGTCGACCCTGCCAAAACAAGCTCGTCGCCGGCGTGCACTTCGACCGGTTCCGCACATGCGGAAGCGCCCGCGCGTGCCGGCTCCACCACCGTCTCGGAGCCGTCTTCGCCGCTGATCAGCACGGTGCCGTTGGAGCTTCCCAAGCCCTGGACGCACCATCGGCCCGCCTCGTTGCACCAAACGCGCAGGTGATGGCCCGACACATCGGGCTCCACGTCGTTGATGTCGTCGGGCCCCAAGGCCAGCGCGCCGATCTCCACGCCGTCGGAAAGCGGCTGCACCCAGTGCAAACCTCCGGAAACCAGGCCTCCCACCATGCGCAAAAGGCCCAATGCCTGCGCCTGTTCGCGCGGGTCGGCGGACGACGCACCGGGCTGGTCGCCCTGGTCCATCACAGCAGCGGGAACGGTTTCCAACCTTCCGCCGTGCACCGTCTTCACGTAATCGAGCACGTAGGCGCACGCGCGCTTCACATTTGCGCTGCACCCTGCCGCCACGAACAGCACCATGGCAAGCTCAGAGCGTTCCTCCACGCTGTAGCCCGCGCCTCGCGCCAGGCGCTCCAGCACGTTGCGATACAGCGCCAGGTCCTGATGGCACTCGCGCAGCGCCTGTTCCATGAGCGCGCCGCCCTGGTTTGTGACCAGCGACAACGCCTCCTCGGCCGACAAGCCCTTCCCGTCGCGGGAGCGCAAGCGCGCCGAGACGCGCAACGCGGCCACGCCCCAGTCGCAAAAGTACCGGTCCTGCAGCGAGCCCACAGGGGCATGCACGATGAAGCGCGAAACCCACGTGCGGTCGTCGCAGCGTGACAGCGGGCTTTTGCCGTCGGCAAGCGGGCGGCCGGACAGGACCAGGCGCGCCAGGTCCTTATGGCTGATGCCGCCATAGCGCTTCATGGTCTCGAACAGGGCGCCGCACGGCGTCAACTCCGTCGCCATCTACCTCACGCTCCTTCGCTCATATCGTCGTCCAACACATCGCGCTTGCCGGCGAACCGGCTTTTTGCGTCCGAAGCCTCGTCTGCGGGATCATCGACCTCGTACTCGGGCTGCGAGTCGGAGCCGCAAACCGCATCGTACGCATCGCCAGAAACCCCGGGCTCGCAAGCTTCACGCCCGCCCGCATCCTGCGGGCCGCAAACCTGCCGCGCTTCGCTCTTCCCGGCTTTGCCCTCAAGCGCCGGCGCCGCTGCGCCCGGAAGCGCCGCCTCGTCATCATCCCCCGACGGCAACGCTTTACGGCGGATCATCTGGGGCAACGCCACGTTCAGCGCGAAATCGGCCACCATGATGCACCAGCCTGCTGCCGCCGCAGCCACCAGAGCCATGGAAAGCAAGTGCTGCTGAGCAACCGCTTCGAAACGCATATCGGCAAGCACCTGCCATAGCGCGGCGAACGTGACCGCAAGGCCCGCCGTGCCGCGCAAAAAGCCCGCTGTGGTGCGCGAGCCGCCGAAGCGCAGCGATAGCCCCACCAACACGGGGAACAGCGCCGCAACGGCCGCTGCGAACCCGGGAAGGCCGCCAGACCAGGCAAAACCCACCGCATCAAGCGACGCCTGCGCCCCGTTGGCAAGCACGGCCGCCGAGACCGCAACCCCTGCCAACGCCGCCGTCGCGACGCCCTTGCACGCCATACGCACATGGGCCAGCGTGGAATCGGCAACATCAAGCGCCGACGCGGCGAACCCGCCGGGCACGCACGGCACCAGCGGACGACCGCAAAACGACCGCTCCACGTTGTCGGCGTAGTGGATGGAGAACGACGACAGCGCATCGCGAACCGCCGCGGCGTCGGGGCGATCGGATTGCCCGCGAGCCAGGCAATCGCCCAACACGATACCGAGCTGCTCGTCCACGAAGGACAGCGCCTCGGCCGCCTCCGACACGCCCATCGGCGCGGACAGCTTATCCTGCGCATGCTGCACCGCAACCGCCACCTCGGGTTCGCGCGCAAGCGCCTCGAGCAGCTCGTCGGCCCGAGCGTGTGCCATCACCGCAACCGGCGCGGGAGCCGCCATCTTCGCGCGATACGGCGAAACGGGCGCCCCATCTTCCCCAACCGCATGCAAATCGTAAGGGGCCTGCCCGCACGCCAGCTGGTACACCACGCTTGCCGCGGCGTACACGTCGATCGCCGGCGATTTGCGCAACTCGGCCAGGCCCGGGACGTCGTCGCTGAGCATCTCGGGCGGCGCGAAATCGGCCGTGGCGCCGCGGAACACCGCGTTCTCGCTGGTGAACGACGTGGAGCGCGGCTCCGACTCGGCCGACGAGCCGAAGTCGATGAGGTATAGGTCGAACACGCCCTCGTCCACCTGCTGCTCCAAGGACAGCCGCGACGTGCGCACCATGACGTTGCGCGGGCTGATGTCGCGGTGCACGAACCCGCCTTCCACATACCCCATGCGCGCCACCAGGTCGAACAGGTCGCGGCCCAGGCGCGCCGCCACCAGCGGGCTCACGCGGCCGCAACCGTCGACGGCAAGCTGCCGGCGCACGCGGTCCAAAGTGATGCCCTCGACCCATTCCATGACGATGCACGGCACCCCATCGACGGTGCCTCGACCATACAAACGGGGAAAGCCCTTCAGCCCCGACAGCAGGATATGGCATTCGTATTCGCGCTCGAACGCAGCGCGCGAGGCGCGCACACGGCGGGCATGATCGTCCTCGGTTTCGCCATCACAGCGATGCGGAAGCGAAAGCAACTTGAGCGCCAGATGCTCGCCCTGCGCGTTGCGCGCATGCTCCACGCGGCCCGTACCGCCGCGATGGGCCTGCCCCTGCGACACGAACAACGTGACGAAACGACGCACGTAGGACGGCCGATCGGCATCGGAAAGCGAAAGCGGCGCGCTGAAATCGGCCACACGCACTAGACGCATGCCCTGAACGGCGCCCGACGAGGCGAGCGCGCCGCCCTTATCAACCGACCCGCTCATAAGCTGATACTCGCTAACGTCTCATTCAATTGCGCAGCCCTTATGCTGTTGCCGGAAGCGTCCTGATCGGCACGAACAGGTTCCATCCAGCGATCAACCCCTTCCGCCGGATTATCGTATTCCAAGTTCAATCCCCACGCATCGTAAATGACAGTCAGGTATCGGTCCAACGCGATGTAGGCACGCTGAAGGTTGCTCTTCTGCTCCAGCCAACGCGAGCCCTCGGCGAACGCGTCCGAATTACGCAGCAGCAGGAAATCGGTGAGCGTTTGGCTGTCGATGGCTGCGCACTCGTTGTAATCGCTTTGGCGAAGAGAGCGCGACGTGCTCATGCAGTCGTTGTTGAACGCGGCCACGGCGTTGTTCAAGCGCGTAAGGTATGCGTTCACGCGGGCCTGATGATCCACCAGCACAGCATACGCCGCCGCCTCCTGCTCGGCCGTGGGCGCGGCAGGCGCAGGTGCGGAACCGGAGCCGCCAGCGCTTTCCGAGCCCGAGCCCGAGCCGCTCGCGTCGTCCGAGTTGCTGCCCGAACCGCCGGAGTTGCCCGAACTGGAGCCGGAACCAGACGCGGACCCGCCGCTTCCCGCAGACCCCGAACCCGCCTGTGACGAGCCGCCGGAAGATGCGGAACCCGACGCCGAGCCAGACCCAGACGCAGCCGAAGCGCCGCCGGCGATCTGCTGCGCGCGAGCGAACGACGAATCCACCGAAGAAGCCCCAGATACCCCGGTCAGCGACGCAACGCCCAGCATGCCGGAGCTCGAGCCGATGCCCAAAGCAGCCGCAGCATCGGGCGCAGCGGCATCGACCTTGGAGGCCTCGATCGCCACCGGGCCAACCGCGCCTGTCGAGCCCACGGGGCCCGCCTGAACCTCGCGCATCTGGCCGTCAAGCCACAGCGCAGATTCAAGGGGGATAACAACTGTGCTGGGCTTGTCGTCGGCAACCACTGCCGGGATTGCGGACACGTAACCGCCGACGCCAGCGACCATCAGGGCGAACGACGCGGCCGAGAGCGCCATCATGGGACGGGTGATGCCGGGCTTCCACCGCAGCCTGCGCGCGCGGCGCGCAGGGCGGTCGGTAGCGGCGAACGTGGGCGTGGGACTAGGAGAAGGGCTGACAGCGCGGCCAGCAGGCGTCGGCTGCTCGGCGGGCGCCTGAGAGCGCGCAGCATCAGCGGCAGCCAAATCCGTCGCGTTGCCGGCAGCAAAATCAGCCACATCGCCGGTAGCCGAACCCGTCGTATCATCGACGGCAGAATCCGACGTGTCGCCGGCGGCCAAATCAGCCGTGTCACGCTCTTCATCGTGCGCGCTCTGCTCCATCATCGCCTTCCCCCCCCTTCCCTTCTCGTCTCAAAAGTCGCCGCTTAAGCCAAGCCTGGCCAGTTTTGCTGGCGCAAAGCCTCGTATGCGGCTATTGCAACAGAGTTACTTAAGTTTAAGCTACGCATGCCATCGCGCATGGGGATGCGCACGCAGGCGGGCTCGAAGCGCTGCATAACGGCCTCGTCAAGCCCGCGGCTTTCGCGCCCGAACACCAGCCAGGCATCCGGCCCGTACGCCACATCGGCGAATCTGCGCTGCACGTGCCCCGTGAACAGGTGCAGCTCATCGGCGGCATGGGCCTCGAAAAACTCGTCGGCACACGACCAGCGCACGATGTCGACGTCGTCCCAATAGTCGCACCCCGCACGCGCAAGGTTGCGCTGCGTGACAGCGAAACCCATGGGCTCCACCAGGTGCAGCCGCGCCCCGATACACGCGCACGTGCGCGCCACGTTCCCCGTGTTCTGAGGAATCTCAGGCTCCACCAACACGATGTTGAGCATCCTTGCAACCTTTCGTTCGAACGATCCGACTTTTGCGGGCCTGCAGTCTCCCGAAGAGGCGCGCCTGCCCGTTCATGCCATTCGGCAACCGCGACGCGTCAGCATCCACAGCATGGCGCCTGCAGCTTCCCGCCGAGACGCGCCTACCCGCGCTCGGGCAGCTTCCCGGTGTCGCACGCCCGCCCGCAAGCCGCAGCCTCACATGACCGAGCCCCGACAGCGTCAAACGCCGCCGGACGCGCAATCGCACGCCCGGCGAAGCCCCTACACGCCCATCGCCTCGGCCTGCTTGGCCATCTCCTCTTCGAGCTCTTCGTTCAGCATGAACCATTCCTCCTCGGCGGCGGCCAGGCGTTGCTTGAGCTTAGAGTGCTCGGCCACGGCATCCGAGGATGCGTCCTCGTTGATGTAGAAGTCGGGGTCGGCCATCTTCGCCAGCAGCTCCTCCATGCGGGCGTTGTCGCGCTCCATCTGCTTGTCGAGCTCGGCGATGCGCTTACGATGGTTCTTCAGCGCGGCGTAGGCGCGGTTGCGCGCCTCGGCCTCGCGGCGCTTCTGCTCCTTGGTCTTCGGCGAGCTGCCGCGCTTTGCCGTCAGCTCTCCCGAAGCGGCAGGCGCAGACGAAGCGGGCGCGGCAGACGCGGAAGATGCGCCCTTCGCGGCCTTCCCCTTCCCCGATCCGCCCTTTCCGGCAGGTTTGCGCTCCATCAACTCGTCGACGAGCGACTCGTCGGTGGGTTCGGGCCCGTCGAGCTGGCCGGACTTGAACAGGTAGTAGTCGTAGTCGCCGTCGTAGACGGTGACCTTGCCGGGCTTCACCTCGACGATACGGTTCGCGATGCTGCGGATGAGGTGGCGGTCGTGCGTGATGAGCAGGATGGTGCCCTCGAAGCGGTTGAGCGCCTGCTCAAGCACGTCGGCGCTGGCGATGTCCAGGTGGTTGGTGGGCTCGTCAAGGCACAGCAGCGGCTTGGGCGCCACCAGCATCTTCGCCAGCGCCAGACGGCCCTTCTCGCCGCCGGAGAGCACGCTGACCTTCTTCTCGACGGCGTCGCCCTCGAACAGGAAGGCGCCGAGCAGGCTGCGCACCTGGCTGATGTTCCAGCCCGGCGCCACGTGGTCGAGCTCCTCGAACACGGTGTTGCCCGCGTGCAGCTCCTCGAGCTGATGCTGCGCGTAGTACGTCAGCGCCACGTGCACGCCGTAGTCGATGGTGCCGGCGTCGGGTTTCATGACGCCCGCGATCATCTTCATAAGCGTGGATTTGCCCGCGCCGTTGGGGCCTACAAGCGCCACCTTGTCGCCACGGTACATGGTGAAGTCGAAGTTGTCGTAGACGCGCTTGTCGCCGAAGGCCTTCACCAGGCCGCGGCAGCGCACCACCTCGTCGCCGGTGCGCGGCGGCTGCACGAAGTTGAAGTGGATGGGCTTCTTCTCCTCGGGAATCTCGATGAGCTCCTCTTTCAGGCGCTCCAGGCGCTGCGCGCGCTCCTGGGCCTGGCGGGCCTTGGTGGCCTTGTAGCGGAAGCGCTCGACGAAGTCCTCCAGATGCTTCATCTCCTCAAGCTGCTTGGTGCGCTGCTGGCGCAGACGCTCGATGCGCTCCTCGCGCGCCTTGAGGTATGCGGAATAGTTGCCCTTGTACAGGTTGACGCGGCCGTTGGCAACCTCGGCCACGCGGTCGACCATGTTGTCCATGAACTCGCGGTCGTGGCTGACCACGATGACGGTGCCCTCGTAGCCGCGCAAAAAGCCCTCAAGCCACTTCACCGACTCAAGATCCAGGTGGTTTGTGGGCTCGTCGAGCATGAGCACCTCGGGATTGCGAACCAAAAGCTTGGCCAGCGCGATGCGCATCTGCCAACCGCCGGAGAAGTTCGTGGTGGCCTGCTTGATGTCGCCTTCCTTGAAGCCCAGGCCGAACAGCACGCCGCGGACCTTGGCCTCGATGGTGTAGCCGCCCAGCATCTCGTAGGCGTCGCGCGCGCGGCCGGCGGCTGCAAGCTGGCGCTCGGTGGGGTTGTCGCCCAACGACTCCTCCAGCTCGCGCAGGCGCTGCTCGGCTTCCAAGATCTCCACCTGCGAGGACATGACCTCCTCGAAGATGGGGCGATCGGGCATCTCGATGGCCTCCTGCTCCAGGTAGCCCACGCGGGCGCCCTTCGCGAACAGGATGCGGCCCTCGTCCGCGTCCTCGCGGCCGCTGATGATGTTGAGCATGGTGGTTTTGCCGGCGCCGTTGGGACCCACGAGCGCCAAGCGGTCGTATTCCTCCAGCTTGAACGTGACGGCGGAGAACAGCGTGCGCCCGCCGAACGACTTCGACAGATGCTCAACCTGCATGATCATGGTGCGACAACTCCTTTAGCGCTAAAACGAACGTACGCGCAGGGAGCGGGCAGCCGGCACCGAGAAATGAACGCAAAAACGGATACCCCCACAGAGAGGGCAATTGACGCCCCCGCAGACGGAGAAACTAACGCCCCCCCACAGTTGGGGAAAACGGACGCCCCCGCAGACGGGGGAATCCGTTCAGGCGAATCCGTTCAAACAAAAAAAAGAACCGCCAACTTGCGCTGGCGGTTCTTGGAGCTTCATGGCTCCCAATCGCCTCTCATAACAGAACCGAGGTGACGGTAATCGCCGGC
>ERZ1034917.2033-NODE-2033-length-10497-cov-3.215667_pt1 | contig 10497 bp, 4 predicted proteins | sample MGYA00520605_ERZ1034917 | MGnify/ENA primary metagenome ERZ1034917 (study PRJEB33766, sample SAMN09781784) | gut metagenome | biome: gut microbiome | host: Homo sapiens | place: Madagascar | study: EMG produced TPA metagenomics assembly of the PRJNA485056 data... | reverse complement strand
CGCCCAGGGCGTGCAGGGTCTTGATGAGCATGGCGGTCTGGATGGTCATGTGCAGGGAGCCGGTCACGCGCAGGCCCTTGAGGGGCTTCTGGTCGCCGTACTTGCGGATGCACTCCATGAGGCCGGGCATCTCGCGCTCGGAGAGCTGCATTTCTTTCTTGCCGAAATCGGCCAGGGCCATGTCGGCCACTTTGTAGGCCAGGGAAAGATCCAGGGCTTTGGTCATCGTTCCATTCTCCTTGGGGAAGTATGTTGGGCCGCTCCACAAAAGGGCGGTCTGCGGCATGATCGTTGTCCCCTGTGCGGGGATGCGGCGCGGCACGGTATGGCCGCGCGGGAAATCTTGTGGGCCTTTGTCGAATAAAGCGCGTCCGGGAAAGGATGAGGAGCGCGGGGGAAGGATCCCCCTTTCCGCGTCGGCAAAGGAAGGCCTTTTCCCGAAAAATATCCCTAACAGGCGCGAGCCCGCACCAGCAGCAGGAACAGGCCGCGGCCCACGGCCTGCCGCGTGCAGGACAGGACGTCGAAACCGGCCTGACGCAGGCGTTCCTGCAGGCGTTCCTCATCGAAGCCCAGCCAGCGGTCGCCGTAGCGGCTGCGCATGGTCTCGTCGTGATGTTGGAGGAAATCGGCCACGAACAGGTGCCCGCCCGTAGTCAGGCTACGGCGGATCTCGCGCAGGCCTTCGCCGGGATCGGACAGGTGGTGCAGGACGAGGTTGATGCAGGCGAAGTCCGCTTCCTGGTCACGCAGGGGCAGGTGATCCAGCTCGCCGATGCGCAGGGAGATGCGGTTCTCGTTGGCCAGGTCCACGGGGCTGAAACGGCGGCGGCACATCTCCAGCATGCGGGCCGAGCCGTCCACGCCGATGAGGCTTTGGCTGGCGGGCAGCAGGCGCTCCAGCACCGCGCCGGTGCCGCAGCCCAGGTCCACGGCCACGCGGCAGCCCTCGGGCACGGCGGCCAGTACGGCGGCGGGCAGGTCGAAATCTTCCAGCACTTCGCGGTTGAGCTCGTCCCAGTCCTCGGCGATGGCGTTGAAGAATTGGCGCGTCTTGAGGGCTCGCTCCTCCAGGATCTGGGCCGCCATGGCCAGGTCCTCACGCATGGCCGTATCCGTATGCAAAAAGGGGCCCATGGCCTGCAAAAAGTCGCTGGCCTCGCCGCAGCGCGTGGCGGCATAGAAGACCCACAGGCCGTCCCGGCGCGAGGTCAGCAGGCCTGCCTCGGTCAGGATCTTGAGATGGCGCGAGACGCGGGATTGCCCCATGCCGAGGATACGCACCAGCTCGTTGACCGAGAGTTCGTAATGCAGCAAGATATGCACCAGTCGCAGACGGGTCTCGTCTGAAAGTGCCTTGAAATATACCAGTGCCATGCGTGCCCCTGTACGGCGCGCCGGGCGCGCCTGCGATCTATGTATCAAATTTGCTTGATGCAAATATCAGCCTATCTGGATATAGTCAAGGAGTTCCATGTCCTCGCCCTCCGATGCTGCCCCTGACCGGTCCCCTGCCGCCGGGGAGGAGACCAAAAGTCGGTTGTCGCGCAAGCGGGTGACCGTCATCACGGCCACGGCCCTCTCGTTGCTGGAGGCCTGTGGTCTTGAGCCGTCGCCGTCACGGTCGGAAAAGACGGCAGGGAAGGGGCCAAAGACAGCGCAGGAGGCTGCTCCGGCCGGGAAGGCCCCGGCGAACGACCGGGAAAAAAAGCAGGCAGCGGATCCGGCATCTTCCCGGAGCCGGAACTCCAGCCGAAAAAAGACGCCCCCGTCGGGCAAGATCTCCCGGACAGATGCGGGAAACCTGCCGGAAGAAGATGCGTCGCTGGCCTTTGCCACCGGCAATGTTCCGGAAGTCCCTCCGGTGGTCCCGTCTGACGGCGCGGCTCCTGTTGCGGCCACGCCTCCCGGACCTGTTGTCCCTCCGAAAAAGACATCTGCCCGGCGTCGCCGTGCGGCCAGTGCGAAGGCTGTCTCCGTGCCCGACGGAGGGACGGCTCCCGCGTCCGGGGCTGAAGGACAGGTGGCCACACCGGTAGCGGGGCCTTCTGTTGCCCCGTCTGCGGTGGAAGCGGTGGCATCTGGGCCGGGAGAGGAACAGTCTCATGCTGCCGCAAAGCGGGCTCCTTCTTCCCGTGTGCGCCGTTCGTCCACTTCCGGCGGGCGGGGCCGCAAGAAAGCTGTCGAGATCCCACCTGCACCTGCCGCAGAGGCGGTGCCGACCGTGGCGCCGGAGGCGCAGCAGGCTCCCGCGCGTCCCATGGATGCGGCGGCGCTGGCTGCCGAGGCGGATCGCCTGGCCGCGGAATACGGCCTGTCGTCATCGGGTGGCGGTCTGGTGGTGCTGCCCGGGGACGATGACTGGGACGATTTTCCCGCGCCCCGGTATGACGAAGCTCCGTCTCCCCAAACAGCGGCCCGCTCCGCTGTGACGACACCTGTCGCCCCTTGCTCCGAGCCCGCACCTGCGGAGGCCCGCTTCGTGGAGGTCTCTCCGTCCGTTCCCGCTCCTGAGCCCGTGCCCGCACTAAAGAGCGCTCCCCGGCGTCGTGCGGCCAGCACGAAAACTGCCTCCGTGCCCGGTGGCGGGGCCTCTTCCCCCCTTGAGGCCGGAGAGCAGGGGACAGCACCGGTAGCGGGACCTGCCCTTGGAAAGCCTTTTGTGGCCGCGTCCGTGCCGGGTGAGGAACCGCCTTTACCGACCACAGGACGGAGAGCCGCTCCCCGTGCGGGTCGTCCACCCACTCCCGGCGGGCGGGGCCGCCAGAAAACTGTCGAGATCTCGTCCGTACCTGCCGCGGAGGCGGTGCCGACCGTGGTCCCGGAGGCGCAACAGGCTCCCGCACGTCCCATGGATGCGGCGGAACTGGCTGCCGAGGCTGACCGTCTGGCCGCGGAATACGGCCTGTCGTCATCGGGCGGCGGTCTGGTAGTGCTGCCCGGAGACGATGACTGGGACGATTTTCCCGCTCCCCGGGATGAGGATGCCCCGTCTCCCCAAACAGCGGCCCGCTCCGCTGTGACGGCACCTGTCGCCTCTTTCCCCGAGCCCGCACCTGCGGAGGCCCGCTCCGTGGTGGGCTCTTCGTCTGTTCCCGCTCCTGAGCCCGAGCCCGCACTAAAGAGCGCTTCCCGGCGCCGCCGTGTGGCCGGTACGAAGGCTGCCGCCGTGCCCGGTGGCGGGGCCCGCCCCGCAGCTGACGCCGGGGAACAGGGAGCCTCGCCGGTGCCGACACCCATCGGGAGCATGCCTGTCCCGGCAGCCCGTCCTGCTCCCTCAGCGCAGGCCGGTGCCTCCCTGCCGGATGCGGGCAGCGGAGACGGGGAAGCTCATGTCTCTGCCCGGCCCGGGGCAGCCCCAGTGGCTGCCGGGCCCTCCGGCTCCACGCCGCCCTCCGGGACAGGTATGGGGAAGCGCGAGGCCGCATTCCGGCAATGGGCCGCGGACATGCAGGCCCGTTTCGATGCCGGGCTGGAAGCGGAAGAAGACCGGGCGGCACGCCGCAAGGATACGCTGGTCGTGCTGCCGCCGCCGACGGATACGGGCGGACGGAAACGCCGGACGGCAAAAAAGCCGCAGGCAGCGGCAGTGGAGGCCCCGCGCCCGCGGGCATGGATCACGCGGCGGCGCAGCACCGAACCCGGCCATGAGGCCCGCTTCGAAGAATGGCACGGCCCGGCACGGACAGGGAGCGTGCTGGAAAAAGTCTTCATCTCGCTGGGCGCGTCCCCGGAACAGGCCAAACTGAGCCGTTTGTGGCGCAGCTGGGATGCCGTGCTGGGGCCGGATCTGGCGCCTTTGGCGCGTCCGCTGGGGCACCATGACGACAGGCTGCTCATCGGCGCCGAGGATGCCGTGCTGCTGCAGGAGCTCTATTATATGGGACCGGAGATCGTGCGCCGGGTCAATGAGTTCCTTCAGGAGGACTTCTTCACGGCGGTGAAAGTTTCCCTGATGCTGGACCATCAGGATCTGGATGCGCCCAGTCCGGTGCTGGAGCGCTCCGCCGGGCGTCCGCAGGAGGAGGTCCCCGCGCCTTCCGGGGCCAGCCTGGGGCTCATGGATCCCGAATCGGCCGTGGCCCGCTGCTATGCCCGCTTCCTGGGCATGGAGCTGCCCGATCCCCGCAAATGACGGGCCGGGGCCGCCGGGAAGCGGGATTGACAAAGCTTTTCCCGCGATGCTAGGGTCAGCGGGTGTCGTGCTGGCCTTGCTGCTTTGTTGCTGTGGCTGCCGTCACGCTGCAGCTCAAGGGGAGGGTGCCATGCAGGATACGCTGGAAAATATCAGCCTCAAGCACGATAATGGCGAGGACATGCGCTTTCGTGGGCGCCTTTCCTCCGAGTGCTCCTGGTATGACGAAGAGCATGGCGTGCTGTGCCGCCAAAAGCTGTATGTGACGGAGAACAAGGACCAGATCTACTACATCATGCGCACCGGGGCGGAAGAACACAGCCGCCGGGCTTACCGTCTGAAGGTGCAGGACGAGACCTGCATCATCCATAACGGCAAAGCTGAAGTGCGCATGCCCATTGCCCTGTTGATGCTGGCTGTGCGCGGTCTGTGCGGCATGGATGCCCGGAGCGCGACCAGCCTTGCCATGGTGGAAGAAATGCTCAAGGCTGCCAACGCCTAGCCGCCGTCCGTTTTTTCCCCGAAAAGAGAGGAAAGGGATGCTTCTTCGGAAGCATCCCTTTTCGTTTATGCGGCATCCGGCCTTGTGCCGGTCGCGGAAATGCAAAAAGCCACCCGCTTGCGGGTGGCTTTTTCGTATCAAGGCAGGGAGCGGAGGCCTCAGCGGCGGGCGCTGAAATGCTTTTCCGCGCTCTCGATGTCCTCGAAGCCGTACTGCTGCACCTGATGGAGCAGGTTCTGTTCGGCTTCGCTCTCGCCCTTGCGCAGGCGTTCCATGGTGGCCCGGTGGTAGAGGGCGATGGTCTTGGGGGAATAGGTGCGCAGTTCCGCACGCAAATAGGTCTCCATGGAGACCCAGCCCGGGCGGTCGTCACGGCTGCGCAGGGGGCGGCCCCTGTCGGCCAGCGAAGGGAAGCGGCTGTCGAGGTCTTCCTTCCAGGCCACATGGGCGGCCACGATGTCGTCCACCTGGGCCATGGCCTCGGGATCCAGCGGACGCAGGCTGTCGGCCAGCTGGGCATATTCTTCGGGGAAGGTGGATTCCATCATGCGGGCGTATTTTTCCGTGACCAGGTTGCGGCCTTCCAGGCGGGCATTCAGCAGGTCTTCCAGATAGCTGCCCAGCAGTTCGTCGTCCCAGTTGTCCATCTGGCTGGAACGCATGATGCGGAAGGTCTTGGGGTCCATCTGGCAGGAGGCCTTGCCGCCCACGTTCTGCACATTGCTGAACATCTCCCATTCGGCTGTGACCACGGCATCTACAAGGGTCTTGTGTTCCATAGCGTCTCCTTGACCGGGAAGGGCGCGGGCATCGCGGCCGTCCGGCCATCTTCGGCAAGAAAAGTTTTCCCGGTGCGGCCGGGATAATGAAAAAAGGGCGCCCTGCCGGAAGCAGGACGCCCTTGTGTCAGCACGTGGCGGGGGAGGGATGCTAGCTTATATCATAACATACTGAAAACACTAATTTGTAGCGTTCAGCAAAATGCCTCGTACCCCCAAATGTACCCCCAAAAAATTTTGCTGCCCATTTTTGCCCTGCTTGTGGCATGGCCCATGCATACCATCCATGGGGGTTCCCGGCAAGGAGAAAGGCTTTTTTTGAGATAGCACCCTGCTCCCATTTCCGCAACCATCCGCCCATATGCTGGATCACAAGAGGACCGGAATCCGATTCCGGCCCCGCCTCAAGGGTGGGCGTTATCGTGCTGACGTTTGCTAACAGGGGTAGCATTCCGATTGCTCCCCCTCCTGCCCGGCATACCGCTTTGCCGGAATGCCAACGATATCTTCTCCCCTCGCCTGTTATGGCCCGCAATGGCCCTGTAACGGCTTGAAACATGACGGGCCGGACGCTCCGTAGCATCCGGCCCGTTATTTTTCCTCAAAGGATGACACCTGGTGTCATGCTTCGGGGCGTCCATAGGGTGGACATCCTTCCCGTATCACCGCCGCACGGCGCTGCATGATGCGCAAACCTTCCCTCTTGCATCCAGGTCTTGCGTTTGCGTTGCACTTTTTCATATCACTGCGGACAAAAAGGATTTTCTTTCTGGCAGCTGTTGCGTTTGACATGGTGTGCTGGTGGATAGCCCTTTCTTTTTTTATAGTCAGCGTATTGAGAGATCGTTGATATCATCTCCTACATGAAAGGTGATGTGTTTTTTTGTTTGCAGAGAAAAACCTATCATTTTAACTTGATTTAAGAAATATTTATTCAGTTACTGTATGCCTTTATGCTGATGATTGTCCCTCCTGTGACGACATTAAGCGCATTATTCATGCTTTTTAAAGCAAATACCTGATCTGAACATGCCACATAGAAGGGAAACTGTGTGTTTCCATGTAGCACACGAAGAAAACCAAGTCCCTGGTCAAGCCATATCTGCAACATACTGCCATCATGAAAATCCAGTTTGAGAGATCTCGCATGGGGCATTTCCGTTTTTTTCATGGAAACAACGGAGATATTGCCAAATTCAGAGAGCATTTCTTTGATCGCAGCATCCCTTTCACTTGCATTTCTCCAATTATCCCAGATGTAGGATCCTTCACCAGTGATATAGTCCGTAAGGAATATATGACATGAAGGGAATGTCCAAGTATCACCATAGCTTTCCTGAAGGTAGCTGAGCATCTCGTGGAGCAGGGCTGCTGTGAGTGGTGAATTACAGTATCTATCTGAGAACATGATACGTTTGATAGGTTGCCGGCAGGCGATGAAGTCTTTGCCAAGATTTTCGGCAAGAGATTTGCGCAATTTTGTCCATAACCACGGACCGAACTCCGCAACAGACGTATTTTCGTTATTCCCGATTTTCACGATAGCGCTATTACCTGAAACAGGAAGCAGCTCCTTGGGGGAAAGAACCCTGTCTGTGCCAAGAGCATCATGCGTAGATCCTTTGAGCAGCAAAGATGACGATCCATCGCTGTATATGGCCCACCGATGCAATGTCTCATGCTCTTTGATGCTTATGGCAAGTCTGGCCTTCGGATCATGAAAACCTCCTGAGAGAGTAGAGCAGCCTACGTTGCCATGAATCAGGGGGGCAAGGAGCATGCGTTCTTCTGGCGAGAAACTGTCGAAAAGCTCCTGTTCCAGAAGCAGCGTGACCTGCACTCCCCGCAGTCTCAGCATATCCAGGAGATGGAGCATGTCCCTGTCTCCGGGCTGCCAGAACGCATGCTCTCCCAGGTGCAGGTACACCTCGCATGCCGGATGCTGGAGGAGCGTGGAAAGGACGGCCTCTTCAAGCCTCATCGTTTCCATTTGGGTCGAGGGGCCGAAAATGCACGCCTCTTCCGGGAGTTCGAGCATATTCAGGTAGTTTTCTGTCAGGATCTCTAATCCCTTATGTCTGTCGAGTTCTTTGCTTTGATAGCGCAGATCAAAGCTGAGGATGCAGTGGGGGCAGGTGGTCTCGCAATCCTGCTCCCGGCAGAGCAGACGTTCACGTGTATCACGCAAAAGATCGGTCATGTGCTCTCCGGCGGAAGATGCATAGCCTGCGGCATTTTTATCGAAGATGAACAGGGAAGTGCAGAGTCTGTCACCTTCCATCCTGCGGGATGCGACGGCACACTCCAGCTCTTCCGTCTGGATGCCGAGGCGTGCGGCCAGGGCATCGCGCAGTGCGACAGCTATGGGGAAAGCCTGTTCCTTGTTGTTGAGCCAGGACTGATCTTCTTTGCGTATCTGCAATTCAAGGACGTCAGTTTTGCTCTCACAGGCAAGCCAGAGCGGCGCTTTTATCTTCCACTGCATCCCTTCCCGGCAGGCAGGGCAGATGTTGTTGCCCGGATCGTTTTCATTTTTTCCTCCACGGAGTTTTTTGTGATGTAACATGGCAGAGGGGATCTCACCTTTTTCAGAGATGGATTCCACTTTGCCGCAGGCCAGGCATACGGCGTATCCCTTGCCGAACAGACCTCGTGAGCTGTGGAAGACAGTGCCGGATGTCGTACAGCGGAAACGGGCCGCTTCGGGAAGGCCCAGCGATATCCATGAGCCACCGGCACACACGTCGGCTTCGGCATGGCTCAGGCCCATCACGCCCAGGCTGGCATTATTGGAAGGCTCCTCGAAAAAGTCGACGGCAAAGCCGGCCGGTTCAAGGTATTCATGCCAGTTTTCTTTGGCCAAAGGCTCTCCACAGTGCGTACACGCAGCCAGGGAACGGCTGGCCGCCGTACCGAAGTTGCCACATTTCCTGCAGCGCCAGCGGCTTCGTATGTTCTGCAGCTCCGCAGCGGCTTCCGCGGAGGCGGGGATATGCCAGTTCAACGTGATCCCCTTTGATGCGTAAACAAGGCCGTTGATGGCGACGCTGTTGCCGGGAGCGTATTCGGAGAGGGCCGTGGCCAAGGAGCGGCTGGGCAGTTCCCTGCGCAGGAACATGTTGTCCGTATTTCCCCTGTCGTCCAGTTTTTTGCGCTGTTGAGCCAGAAAGAGCGCAAGATGCATGGTGTCGAATGTGGCTACGTGGAGGGGGAAGCCGTGGGCGGGCAGGAATTCCTGGGAGATGAGCTCCTTGAGCAGATATTCTCTGGCCATGCGCTCCTTGCGGAGGACAACGGCCTTTTTAGCTGCGGTGTTCTCCAGATCCGGGCTGCCCAGCATGTTTTTTTCCGTCTGGCACAGGGCATCATAATCACTTCTCCAGCGTTCATAGGCCCTGTCCATGGCGTCAGCGGCCCGTTCCGCCATGACCTCCGGAGATTCATTCTGGAATATGCTGTTGCGGCACAAGATGCCTATGCTTTCCCGCAGAGGGGAATCCTTTGCCAGTGTCTTGAAGCGAAGGGAGAAAAGCTGGGCAGGCGGATTTTTACCGGTGAAAAAGGCTTCACAGGAAAGTTTGGCCAGATCTTTGTCGTCCTTTTGATGCCGCTCTTTGAGGAAATCGGTCAGCAACAGGGCGTTGACATGCCTCTGCAGGATGACGGGACTGTTCAGCGAGACCCTGGGGACAGGAAGAGGCGTGTCGAAGGCCCAGCGGCTGTTGGCGTATGCCGCCATTTCGTGGGGATTGTCCTTGCACATGGTAAAGGTGAGCGCGCGTGTTTCCCCACGGCGTCCAGAGCGTCCGGAACGCTGAAGATAGTTGGCAGAGTGGGGAGGCACGTTGTTCATGCCCACGATGGAGATGCCCCCTATGTCGATGCCCATCTCCATGGTGGTGGAGCAGGAAAGCACATTAATGTCCCCGGCCCGGAACTTCTGCGTACACAGTGCCAGTTCAGAGGAAGAGAGCTGGGCGGAATGTTCCTGTGCCCGGAAGTAAGGCGTCAGCTCGATCACGCTGTCATGATCGGCAACCCAGAGACCCGCCTGACGGAGTACCTGGACATCCGGGTTTTCCGCAAGCCAGGACCGTGCTTCCAGTACGCCGCTTTCGGATGCAGGGCCAAAAGGATGCGGGTAGAGCGGTACGGAATATTCCCGGCAAAGAAGGCTTTTCTCGCTTTTGCGGGGAAGGTAGGGAGAAAACCCGGCAAAGGTCGTATCGAGAAAGCGCCGCGTATAGGGACAGAGCCAGGCTTTTTTCAGCGGCGCGAAGCCCATGGCTGAGGTGCGTAAAAGGATACCATCATCTTCGTGACGCGAGCAAAGCGAAGGGAGGCTCGTCAGCTGGTTCCATGCCTGCCGGAGGATGCTGTCGATCTCGTCCGCATGGTCCCATTGCCCGGCATCGAGGTGGAGGACACGCTCGAGCAGACGCACCAGTTTGTGCTGCCTGTTGCGGCGGCACTGGGGCCAGATGATCTGAAAGCGTTTGTGTTCTTCTGTGCCGGGGGCCAGGATGGAGTTCTGGTTGTAGGGCATGCCTAACAGCTTCCGCCAGTTCCTGGAAAAGTCCGTGGCTCCGTTGGCCCGGAACATGACATGGAGGCAGATCTTCAAAAAGTCCTGCCAATCCGCCAGCTTCAGATTGGCCTGCTGGAACTCCCGGGGAATACCGGAGACCTGATCCAGCGCCGGGTAGCATACGGCCATGAGCCCCAGTGTCTCAAGATTGGCCGCTTTGGCCGGCCGTCGGCCGAATTCACGGAAAACAAGCATCCTGGCAAAATCTTCCATGCCGGAAGCTGTGGACAGCAGCATGGGCGATTTTTCCTGATAGAGTCGGTACAGAGCCTCAAAACTGGAACGTTCGTTCTGGAGCCCCCTGGCCAGATCATGGAAGGAGATGGGGCTACTTTCGCCGAGCTTTTTGAGTTCTTCCTTTTTGCCGTCGATTACGCTCTGGATCATGCGGCGGGAACTTTCGGGGAGAGCCTCCAGGGCAGCGAGTTCCTTCTCCACCGCGGCACGCTTTCCATCATCGGTGCGCCCACAGTCCTGCAGTCCGATGTGGTAC
>ERZ1034917.2032-NODE-2032-length-10507-cov-8.127535_pt1 | contig 10507 bp, 16 predicted proteins | sample MGYA00520605_ERZ1034917 | MGnify/ENA primary metagenome ERZ1034917 (study PRJEB33766, sample SAMN09781784) | gut metagenome | biome: gut microbiome | host: Homo sapiens | place: Madagascar | study: EMG produced TPA metagenomics assembly of the PRJNA485056 data... | reverse complement strand
CCCGCGCGACAGCCGCCGCCCCGCCACAGAGCTTGATTTTTCTGCCTATTCCTTTTCTCCGGCCCTCCAAGCAAAGCTTGCTTCCTGGTTTGCCTACAAGCAGGAGCGCAGCCAGCCCTATACCCCCCAGCAAAAGCAAGCCCTTTTGCAGACCGTGGCGCAGAAGCTTTCCAGCTATCCCGAGTCCGCAATCATCGCCCTGATGGATCAGTGCATGGTTGCAGGCTGGAAAAATATCATCTTTGAGCGCCTGGACAAGCCCGGAGCCGTCCCACATCCCCCCGGCCCTCGCCCGTTGGATGCCGACGAGCGAGCCGCCATCCGGAGGATACGCGAAGAGCTAGAACTTGAAAGAGGAAGGTGATGCCCCATGAGCAAATGCAAAATCTGCCGCACGTCCCATTCCTGGGACGAGCTGGACGACCGGGGCCGCTGCCGCTCCTGCCGGGATGCCTACATGGCCACCCGGAACGGCCTCCACTACGGCGATTACATGGCCGCCAAACCCCGGCCCTATGTGCTGCCGGTGGCGGTAACGCCCCTGCGGGAGCTGCCGGTTATGAATCCCGAAAAAGTCTGCCGCATCTGCGGCAAGCCCATTCCGCCGGAGAGCGGGCGGCGCACCCTGTGCAGCCTGGAATGTCAGGCGGAATTCAACCGGCAGTCGGCAAAAGCGGCCCATTACAAGGCCAAAGCAGCCAAGGCGGCCCAAGAAAAGCCCCTGCGACGCTGCGCCATCTGCGGCGAGCCGCTGCCCAGCAACATGCGCAAGTATTGCACCCCGGATTGCGCCCACATCGGGGCCCTGAAAAACGAGCGGGAGAGCAAGAAACGGCGCGCGGAAAGGATGAAATATGAGAAACTTTGAAAAGGCGGTTGAAGCAATCGGAATCGCCGGAATCGTGAAAATGATGGCGGTTTACTGTGACGAATCCACCGGTTCAACGTGCGACGCTTGCCCGTGGAGGAAAGCACTAGCTGCTATCCCTGGTTGCCAGTGCATTACCTCCCGTGCCATTGTCAAATTTTTGGAAAGCGAGGCAGAGGAATGATCAACGTTGTTGAACAGCTTACGCCAAACCCAGTAACCCACGAGCATGGAGAAAATGGGTGCTGCAAAAGCCAAAGGGCATGGGAAATGGAGCAAAGTGGAAGCTTGAATCTCAGCGAAAGGTGAAGCCGAAAACAAACAGTGATAGATTCCGGGCTATGACGGATGAGGAAATAGTTGAATTACTGGACTGCTCATGCGTAGCACAGCTAACAATGGTCGAATGCTTCCGTTATCGGACCTGTAGGGAGTGTTGGCTCGACTGGCTCCGCTCCCCGGTGGAGGAGAGCGAGAAATGAAAGTACTGATAGCCTGCGAGGAATCACAAACCGTGTGCAAGGCATTCCGGGCAAAAGGGCATGAAGCCTACTCCTGCGACATCCAGGAACCCAGCGGAGGGCACCCGGAATGGCATATTTTAGGGGATGCCCTAAAGGCCATCGAGGGGGGGGCAAGTGACCACTATGGACGGACAGGTGCATGATGTTGGACGGTGGGATTTGCTGATAGCCCACCCGCCGTGTACATATCTGACTGTTTCTGGGGCTGCAAATATTCCAAAGCACCCGGAGCGAATTCAAAAAGGAGAAGAAGCTGCTGCGTTTTTTATGGCTTTTTTTAATAGCGACATTCCGCGAATCGCAATTGAAAATCCTATCCCCATGAAACGATTTGGATTACCACCGTACAATCAGATTGCCAGGCCGTATATGTTTGGACATAACAACGGCAAACCAATTTGCTTGTGGCTTAAAAATCTTCCTATTTTGCTTGCATCCGATATTGTTCCGTGCAATCCGGAAATGACGGTATGGGACTATAATGGCACAAGAAAATCTATGTCAAAGTGGTACAACGTAGGCGGAAGAAAAGACCGTGCAAAGCTGCGTAGCAAGACTTTCGCCGGCATCGCCGCCGCAATGGCGGAACAGTGGGGCGTCCTCTGTGACTGACCAACTGTCCATTTTTGACACGCCAACCTGTCCGGCCATGGGCTGTGAAAAGTGCATCTGTAGGACCTGCCTGATGTGGTGGTCCAGCCGATGCCCGTATGGCGAGTGCTACGATAGCCACCGGGCTGCCGTGAACCCTTACGATGCCGCCCACCCTGGACCACCAAGGACGCTGTGGAGCAGTTGGCGGACAGATCAAGCGTTCTGGTGCCGGGGAGGGACGTTTTACCCGGCGGTGTGGTGTGAGCACTACGTCCGATATTCCGGCGAGAGCAGCGTCAGAAGCTGCCTGGGACAGAATGTCCAGGTTTTTCAGGACGGCTATATCCTGTGCGGCATCATCGACACGGTTGGCTGTACGGAGTGCTACAGGCGGTTTAACGCTGACGATTAACCGCCTCGAAATCGAGGCATTTAAAAGCCCGGGGCAACCCGGGCGGGAAGGAGATAATATGAAGCTTGAAAATTACGCAGCTGCAACCGGAATCCCGGACATTTGCAATTACACAGTGAAGCCGTGTCCAAAATGCGGCAGACGGATACTTGCCTACGGAAAGCCGTGTTCCGTTGGGGCACCGAAGATCATCCGGTGGTATCGAAAGACGTTCCGGCATGGCGTGACCTGTATGATTTGTGGGAACTACGCACCGACTGTGAAAATCTGGAACCGGAGGGCTGAGCATGGCTAGAGCGGTACTTATCAGCATTCGCCCGGAGTGGGCGGCTAAAATCGTCACCGGAGAGAAAACGGTGGAAATCCGCAAGACCCGGCCAAGCCTGGACCCGCCCTTCCGGTGCTACATTTACCTGACAAAGCAGCACATGCCATTTACGTTGCGCACCAATGGGAGAGCAAGCGGGAAGCGGTACGATGGACGTGTCATGGCAGAATTTACCTGCACGAGTATCGACGAAATCAGACCGGAAAACGAATCGTATGGAACCTATGACATTGATGATGATTATGTTCTAAAAACGTGCATGGGAAATGGAACCATGTGGGACTACGGCAAAGGGCAGACGCTTTACGGCTGGAACATCTCAGATGTTCACATTTACTACCCGACGCCTATGGAACTTTGCGATTTTACCGGCATACGGTCATCTGGTGTCTGGTTGGAACTATACGAAATGCAGCGTGCGCCCCAGAGCTGGTGCTATGTGGAGGAATTGAACAATGGCTGATTGCAACAAACCTTTTTACAAATCGGTAAAATGGAAACTAGGCAACTCTTTCGGATGGTGGAGAGTTCCATATTGCCCGCACTGTAAACGGAAACTGGGGCTTATTGCCGGAGAGCAAAAACCAGATGAATGCCCTATGTGTCATAAACAGCTAGATTGGAGGGCGGGCAATGGATGATTATATAAGCCGGAAGGCACTGACAGAAGCCTTTGAAAATGCTGATGCTGACGTGTGTGAGAGCTTCCCAGACGGATATTGCGATTGGGGCTTTGGGAGGAAAAACATTCGAGATGTAATCGCCAGCATTCCCACCGCCGATGTGGAGCCGGTGCGGCGCTGGATTCCGTGCAGCGAGAGGCTGCCAGAGGACGGGCAAGATGTTTTGTGTTGGTACCAGTATTTCCGGTACGGTAACTACAACAGACTGTGGCAGACATATGGTATCGGATTCCAGTACAACGGAAATTGGGGCGGTGAGGTTTCCACTGGCAGAGATACCAAAGTTCTTTTCTGGATGCCGCTGCCGGAACCGCCGAAGGAGGACAAAAATGGAAGAACTTAATGGATATGCCCCACCTGTAAGTTTGAATCTGAACGACTTCCAGTATGATATTGGTGATTCCGCAGTACGGTGCATTGCAAAAATGGGGATCCAGGTGAATCAGGAAGAGCTTTTAAGAGCCTTGAAATACGACAGGGGGCAATACAAGGCGGGGTATGAAGCTGGTTTCGCAGATGGGTTTGTTGAAACGCTCCATATCGTCCGCTGCCGGGACTGCATCCACCGGCAGGGAGACGAAAATCCTATGTGTATGCTGCATACCGAGCCTTACGCAAATGCCAGAGGTTACAAGGGCGAGGCTGTTTGCGTGGAAATGAACGGCTTTTGCAGCTACGGGAAAAGAAAGGAGAAAAACAATGCGGATCATAAGGCGTTTGGAAAAGGAGGAGACGAAAATGCGGCTGATTGATGCAGACAAACTGCTACAAGAAATCGAATTTGAGTACGACTTAGATTATGGCGAAACATTGATTGATCCCCGAGATTTTGCTGATGCCGTTTGCGAGGCTCCCACCGTGGATGCCGTGCCGGTGGTGCGGTGCCGGGAATGCAGGTATTATGCGGCATCCGGTGCAACCACGTCCTTCTGCATCCATCCAGGTGGGATGAAGTTTACCAGCGATTCAGACTATTGCAGCCGTGGCCAGCGCCGTGACCAATCTGCGGACGTGCGCAATATGGGACAATTTGCCAGCTCCGGCAAAACAGGAGGCCAAAATGATGCCGATCAACATTAGCTTCCTCGGCTGCTGCAAGGACTGCCCCCGCCGCTCCCCCGCCTGTTCCGACCGCTGCGCGGACTATCAGATCGCCAAGGCCTTCCACCGGGCAGAGGCGCAGTGGACGCGGGAGCAGGTGCGCAGACGGCTGCGGGGTGTGAATGGGAGAAAGTGAGGTGATATCTTTCCCATGCCAAGGAAAAAGTTACCGCCGAATCCTTGCATGGGGTGCGTCCACTTCTACGGCTACAATGCCTATGTTGCCTGTTGCAATTACCTCTTCGACACAGGCAGGCCGAGGCCTTGCCCGCCTGGGGAGCTCTGTACCGTTCGCCGACCGGGCCGTCACCGCAGAAATACCAAAAAGCGGTGGTAAACTGTTGATTTTATTCAAAATGTTGTAAATAATCCTCCCGTAAGGGGGGATTATTTTTTGAATCTTTTAGCAAGCTACGTCATCCCATTGGATACCAGAACCAAGAAAAACCATCAGTCTATTGCAGGCTCCGGCCCCCGCTGCCCCGTCTGCGGCAAGCACGCCCGGCAGTTCATCCGCCAGGGCCACGCCAATACGGCCTATACCGCCCAGGCCGCCCAGTACCTAAACCCCAAGCCGCCCAGGCCTATCCCCGGCCCCGTCTGGATTCGCTACCGTGTTTACATGAAAACCCGCCGCCGTGTGGACGACCTGAATCTCTATGCCTCTTTGGATGACCTTCTCGTCAAAGAGGGCATTTTGCAGGATGATAACATCTCCGTCATCCGCTGCCGGGACGGCTCCTTCGTCACCTACGACAAGGCCGCTCCCCGGGCGGAAATCGAAATTTTTGAAGCAGAGGAGGATTTATAATGGCAGCTACACGAATGTTCTCTGTGGACAAGTTCTTAGGGCTCAACCAGTCCGGGGACGGTGACACGGAGCTGAAAATGGGCGAGGCCTCCCTTATGGTCAATTTCACGGTGACGGACGGCATGAACCTGGCCTCCCGCCCCGGCGTGCTCCCCGTTCCCTTTGATGCATCCCGCGCCCCCGGGCAGCTCCTTGCCGTATGGGCCGGATACGTCGGCACGGCGGAGCGGATCGTCCTTGTGGAGCTCTCCGGCGGCACGGACCGTATCACCGTCTATGGCCGCGATCCCGCCGGAACCGTTGCGTCCCTGAGTACCCAGTCCGGTCTGCTGGCCCTGACGGCCCCCGTGAATGTCCAGGTGTTTTCCTTCTCCGGAGACGTGTATATTTTCACCCCGGAAAAGTTCGCCGTTCTGGGAGCTTCTGATGCGTTCACAGTTGCAGCGCCTTACGTGCCTTTGGTCGTTGCCGGGGCTTCCCCTTCCGGCGGCGGTACGGAGCTGGAAAAGAGCAATCTGTTGTCGCCACGCCGCCGGGTGGATTATTCCGCAGACGGCACCTCCACCGCTTACGTCCTGCCCGCAGAGGCCGCCTCTGTCGTTTCCGTGGCCGTGGACAATGCGGTCTTGCCCTCCCCCGGCTCCTTCGATGCCGCATCTCACACCTTCCATTTCACATCTGCCCCTGCCAAGGGTGTCGGGAATGTGGAGATCACCTATTCCGTCTCCCAGGAAGCCTTCGCCCCCGGCCTTGCCCAGATCACCGCCTGTACCCTCCATGAGGAGTTCAACGGCTCCACGGACACCCGCCTCTTTCTCTCCGGCGACGGCTCCAACCGCTGCTATTATTCCGGAGTCACCCAGGATGGAGCCCCCTCTGCCCTCTATTTCCCTGCCCTGAACGAGATCGCCGTAGATGTCTCCGGCTCTGCCGTCACCGCCATGGTCCGCCACTATTCCAGGCTTCTGGTCTTCAAGCCGGACGGCACCTTTGCCATCACCTATGAGCCCGTCACTCTGGCAGATGGCAGCGTCACCGCTGGATTTTACCTGCGCCCCGTCAACCGGGATTACGGCAATTCCGCCCCCGGTCAGGTCCGTACTGTTTCCAATTACCCCCGGTCCTTCACCGCTTCTGCCCTCTACGAGTGGCGCGTCACATCCTCTTATTACCGGGATGAGCGCTATGCCGTCCGCATTTCCGACCCCGTCCGCACGGCCATTGCCCAGGCAGACCCAAAGCGGCTTCTTGCCTGGGACGATGACGCGGACAAGACCTATTATATTTTCCTCAACGACACCCTGGGCACCGTCCTGGTCAATCGCTACGGCCTCGGCAAGAGCGGCCTGTGGACCATGTACCGTTCCGGCGCCTTCCGGGATGTCACCCACGCATTTACCTTCGCTTCTACCTTCTATTTTGTCTCCGGAGGCCGCATTCTGCACTTCTCCGAAAGCGCCCTCTATGATAACTACGCCGGGGAAAGCGTCCCCATTGATGCCGCCTGGGAATCCGGCTTTATGGCCTTCGGCGCGGATTTTCTCAAGAAATATGCGTCCTCCATCTATGTCTCCGTCCTTCCCCAGTCCAATTCTTCCCTGTCCGTCACGGCGGAAACGGACCGGAAGAGCAGCTATACCGAGAAAACCGTCTCCAAGAACATCTTCACCTTTTCAACCCTTCGCTTCTCCAACCTCACCTTCCGTACAAAGCAGTCCCCCACCATCTCCCGCGTGCGCCTCAAGGTGAAGAAGTTCGTCTATTACAAACTGAAATTCTCTGTTTCTCAGCCAGGCACCCGTGCGGTGGTCTTAGGCTTTGATATGGAGGTACGCTATGGCGCAAAAGCCAAGTAAGGAGGTTTCTTTATGACAACCGTGCAGCAGATCTATGATATGGCAATTCACATCCTGGATGAGCAGTCCGAGTCCACCGGCGCAACCGTCACCGAGGATACCGCGGAATACCGTTACCGGACCATTTCCATCCTCAATTCCGTCATTCCCGTGCTTGCGCCCTTCTCTTCGGACTATGACCCTCTGAACCCCCCGGCAGCCCTGGATTTTTCGGACTATGAAAATCCGGACATGGACCAGATAATCTATCTGGATGACCGTCTCTCTCTGTCCCTGCTTCCCTATTTTCTGGCGGCAAAGCTCATTCAGACGGAAAATGAATCTCTGGCCGCCGCCTGTCTCGCCCAGTATCGGGAGGCTTTCCAGCAGCTCCGGGACCATTCCCCCGGCTCCTGGGAGAAAATCGTCCCTTCCTATGGCTATTTTTAAAGAAAGAAGGTGTTTGCTTTGGCAGATTTTAAAGATTTTACCGCCACCTCCGCCCTGAATCAGGACGACTATATCAATAAGCTTTACGATAAGCGCCAGCAGTCCCAGCAGCAGCTTGCCCAGCAGAATCAAAAGGATTCTGAAAGTTTCCTCTCCGGCCAGTCCCACGCCCTCAGCGGCCAGACGGACAATTACCAGCAGCGTACCCAGGTTGAAGCCCAGAAAGCCGCCCAGCAGCCCACCTATGCCCCCAAAAATCTCTCCGCCGGTGCCGCCGCCCAGGTTGGCGCTTCCCGGGGGAACCAGCTGCAAAAGGACACTTCCGCCCTGGATGCCCGGCAGGCCCAGGCCCAGGCGGAGATCGACCGCCAGCGCCAGCAGCTCGCCCAGTTCTACCAGACGGAGATCCAGCGGGCCACCGCCGAGAATGATATGCAGCGTGCCCAGCAGCTCTATGACGCCGCCAAGGCGGAAGAAAAGCGCCTTCAGTCCCTCCGGCAGGAGGCCGCCGTCTATGCCCAGTCCCGCGGCGACAGCTCCATCATGGATTCCATGGTCCGCGGTGACCCCGTCCAGCGGGACACCGCCACCCCCACCATGCAGGAGGTACTGAAGAACGAGGAGGCAATCAACAAAATTTACGATGCAAACGCCCAGGCCCAGCAGCTGAAGCTTCAGCAGGACCGGGATTCCAAGCTTTCCGATCTGGAGGCCCAGCAGCTTCAGCAGCAGCGGGCCACGGATACCGCCCTGACCGATGCCTACACCGCCGCCCTTCAGAAGTCCCGCAACGCCGCAGAGGCTCAGGCGGCCTATGGCATGGGCTCCGGAACGGCTGCTCAGGCAGCCCTTGCCCGGGAACTGGGCTTGCAGCAGGATTTAACGGACCTGCGCACCCTCCAGCTGGGCAAGGATGCTTCCGCCGGTATGGATGCCTACGACGTTACCGCCGCCTATAGAAAGGCCCTGGAATCCGCCAATTCCGAAAACGAGCTCAAGCGTGCCCAGTCTCTCTATGGGGCCGCCGAGGATGAGGAAACCAATCTCATCAATCAGCAGAAATGGCTCGCCCAGCAGCTCGCCGCCCGGGGGGACCACTCCGTCCTGGACAAACTCTATGGCCTCACCCAGGAGCAGATCGACAGGCTGTATCCCCAGTACACCCCCGCAGCGCCCCAGCCCGCCGCCGCGTCTTCCGGTTCCGGTTCTTCCAAGAAAAAGAAGGTGCGCCCAGCGATAACCGCAGGCAACTCAGGATCCCTGTGGGAATCAAGAGCCCCTTCCAGTGCAATAACGAGAAAGCAATTTAGTTGAGAATAACGGAGGTAAGCGCATGAAAATAGACGTATCAAAGATGGACCGGGAGACCAAGCTCGCCCTTCTTTCCCCGGCAGTCCATAAGGCCATTGCGCAAAAAAAGGCAGAGGGGACATATCACCAGGAGATGAAAAACCCTGTCTTCCAGGCAAAAGGAATCGTTACGTTTCGCAACAACGACTTGCCCCGGTCTGCCCTCACTGACATAACGGACCATGTTGTCGGCAGCGTCGTCCTGCCGAAGGACAAAGCGCAGCTTTTGGCCGCTCCCCCTGCTGCCATGGCCAATTTTCAGGATGCCACCCCGGAATCTCAGCAGGGACGCCATATCGCCGAGGCCACCCTGGAATCCTATCAAAAGCGGCCCCATGCCAAGACCCAGGAACAGAAGGACTACGAAGCCCGCCTCCAGCAGGGGGAGACGGGAGCCGGAGCCGGTACGCCCCCCAAAGACGAAACCCTCTCCCGCCTCCAGCAGCAGGCCGCCCAGGAAAAGAAGGAAAACGACGCTTCCGCCGCCGCTTTTTCTGCATATCATGACCGGTATATCCACGACCAGGATGCCCAGGACCTGGATTCCATGACCCCCGAGGAGCGCAAAACCCTCACCTCCTACGGCGACTATCTCAAATTGCAGCGTGCCGATGCCTCCTCGGAAATGGGACCGGAGCCCGGCGAAGAGGAGGCCGTTCCCCGGGAGTACCAGGCCCTTGTGGAGAAATACGGAGCTTCCCGCCTGGCCGAACTCTATGAAACCGCCTCCCGGGATGCCGCCCTGGAGCAGCGCCAGCAGGTCCAGCAGGCCGCCCAGCGCCAGTCTCAGGGCGCAGTCAAAGGTACGCTTGCGTCCGCCGCAACCGTACCCGTATCTCTCGTTGGCGGCCCTGTGGCCCTTATGAGCCGGCTGAAAGATTCCCAGAACAGCACCGGCCGCTACAATTCTCTTTCCCCCTATACATCAGGTGACGCCCTCAATGTATGGTCTGATTCCGTCAGGCAGAACGTGGGTCAGCAGATCGCCGGGGACGGCTCCAATGTCCTCCGGCAGGGTGCTTCCATGCTCTATCAGGCAGGCATGGGCACCGTGGATTCTGTGGCAAAAGCCATCGTTCTCGGCCCCACCGCTGCCGCCGCCACCTCTGCCATGGGCAGCTATGCCCGCACCCTCTCCGATGCTTCCGAAAAGGGTGCCACCGCCTCCCAGGCCGTTCTTCTGGCCTCAGCCCAGGCGGCCCTGGACTACGCTATGGATAAGATCCCCCTGGACCAGCTGGCAGGCCTTGCCAAGTCCGGCTCCACCAGCGCTCTGAAGGCCGCCCTGAAACAGGCCGGAATTGAGGTCACCACAGAGGGGGCCTCCTTCCTGGGCTCTCAGCTGTTGGAGATGGAGATTCTCCGGGAGAATTCCGAGTACCAGCGCAATATATCCAACTACATGGCCCAGGGTGCCACCATTCAGGAAGCCACCGCCCAAGCCAATAAGGACCTTGCCGCCCAGGCCGGTCAGCAGCTCCTTGTTGCGGGTCTCTCCGGCGGCATCTCCGCCGGTGTCTCCACCGCCATCGGCAACGCCCGCAACCGTAC
>ERZ1034917.2031-NODE-2031-length-10509-cov-3.954563_pt1 | contig 10509 bp, 6 predicted proteins | sample MGYA00520605_ERZ1034917 | MGnify/ENA primary metagenome ERZ1034917 (study PRJEB33766, sample SAMN09781784) | gut metagenome | biome: gut microbiome | host: Homo sapiens | place: Madagascar | study: EMG produced TPA metagenomics assembly of the PRJNA485056 data... | reverse complement strand
ATTGTTAAGAGTGAAGTTTTTTTTATGATACACGAACTCTGATTCAGTAGATTTTTTGAAGTCTTGTTTCTTACTTTATGTGCTTGTCTGAGAAGAGTTCAAATATTGTTGTGGATAAGAGGTATATTTTACGTTTTTTTGAGCCTTCCGATTTGTAAACAGCGTAAATTTGATGTATCTATTATCAACCAGAGAAAAAAGAAGTTACTAAAAAATCACCAATTTACCCATAAGCGAAGAGGAATACCCTTGAATCAGTATCAGATTTTGAATGTTGGGTCACTGAATCTTGATTACATTTATACGTTAGAACACGAATTGAAGCGTGGTGAAACGCAGAAAGCGCTTTCGCGAAAGGTTTTTGCTGGAGGAAAAGGCTTAAATCAATCGATAGCAATGGCTCGTGCCGGCTTGAAGGTTGTGCATGTCGGGAAAACCGGGACAGATGGTAATCTGTTGCGCCGGACCCTGGAGCATGCAGGAGTGGATACTCGCTATATTATGCATGGTGATGGCCCGAGCGGACATGCCGTCATTCAGGTGGATAACGCAACTGGTTCCAATTCCATCATCCTTTACCCGGGGACCAATCATCAGCTTTCCAAATCGATAGTTTCCCATATTTTTAGTGAATTTCCTGCCGGGACCCTTCTGGTACTGCAAAATGAAACCAATGATGTTCCTTACATCATGCAGTGTGCAAAGCAGTGTGGCTTCCGGATTGCCATCAATCCTTCTCCCTGCACAGAAGAGGTAAAAAATTATCCACTGGAGCTGGCGGAGTTTCTTTTTCTCAACGAAATTGAAGCAGAACAACTCACCGGAGAAAGTGCTCCAGACCAGGCGGCAAATCAGTTGTGCCGTCGTTATCCCAATACAACTTTACTTCTGACGCTCGGGAGCCGAGGGGCTCTTTACGCCAAAGGGGAAATGCGTTTTTATCAGAAGGCTATCCCAGCAAAAGTGGTAGACACGACAGGAGCTGGTGATACATTTAACAGTTATTTTCTTGCTTCAGTCTTATCCGGAATGTCTGTTGAAGATGCGATGATGCGAGCTGCCCGGGCGGCGGCAATTACTGTCAGCCGGCATGGTTCAGCTGACGCCATTCCGACTACTGATGAAGTGGACTTCTGAAAAAAGGCAAAACTGCGGATTTTTCAGTGTGTTGGAGCTGATAGTTTAAGTGTTTGTGTAAATTAGTATTACAGCCATTTTTTCCAGCGGAACAAGCCCAGCATGATTATGGCGGATAAAATACAAAATCCCCAGATGGCGAAATAGCCATAGTGCCATTTGAGTTCCGGAATATTTTCAAAGTTCATTCCATAAATTCCCACGATGAAAGTCAACGGAATGAAAATTGTGGCAATTACTGTTAAAATCCGCATTACATCGTTCATTTTCTGGCTGAGCATTGCCAGATGCAGTTCGAGAACCCCAGAAAGATTTTCCCGGTAAGAATCGATAGTTTCTGTAACATTCAAGAGATGGTCGCGTAAATCGTTTAGGTAGGGCTGGGTGGAACCATCCCAGAATTCGTCGCCGTTGCGCAAAAGAGAATCTAAAATTTCTCGCAAAGGGGCAATGGAACGCCGGAGGAGAATTAATTGATTCTTGCAATTTCTGACGGTTGAAGGTAAATCGGTATCTGCGGAGGATTCCAGCGCATTGTCTTCCAGCGGTTCCAGCTTTTCCCGTAAGTTATCCAGAACCACAAAATAATAGTCTACTACCATATCCAGAAGAGCATAGGCGAGATAGTCGGTTCCCGCACGGCGCAGTCGGCCGGAATTTTTTAAAAGCCGTTGCCGCACGGAATCAAATACATCTCCTTCAGTTTCCTGAAAGGTAATCAGATAATTCGGCCCATGAATGATACTGAGTTGTTCAATGTTCAAACAGTCATCTTCCGTGTTGATCTGAATCATTTTGAGTACATAAAAAAGGTAACTGTCATCAGCTTCCATTTTGGGACGCTGGTTGACGTTGAGAATGTCTTCCAGAAAGAGATGATTAATCCCAAAGATGCGTCCGACTTCAACGATCAGATCCGTATCGTGAATCCCGTTGATATTCAGCCATAAAATCCGATCTTCTCGAAGCAGACCAGAGACCTCGTCGACACTATTCAACTTCAAAGTGTCCACTGTATCGGCATTATAGCTGAAAACTTCCAGTGAAATCTTTTCTACTTTGCGTTTGCCGGTAAAGACCATGGAGCCTGGACTCATTCCGGCTTTTTGCATTCGTGGTCCAATGTACAAGTTCTGCATGATATTCCTCTCCTCCGTTTCCAGAACTATACCTTCATCTTCCAGAATTACAACTTTTTTTGTGCATTGTACTAGTTATACGTGTGAAGTGATCCGGAACCGAAATAATTCACGGCAATGAGGGTGATCGCCAATGCAGTAAAACCGGCAAGGATTAGAACCAGTACTCGAGGTGAAGCTGTTCTTTCTTGCCAGGCTTGATGAACGGCTGCGGCATAGAAGATCCATGTTATCAGGGACCAGCATTCTTTAACATCCCAGCTCCAGAAACGACCCCATGCCTGCTCTGCCCAAAGAGCCCCGAGGGCCAACCCAAAGGTCATCAGTACCCAGCCAGCTTCACTATAACGGATGCTCCAGTGACCGGCGTTTTCCCGCCATTTTTTATTTACCAACGCCAGGAGGGCCAACAGGGCAGCACAACAGCAAAAGGCATACCCGAGGATGTAACATCCGACATGAGGGATAAAAAATGGTGACTGCAATGCCTGCGGGCGCTGCCAAACTCCTTCTGTTACCAGAAAGCCGCAACCAATTGCAAAGAGTGCTGCCATCAGTCGGTTGGCATTCAGAAACAGGCGGTCATTCTGTCGGAATAAAGTCATTGCCCCCAGCACCCATGCCAGCAGCGCCATTACATGGTAAACATTGCCGAAAGGAGGTTCCCCACAACGATAATACTCTCCGGTAATCACGCAGGAAATTGCTATGATTCCCAAGATTGTGAAGAGAAGCGCACATTTTTTCGGAAACAGTACAGCGATCGCATAAAGTCCCCCTCCAACCCATGCACAAACTTTTAGTGTTATTGCCGTAAGGATCATCGCTTCCACCTCCGAATTACGCAGAAAAGAGAAGATAACGGTAAAAGAATCCATCCTGCAGCACTGTAAGGACGCCCGGGATCGCGTTTGGCCATCAATTCAACAGAGCCAATTCCATTGGGGCCGGGTTTGCATCCCAGGAGAAGAAATTGCCAGCCGTTGATGTCTACCGGAGCATTAACTTGTAACAAAGTTTCTATTTCATCGACATCGGCGGCTTGTTTTGAACGGAATATTACTTGCGAGGCGACAGGCAAAGCCGGAGCACGCATCAGGATTTGCCCGTCCGGTAATTCATAATAAGGAACGAATTCTCCATTTTGCAATAAGTCGTCGCGTTGCAGTGGCGCCGCTCCGGGAATTTGGAGGATTCCATTTTTCCACTGGCAAATACCGGTACGCCGCATTGCCGAATCGTCATAAGAACTTCTCCAGTAGAGATGATATTCCGGATCTCCATAAACGACAGATAATTTTCCAACCCCCCATGCAAAGTCCAATTGCCGGGGGACCTCTTTGCCTGGGAGATAGTCGACGAGTGCACCGCTTGGGGAACGCATTTTAAAGCGGATTGTTTCTCCGGTCGTTGCTGAAATAACTCCTCCGCAAACAATCAACACTATGGCAAGATGCCCTGACGCGGTATCCCAATGGCGTTGGAACAGTTCTACAATTCCAAGCAACAAGCAAAAACAGGTTAACAGTCCTCCCAATGCCAGAAAGACCCAGCTGTTCAGTATCTCCGGAATCTGGTTGCCCGGCATTGCTGCAGTAATCAGCAGCAGGATAAAACCGCCTGCACAATATGGCAGAACTTTATAAAGATTCGACATACGTTGCCAGATCATCAATTTGCTCCTCTGTGAGGTGGGAAGTTTTTCCGTGAAGATCATCAGGATTAAATGTAGTAATTGCTTCCTTGATTGTTGCTGCGCGGCCATCATGAAGATAAGGGGCTGTCCGCCATACTTCACGCAATGTCGGGGTGCGCACCGGTTTTCCCGCATCTTTCCCTGTTGCGGTCCCGACGTCACGCAGTTGCAAATCCGTGTAAAGCGGCGCAGGATGGCAGGCGATGCAATTCGCTTCACCTTCAAAAATAGCTTTTCCCCGCAACGCTGATTCGCTCAATTCGTCATCATCAGTTAAGAAAGGGCTGGGAACTGGCTTGAGTTGCTTTAAATATTCGTCAACTGCTGTAGCAATTTCTTCACTCGGTTCAAAGAATTGAATATGCCGGAATCCTGCACGAACAGCAACTTCTGCATTGGGACGGATTCCGAGTGTCATTACTGGAGGGAGCTGATGGGTAAACAACATTGACCGGGTATTTTTAGGATTACCAATTCCATCATTGAGGTTGTCCCAATTCAGGCCGTCAACCCGGGCATCAGGGTGGCAACTGGCACAGCTCTGCCAGTTCTGGTAACAAAGCCGCCCATCATTGAAAAATGCTTCCCCCTGTCGGAAAATATCACTGCCGCTGCCCGGTAAAGGTTCTGAAACGCTGACTTTCTTTGTCTTCAAATCAACGGTGGCAATATCATCGGAGAAAAAACCGGCGATATACGCTTTGTCATTGTCTGCAGCCAAAGCTCGTGCGCCATTGATCGGAAGGGGAATGCGATCGCGTATCCCCTGTAAATAACTGAGGCGGTTTTCCGGGGACTGGGTTTCCAGCTTTTGCAAAAGTTTTTCCCAGTCGATAACGCTCAATTCCTGCGTCCCGGAATGGGCAACCAGCAATTTGGCCCCATCGGGCGAGAAGGCAATGCCCCAGGGATTGGCGCCTCCTCGAAGCATATCGTCCAACCAGACTGTTGCCCAAAGAGTGTCGTTTCGGGTGGTTATAATTGAAATGACATTGGTATTGATCCAGCCTCGATCTAACTGTGTTGTCGGCAGTTTGTAACGACTGAGGACATGAGAGGCAACCAGGTAGTTGCCATCGGGGGAAAGGGTTAACCCGCGCACTCCTTGTGCCCCGTCAGCAAGAGGAATAGCAGTAATTTGATTTCCATCCGGGAGGCCGAGAACAGTAATTGCCGCATTCTGCCGTTCTTTACCAGCCGCACCTTCTGGAAGGAGATTGGAAACGTAGAGTTTTGAACCATCCTGGGCGACAGTCAGGGCGACAGGCTCGCGTCCGGCCGGTTTGCACCATAATTCCCGTCCATCGACAATGGAAAATGCACGAACAGTTCCGGTAAAACGGTTGGCGACATACAAGACATCATGGGAAAGCGCCAGTGCGGATGGATAATGGCCGGCGGGCCAGACTGCAAGGATTTTTAAATCGTTTTTATCAATCACGACAATTTCCCCGTTTACATCTCCCCGGGCAGCAAAGTAACGTTTCCAGTCGGAAGCCAGTGCCCGAAGTGGGGACTCTTCAAGTGTCTCGGTGTCTGTTATTTTTTTGCCATCAAAGCGGTACAGTTTTCCGTCTCCGTTATTGCCGATCAAAAGATTTTTTTCATCCAACAATAAAACACCCGGAGCAGGATATTCCGCACTGAGAGAAACAGCGGTACAGAAGATAGAAAGCAATACGATCCATTTCATTTTTTACCTCCAGGTAATGTCTTTGCGAACTTGGAAATCGTCAGTCAGCACTTGGCATTGTGCAACCTGACCGAAATCATCGCGCAGAAATTCCCAGACTACACGCTTGTCGGGGGTAATTTCAAAGATGTGCGCGCCGCGGCGGTCTCCATTATCATGGGTATTCCAGTTGCAGACTAAAGTATTTCCATTGGGTAAACGCTGAATCCCTGCAGGAACGGCAATTTCAATATCCGGAGTATCAACGCGGGGATCGATTTCCCAGACTACCCGATTCTGAGGATCAAATTCAGTAACTTTACCGGCAGCAGAAACCAGAGTATTGCCATCGGGAAGGCGAATGGCATTTACCACAGTCGGAAGCGGTGGAAACTCGCGAATAATATTTCCGTCGCGGTCGTATTCCCGCAATGCTCCCTCGGCAGTGAAAGGCACAAGGTAGGTCCCTTCCGGTGTTTTGCGGCACATCCGGAAGTGTTCATGAGGCGCTTCGACCGGCGTGGAAAGTTGAATGGAATGTACTTCTTTGCCATTTTCGAGTTCCACCAATCGACATTGGCCGCAGATCCCGACAAGAACGCGGCCGTCCGGCAACGGCTGAACGTTGGGAATTTCATTTGGCGCATCAACACGGTATTCCCAGACAATTTCTTTGTCCCGGGTTATCTCTAACGCTGCATGGGTTGAGGAAAGCAGAAGATTGCCATTGTCCAGCATCCAGACATCTTGCGGGTGGGCGACCGGGTATTCCCAGACAATGTTGCCTTCCCGGTCAATCAGCATTACTGCATTGCGGGTATGACTGGCAACTAACATGGGATAAGGCCCGTAATTATTCTCATGCCAGAAGTTATGCTTTAATTCTGCGCCGGCGCCTTCCACTCCTGTCAGATTGGCAGGATCTACGTCAAGGATCGGCCATACCAATTCTCCACGCTGCTGATCCACTGTCCGGAAAAAAGCTCCGTATTGAAGAGAATTACAATCCAGCCACAAGCGAATCAACTTGCGTTCTTCGTCAGTTAGAAGCGCCTTTTTCTCTGGAGATTCTAATTCCGCGGCAAGAGGGGCAACACGCGCCCCGAATTTCCCGGGCACAGAACGCGATCCTCCGTGATTTTTGCAATAGTCGCCAATCATATTTCCCCACATCCCGCCGGAAAACCAGAAGGTATTGTCGGCAAATTTCGTATAATCAGAAACGTCATATCCGGCTTTTTCAAGCAAGGGCTTGATTTGGCGATGGAAAGAAATCGGCTCAATTGCCCTGGTTTCCTGTTGCAATTTGGAGGGGGCTCGGCGTAATGCCATCGGGACTTCGGCAACTTCCGGGACTTCGTCAGTCGGTTCGTGGCATCCCTGGCAAGTGAGTTGTTCGCCGGGGAAGGCGAAGGCAACAGAACGCATCGACTGCACTGCATTGCCATTTTCGTCAAGCAATTGAAAGATCAGTTCTTTGGCTACAGGAGCTTCCATATAAACGCTGCCGTCCGGTTCCACCGGGACGATCCCCAAAGGAATCCGAGGGGTATTTTCCCGTTCAAACCCGATCATCGGTTCTCCCATAGCGTGATTGGTTTTCAACACATTCTGTATTACACGAAGATGTTTGATCACCATTCCTTCCGGCAGCGGCTGATCAGAATCGTAAACGTTCATCACTGCAATAGTTGCCGGAGCATCATTGGGAGAACGCATTGAGCCGACCTTTGCCCGCTGCGGGATAACCGGTGGGCGTTGACGAGCTCGAAGCGGCATCGGTTCCGTCAGGCGGAAGCGGTCATCCGGTGCAGTTTCCGTATCGCGTAAGGAAACAATCAACTCCTGGTTGCCCATGCTGTCAAGAGCAATGACATTTTCCCAGCTGTTAACGATGTAAAAGTCTTCAGAAAGAGGCCATGGTTGTCCATAGTTGTAGTGCATGCGCATCGGCATTTCGGATTCCGGGTATGGTTCAAGGGGCGTGACTCGTTTGACCTGGCTGTGATGTCCATCGTCAGGAACGTTAAGGTCCAGCACACAAACTGAGCCGAAATATCCGCCATGATGAGGCGCAGCAATCATAATGTATTTGTCAGAATCCGGAATCTGGCGGATTCCCATTTCAACAAAAGGCGTGAAAATCCGACTGCCAAGGCCGGTATAGGGCAAATCTGGAAAGCGTTTCAGGAAATCTTCTTTTCCAGCTTCGTCGCTGGTGTAAGGGTATGGATAGTTGCCATGAGGCGCGCGGGGATTTGTGCCATCGGGATTGGCAATCCAGAATCGTCCGCCGATGCAGTTTTCCCGATCGGTGTAATCCCAACGGGTAAAGGTAATCATTCCGTCGCGATTGACTACCGGGTTCCATTCTGCGGTCTCGAAATAGCTCATTGGAACGATATCTGAACCGTCATCGCGCATACTGAACATAGTATAGTTCGGAACTTTGATGTAAGCGTCGAAACAGCGGATATATCCGCCTCGTCGAGTAGAGACAAAGGCAATGCGGCCGTTGGGGAGAAAACACGGATCAAAGTCATTGTACGCTCCATCGGTAAGTTGGCGTAATTCTGTCCCGTCAGCGTTGACTGTGAAGATATGGAAACAGGTGTTTTGGGAAAAAATGTTGAACGCAAACTCGGCATTGGGTGTCCAGGCGAAGACAATCCGTTTCCCGTCAAAATCGACATCCGGGGTAGCAAACGCGCCAAAGTTCAGTTTTTTTCCTTTAAACCGTCCATTTTCGACAACAGAATTGGCGAGGATATTGGTTACTTTAGGAGTTTCTCCATTGCCGCACGCTTCGACTTTAAAGATTCCGCCGCCGGGAATAGCGTTGTAGCCGAAGAACTGATTGACGAAGTGCCCGCCGTTGTCATCTTTCGTAAACGGATTCTGCAAACTCAGTTGCCGGACACCGCCTTCGTAAACGCCGCGGCTGGTGGTGATCAGAGTATCGTTTTCCCGGAAAAGAGGATTGGTGAAAACAACTTCTCTTCTCCAGGCGCAGAGCGCATAATAGGCTCCGTCACGTCGACTGTCTCCAACAGGGATTGCGTCTAAGGCTGCAGAGAGTTTTCTACCAATAGCAGAAAGCCGGCTCCATTCGGATTCAAGGTCGGGATAGTCTACTGATAATTTCGTCAGCAGAGCGTTTGTCCGACGCAATACAGTCGCAGCGGGATCTTCGGATTCCTTGACCAGTGCTTCGGGATTAAAAACCTGCCTGGCAATGCGATCCCGCCAATTTGCATCTTTGGCAAAGTCGCCGAGACGGCGAAAATCTGAATATTCCGGCAGATTGTAGAACTTTAACTGATGCTGCCAGTATTCCCAGACGGCGTCGCGTGATGCCAACATGGGAAATTGTGCTGAATCGATGTGATTGTCCGATAGAAAACGTTCCGCAGCAGCACGGAAGGGGGTAACATCGAGAGGTGGTGCCATTTTTACGTAATCCGGAGCCACATCTCCATCATGTGGACAACGAAGAGCTGGAGCCAGACGTTCTGCGCTTTCCGCATGTGAACGGGCATTGGAGTCGGAAAAAATCCATTCTCCGATTACTTCGGGATCATCGCCGCCGGTAAGCAAACGGAAATATTCCACTTCGCCGGAAGTATTGCCTCCAAGTTCAAAAACGCGACCGATCAGAAGACCTTCCTCAGTTGGCTGCGCTGCCGGATCACGTAACGTGACTGCTGTGTCGATGACTGTCTTTTCATCGACCATGACGGTACAATGGTCAGGTGACAATATCATCACTACGTTATGCATTTCTCCGTCGGCAATGGTAAAATCAGAGGAAAGGAGGTCAGGAGTAAAGCCGGGTAGGTAAACGTTAAGTTTGTTGTCTTTCGCGAACACTTCCCAGTGGCGCGGAGAATTTTTACTCTGAAACCCGGCAACGAAAGCATACCCTTGAACAGGTTTTAGGAGAATTCCGCATTCCATGCGCAACGGTAGAGTATTGAGTTTTTCCGAGTGTTCAATAGCCCAGGCGACGTCGCCGAGAGGGGCTGCAGCGAACAGTGGAGTCGCTCCGGCGCATATTCCGGCGACAAATGCTGCCCGAACCCATGTTTTCCACAAATTTTTCACTTTATCTTCCTCCAATTGTCCGGCTCAATGATTCCGCCTGGTTGCGGACTGCCGTTGCTAAGTGTTCTTTATCCTTGTGATCCAGGTGTGCAATCAGACCGCTTACTCCGAGGGCGCCGACAACTTCGCTTCCTGCACCATAAACCGGTGCGGCAACACAAAATACACCCGGCGTGTACTCTTCCCAATCCCAGGCACAGCCGAAATCCAGCAGGTTTTCCGGCAATGTTTCACGGGCAGATCGCGGCGCATAAATCCGGTATATTTTTCCGAATGCGTTATGATCCATTTTTAAATAGACTCCGGTAGTAACCTGTAAATAGAAGGGCCGCTCCGGTGGTGCGGCATTGGCAACAAGCATCCGTTCCCCGGCGCGAATCTGTAACATGGCAATCAGACCGGTTTCCCGGCTGAGTTGTTCAAGAAATTCCCGTGATTTGCGAATTAAATCATATCGCCGAGCAACGGCGGAAGTAATGTTGAGCCAACGTGGGGTCAACTGGTATGCCATGCTCGCGTCAGCTTCGACATAACCGCGTTCCATCAGGCACTTCATGATGCGAAAGGTTAAGTTGGTACTCAAATTCAGGTTGCGAGCCAGTTCTGATACTCCGCAGGCATGCGGTTGTTCCGCCAGAAACTCCACGATCGTCAGCATCGCTTCGGCTGCAGGAACAGAGTAGTTTACCGTTTTTTTTCTGCTGTCCATTGGGGCATCCACCGTAATTTTTTCGTTTAGAAGGATCGTGACAATGCAGTTA
>ERZ1034917.2030-NODE-2030-length-10512-cov-7.881515_pt1 | contig 10512 bp, 13 predicted proteins | sample MGYA00520605_ERZ1034917 | MGnify/ENA primary metagenome ERZ1034917 (study PRJEB33766, sample SAMN09781784) | gut metagenome | biome: gut microbiome | host: Homo sapiens | place: Madagascar | study: EMG produced TPA metagenomics assembly of the PRJNA485056 data... | reverse complement strand
CATGGTCAATTCGTTCACTGCATCCACCGTGATGCAGAGCTTCACCAAAAAATTCTGTTTTCAGACCCGCAGCTATGAGCCGGACGGCGTGGGCGGCTTTGTGTCCGGCTGGCAAGACGGCCCCGAGTTTGAGGCCGTGGAGCGCCACGACACCACCGTGGAAGCACAGGTGGCAGAGCAGGCTGACACCGCCTCCACCTACACCCTGCTGGTCAACACGGGCGTGCCGCTGGCTTTCCCGGACTACATCAAGCGGGTGAGCGACGGCCAGACCTTCCAGATCACCAGCACAGCGGACGAAACCAAGGCCCCGCCGGAATCCGGCATGGGCCTGCGGGCCGTCAAGTGCAAAAAGGCGGTGCTGCCGTAATGGGGGCCGCCGAGAGCATCAACCGGGTTCTGAACACATTCTTCAACAGCTTCGGCATCCCGGGCTATCTGGAAGACAACATCCCGCCCGCTGCTTCCCTGCCCTACCTGACCTACAAGCCCGCCGTCCCCGGCGGCTGGAACGAGGAAGCATCGTTTCATGGCCGCTTGTGGTATCCAAGCAGCGCAGGGCGTTTACCCATCTTACAGACCGAAGACAAAATCAGCGCAGCCCTTGCAGACGGTTTGACCGTGCCGTGCGAGGGCGGCGCTATTCTTTTGCGCAAAGGCACCCCGTGGGCCCAACCGATGGACAACCCGCCCGAGGGCTATTTGTGCGAGTACCTGAATTTTGAGATCACGCAGCTATGCGAGTAAGGAGAATTATGGGAAGAAAATTTACCAAAATTTCCGCAGAAGCATTCAAGTCCATGCAGGTCAACGCGGGCCTTGTGCTGAACAAGTTTGACACTGAGGGCCAGACCGCGGTTGCCGACGCGGACATTATTTGCGCAACCACTGGCGGCATCACCGCCAGCTGTACCCCCAATATCACCGACCTGGGCGAAGATGTGGACAACTGCCAGAAGAACACCGTGGAGCTCATGGAAATTGAGAGCTATGACTGCACGCTGGCCTTCACCGCGCTGAACACCTCCGCCGAAGTCATCCGCATGGCGCTGGGTGCAGCGGACGCGGCCGGGGGCAAGGTAACGCCCCGCATGACGTTCAAAACCGACAAGACCACGGGCGACTTCAAAACTATCTGGTTTGTGGGCGACCTCATTGGCGGCGGTTATGTTGCTGTTCGGCTGGACAATGCAATCAGCACGGGCGGCCTGTCCCTCAAGACAACTGACAGGGGCAAGGGCAATGTGTCCGTCACCCTGACGGGCTGTGTCCGCATGGGCGAAGAGACCGTCCCCATGGAGTTCTTTGTGAGTGAAGACGCGGCAGCATAAGGAGTGGAATAATGAAAACTCTCAACCAGATGGACGAAACGGAATTTCTGCGCCACTGCTACATGATCGCGGACAAGGTGGCCGCCCTGCTGACCGAGACGCAGGTGATGGAGCTGCGCAAAGTCGGCCCCATCCTCACGGGCAATGAAACCCCTAATGAGCTCAAGGCCAAGAAAGAAGCCCAGGGCCGCAAGAACATCAAGGCAATGGCAAAAAAGCTGCTGTTCGACAACGCTCAGAACACAGCGGAGCTGCTGCCTTTGCTGTATGAGCTGGAAACGGACAAGGACGGCAAACCTGAAAAGATGACTCCCTTCAAAACCCTGCGCGTCATCACGGAGACCATCAACGACCGGGATGTGCTGGATTTTTTATCCTCGTTGGTGAGGTTGGCTCAGACCGATATCGGCGGCTGATCTCATCCATCCGGCTGGATATGCTGAAAGCCATTGGCAAACCCTACATTGCCCAGCATTGCGTCAATGCGATGCAGCAGGAAGCTTACGAAAAGAGCTACCGTGCCTACATCACGGACGCTCTGGCGGGCCTTGCGGGCATGGAAAAACGGTGGGTGGATACACTGCCCGATTTCGACGCCGCGCCTCAGCCCCAGCAGAGCGCAGATGAAATCAAGGCCCGCATTCTGGCCGGGTTGAACGGAGGTGATACACCCTGAAACTTTTTGAATTGATGGCCACTCTTGGGCTGGACACGTCCGCGTATGAGCAGGGCATCAACAACGTCCAGAGCGAGACCAAAAAAACCGTGACGGCGCTTTCCAGCGAGTACAGCAAGGCCGCAAAAAGCGTGCTGGAACTGACAAAGCAGTATAACGAATCTGCCGCCAAGACGGGCAAGACCTCAGCCGAAACCAAAGAGCTGAAAAAGCAGCTTGCAGCAGCCGAGGCGCAGCTCAAAACAACCGCCTCCGCCCTGAAATCCGCAAACAACGGCATGGACTCCTTCGGTAAGTCGGCCAGCAGTACGGGAAGCGGGCTGACGGCTGCGCTGACAAAATCGCAGCTTCTGGCTTCTGCCATCTCCACGCTTTCCACCGCGGCCCTCAACGGCGCAAAACAGTTTGTGTCCATGGGCATCGAGTACAACGCCCAAATCGAGAGTTACCGCGTGGGTCTGACCAATATGCTGGGCGATGCACAGGCGGCCAATGAGGCCATGGCAGCCATTCAGGAGGACGCAGCCCGCACCCCGTTCAGTGTGGATTCGCTGACGCAGGCAAACCAGCTGTTGATCAGCGCGGGCGAAAATGCGGGCTACTCCCGCAAGGTCATCATGGCACTGGGCGACGCTGTCTCGGCTACAGGAGGCGGCAACGCGGAACTGTCCCGTATGGCGGCCAATCTGCAGCAGATTGCCAATGTGGGCAAAGCGTCCGCCATCGACGTCAAGCAGTTTGCCTATGCCGGCATCAACGTTTATCAGGTGCTGGCTGACTACACCGGGAAAACGGTGCAGGAAGTCCAGAACATGACCATCAGCTATGACCTGCTGTCTGAGGCCCTTATCGCTGCCAGCGAGGAGGGCGGGCGCTACTACAACGCCATGGACACCCAGAGCCAGACCATGAATGGCCGCGTTTCCACCCTGAAGGACAACGTGAGCCAGCTGGCCGGTCTCATGACGGGCGACCTCAGCAGCGGGATCGGTGTGGTAATCTCCAACCTCAACGATATGACCGTGGCGGCCATCGACGCCTACAAGACGGACGGCTGGAAGGGGCTCGGCGAGGCCATTCTGGAACTGAACAACCCCATCAACTCCGTCATCAAGAAATTTGGCGAGCTTGGCTCTGCCGGAATCGGCGTTCTCGATAAATTGAGCTTCAAGCTCAACAAAGCCCTCGGGAAGAATGCTTACTCGGGGTACGAGAACAGCGACGAAGGATACAAGCAGTACCGCTCTGACAAAAACAGCCAGAGCAACTACGACCGCCGCCGGCGGGACGCTAAAAACGGAAAAGGCATCTACAACGAAAGCTGGACGGAACGGCAGGCAAAGGCAGCCGCTGCCGCCGGAAGTGGCGGGAGCAGTATCACTGCATCGGGAGGCGGCGGCACAGGCACCAGCACAGGCAAAAGCTCTGCCGCCAAAGCGGCTGCCGACACCAAAAAGCTGGCAGATACCGTCACCGAAACGTCGAAGCAGATCCTTGCCGGAACAGGCAACATTGTGGGCAGCATCCAGCGGGTGGTGGAGACTGCCGACAATACCTACAACGTTTACGACGGCACCACCAAAAAGCTCAAGGGCACCACAAAGGAGACCGTGGAGACCATCACGGACTCTTGGAAGGAAGTGGTGGACGGAACAGAGAGGACCATTAAATCAGTCACAAAGAAAGTGACCGATGCGGCCGGAAACGTGACCACGACCACGCAAAAGACCTGCGACGATGTGGTTTTGTCCGTGACAGAGCTGCAAAGCCGCATTGACCAGAACCTCAGCAATGCGCAGAAGCAGTGGTCAAACGGCATCTTTGGCCGTCTGCAAAACGCTTTCACTGACCTGAAGAACCGCAACTGGGCCGGGCTGGCTACAGACGTGGCAAAGCTCATTTGGGGCGAGGTCTCACAGGAGCAGCGCGAGATCATCTCCAAGTGGGCGGTGGATGCGCTGACGGCCATCAACGAGAGCTACAGCGGCGGCGGGGCCAAGGCGGCGTATGAGAGCATCAAGGCCCTCTTTACCAACGGCATCGCCGAGGGTGTGACGGAGGCCGGGACCAAAATCGAGAGCTTTAACAAGATTCTGGAAGGTCTGGGCGGCTCCGGCGGCGCTGGGGCTAAAATCGCCAGCGTCGCCACCCGGGTGCAATCCATGTCCACCAGCGTAATAGGCAGCCTGGGCGGTATCGTGTCCTTCGTTGCAGCAAACCCCATCCTCGCGCTGGTGCTGGGCATCGCGGGCGTTGCAGGCGGCATCGGCATTGCGTCGTGGCTCAAAAAGAAGAAGAGCGCAAAGCAGGAGGCCGACACCTCCGGCACGTCCTCTGCCCTGTCCTACAAGGACATTCAGGACGCCTATTGGTACGGCAGCCAGCGCAGCTTTGCCGGGTACGATTTCCGCACCGACGGCTATGCGTTCGGCGAAAGCCCGGCAAACGGGCGGCTTTCGGCCTACCAGCAGAAAATGCAGCAGTCCGTGGACGCGCTGTACAACGTGGTGCAGCAGTACCTTCCTCAGACGGCGAACACCGTCATCAAGCTGGACGACGGCACATTGGTGGGCGCTCTGGCACCGTCCATCGACGCGCAGCTGGGCCAGCTGGCCACACTGGCAGAAAGGGGCAACTAAACCGTGTATCGTATCTATGCGTATCCCTTTGGCAACCCCGAGGACAAGCGGCTGCTGCATCCTCGGCCCAAAGGACGCGGGGATGCGGAAAGCCTGGCGACGTTTGTGCTGTCGCCCAAACTCACCCGCGAGGTGAGCAAGGGCGGCAGCCTTACTTTTACCATGGCCCGCACCCACCCGCAGTACAGCAATCTGCAAAAAATGTCCACCTGCATCACGGTGGAGCAAAGCGACTTTGACGCAAACGGAAACGAAAGCGCCCCAAAAGAGATCTGGCGCGGGCGCGTGTTGAGCCATGAGGCCGACTGGTACAATCGCAGGGCGGTGTACTGCGAGGGAGCCCTCTCCTACTTCAACGACTCGGCCATCACGCCTTTTAACTACGAGGGCAAGCTGGCCCAGTTTTTGCAGCACCTTATCGACGCCCACAACCAGCAGTGCGGCTCGATGCGCATGAAGCGCTTTGAGCTGGGCACCGTGACCGCCGCGCTGGGCGATCTGGTGGTGCACTACGGCGATATGGACGCCTACGGTGTGGGCGAGGACTACGGCAGCACCTGGGACATCATCGACAAGATGGTGCTCAAGGTGTACGGCGGCTATGCCTACTGCACCTACAACCCCGCCACGGGCAACAACGTGTTAAACTACTGCGACCAGGCATTTGAGGCCGACCGTTTGGTCAACCAGACCATTGAGTACGGCGTGAACCTGCTGGATTTCACCGAGAAGACCGACACCAACTCGATGTTTACCCGGGTCTACCCCACGGGCAACAAGCACACCGTGACCCGCACCGAATGGGTGTGGAAAATCCTTTGGTGGGGTAAAAAACAGGAAGTGGCCGACCATGAGGAGCGCTACAGCATCAAAGACACCTCCGCTTCTGCTATCCAGAAGTATCTGCCCAGCGGCTACTCCTACAGTCTGTATCAGGAGGATGGAGACTGCAACTGGATCCAGAACGACGCGGCGGTGGCAAAATTCGGCGTCATCTCCAAAGTGGCCGACTACGACGCGGACGACCCGGACACGCTTTTCGGCGCGGCGCTGCATGACTTGCAGAAAAACAGCCTTATGACCATGAGCTACACCGTGAAGGCGGTGGACCTTGTGGACGCGGGCAACGTGGGCTTTGACAAGGACCGACTGACCTTTGCCAGCTATGCCCACATCATCAGCAAGCCCCACAGCATCGACGTGGTGATGCTCTGCACAAAGCTGGTGGAGCCCTTGGACGACCCCAGCAAAAAGGAGTACACCTTCGGCATGACGCGCCAGACCCTCACCGACCGACAGGTTGCGAACCTGGGCAAAACGAACCTCTTGGAGGAACAGACCTCCACCTCGGAGAAGTATTCCGGCAACATTTACAAACTCGTGGACAAGTACCAGAAGGAGAACAAGGCGGGCATTGAGGAAGCTGCCAAAACGGCCACCAACTACCTCGCGTTTGATAAAACCACGGGCCTCAAGGTGGGCCATGAGTCCCTCGCGGGCAAGTACGTCCAAATCTCCAACGACGGCATCGTCGTCACCGACGGCAGCAGCCGGGTCAATGTCAAATCCGGCTCCATCTCCATCACCGACGGCAACGGCAGCTGTACGATCAGCTCGGGCGAGATCACCTTCTACGGCATCCGCAACTATCTCATCAAACAGTTTGAGTTTAACGGCTACACGTCATTTCCGGGCAGTTATATGGACATCTCCATCGACGTTGGCAACTGCAACTATGTTTGGTTGATGTTCGAGTCCTACGGCACCAGCTACATCAACCACTTTTGGGGTTCTTCCAGCACTACGGGCCGCGTGGGCACCAACAGCATGGTGATTCCCGTCACGGGCGAGCCTGTGACCATCTCTTTCCCGTGGAACACGCTGCACCGCCGAAATATCGCCGTATTCAAGGACAAAATCCGCATTTACGACGGTTACAAGCGGGACGTGCGCTACTACACCCAAGAGGGAAGCGAGAAACAGCAATGGCTCAACCTCAACGGCACGGATAAGAGCTACCAGTGGTACATTGCAACCGACGATTGGGAACTGGACGAAACCGTCTGCATCCCGGTCAAACTTTATGCTTTTTTGTGAGGTGGTACGATGAAGATTGACGGCTGCGAGTGCAAATACCTCGCAAACATCTGCTCCGACGGGCGGCTCTACTACGGCGGCTGGACAAACGTGCAGTGCATCCCGAACCCCCTGCCGGACAACATGGTGGCACTTGACACCTTCCCCACCGACGAAACGGCGAAGGATGGCGGCAGCGACTACAAGTGGGACGGCGAAAAGCTCATCTATGACCCGGTGCCCGAGGAGGAGCGCGAGCGCAAGCGGCGCGAAATCTACCTCGAAAAGACCGGGCTCACCCCTGAGCAGTACGCCGCCAAATACGGCTCCGGGGGTGATGCTTGATGCTGCAAGGCGCACAGATCGGCAGTATCCACACCCTGAAGGACCTGGGGCTGTACATGAAAGTGGGCAGCCCCACCATTTCCGGCGCAGAGCCTGAGACGATGCTTGTCAACGTCCCGGGCTCTGATTTTATGCTGGATCTGTCCCGGGCGCTGGACGGCGAGGTGCACTACAAGCAGCGCACCATCAAGATGGAGCTGCTGTGCAAGGCCAAAAAAAGCCAGTGGAGCACCATCCAGAGCGCCCTCGAAAACGCCTTGCAGGGCCAGTGGCTGCGCTGCATCTTTGATGAGGACAGCACATGGTACTGGCTGGGCCTGTGGCGGGTGGACGTGGTGGAGCGCGGGCGCACGGAGATCACCTTCAGCATCGAGGGCACCTGCAACCCCTACAAGCGCAACATCACCGCCGACGCGGGCGCAGACTGGCTGTGGGATACTTTTGATTTTGAGACCGATACCATCTACGACACACCGACAGGAGTGATAAGCTTATGACAAAGACCTTTGATGAGGTCATCGCGGGCGTCCGCACCGCCAAAAAAGGCGTGGAGGTGCGCGAGGATTTGGCCCAGATGGGCGAATACTGCAAGCAGTTCACAGAGGAGGCAGGCACCCGGGCCGACGCGGCCCGCGATGAGGCCAAAGGCTACGCCGCCGACGCCAAGGCCAGCGAGAACAAAGCCACGGACGCCGTGGCGGGCATCGAGCAGACCAAGACTGACGCGGTGCAGGCGGTGCAGAACGCCCAGACCACCGCCACCGACGCGGTAGCCGCCAAGCAGACTGAGGCCGTGCAGAACATCGATCAGGTCAAAGCCGATGCTGTCAAGGCCGTAGACGATGAGCGCGACGCCGCCTTGCAGCAGGTGGCCGACTCCACCGCAACGGCCAAGAGCTACGCCGAGAGCGCAGTCTCCGCAGCCAATTCGGCGGGAAACGCAGCCACAGCCGCAGGCGGCTATGCCAGCAACGCAGAGTCCTCCGCCACCGCCGCCTCCGGCAGCGCCCGCGCGGCGGCTACCTCCGAGAGCAAAGCCGCAACCAGCGCCCAGAGCGCCGGAACCGACGCCGACCGGGCCGAGGCTGCTGCCGAGCTGGCTGGCACCCGGGCGAACACGGACAAAACCCTCAAAACCGAAAACGCCCCCGCCGACGCAAAGGCCACAGGCGAAGCGCTTGACAAAAAGGCAGATGGCATCACCGTTCACAGCATGACAATTCCGACCGATGGTTGGAAGACAGACAGCACCGTTGCAGAATACCCATACTACCTAGATATTTCTGCCGATGGAGTCTTGTCTACCACTGTCGTGTCTGTCAGCATCGACCCGGAAAGCGCAGCCGTAGCACGGGACGCGATGCTTACAAACCCTCTTACGGGCGACGGTTTCATTCGTATGCGAGCGCACAGCATCCCTACCGCAAGCATCACCGCCCAGTGGTATCCCGTCAAGTACGGCGGGCAGTTTTATGGTGACGGCTCCATTTACTCCAACTTTCTGCTTGCTGCACATCCTGTGGGCAGTATCTATCAGTCCTCTTCGCTCGTCAATCCTGCCGACCTTTTTGGCGGTGGGACGTGGGAACGCATCAAAGACCGCTTTCTGCTTGCGGCGGGCGATTCCTACGAGGAAGGCAGCACTGGCGGTTCCGCCGCTCACAACAATATGCCGCCATATCTCGTTGTTTATACATGGATGCGCACGGCGTAAGGAGGATATATGGCACTAGGTGAAATCAAAAATGGAACAGGGTTAGACGAGTATGGAATCTACCAAAAAGTTCTAGCAGACCTTGCGGACAAATGCGTCGTCGCCTCTGGCTCCAACTACGTCCGCTTTGGGGATGGCACGCAGATTTGCTGGGGACTGGCTCGTGATGGAGCTATCCCGCACAACGCAACATTTCCTGTACCGTTTATATCAGAGCCTTCGATTGTGGCTGTCCGTCATTGGAGCGGCCCGAGTGGGGCGGCTGATACAGAAGTGTGGGTTTACGACACAACGCTTTTGACTGGATTCAAAATCGGTTCCAATCAAGGCATTTATGCAAACTGGACTGCCATCGGTCGTTGGAAGTAAGGAGAAACACATGAAAGAAATTGTTTTGGGAACCACCCTCGCAAAGCCTGTTACCACACAGGAAGAGTGCACTGCTTACGCTGCAATGGCGCAGGCCGTGAACGACCACAATGCCGCTTGCACGGACGGCGACACCCGGTGGATGATTGAGGACGGCGAGGACGGTTACACCGTGGCCGCTGTGCCGCCCCCGACCGCTGAGGAGCTGGCCGCGCAGGAAAAGGCAAAGGAAGAAGCAGCCGCCCAGGCTAAGAAAAAGGCAGAGCTGGAAGCCGTGCCGGAGCGCATGGACGCGCTGGAAGCGGCAAACAACGATATGATCCTGATGATGGCCGATTTGATTGGAGGAAGCAACGAATGAAGACTTTGAACAGCAACCTGAAACTCCGTATTATGACGAGGGCATTCCGCATCCGCCTGGCTGCGGGCGAGACCTTTGAGGATATCGCGGCGGATTACCCGGCCCTCACTACCGACGACCTGGAAGCCATCAAAGAAGCCCTCGGGCAGTAAGGCGGCGCAGGATGAAAACATTCTTTGATTTTATCTCCAAGCTGCTGGCAGCCCTCTCCCACGCTGCCAGCGACAAGGCAGCGGAGCCAGACTCCCCCGCCCCTGAAAAAGTGTCCACTGTGGACACCGTGCCCGGCTGGACGGGTGATCCGCCCTACCGCTACCTCGACGTGAGCCGCTATCAGGGCAAAATCACCCTCGATGGCTGGAAGCAGGTCAAGGCGGCGGGCTACAAGGGAGCCATGCTCAAGACGGTCTCCACCAACCGCAGGCTTTCCAAGCGGGCAGACGGGCTGTACATCGACCCCACCTTTGAGACCAACTACCGCAATGCCAAAGCGGCAGGGCTGGACGTGGGCGTTTACTACTACACCTACGCCACCAGCGAAGCAATGGCCGATGCAGAGCTGGCCCTTGTGCGGGAAGCGGTGCGCGGCAAGGAGCTCACCATGCCCCTCGCGGTGGACGTGGAAGAGAACGAACTCAAGCCCATGACCACCCTCGACCTCACCAACCTCACCGCCTATGCGCTGGAACAGGTGGAGAAGATGGGCTTTTACGCCCAGCTGTACACCTACACGGGCTACAGCTATGAGCTGGATATGGGCCGTCTGGCAAACCGCTGGGACGTTTGGCTGGCTGACTACACGGGCAAGACCCCCGCCGTCGGCTACCACTACAACGCCCACCAGCACACCAGCAAGGGCTCTGTGCCGGGCATCTCCGGCAACGTAGACCTCAACGTGACCGAGCTCAACTACCCGAAAATCATCCGCAAGAAGGGTTTGACCCGTCTTCGGGAGGGCAAATGACCGAAAAAGAAGCTTTGCTGTGGGTGCTGGGCATCCT
>ERZ1034917.2029-NODE-2029-length-10521-cov-14.394420_pt1 | contig 10521 bp, 19 predicted proteins | sample MGYA00520605_ERZ1034917 | MGnify/ENA primary metagenome ERZ1034917 (study PRJEB33766, sample SAMN09781784) | gut metagenome | biome: gut microbiome | host: Homo sapiens | place: Madagascar | study: EMG produced TPA metagenomics assembly of the PRJNA485056 data... | reverse complement strand
GTTTATTAACACTAAACTTTTTATTTTGATAAGGGAATTACAGAGTTTATTCAATAATAAAGAGGGAGGATTGTATGAGACAAAGTTTTTATAAAATTGGTGCTGTTCAGAAAGAAATTAGAAAGCTTGGAGGAGATCATTTTGTTAACATTAGTTTAAAAGTTGCTAAAAGTTCTGTAGAAGGTAATTTAGTTGATGGTGTTTTAGAAGCAGGCACTATTTTAACAAGTTTAGGTTATATTTCAATTGGTAGTGATGCTTTTGGGATTGTTTATCAGGATGTTGATTTTAATAATTCTACTGGTACTGAATTAGTATCGGTTATGATACATGGTTTTGTGGACACTAAGAAGATTATATTTGATAAAAGTAATGCTTCAGCTCAAAAGGCTGCTTTAAGTATGATTTCTTTATTATAGTTTTTATTAATATATAAAGTTTATTAAATTTTTGGAGGTATATTTTATGAAAGATTTTAGAGAAAAATATGAGAGTGTAATGAAAAAGATACAGGATCTTTATAAACCTTTTGATGATGAAATTGAACGTTTAAACTATGAAATTGAAGACTTAAGAAATAAAAAAGATAAGCTTGGAAAAAAAATCGATGAATGTATTAAAAAATTTAGGCCAGCTGAGGCAAGAAAATATAATAAAGAATTATCAGCTTTAGTTACTGATATTAATGAAAGGGTAGAGGATATAGAGTTTTTTAAAGAACAAAAGAATAAGAATCCTGAACTTATAAGAAAAATAAAACTTATTGAGGATACTGAATTAGAAAAATTAAGAATTGAAGGTCTAAGGATTAATGAAAAGTTTAATGCTGAGTATAAAGAGATTGAAGATAAGTATAAGAAATTGAAAGATGAAGAACATAAAAAACATCTTATGGAGTATAAGGATGCTTTTGATGTAATTAACAAAATGAGAGAGTATTAATTAAGAGATTTGGAGGGGTTAGATATATGAATAAAGTTAAACTTCATAGAATGGATAATAATTATACTCAAGCTGATTTATGTAGTATTCTTCATACTTCTACTAAGATAATAGGTCAAATTGAAAAAGGTAATATTAAGAATGTTAGGTATGGGTTACTTTTGGATATATCTAAGTTGTTCAATGTTCCTTTTAATGAATTGTTTGAAGTAGGTTAATATTATGTAATCATTAGTATGGAAGATATTTTTATGTAGTTGAGTTACGGTTGAGTTATTTAAAAAATGAAAACCGCTGAAACGGTGATGTTTCAACGGTTTTTTTCTTTTTGGTGCCGCCAGTGGGAATCGAATAATAGCGTTTTATATAATTTTATATAAGGACAAGCTATCTCAAAATCTAGTAAATAAGCAGGTTGTAATTATATATCGTTATAGACAAGCAGTATAAAATTATTGCGGGTTGAGTTATGCGTTGAGTTATTTTTGAGTTATCCAAAAATATCATTAATCTGCTCTATTGCTTTATTCTTTTCATCTTCCATAACATGAGTATAAATATTCATAGTAGTTTGAATATCTTTATGTCCCATTAGTACCTGGACTGTTTTTATAGGTACACCTTTCTCAAATAGCCTAGTAGCATATGTATGTCTTAAGCCATGAAATGGTATTGGAGTTATATCTAAGCTTTTAAGAACGCTCTGTAAGTTCCTAGTAAGTTTCTTACTATCAATAGGTAATCCATATTCATTACAGAATATATAATCTAAATTAGAGTATAATTCTCCTTGTTTTAATCTTAACTCATTTTGCTTTTTCTTATGTTCTTTTAAGATAGTAATTACATTTTGAGGAATTGGGACAACTCTTATTGATGTTTCTGTTTTTGGTTGCTGCTCTATTATTTTACTTTCTTTATTACCTTCCTTATCAATAAAAGTAACTCTCTTAATTGATTTAGTTATTGATACAGTATTATCTTTAAAGCTAATATCTGACCATTTAAGAGCCAATAGCTCACCTTGCCTTAATCCAGTACCTAATGCTAAATAAAAGGCACATTTAAGCTTGTGCTTATTTATACCATCTAAGAAAATTTTTTGTTCATCTTTAGTAAGAACAGTTATTTTATCCTCTTTTATTACTTTAGGTAATGTAGTATTAGTACAGTAGTTTTTATTTATATATCCATGTTTTAATGCTGCATGAAATCCTGCATTAATATATCTTTTAATACCTTTTACACGTTCAGCGGTTTTTCCTTCTTCTAAAAGTGAATTAAAGTATCTTTGGATATGAGTAGAACGTATATCAACTATTTTCATTGATCCAATAGTTGAATTTAATACATAGTTATTGTATATTCCATAGTATTTTTCAAAAGTTGAAGGCTTAAGATCATGAATTCTAAAATCAAATAACCAAGTATAATACCATTGCTCAAAGGTTATTTTATCATCAGTAGGTAATTCACTCTTATTAAGTTTCAATTTATAGTCCTGTAGTTTTAAATCAACTTCTTTCTTGGTCTTGCCATAGAAAGTCTTTCTTTTTATCTTTCCAGTTGTAGCATCTCTTCCAATGGTTAATTGGCCACGCCACTTATCACCATATTTACTTATTGATCCCTCACCATTTGCTTTTTTGCTCATAAATTCACGTCCTTTTATTTATTTTTAGTTTGTATAAATAATTCATCTATAAGGTCTATACATAAAGTTTTAAGTTGATTGTATTGTAGGTTTATATTGTCTTCTATTAAACTGTCTGTATTATTAATAAACAATCTATTTTTACCTAATATTTTTATTTTCCATATAGTATCATAAATATCGTTAATATTTTTTAAGAAATCTAATTCCATATTTTCAGCAGGTGTATTTATTGTTAAATACATCTTATCTACTATATTGCGAATTATTTTAGAAACTTCTGTATTACTATTTTCACATAATTTATTTATCTGTTTAAGATCATCATTTATTATTTGCATGTCGAAGGTTTTAATTTTACTTTTACCCATAATGTAATCTATTTGAACGTTAAAAATGTTAGCGAGTTTTTCTAGTGTCTGTATGTTGGGTATACGTCTATTATTTTCATAATTTTGAATTGTAACTGTTGTTACATTTAACTTTTCCGCTAATTGTTTCTGAGTTAGTTTTTTTTCTTTTCTTAATTTTTGTAGATTATTTCCTAGATTCATAGTTATCACCTCAATATAAATATTAATATAACACTAACAATATGTATATTAAAAAATACAAAAAAGGAATTGACACTAACATAACGTTAGTGTAACATTTAGTTAGGACAAACAGTGTGTTAGTTAAGGAGGGCTTATGGGAAAAAATTTAAGAGTTGAAAGGGCTAAACTTAATATTACTCAAGAAGAATTATCAAGAATGAGTGGAGTTAATAGGCCAACAATTTCATTGATTGAGAATGATAAAATGCGTGATTTAAAGTTAAATACAGTAATCAAGTTAGCTAAAGCATTAAATATTACAGTTAGCGAATTGATAGGACAATAAAAGGAGATGGAATAATGTTTGATGTATCAGCAGCAATAGAAGAGCATAAAAGAACTATTAAACGTAAGACTATGACACCAAAGGAATTAGCTGAAGAGTATGGTATTGGGATTACAAAAGTATACGAATTAGTTCATGTTAAATCATTTCCGGTTATTTGGAATGGAAATAGAGCTTTAATTATACGCTCTAAAGTAGATGAATGGATAGAAAATAATATAGGTTTAATTTTTTAGCTTATTTAAAGCTAATAATTTATAAGGAGCATACATGGATTTAAAAGAGGCTGTACTAAAAGCTAAAAATAGTTATGGTGAATGTACTAAAGAAGAAAAGAGAGAATTAACTAAATTAATTGTTGGAATAAAGAGGCCTGAAAGGGTAGTTTTGAATGTGAAGAAGTTGAGGAGGAAAAAATGAAAAATTACTATCATAAAATAGATTCTAAATTATTAGAGTTTGATTTAGATAGTATTGAACTTAAATTTGGTTTATGGATTACAAAGAAAGAGTTTGGACAAAGGTTAAATTCTAGAGATCCACTGCCATTAGGTCAATTTTATATGAGTGTTAGGGTTGTTGCTCATGATATCAATATAACTGATAAGATTGCCAGGAGATTAATACATCAATTTACTAAACTCAATATTATTAGATTAGTTTATAGTTCGAAGAATCCTAAGAAAGGTTCTATTTATGAATACTTAGTTTATGCTGAAGAAAATCAATTAGAAAGAGCTGATAGTTTTGATGGGAATAATGAGAGTGAAATAGAAAATGATGAAAAAGTAGATAACAGTAATAAGAAACAAGATAAAAAAACTAACTTTAAGACTGAGGATAATAATGAAAATGTATTATTTATGGATTTAAGATTTATAGATGATGTTATTGATAAAGTTAAACTATCTAATGAACAATATGAAAAATTAAAATTAAAATATGGTCAGGATTTATTAAATAAGCAAATTATTGCTTTGGATAATTACATTGCTAATGGTAAAGGAGGGAAATACAAAGACCATTATAGAGTTTTAAATATTTGGTGTAAAAATAGTAGTCAAAAAGTTGAAGTTATCAAAAAGAATCCTATGAATGATGTAGTTAATCCTATTAATTTTACCATTAATCCAGAAGAGTATATAAATAAGATAAAAGGAGAATTGTGATATGGATATACAGTTACCTAATGATGTCAATTTAGAAGTAGAAATATTATCAATGATAATGAATAGTGAGAATTGTTTAAATATAGCAATGGACAAATTAGAGGGAATAGATTTTTATTCTAGTAAAAACTTGAAATTATTTGAAGCTATTAAAATATTATGGCAACAAGATTTAGAAGTAACTCCAGCAACTTTGTATTCAGTATTAAAGGATGATATTAATTCTGTAGGTGGATTAAGTGGAATAACAGATATATTAGGTAGCTTTACTACTGCGCAGGGGATAAATGGACGCATAAAACTATTAAGGACTTTAAGGCAAAGAAGAGAATTATTAAAGATTTCTGATACTATAATTGAGGCACAAAAATTATCAAAGAGTAATGAAGAATTAGTTAACATAATACAAAATACGTTAGATAATGTTGTTAAAGTTGAAGGTGATACTGGAAGTATTTCAGAGGCTATTGATATAACTTTATCAAGTATAGAAGAAAGATATAATAATGGAGGGAAAATACCAGGTATAAGTACTGGATTAATTGATCTTGATAAAAAGATAAATGGATTAAAGAAAAGTGAATTAACTATAATTGCAGGAAGACCTGGATCAGGAAAGACTACATTAGCTAATAATATATTTTGGAATATAGCTTCAAAAGATAATAGAGTTTTATTATTTAATTTAGAAATGGGTAAGGAGCAAATTTTAAATAAGATATTTGCTAATATAGGCAATATTAAAGCTAATGCTATTGAATGTGGTAATCTTAATGAAAATGAGTGGACAAGGTTATCTAATGCGGCTAATATGTTTGGAAAAATTAATAGTAAATGCAAAATATACGATAATATATTCGGATTAAACTCTATAATTTCAGAGTGTAAATTGCAGAATAAGAAATTAAATGGTTTAGATTTAATTATTATAGACTATTTACAGTTAGTTGATCCTCAAAAAAGATGTGGAAGTAAGGAAGAAGAAATTGCTCATGTTTCCAGAACACTTAAATTATTAACTCAGAGATTGAATTGTCCAATTATTGTATTGTCACAATTATCTAGAGCACCAGAGCAAAGAGCGGATCATAGACCAATACTATCAGATTTAAGAGGTTCAGGAAGTGTAGAACAAGATGCTAATAATGTTATGTTCACTTATAGAGATGAATATTATAATTCTGAAACAGAAGAAAAAAATATTATGGAGATAATCATTGGAAAACAAAGAAGTGGTACTGTTGGTACAGTTAAGGTCGTATGGTTAGGTGATTATCAAAAAATAGTAGATATTGATTTGGTTAGAAAATGATTATTGGGAATGAAGTAGTAGAAAAAGGGTAAAGTTTGAATATAAGAAAGTGAGGAAATTAGGGTATGAGTATTAAGAAATTTGTTAATGAGATTGTTAATAGGGATGTTGTTAAGGAAATTGTAGAGGAAGTTATTAATGATTTAGATGTTTATAGTTCTATGTATGATTTAACTAGTGAACAGAATAAAGATATCACAGATATTACTAGAAAGTTATGCAAGATTATAGATAGATAACAGCGTTTAGATAAGTTTGTGTTTTGGGAGTAATTATGGATAAAAAGGAAATGGAAGAGAAATTATATGATTTTTTTAGAAATGAAAATAAATTAGATATTTTAAGGAATCAGATAAGTATCCTAAATAAGCAGATAGCAAATATTAATGAAGATTTAAAGAACTGTAATGTATCTATTGATGTACCATATTATAGTGCAGGATTTGATGAAAAGGTACAGTTCTCAAGAAGTTATACTGGTGAAGCTGAAAGAGAAGTAATGAGAGAAACTGAAAAGATGTTATCAAGAATAAGAAATAAGAAATTTGAGATTGAAAATCTAAAAGAACTTATTGAGGTTATTGAAATTGATATTATGAAATTTAATAAAATTTTTAAGTTTTTGTCTGAAGATGAATTAAAGCTTATTAAATTGAAATATAAGTATAGAAAATCTGAAGAGTTTATTGCTACTGAATTAATTATAAGTCAATCTCAGACGAATAGAATTAAGAATAGAACGTTAAAGAAAATTATTTCTTATTATGTTTAAAGTGCGAATATATGGAGGGATTCAAATGAGTAATTCAGCATCATTTTTTAAAGAAGTTATCTGTGAAGATAGAAAAATTTGTACAAGTTCTAACTATTGTTGTAAAACATGTTTAAGAAACAAAGCGAATAAATATGAAGATAAATTTAGTTTTAGAAAAGATGGTTATAATTTAATTGATAAATGGATAAAATAATTCGCACTTCATTAAGATTATAAATGTCTGTTTAAAAGGAGAACTAAGTATGAAAATGCATAGGAGTTACTTTAATAGGAATATAAAATGTAGGTATAAATTAATTAAGATAAAAAAAGATAGATATATATTTATTTTAAGCATTAAGAACATCATTGAATCGTTAATTGAAGTAATGTCTTGGTTAATCCAATTACCTTTAGGTTATTTATTAGCAATATGGGAATGTACAACTGATTTACCTGCTTGGGGTAGAGAATTATTTGAACACATTAAAAGACTATCGCCAATTATATTTATAAATGTAATTGATGATAAAGATGGAGCTATAGAATGTAAATAATTCATAGAGGGTATGAAGAAGTAAGTGATCTTGATTATTTGGAGGGGTTGGAAATGGATAAATACAGTGAGCTTGTTGAAAAGAAGTTAGTTTTAGAAGAGAAAGCAAAGAAAATTAAATTGCAGATTGATGAAGCTAGATATGAATACTTAAGTACTGGAGTAATGAGTGATACAAAGTGGTTTAATAAGGCTAGATATGCATTAGATATGACTAAGATGGAGTTAAAAAGAGTTAATGCTGAATATGAGAAGTGTAAAAGAGAAATGAAGAAGGAGAGAGTTGAATCTAATAAGCAGAAAAGTATGACTTATGATAGAGCATTTATTGATGTTTGTAAAGAAGTTTTATCAAGTGCTCAATTTTCTCAAATTGCTTATAAAGCTAAATTGAAAATGGATAAAAAAGATGAAGTTGTATCTAAGCATGATAAGTCTATTAATAAATCATGGAGCAGAGATGAAGAAATATTTTTGTTAGAAAATTATAAGAATTATACTATGGAAGAGTTAGCTCTTTATATGAATAAAAGTGTAAATGCAGTTAAGAGTAAATTAATTGTATTAAAGAAAAAAGGTGCTTCTATTTAGTTAATAAGATATTAGTATATGCTTATATTATTTATTTGGTTTACAATTTAAATATAAATAAGAAATAGCTCTTTTATAAGAGTTGTTTCTTATTTTTTTATGTAATTGAGACTATTTTTTAAGCGAACGTTTTACGGAACGTTCACAATTGTAATGGAGCGTTTTATTGCAACGTTTTATGTGCAACATTGTGATTGAAATGCTAGTTGAAGTGGCTTTGTATATAGTGGTAGAAGGTCTTAGTACCTAGTATTAGTGCCTAAGAAAACCTAAGATTAGTATTGCTAAGGTAAGGTATGCATATTGGGAAATTATATGTTAAGATTTGTTAAGGGTTTAGTGTACTTTTTGAGTTTAGCATCCTAACAAATACTAACATGTTAATAAGTAGTAGATACTTACAATTACTTACCTAATATTAATAGCAAATACAAGAAGGAGTTTTCAAATTCAGATGTAATTAAAGATTATAACTGAAATTTATATTATATATGTTTATTATTCTGAAAAATGGTCAAGCATTATAGATATTAATTTATGGAGCGTGATATATATGAAAGCAGTACTTACTAGAGCAGAACTTGCTGAGAGATGGAGTGTTGATGTAAAGACAATTGCTAATTGGGAGAAGGAAGGTATAATTCAGCGTATAGACACAATACCATTACCAAGATATTCATTAGAGTTTATTATGAAAATTGAAGGGATTAATGAAATTAATAAATTTTCACCTTTAGAAAGACAGAGATTAGAGAATGAAGTTAAGGATCTTATAAAAGATAATAACATCTTAAGGAATATTCTTAATAATATATTTATTGAGTGTTCTAAGTTTATAAAATATAAAATGTAATGGTGCATTAAAATTTAATTTCATTATTATTAAAGTTATTTACATTTTTAAGAATATTTTACTATATTTAACAAAAGAATAGTATAATTATATTAAAAAGTGTAATGGAGTGATATTTTTGTATAGGTATAGTGAGTATTATAATCATTATTATGTTGGAGCTAATATAAATAGATTTGATGCAGAAAAATTAAGAATGAATCTAAAGGAATTTGGGGTAAACTTTCCACCATTTGAAATTTATTGTGGTGACGAAATACAAGATAATTCTATAAGTGATAATTTTATTATTACAGCATATTATCCTAAAGAGTTAGATAAAGTAATTAATCTATTTGAAAATATTATTGAGGGAAATGTTAAGGGATTTTCACCAGAATTTTTAGAGTTTCTAGTGAAAAATTTAACTTTAATTAAATAATTGGGGTTTATATGATAAAGAATAGGTTGAAAGAAATTAGAATGAAAGAATATCAAATGACTCCAACAGAATTCTGTCAGAATGTATTACACATAAGTAGAAGTACCTATAGTCAATTAGAGAATAGTAAGACTATAGGTAATATAGAAACTGCATTAAAAATAGCTAAGGCATTAAATAGGACAATAGAAGATATATGGTTTATAGAGGATTAATAGATCCTCTATTTTTTTACGAAAATATTTCGTAAATTAGTAATTATTTCGTATTTAAGTCATATATATTTAATATCATATCTTAAAAATATTCTTACAACAAAGGAGGGTAGTGCAATGCTACTTGATATTGGATTAATTACTTTTAGTGCAGTTGCTGTAACTTTATGTGCTGATAAATTTGGTGTTAGTGATTTTTTAAGTGGGGCCAGTAAAAGCAAAAAAGCAGAAGATATTTATTCATTAAAAATAGGATATTCAGGAGCTATTGTTAAAAGGAAAATTTTAATTAGTATGAAAGTTACTCCTCACTTTCTTGTTTGTGGTTTGTCTGGTAGTGGTAAAAGTAAAATGGTTGAGTTAGCAGTTAGAGATAAAAACAATGTTGTAATATTAAATGCTTTTGATGATGATTTTGAGAGTGTACAAGCTGAGAGAATTAATGGAAATGAAAATATATTAGATTATCTTAAGAAGCTACTAGAGGAGCCGTATAAACGTTCTGAGCCGTTGTATGTAGTTATAGATGAAATGATTGTTTTATGTACTGATAAAAAGTTACAAAAGGCTATTATTGATTTATTGGCTATAGGCCGTCATTATAATATTTTTGTTATTGGTATAGCTCAAAGAGCATTGAAGGAAGATTTAAAATTCAAAGATTTATTTAATGCTAGGTGTTGTTTTAGGCAGATTGAAGAATCAAGTTATAGAGCTATTTTAGGGTATTCACCTGAAGATAAGCAGCTTAATCATAGAGAGTTTTATGTGTATTCTGATGAGATATGTAAAGGCAGGACGTATGATTTATAAGTGTATAGATTGAATTAACTTCTACTGCAATTAGATCTATACCAACTGGAACTACAACGGAAAGTGTAAGCGTAAGCCGAATTGACCACTTGTGGGCTATATGAAGGCTGGAGCGCAACACTTGTAGTTGTAGTGGAAGACGGTAGCACTTCTAACTTGCTAGTAGGGGGATAATTCAAATTTAAAATTCACTGTAAAAAAGGGCACAGTAAAAGACATAGTAAGGGCACAGTAAGGGCACAGTAAAAGTTAGCAATAATGCAGTTTTGATATTGGTTAAGGGCACAGTAAGGGCACATATAAGGGCATAGTAAAGGGCACATCTAAAAAGTAAATAAAAAGAAAAGAAAATAATATAT
>ERZ1034917.2028-NODE-2028-length-10526-cov-3.698978_pt1 | contig 10526 bp, 5 predicted proteins | sample MGYA00520605_ERZ1034917 | MGnify/ENA primary metagenome ERZ1034917 (study PRJEB33766, sample SAMN09781784) | gut metagenome | biome: gut microbiome | host: Homo sapiens | place: Madagascar | study: EMG produced TPA metagenomics assembly of the PRJNA485056 data... | reverse complement strand
GATTTTCAATGACGTACTGATTACCCAATACAGCGAAGATGGATTGATGCCATTGCCTTCGGAGCATCTTGACCAGCTGATTAAATCACCGGCGGAATTGCCGGAGAGCGCTGAAGATATCGTCAATTCGGTCAAGGATGTCAAGGATTTGCCGAGCTGGGTGATTTATGATTTGCTGCAACGTATGCCCAATATGGCGGCATCACGGCGTGCAACCTTTGAGACGGTCTTTTTTTACAGGCTGGCATTTCCATGGGCAAGTTTTCTCGCAGTTTTCCTCGGGCTGCCGCTGGCGACGAAAAATGAACGCTCGGGAATTTTACTTTCTTTGATTTCTTCAGTTGCCGTAATTGTCGGGTATATTGCACTTTCGCAGGTTTTTCTGCTTCTGGGGCAAAAAGAAATGTTGCCGCCAATTATCGCCGGCTTGCTGCCGACGATCGGTTTTATCGCATACGGCTATTATAAAGTTCGTTGCGATAGTGTATAAACGCTCCTTTAAACCAGGAAAGGGACGCAGTTATGACTCAGGAACAGTACTACACAGATCGGGAACGCAGAGCAATGTTGTCATTTGTCCGTCAAACGATCGGCGCAGAATTGGGGATTTCCCCAAAACCTCATGTCCCTGATATTGACGGAAAACTTCACGAGCACCGCAGTTGTTTCGTGACGCTTCATACAGCTGACGGAAACCTGCGTGGTTGTATCGGTTCCATTGCACCCTTTGAGAGCCTCGGGGAAAATCTTCGCCGTCATGCAATCAATGCCGCATTTCACGATCCCCGTTTTGCGCCGCTTGATGCGGATGAATATCCGGAGATCGCCATTGAAGTATCTGTTCTATCCGAACCCAAGGCAATCCTTTCTACTACTGACTTCGTCCCGGGGAAACATGGCATTATTTTTGTCTGCGGAAATTTTCGTTCTGTCTTTTTACCACAGGTTCCGGTAGAACAGAAGTGGGATCGGGAAACGACTCTGGGATATCTCGCAGAAAAAGCCGGAATGGAGCGGGAAGACTGGCAACGTCCAGATGCACAGTTTGCGGTTTTTACCGCAGAAGTTTTTTCCGAAGGAGAGGTCTCTGAATGACTATCGTACACCTCAAGTACAATCATTTTACCGTCGATGCGACTTGCTTGAGGTGCAGAGAACACGAAGTCGCCGGAGCATTACCGCCGTTGATTGAAGCAAAATTAAAATTGAAGCGAGGGGAACTTCTTGGATGCAGGATTCTCAATAGCGCAGTCGATGCGCGTCGCGGCCGGCCGGAATATGTCTTTTCGTTGATTTTGGAGCTCGACGCTCTGACTGCTGAAAAACTTCAGGAACAAGTTCCGGAACTGACCGAGTGGGTTCCCGCTCCGGAGGTGAATGTGCGGGATTTCCGTCCAGAACGGATTGCAGAAATCGGGCGGGTGATTGTTGTCGGAGCCGGCCCGGCGGGATTATTTGCTGCGTGGTATCTGGCGCAGGCAGGTTGCCCGGTGACTGTGTTGGAGCGCGGATTTGATGTCGAGCGCCGTGAAAAAGATATTGCCCGTTTCCATACCACACGGGAAATGAACCCGGAAAGCAACTATCTTTTTGGAGAAGGTGGTGCTGGAACCTTTTCGGATGGAAAGCTGTATACGCGAATTCGGGATCCTCATGCCAGTTTGATTCTGCGGCTTTTCATTGATTGCGGCGCCGCTCCCGAAATTGCTTATCAGAAAAGGCCGCATCTCGGTTCAGACCGGCTGCCCGGCATGATAAAAAATCTGCGGGAGAAAATTATTCGCATGGGGGGGACTTTTCGCTTTGGTTGTAAAGTGGCATCGCCGCTGCTTCAGGACGGTAAATGCGTTGGCGTGTTAACGGCCGAAGGAGAAGAAATTTCAGCGGGAGCGGTGATTTTCGCACATGGCCTTGGTGGGAGAGAGCTGACGTTGGATCTGGTTCGCAATGGGGTTGAATATGCCATGAAACCTTTTCAGATTGGTTGCCGCATTGAGCACCCGCAAAAACTGGTTGACAGAAATCAGTATCGATTGCCGTCGCGCCCGGAAGCGCTTGGCGCTGCGGAATACAACTTTGTTTCGCGTGCAGATGAGCAACGGAAGATTCCTGGTGTCAGTACCTTCTGCATGTGTCCGGGAGGAGTCGTCGTCGTCGGCTCCGGAACTCCGGGACAACTGGCAACCAACGGAATGAGCCTTGCTGCCCGCAATGGGGAATTTGCCAATAGTGCACTAATTGTGACGTTGCCTGAAGGAAAATTTTCTACGCCGGAGGAAGCGTATAGTTTTCTGACCGAGATAGAAAAGAAGATTTTTGACGCAGGAGGCAAAGATTACACGTTTCCGGCACAGGATGCAAAGGCATTCCTGCGAGGAGACAAAAAATTGACCTTGATTCGGAGCAGTGTCTTGACTGGACTGAAGCCGGCGCGGCTGGATTTACTGCTTCCTGGAGAATTGGTTGTGGCAATGAAGCGGGCACTGAAACATTTTGACGGTATGATGCATGGGTTTATCGCCGAAGGAAAGTTGATTGGAGTGGAAAGCTATGTATCAAGTCCGGTGCGGTTTTTGCGTTCAAAAGAAACGTTTACCACCAGTATCCCGGGGCTTTATGTCTCCGGAGAAGGAGCAGGTTTTGCCGGAGGGATTGTCTCTGCGGCAGTGGATGGCCTGAAAACAGCGGAGGCGATACTTCTCTGAGTGAAGATTCGTCTGAAAATGAAAGAAATAATTTCCAAGGTCAGGGGGGAATATGAATTGGAAAAAACTTGTTTGGCACGGATTGTTTACCGTAAATGCTCTTGTCTGTGTCGGCGGCTGGATCTGGCTGCAAACGCTGCATTTTCAGCAGGGAATCGGAGAGGGTGCTGGGCAGGAATGGTCTCAGGTTGTTGGAGATTTTGCAGCAGGTTTTGCCTGGCAGATTTTGCTCTTTACAATATTTTTAATTGCACGAAACCCCTATTTTGAAACTGTAATTTGCCTTTCCCGAAAGGTTTGGATGCATCGGGTGATCCTCTTTTCAGTTGCAGGGTTGATGATCGTTCACGTTGCTACGAAGTTATCGACGATCGTTGAAACGGGAAACAATACCCTTTTTTCCATAGAGGTAGTTAATCGTTTTATAGAAAAATATCCTTCCGTAGAATATGCGCTATTCGCACTTGTTTTGTTTGTGCCGGTTATCGGCTGTGCGCAGTGGAACTCTTTGAAACAATTCCATTTTGAGTGGTATATCGGACTTAGAATGTTGCTGTATCCTGTATTTATACTGATGTTTCTGCATCTATTTTACGGGTATTGGAACCGGCCAATGGATGGGATTGACGCGTTATATCAAGTATATTTGCTGATTTTAAGCAGCTTTGTCGTGGTATATTTCTTTTTTTGGCGGATTGTTTTTCCAATTTTCTGTCTGGTACGCCATCACTATCGGCTTGATCATGTTGAAATCGAGCAACCCGGAATTGTTTCCTGGTATGTACGGGGACGTCATTTGACAAAATTGCCATATAAACCGGGACAATTTTTTTTAGTCCGGCCATTGACGGAAGGACATTTCATAGAGAACCATCCTTTTATCCTTTCTGCATTGCCAACTTCCCGCAGCTTCCGTTTTACCATTGCCGCGGTTGGAGATTTTACTGCTGAGGCAGATCAGCTGTTGGAACATACTGCATTGATGCTTGAAGGGCCGTTCGGCCATTGGACGCCGGAGGCCGCCCGCTATGATTATGCGATTCTGGTCGGGCAGGGAATTGCTTTAGCCGGCTTGCGGCCGCTGGCAGAAGGCCTGCTGTATGACGGTGTCCGGGTAAAACTCGTCTGCTTCGCTCCAGAAGGCGAAAAGATCCTTTTTCACAATGAATTTGTTCAGCTGCAAAAACGCTGGGACGATCGCCTGGAATTGGATGTTCTTGAAAATACGGTTCTCTCTCCGGAGACTCTGGCTGTACAGAAAATAGAATGGAAACGGTCAACCATTTTTCTGTGCGGGCCTGACGCTCGTAACGAAGTCGTTTTAGCGTATATTCGTTCTCGCGGAGTGTCTACCCGCGATCTTTGCCTGGAACCATGGTAAAAATCAGCCTGGAAAATCATAAATATACCATTACGGTCAAAAAAATGCCAAAAAAGCCGTTGGAATATTTGCTTTCGGAAATAAAAACAACCATATTTAAAAGTTGCAAATTGAAATAATCGAAAGGAAGCAGGCAATGACCAACGCGAAAGGCAAACTGCGTAAAATTAAATCCGGCCTATGCGCATTCTGCGCGATAACGGCAGCATTGACTACTGCGGAAGCAGTGGAAACAATTCCTTATTTGGATCCAGTTCCATCGATTGACGGCAAGATTTCTGAAGGGGAATGGGCCCAGTGCAAGCCATTTACCCTGGTTTGTATCAATGGAGCAGAACTGGATTCGGCAACAGAGGTGCGGGTTGGACAGGATGGCACCAATCTCTATGTGCTTTTTGACTGCAAGGAAAGTGACATGTCGAGAGTTCGCCGTCAATGGCGCACCCCGGAAGAGCGTGATAACGACGTTTGGCGTGATGATTGTGTAGAAATCCTTGTCGATCCGTATTCCGGGAGTAATACGGCAGATTTGCGCCAGTTTTCAATCAATTCTAATTCAATTGTCCTGGATATGCTTGGCGGCAACCGGGCATATAACGCCGCCGTCAACGCCAAAGCTGGAGAAAATGCTGAAGGATGGCATGTTGAAATTGCGATTCCGCTGGCGGACTTGGGATATAAGCCACTCGGGAATGAAGTTTGGAAGATGAATTTCGGCCGCAACAAAACTGTTCCGGCAGAATACTCTGATTTGAAGGTCGGGACAACCCATGCGGCGCCAAGCGCAAGTGATTTTGCATTATTTGAGGATTTTCGTTTTGAGCCGGCTCCCGGGAAGAATGTCCCGTTTACCCTGGAAAAAATTGATGGCATTGACACCCGGACATTCCATCTGCGCTTTGCCGAAGACGCGCCTCCGGAAAGTACAGTTACAATCACAACACTCCGGGAAAACGGTAAGGCTGCGATTGAACCGGCAATGGCCATAGCTAAGGCTGGGGAAGAGTGCGTATTGACGGCTAAGGCACATCCGGAAGGGGCAATCCTGCGGCTTCAGGTCGCTGAAGGAGATAACGTATATTATGAAGCAGATGTTGATATTCGAAAACCTTCTGTGCAGAAGCAGCAGGCAGGAATAACAGAAAACCCGTTATTTGAGGAACTTCAAGGGGATGAACCGATGGGGTTAGTGAAAGACGGTGCGATGTTCTGGCTGCACGGGGCAGACCCCGGGGCAATGCGCCCGATTGCAATGCAGTATGGATTCCCCTGGAGTGAGGATGAATACTATAAAATCGTTGCGGACAATGATTTGTTAGCCATCAGTACACATGCTTCTCTTTCTGGAAATGGTGGTCGTATGATTCAATTGGGTAAAGAATATGGCTTCCGTTTTATTTTTACGCCTGACTATCGCATGGCTGATTTGCCCAAGTATCAACAGTGGCCACTGCTGATCGACCCGATAGCCCAGGAAACCTATTTTGACGACCTTGAGAACGTTGCTCAATACGGAGACTCAATTTACGCCGTTTACTTTGGAGATGAGCTGGTCAATATTGGAATGATGTCGATTATTGCTATGCGGCGCCAGAGTGAATATGATAATTATCAATTTTTGCAGGATCTTGACCAACAGGTAAAAGAACGCTATGGTTTTGGAAAATACGGGATCCCGGAGTCGGATGCCGATCCCAATGTTTTCCGGTGGATTGCATTCCGCCATTTCATGAACGACACGATGCTGGATCTGATGAAACGCACACGGGCACGAGTTCGCGAGATTAACCCGGATTTGAAAGTGATTTCCGATGATCCTGTGGCAGCAATCAACCAGGTCTATGACTATGAGATGTTTGACGATTCGGTCTGCGATATTATAACCCATCAGCTCTACCCGTTCCGTTCTCCGGACGTGGCGTGTTTCAGCTATATTACCAAATATCTGTCGGATTTGTCCTCGGTAAAAGAGCTGTGGCCCTGCACCCATGTGGAAGAATATGGAGCCAGTTACACGCCAATGGAAACTCTGGAAAAACTCAGTGAAACGGTTCGTGCCGGAGCGACGGGCTTACATTATTACCTGGTGAATACGACTGCCCGGCGCAGCAATAAACAGTATTTGCACGCAGAATTTTACGGAGCTCCGGATCGTTGGCAGGTGGAGCGCGAAGTCCTGCAAACCATGCAAACAATGAACAAACTGAAATTCCCGGACCCCGATTCTGCGATATTCATGCCGATGGACACGTTGCGGGCTGCGGTGGGATACAATGCTGCGCCATATCGGAGCCGGACTCTTCATTCCCTGCTGGAAATCCAGGCAAAGGCATATTTCAAGTATTTCAATGAAACCAGTCTGGAAAAAGGGGAAGATCTTAGCGGGTATAAAGTAGTCTTTGTTCCGGACGCAAAATACCTGCGGCGCGAAGCGATTGAAACGTTGCGGAAGTATGTAGAAAATGGCGGGAAAGTGGTGGTTGGAGATCCGGAAGCATTCAGTTTTACGCCTGCAGGAGAAGATTTAAGTGAGGTTCGCAAATCTTTCCTGGGCATTGCGGCAATTGCTCCGGACACCGAGGAAAAGACACTGGATTTTGACGGCGAAGCGTTACCGGCCGGAGGGATTGATCATTTTGTTTTAACTCCGGCTGAAACAGCTGAAATCGTCGGCACTTACGATTCGGGAAAACCGGCAGTAATCTGCAATCGGGTGGGCAAAGGCGAAGTTATCACTTTTGGCGTTGATCTGGGCAGCCCGATAATTGTCGGGAATAAGCTTTGGCAAAAGTTTTTCCGCAAATATTGTGGAGAGCTTGGGCTGAAACTCGACCAGGATATCTGGAGATTCCGTTTCCCGGAAGAGATTGCCCGGCCATTGCCGATGCCGAAAGGGTATTGCTTGACAGGAAATTCTGTGGAATGGCGGGAATGCAAACCGGTAACAAAACTGAACTTCATGGTTCCCAATGGCAGTTATTCCTATTCCATCCAACCGGACAAACCGGGTGAAAAAGAAGTCGCGGCCTCCTATGCTTTTGGCAAAGGCAAACTGGTGAATCGCCTGGAGGCATTGAAGGCAGGGAATGTCAGTGATACGGTGCCGTTATCCGATTTTATTGTTGGGTTCTCGCACCCGGAAGCATTTGCGATTACCTTTGATCTGGGGGAAGAACGAACGATCGATCGGGTAGAAATATTTTTCTGCAAGAACATGCGTCCGGTGGAAATGTCTTTTTCCTGTGATGGAGAAATCTTTGGAGACGCCCAGGCGTTCCCGGTAACGGAAGAAGACAACCGTCTGGTTGACGATGTCCGCAGGAAGACATTGCAGGCGAATGGGCAGACGGCAAGATATGTCCGTTTGAACTTTGCGGAAGTTCCGCAGGATAAAGCATTGCTGGAATTGGCAGAAATAGAAATCTGGACTCCGCGTGAAGAAGAATAGAATTGTGTATTGAAAAATCCCAATAAAATTCCCCGTTCTGGAAAAAACAGAACGGGGAATTTTATTCTTGTTATACCATTTTTTCCAGCAGATACATTACCGATGCGCCGTCCTGATTTTCCAATTCTTTCAGTAGCATCCCAAAATTCATCAATGTATCCCCAAACAACTCAAATTTTCCTTCAGGTCCCAAAATGCAATACTTAGTTTTTGGTTCCAATCCTGCCAATTTCAACGAAACCGGTGCGCGGTGAACTTCTCCCGTCCGCCGCACCGCGGTAACTACTGCTCGGCTCTGGTCTTCTGTGACATCCATCCATGCTTCTACGGTATTATCTTTAAATGTTTCCGTCAGGCGGTAATGGTTTCCTTCTCTTACAATATCATTGATTGTATGGTACATAGCTACCTGCTTCCGTACTAATTTTCGTTCGTCTGCACTCAGTTTTGTCAGATCCAGTTCATATCCGAAAGTACCATTAAGTGCTACCAGCCCTCGGGTTGAAAATGGCGTTATTCTACCAGTCATGTGATTGGGACACACGGATACATGCGCACCAATTGTGCTGACCGGATAAAAGAGAGCAGTGCCTTTCTGTATCGACAGACGTTCAATGGCATCCGAATCATCACTGCACCAAATTTGTGGGGAATAGTACAGGATCCCGGCATCGAATCGGCCACCGCCTCCGGAACAACCTTCAATCAGCAAGTTGGGAAACTCAGCCAGCAGTTTTCGGTAGAGGCGGTATACTCCTAAAACAAAACGATGCGCCACTTCTTTCTGACGATCCGGCTCCAACGCTATTGAAAAGACTTCCGTCAAATTGCGGTTCATATCCCATTTGACATATTCAATGTTGGCCTGATGTAAAATATTTACCATTTTTTCGAAAATTGCATCGACGATTTCCGGTCTGGACATGTCCAACATCAACTGCCATCGACTCACTGAACGTTCGCGACCGGGAATTTGAATTGCCCAGTCGGGGTGATTTCGGAAGAGTTCACTGTCTTCCGAAATCATTTCCGGCTCAAACCACAATCCGAATTTTAACCCCATGGCATTGATTTTTTTGACCATATCTCCGATATTGCCGATTTTACCGGTATTGACAGACCAGTCGCCGAGGGAAGAGTGATCATCGTTGCGATTCCCGAACCAGCCATCATCAAGGACCAGCATTTCTATTCCCAGCTCTTGTGCAGTTTTTGCAATATCCAGAATCTTTTGTGCATTGAAGTCAAAATATGTTGCTTCCCAGTTATTGATTAAAATTGGCCTTCTGCGGTTAACCCATGGTCCTTTCATCCAATGGTTGCGAAGAAAACGGTGAAAATTAATGCTCATCTGCCGCATTCCTGCCGCAGAATAGGTCAAAATAACTTCCGGAGTCTGAAAAGATTCATTACTTTTGAGTTTCCAGGCAAAAGTTTCCGGATTCAGCCCAATAATTACTCGTGTTGTATCGTATTGGTTAACTTCCATTTCCATGCGGAAGTCGCCGCTGTATCCCAGAAGAAAGCCATAGACATCACCATTTTCATCTCCGGCCTCTCTTGCCGCCAGCGCAAGAGCCGGATTGATTTGATGGCCGGAACTGCCGCGACAACTACGCAAAACGGTATTTCCGAAGCCCAGAGGGATCCGATTAATATGTCGTTCGCGAGCATAAGAACCACAAAGGGCGATCCGATCATAATTTGCACCGTCAAAATCAATCAGGCAACTCATTGCCCGCAGGACCTGAACTGGTTTTCCAGTTCGATTAACGATTTTCATTGAGCGTACGATCACATCAGTTTTCGGAAAAACGCTGTAGATTAAAATATATTCGACGGCAAAAGCGCTATCGCGCATTGTGATTTCCAGTGTTTCAACGTTTGGGTCTTTATCGCCAACAAAGGCAGAAGGCATATCTTCAAATTCAGTTTTACCATGATAATATTGATGCGATACATAACGAGGATCAGCGGCGATGGCCCCATTATCGGTTCGAATGCTGACCGATGTAATGCGATAGTCTCCAGTGTTAAATCCGGAAATTTCCAAAGGCATTGTTTCGGGCGCATTGTCGATGGCATCACGTTCCTGGAATGGAGCAAAGGAGGCAACGAATCGTTTGCTTTGTAATGGGAGAGCCTGCAGGTCAGAAATTGGTTTGCCATAATATAAATGTACCAGTCTGCCATGAGGAGGAATATAAAATACATAGTCACTATTAAGGGTTGAAAGTTTGAAGGTTCGTGACGCTGCTTCATAAGTAATTGCCATTTTTCACCTGCGGATTGAGTTGTTTCTTTCTATGACATTGCATATTATCAGTTTGGAAGGATCACATTTTGATGTCAATATACGAACGAAAACCATAAAATCAATTTCAAATAGATTCTATTTTCAAACAGATTCTTTTATAATGAAATAAGCAATGACTTAAGGATCCCATGTTGGATGCTGGGAACCAATATCAGGTATAGAGAGACTCTTGATTGTATTTGACGAGTTTCTGAAAAACTAATGTTGTATACCCAAAGAATTCATGAAATAGTTGTGCCAACGTCAAAATGTTGATTTGTAATGTTGTCCATTGAATGTGGAAGCATTACATTTTTTCCAAAGATTTTTCTTTTGCTCCGTGGAGTTTTGCGTGATTAACTTCTTTCGTTTTTTACAAATTTTTTCCATTTCGCCTTGTTTTCCACAAGACCTGGTTCGCTAATCAGATCGCATTGGAAAAAATCTTTCTTCAATGCTATAATACATGACATTAATGATGCAATAACAGGATGAATCAGAATGAACCGTACCATCAACTGGATTGCAGCAGGAGTCATAACTATAATATTGGCATTAAGTTTGGCCCCTCTGCTTTATGCTGCCTTTTTCAATTTTCCGGCAACCGATGATTTTAAATATGGACGTCCTCTTGCAGAAGCTATTGCCGCAGGAATGCCTTTCCCGGAACTTTGCCAATTGATGGCAGAACAGGTC
>ERZ1034917.2027-NODE-2027-length-10528-cov-5.033897_pt1 | contig 10528 bp, 9 predicted proteins | sample MGYA00520605_ERZ1034917 | MGnify/ENA primary metagenome ERZ1034917 (study PRJEB33766, sample SAMN09781784) | gut metagenome | biome: gut microbiome | host: Homo sapiens | place: Madagascar | study: EMG produced TPA metagenomics assembly of the PRJNA485056 data... | reverse complement strand
ATTTAGGAGGGTATTATGAAAGAAATAAAGAAATATTTAGAATCAAGGATTGGAAAATATAGTTTCTTTTTTGAAGATTTGAAAAGCGGTTATGTGTATGGATACAATGAAAACGTTTCTATGACAGCTGCTGGATGTATGAAGCTTCCAATAGCTGTTTCGTTAATAAAAGCAGTAGAAGAAAAGAAACTTGATTTTATGGATAAGATTAAAATTCAAAGTAAAGATAAGGTTTATGGAACAGGAATTATTCATGAATTTAATGAAAGGGAATATACAGTATTTGAACTTATGGTTATAATGCTAATACAAAGTGATAATACTGCTGCAAATAAAATAATTGATTTAGTAGGAATGGAACAAATAAATGAAGATATAGTAGCTATGGGATTAAAGAATACAAAGTTAAATAGAAAGACAAATGATGAGAGAACTGTAGTTTCAAATATTGAAAATATAACAACAGCATATGATTTATCAAGAATATGGAAACATTTATCAAATGGAACCTTTTTATCAAAAGATAATGGGCAAATGCTTATTGATATATTAAGAAGACAACAAATTAAAAATAAATTAGCTTTATATATTCCAGATGATTTAAAAATTGAAATATCAAGTAAAACTGGTGATAAAAAAGGTGTTGAAAATGATACAGAATACTTAGAACTTCCAAAAGGTAAATTTACTTTTACTGTATTATCAGAAGGAATTCCTAATAGTGTTTATGGAACTGTTTCTTTAGCAAAGTGTGGAAAAATGATGTGGGATGAAGTAATGAATAATTGGAATTAAATTACATTGACAAAATTTGAATGTAGTGATATTCTAACAAAAAAGAACCTTTAAGAGAATCCGAGAGATTCATAAGGAAGCTGTAATAATACCCATATTGTATAAGATTACTATACCTTCCTTATGTCTAAGGGAGGTTTTTTTGTATTCTTTAAATTTAACACTGTGATGTTAAAAAGGAGTGATTATAAAAAATGAAAAATAAACATTTAATAAGTCCAATGGATTTTTCAAAAGAAGAACTTAATGAAATTTTTGAATTAGCAGAAAAATTTATTTCAAATCCAAAAGAATTTTCACACATCTGTGACGGCAAAATTTTAGCTACACTTTTTTATGAACCTAGTACTAGAACACGTTTTAGCTTTGAAGCAGCTATGATGAGATTAGGAGGAAAAATACTAGGTTTTTCAGAACCAAATTCAACCTCCAGTGCAAAGGGAGAAACATTAGCAGATACAATAAGAATGGTTTCTATTTATTCAGATATAATTGCAATGAGACATCCTAAAGAAGGAGCAGCAAAAGTTGCAAGCATGTATTCATCAGTTCCAGTTATTAATGCAGGGGATGGTGGACATCAACATCCAACTCAAACATTAACAGATCTTTTAACTATTAAATCACAAAAAGGAAAATTAGAAGGTCATACAATAGGGATTTGTGGTGACCTAAAAAATGGACGTACAGTACAATCGTTAATAATGGCTATGTCTAGATATAAAGATGTTAAATTTATACTTATATCTCCAAAGGAATTGGTAATTCCAGAATATATAAAAGAAGAGGTATTAAAAAGAAATAATATATATTTTAAAGAAGTAGAGAATATAGAAGAAGTAATTGAAGAATTAGATATACTATATATGACAAGAATTCAAAAAGAAAGATTTTTTAATGAAGAAGAATATTTAAGATTAAGGGATTGTTATGTATTAGATAATGAAAAAATGAAAAGGGCAAAATCAAATATGATAGTAATGCATCCACTTCCAAGAATAAATGAAATTGCAACAGAAGTAGATAATGATTGTAGAGCTGTATATTTTAAACAAGCTGAATATGGAATGTATGTAAGAATGGCATTAATAGTTAAGTTATTGGAGGAGTGTAATGTTACAAATAACTAGTATAAAAAATGGATTTATGTTAGATCATATAAAAGCTGGAATGGGTGTAAAGATATTTAGATATTTACATTTAGATGAGTTAGGTCATCAAGTTGCTTTAATTATAAATGCAGATAGCAAAAAGATTGGAAAAAAAGATATTATAAAAATTGAAAATTTAGAAACAATAAATTATACAGTTCTTGGGTTACTTTCACCAGGAATAACTATAAATGAAGTAAGAAATGAAATAATTATAAGTAAAATAAAGCCGGAATTACCAGAAGAAATAAAAAATATATTAATATGCCAAAATCCTAATTGTATTACTTCAGTGGAAAAATACATACCCCATAGCTTTAAATTATTTGATAAAGAAAAGGGAAGTTATAAATGTGAATATTGTGAACAAATCATAAATCCAAGTGAGGTATAAAAATATGAATTTATTAATAAAAAATGCTAATGTAATAGATGCTAATGGAAAATTTCAAGGTGATATATTAATAATAGATGGAATAATAAATCAAATTGGTAAAAATATAGATAAAAATGGAGTGGGAATTCTTGATGCAAAAGGATATACAGTAATGCCTTCTTTTATAGATACACATGCTCATTTTAGAGAGCCAGGATTAACTTATAAGGAAGATATAGAAAGTGGATCTAAGGCAGCTGCAAAGGGAGGCTATACTGGAGTATGTTTAATGGGAAATACTAATCCAATTTGTTCAACAAAGGAAGTAGTAGAATACGTTAGAAATAAAGTAAGGGAAGTAGGATTAATTGATGTTCATCAATGTGTATCAATTACAGAAAATTTTAATGGTAAATCTATAGAACACTTAGGGGCTTTTAATGATGATAATGAGCTTATAGCAATAACTGATGATGGTGTTGGAGTTATGGATTCTAGTATTATGATGAAGGCAATGGAAAAGGCAAAGGAAAATAAGTGGATTATAATGTCACATGCAGAAGATAGAACATTTTCTAAAATAGATATGAGAATAGCAGAGGATTTAATGACTATAAGAGATTTATACTTAGCTAAAGTAACTGGTGCAAGATTACACATGGCTCATGTAAGTACAGTTGAATCAATTAATGCAATAAGAGAAAGTAAAAAGACAGGAAGTAATGTAACTTGTGAAGTTACACCACATCATATAGGATTAACATCAGATATAAGTAATTATAGAGTAAATCCTCCAATAAGAGAAAAAGAAGATGTTAATGCAATAATAAAAGGAATTAAAGATGGAACTGTTGATTGTATAGGTACAGATCATGCACCACATACTGAAGAAGATAAAAAAAATGGTGCTCCAGGCATGGTAGGATTAGAAACTGCATTTAGTATTTGTTATACAGAATTAGTAAAAAATAATGGTATTTCTATAAATAAATTAAGCGAGTTAATGTCTAAAAATCCAGCAAATATTCTTAAAATGAATAAAGGAATAATTTCAGTTGGAAAAGATGGAGACTTAGTATTAGTTGATTTAAATAAAGAAATAACAATTGATAAAGAAGCATTTGCATCTAAAGGTAAGAATACTCCTTTCCAAGGAAGAAAATACTTTGGAGAAATTGTAAAGACTATAAAGGGCGGTAAAGTAATATATAGTAAATAAGTTTAGTATTATCATAAGAGAAGAAGGGTGAAGTTAATATGAAAAGTTTTATAATGGATAAGTTATATAAAAGAGTTGAGGAAAGAGGTGTTGTGTGCTTAGGGTTAGATACAGCTGTTGAATATATACCTTCACATATTTTAGATGGAAAATCAATAGAAGAAGCAATCTTTGAATATAATAAATCAATTATAGATGAAACTTTAGATGTTGTAGCTTGCTTTAAGGTTCAAATAGCATATTATGAATCTTTAGGATTAGCTGGGCTTATGGCATATAAGAAAACATTAGAATATTTAAGAATAAAGGATGCAATTATAATTGCAGATATAAAAAGAGGCGATATAATGGCAACTGCAACTCAATATGCTAAAGGTCATTTTAGTGGAGATTTTGAAGCAGACTTTATTACATTAAGTCCATATATGGGGATGGATAGTATAGAACCATATATGCCATATATAGAAAATGGGAATAAGGGTGTTTTTGTGTTAGTTAGAACTTCAAATCCAGGAGCTGAAGATATAGAAAATATTGATACAAAAGATAATAGCAAAGTTTATAAGGTTGTAGGTGATAAACTTACTAAGATGGGTGAATCTATAAAAGGTGAATGTGGATATTCAGCTATTGGTGGAGTTATTGGATGTACTCATGTTGAAGAGGGTAAGGAAATTAGAGAAAGATATAAAAATATGTTTTTCTTAATACCTGGTTATGGAGCACAAGGAGGAAAAGCAGAAGATGTAGCTTTATATTTAAGAAATGGAAATGGTGGAGTTGTAAATTCATCAAGAGCTATTCTTTTAGCATATAAAAAGGAAAATAAACCAGAAGAATTTGCACTTTGTGCAAGAAAAGAAGCTATAAGAATGAGAGATGAAATAAGAAAAGCTGTTAATAATCTTTAGGAGGAGAGAATTTATGAAGTACACAAAAGGCGAGATTTTGTTAAATGATGAAATTCAAACTGGAATATATAAAATGGTTGTAAAAGATAAAAATAAAGCAAAGGCAGGTCAGTTTTACATGCTTAAGCATAATGGAACAACCCTTCTTCCAAGACCAATAAGTGTATGTGAAACTAATGGAGAAACACTTACTTTTGTTTATGCCGTTGTAGGTAATGGAACTAAAGAATATGCAGAATTAAAAGTAGGAGATACAATAAGTTTAAATGGTCCATTAGGGAATGGATTTAATTTGGAAGAGGATTATGGTAAAGTTGCTTTAGTAAGTGGTGGAATTGGTACAGCTCCAATGTTAGAGCTTTCTAAAAAGCTTAGAGAAAAGAAAAAAGATATAAAAATGGATCTTTATGCAGGATTTAGAGATGATATATATTTAATAGATGAAATAAATGAATTTGTTGATAAAAGCTTTGTTTCTACCAATACAGGAAAATATGGTCATAAGGGTTTTGTAACAGAAATATTGGATGTAGATAAATATGATACGGTATTATGTTGTGGACCTGAAGTTATGATGAAAAAGGTTATTGAAATGTGTAAAGAAAAACAAGTAAAAGTATATGTTTCAATGGAAAAGCATATGGCTTGTGGAGTAGGAGCATGTCTAGTGTGTACTTGTAAAACTAAAGATGGAAATAAGAGAACTTGTAAAGATGGCCCAGTATTTGATGGATATTATGTAGAATTATAAAAGACCAAAGGAGAAGATAAAATGTTAAAAGTTAATATAAATGGATTAGATTTTAAAAACCCAGTAATAGCAGCATCAGGAACTTTTGGTTTTGGAGCAGAATATAACAATTTTTATGATGTAGGAATTTTAGGTGGTATTTCATCAAAGGGATTAACTTTAAATGAAAAGGCAGGGAATTATGGAATAAGGGTATTTGAAACTCCATCAGGAATGATGAATTCAGTTGGACTTCAAAATCCAGGAATAGATAAATTTATAGCAGAAGAACTTCCAAAGATGAAGAAATTAGGAACTAACATCATTGCAAATGTTGGTGGTGGATGTATGGAAGATTATGAAATTGCTTTAGATAAACTTAATGGAACAGATGTTGATATGATAGAACTTAATATATCATGCCCAAATGTAAAAAGTGGAGGTATGGCTTTTGGAATTAAATCAGAAGTTGCTTATGAAGTTGTTAAAAAAGCTAAATCAATAACTGATAAGACTTTAATGGTTAAATTATCACCTAATGCAGAAGATATTGTAGATATGGCTATTAAATGTCAAGAAGCAGGAGCAGATTCGTTATCATTAATTAATACATTAAAGGGATTAGCAATAAATCCATATAAAAGAAAGGCAGTGTTTAATAATGTATATGCAGGATTGTCAGGACCTGCAGTTAAGCCAGTAGCTTTAAGAATGGTTCATGAAGTTGCAAAGGCAGTAGAAATACCAGTAATAGGTTTGGGGGGAATAACCACAGGGTTAGATGCTATAGAATTTATGATGGCAGGAGCTTCAGCAATTCAAATAGGAACAGTAAATTTCTTTAATCCAATGGCAGGAAAAGAAATTATTGAGGAAATGGAATTGTTTTGCAAAGAACAAGGAATTAAAGATATTAATGAAATAATAGGAATAATATAATAATATTAATAAAAGGTTCTAAATGTATTTATAAATATATTTAGAGCCTTTTTATTGATTGTTAATTAAAAAGCTTTATCAAAACCGATATTTTGATAAAGCTTTCTTTTTATGCTATATATTCTTCGGCATCTTCTTGCCATTCTTCAACTTCATCACCAAGCCCTTTTATAGAAGACGCATAAAATACAGGATTTTTTCCAGATTTCTTTTGAGTTATATAATCATTTAATGCAGAAATAGCAATCTTACTTAACATTACTATTGCAATTAAATTTAATATAGCCATTAATACCATAAATACGTCAGCTAAGTTCCAAACTAAATCCATTGAAGCAATTGATCCAAATAAAACTTTTTATCAGATATAAATTGTATATTAGTTTCTCCATAATAATAATTTCCTATAATTGAACTAAAGGCAAACAATAATATACATATAGTTATAAATGTACCACCCCAAGATCCAACTTGAGAAATTAATGCCATTTGAGTAAGCTCTATACCTTTAACACTACCATCTAATGGAATATTAGAACCGGATAAAAGGATTATAAATGCAGTAGAAGTACAAATTATTAATGTATCAGTAAATACACCTAATGTTTGAATTAATCCTTGTTTTGCAGGATGTGATACAGTTGCAGTTGCAGCTGCATTTGGTGCAGAACCCATACCAGCTTCATTTGAAAATAAACCTCTTTTTATACCTTGTAATAAAGCAGCGCCAATACCACCACCAACAAATTGTTTAATTCCAAATGCATGTTCAAATATAGTTTTAAATAATCCAGGAATTGACTTATAGTTAATAACTATTATAAATAAGGCAATTATTATGTAAGCAGAAGCCATTATAGGAACTAAAATTCCAGAAATTTTAGCAATTCTATTTACTCCACCAAAAATAATTATTAATGTTAATATAGTTAAGATTATTCCAATTAATAATTTATTTGTATTAAAACTAGAAGCAAATGCTGCAGTAATTGTATTTGATTGAACAGAATTAAATGCAAATCCGAAACAAAGAATTATAAGAACTGAAAAAGTAACACCCATCCATTTTTTCTTAAGACCTTTTTCCATATAGTATGCAGGTCCACCTCTATAGTTATCACCATCTTTAACTTTATAGATTTGAGCTAAAGTAGATTCTATAAGAGCAGAAGCAGAACCTATTAAAGCAATAAGCCACATCCAAAAAACAGCACCAGGTCCGCCTATAGCAATAGCAGAAGCAACGCCAGCTAAGTTACCAGTTCCAACTCTTGAAGCAGTACCTATACAAAATGCTTGAAATGATGAAACTTCATTCTTAGACTTATCTTTATTTTCACTTCCAGTTCCTTCACCAAGCAATTTAAACATTTCTTTAAAGTTAGTAAATTGAACAAACTTTGTTTTAAAAGTGAAATATACTCCAATTGTTATAAGCATAGCAATAAGAATATAAGTCCAAATAAAGTCATTAATTGATAAAATAAAGTCGTTTAAAAGTTTCATATAATTTCCCCTTTCCAATATAATTTGATATTCTTATTGGTAGTATACAATAATAAAAAGAAATATGCAAGAAGTAATGAAAATAAATTCAAAAAAAGAGGTTTTTGATATGAAAATGACATTAAAATTAATAAAAATGAATGAAAATGCAATAGATAAATCATTATTAAAAATAAAAAAAGCAGCCAATTTTGACTGCTTTTTTTAATGATTAAATAATCCATTTATTATATCTGAAATTGAAGTTCTATGAGCCTCTGCGTCTGTATCGGAGGTAGATGTATCTCTATTGTGGTTATTACCATTATTACCGATGTTTTCATCAGGAGTATTAGTAGTAACTTTAACATTAAGTTTTACTGTTTCTGAATTTTTAATTTTTTCAGTAAATGAAACTAAAGTATATTGTCCAGATGAGATATTACTTGCAACTGATGCACCATGTATTTTATATTTAATTCCTCTATTATTTAATATAACAATAGCATCATATAAATCCATATCAGCTCTTAAGCCAATTTCAGATAATTTAATATATTCTTCAGCTTTAGTATCATCCTCTCTAGTAGGTACTACAAAAGGATAATCATCTGCATTTGGATTTGCATTAGGTTTATTAATGAATACTTTATCTTCAATAAGACGAGAAGGAGTATTTTTATTTGCTAATTTATTATTAGAACTATTAACACTAACACTAACATGAATATCACAAACAGATTTTGGTTGAGTTCCATCAATAAAGTATTCAGTTTTTACTCGATTTCCTCTTTGATCTTCATAACATAAATCTGTAGGAGATTTTCCTGAATCTTTACATACTTTTGCTTCAACTAAACCAGATGGCTTTTCAATATCCTTATACTCTAAGCCTTCATGAGCAACAGCCATTATTTTACTAAAAAGTGATGCGGCACTAGAACTTCTACCATTCATTCTTTGAGGATTATCGTATCCAATCCATACAGAACCAGAATAATAAGGAGTTAATCCAGCAAACCAGAAGTTATCTGATGAATTTGTTGTTCCTGTTTTTCCAGCTACAGGTATATCATTAAATTGTGCGCTAGTAGATGATCCCTTTAAAATATCATAAATTATATATGATGTTTGTGGTGAAAATAACTTTGTTGATATAGGCTCTTTTTCTAGTAATAAATTACCACTTGCATCTTCAACTTTAGTATAAAGTGCTGGTTCATAAATTACACCATTATTTCCAAAGGCTCCATAAGCAGATGCTAAAATTGTAGTATTACCACCATCTCTATTACCAATAGGTTGGTCAAACTGTCCTAATGCTAACGCAGACATTGTATGAGATTGAGGAGCATATTTAAGTCCTGCCTTTTTACCATAATTAAGGGCTGTATCTAAACCTAGCATATCTACTGTTTTTATAGAAGTTAAATTTTTAGAGTATGTTAAAGCTTCTCTTGCAGTGATATAACCAAACATTGAACCATCAGCATTTTTAGGAACAACAGAACCAAAATTATATTTTTCCAATATTTCTTCAGAAACTGAAGTATCATCAAGTGGGGTTCCAGCTGTAATTAATTTAGTATCAATAGCTGGACCATAAACTGTTAAGGGTTTAGTTGTTGATCCTATTGATTTTAAGTCAAAATAAGCTCTATTTAATGAAGCAGAAGGTTGATTTCCACGTCCTCCAATAAGAACTTTAACTTGCCCAGTTTTATAATCTATTATTGTAGCAGATGCTTGAAGTAATGGAACACCATCACTATCTGTAGGGTCACCATTGTTAACATCTACTTGCAAATTTGATCTATCATTTAATATATCTTGAACAGTATTTTGCATTTGAACATTTAAAGTAGTATAAATTTTTAATCCACCATTAACTAATAATTTTTCTACTTCTTCTTCGGTATATTTATATTTGTCAATTAGGTCTTTTTTTACTTGATTTAATGCTGGATATACAAACCATTCATTATTAACGGTAGAAGATGTATACATCTTCTTGAAATTAAAATTATTAGCATTTGCATCATTGATTGCAGAATTATAGTCTTCTTGAGAAATATAACCTAATTCAAGCATTTTAGATAACACAGTTTTAGTTCTGTTAATATATCCATTAGGATAATTTGAAGAACTAGTATTATAAGCACTATAAGTTGTAGGAGCTTGTGTAATACCAGCTATATAAGCACACTCAAGTAATGTAAGATCCTTAGCATTTTTAGCAAAGAAATATCTTGATGCAGCTTCAACACCATAAATATGACCACTTAAAGGTATAGTATTTAAATAAGTTCTGATTATTTCTTCTTTGCTTACTTGTTTATCTAATTTAACAGCTAATACTATTTCTTTTATTTTTCTGTTAATTCTATCAAGTGGATTTGACTCTGAAGCAGCTTCAGAGGATAATATAGTATTTTTTATTAATTGTTGAGTAATTGTTGAAGCACCATGGATACCATTTTGCTTTCCTAGTATTACCATTACATCTCTAGCTGCAGCACCTAATATTCTTTTTATATCTATGCCACCATGTGTCATAAAGCGTTCGTCTTCTATTGAAATATAGGCATTTATTAAATTTTGAGGCATTTCATCATAAGAAATAATATATCTAATTTCCGTTGAAGGTAAATCATCAATAAAATTACCTTGATCATCATATAACATTGATGGTTGATTTAAGTTATAAATAGCATTTACATCTAATGACGGTGTTGTTTTAATTACAGCAACTACATATCCAATACATACAACACTAATTAATAATCCTAAAATTAATATTGTAAGAAAAAAATATTTGAAAAATCGTTTTAATTTAGATGGCTTCTTTTTTGAGGCTTTAATCTTCTTTTTTGACTTAACAGCTTTTTCCTTTGGAACTTTTGATTTATTAGAATCTGTAGC
>ERZ1034917.2025-NODE-2025-length-10536-cov-6.782273_pt1 | contig 10536 bp, 9 predicted proteins | sample MGYA00520605_ERZ1034917 | MGnify/ENA primary metagenome ERZ1034917 (study PRJEB33766, sample SAMN09781784) | gut metagenome | biome: gut microbiome | host: Homo sapiens | place: Madagascar | study: EMG produced TPA metagenomics assembly of the PRJNA485056 data... | reverse complement strand
ATCCGTTACCGGGGAGGAGGCGCGCACCGCATCATCGGAAAACAGAACGCTCATGGTATGCCTTCCGACTTTGCCGTCAACGGTAAGCCCATTATTTTTTTGAAAAAGCTTCACAGCTTTTTCGGTAAGGCTTGTGTAGTAGCTGTTGATATTCTTTGCGCGGAGATAGTTAAGCTCATACAGTCTCTGCTGAACATTTTTAACATCCGACCCGTGCATGGAGTAGCTGAGCGCATTGCCGACTGCGTCATCGCTCATCAGCGTATCCCTCGTGATAGGTCCGAGATAGCCGTCCGCAATAAGCGAATTCTGCTCTTGGAACCTGCGAACCGCCATCTGAGTATCGGTTCCGTAGATGCCGTCGGGCTCCGTTGTGAGGTAACCGAGTTTTTGAAGCCTGTTCTGATAGAGCAGGATGTTGTCGCCCGAATCACCGATATTAAACGCTTTCGGCACACATTCCGGGTTATAAAGAGCTTCTTTTGTGTTTCTTCCGACTTTTCCGTCAACGGAAAGATTGTTTGCCGCCTGGAATTCCTTTACGCCGGCTTCCATAGCTTCATCAAACCCGCCGTCCTCCGTATCGACATAGCCGAGTTCGTAAAGTCTTTGCTTGACAGCAACAACATCCTGTCCCGAATCGCCGATCATGCAGAGGTATGCCTTTGCATCATTCGACATAAGCAGTTCGTATGTTGCGGGATCAAGTCTGCCCGTGACCTCAAGTTCGTTCCTGCGCTGGAATACGCGCAATGCATTTTTTGTTATATTTCCGAAATAATCCGTGGGTTCATCCTGATCCATGTACCAAAGGATCATGAGCCTTTCCTGAACATCCGGAATCACATCGTTGTGTTCTCCTGCTTTCGCAACGTCCTTTGTTTCGTCAACGGGACGCATTGAAACGATCGGCACGGGGGTGATATAGATGTTATGCGTTGCCTGGGGTGTCGTGGTTTCGGCCGGGTCGGTATCGCCGGGCTGCTCCATCGCTGCACCGGGGTCATCGGTGGATCCCGGTTCGGTGTTCTGAGGGGATTGGGTGACCGCCGCCGGGTTGTCACTCGAGTGCAGAGCCTGCTGATCGCCCTTGAAAGTTTTTGAAGATTTGCCGCCCAGCGCAACGCCGATAACGATTGCGCCGATTATGACGACCATGATACATGATACTGCAAGCCTGTATTTCACTGCAAGAGCAGGCAGTCTCTTAAAGAATGAAAGCACCTTGCCTCCTGCGGCGGAAACATGTTTGCCCGCTCCTCCCGCGGAGCTTTTGTTGTTGAGTGAATACGTTGTTTTTGCTTCAGCGTTTTTGCTCTTTCGGAATGTTGAAAGAACCTTTGCCCACAATGTGCTGAAGAATGATGCGATTGCAAGAAAAATACGTTTTGCACGAATTGCTGCTTCCGATAACAGCTTTTTCATACTGCCTCCTTCCCATCTGTCTTTCTAACAAATGCATTTGGTTTGCCGTTTGCACCGTGCGCCCGATGCCTGCGGCTCCCCGCCCGATCGCACAAAAGCGGGGACTTCGTTTTCGGCGGCGGCTCAGCCGTCAGCCGTTTGTGCTTTTTGATGCGCTGCTCCGTGCCCCTGATCGCACCCCTTACTCAACGCATCGTATACATTATAACACATATCTCAAAAAATGCAACCCGAATCGCAAAATTTGTTGATTTCACCGCATTTTCAATCCGGTTGCAGCGGGATAAAACGACAGTGTTTTCCGTTTCGATTTTACTGTTTATTCTCGTATTGCAATATTAATTTTGTTTTTACTCTGTTAGTTTTCGTTTTCAGCTCGGCTTAGCAATTGCTTTTTGATTGTGTTTGTTTTTCGTCATTTGCAAATTTGGCAAAAAATGGCGGTATGGGACGAATTTTGTGGAATAAAGTGTTATAAACGTGACTTAATCAAAAATCCGCACAGTTTTTTCTGCGCGGATTTTCATGATTCTTTATCATTTCAGTAATATCTGCATTACCGGCCTCAAGTGTCGGAGTTAAAGAACTTTTCAACACCGTCTGCGACCGCCTGAGCAAGCTTTTCCTGATAATTTGGATTTGCGAGCAAACGCTCCTCGTTTGCATTGGAAATGAATCCGCATTCAACGAGTGCGCTCGGCGCGACAGGCTCGCGTACAACCATCAAATCTCCGCTGTTTGTCCCGCGATTGCGCTGCCCCGTTGCTTTGCAGATTTCGTCAAGGATAATTGTTGCAAGCGTCTGTCCTTTGGTGCCCTCTTTGTAGTAGAAGAGCCGTGTGCCGTCAACGCTGCGATCGTCCGGGTACGAATTCATGTGAATACTGATTGCAGCATCGAAAATATCGAGTTTCATGAACTCTTTGCGCAGGCGCATATCCTCGTTTTTGGTTTCCGCAACGGCATATGAGCCCATGCGCGTCATAAAGACATAGTAACCCTTTTCGCCTAATTTTTGTGCAACGAACCGTGCAACCTGAAGGTTCAGTTCATCTTCATGAACTCCCGTATCAAGTCCGATCGAACCGGGGTCAAATCCGCCGTGTCCAACGTCAAGCAGGATGATCGTTTTGTCCGAAGGAAGTGTTTTAAGCTGCTCCAGTCTTGCCATGACGGCATTCATGTCACCTTCCGTAACAACAAGCGGGATTCCGTCGGAAGGAGCCGGGGTTTCTGCCGGTTGAGTTGCCGGAGGATTATCCGTCTGAGCAGGTTCCGTTTGCAATGCGGGCGTATCCGTGACCGCAGGCTGCGGTGCGGACGGCTTTGCGCTCGCCGGGCCGTGCGAATCGCCGTGGTTTGCACATGTTCCGCGGCAGGCGAGCGATATGCACACAACAATAATTGAAAGCAGCAGAACAAAAATAACAAGGCAGAGTATCCGTCTCGTTCTGTATACGCTGTCATTTTTGAATCCCATTGTTTTTCTCCGTTCCATCTTGTTTTTCTTTTTGTTTTAACTTTTTGCCGCAGCTGCACGGCAGAAGACCCGCTCACCGTCATTCGGACGTCAAAACCGCCGATCTTTACCTTATTATGCCAAACCTATGCGCAAAAATCAACGATAATTCCGCTCAATTTATGTACAAAATGTGAATATTTTCAGTAAAATCCAAAATCGAACCGAGTGACGCTCTGCCGCAGAAATTCGGGAATTTTCGGCTCAAAGTCATTCATTCCGAAAACTCCCGAACTTATACTTTTAATTTTGTGTAATTGAGTGTATTTTTCAGCGTTCCTCACGGAAATAAGACAGGCCGAGGGCTGCCGGGGGCTGGTCCTCCTTTTTCCTGCGCAGCGAAACAATAATGAGTACGATTATTGTAACGATATAGGGCAGCATCCTGAACAACTCCTGTGACCGCCTTGTCAATCCGGAAGCGATCAGAAGGTATGCCCAGAAAAAGATTCCGAAAAGGTAGGAGCCCCATATTGCACGGGTGGGTTTCCATGTTGCAAAAATAACGAGCGCAACCGCAAGCCAGCCAAGGTTTTCAATCGTTCCGTCGTTTGCCCATGTTCCCTTGATGTAGTCCATAACATAGTAAACGCCGCCGAGCCCGGTTATTCCGCCGCCGATACAGGTTGCAAGATACTTGTAACGGGTGACATTTATACCGGCAGCATCCGCTGTTGCAGGGCTTTCACCAACGGACCTGAGATTGAGTCCGCGATTGGTGCGTTTGAGGAATATTTGAACAAGTATTGCAATTATGATTGCGGCGTAAACCATAAAACCGTAATCAAAGAACATCTGCTTCAAAGTTTCGGGAAGCGGCAGCCAACCGAAAACCTCTGCGCGGAAGAGTCTGCTGGTTCTTTCAACGCTTATCTGACCGACACCGCCTGCAAGCTTGTTGAGGGAACCTCCGAAGAAATTTGCAATGCCCGCTCCGAAAATCGAAAGCGTCAAACCCGTGACGTTTTGATTCGTGCGCAGCGTTGTTGTGAGAAAGCTGAAAATGAATCCGCCCGCTGCTGCCGCTGCAAAGGCACATACGAGCGCGATCAGAATCAGCATGAACGAACTCGGAACTTTGCCTGCTGCATCACAGGCACGTTCATAGAAGAACGAACCCGCAAGGCTTGCAATGCCGCCGAGATACATCATGCCCGGAACACCAAGATTAAGGTTGCCGGATTTTTCCGTCAGAATCTCGCCTGCGGAGCCGAACATTATGACCGTGCCGAACGATACGGCCGCCTGGATTAGCATAATCAATTGTTTCATTTTGTTTTGCCCTTTCAGTTTTTATTGCCGTGTCTGCTCCGCGCGGCTCATTCCGCCGACTGCTTTGCGCCGTCCTTCTCACGCAAAGCAACCTTGTAATTGATGAAAAATTCACTTCCGAGGATAAAGAAAAGGATGATACCCGTGCTGACCTGCGAAAGATTATCGCTGATGTTGAACTTTGACGCTATTTCGCGTGCGCCCATTTCGAGGAAAACGATAAGGAAGGAAACAAGAATCATCACAAGCGTGTTAAACTTTGCAAGCCATGCAACGATAATTGCCACATAGCCGCGTCCGCCCGCCGTGTTCGTTGAAATCGTGTGTCCCTGTCCCGCAACCGCAAGAAAACCGGCAATGCCGCATACTGCGCCGGAAAGTGTGACCGTGCGGACTGTTACGGCAGGAACATTGATTGCAGCATACCGCGCCGTGTCGTGGCTCTCGCCGACAACAGCAATTTCAAACCCATGCTTTGTGCTTTTAAGATAGAAGTACATTGCTACGGCAAGAACCGCAACGATAATGACATTAAGTCCGTACATCTGCCCGAAAACGTTCGGGAACCATCCCTTGTGTGATTCAAGGTTGATCGTTCCGACGATGTTGGAACCATAGGAATTCTCCCAAAAAGTAACGAAGAATGACGTAAGCTGAATTGCAATATAGTTCATCATCAGTGTGAACAGAGTTTCGTTTGTGTTCAGCTTTGCTTTTGAAATTCCCGGAATGAACGCCCAGAATCCGCCCGCCGCTGCCGCCGCAAGGAACATCACAACAAGCAGCAGTCCGTTCGGCAGACTGTCAAAATACATCATGCACGCCGCAGCCGCAATGCCGCCGAGCAAGATCTGACCCTCTGCGCCGATATTCCAGAATTTCATTTTAAATGCGGGGGCAAGTCCGATCCCGATGCACAGCAGCATTGAAATATCGCGAATCGTGTTCCAGATTCTTCTTTCAGTGCCGAAAACACCGTTGAACATTGTGGCATACACCTTCACAGGGTTCATTTTTGTAAGCCCGTAAATAAGCACGCCGTTAAGAACGAGCGCGATAATTATTGCAATCGCACGAATAAGCCAACTCTTCCAAACCGGCAGCGCGGTTCTCTTTTGAATACGGAGCATTCTTTTTTCCTGCCTTTCGTTATCTTTTTGCCCGAATCACTCGGCTGAGCTGTCGGCCGAGCCAAGGTTTGTCATCAAAAGTCCGACTTCGTTCTTTTGAGTCTTTCTTGCATCAACAATTCCGCTGACCCTGCCGCCGCAAAGCACAAGTATCCTATCGCAAAGCTCAAGCAAAACGTCGAGGTCTTCACCGACAAAAATGACTGCGCCGCCCTTTTTCTTAAGATCGTTCAGCAGCCCGTAGATTGCATAGGACGTGTTGATATCCAGTCCGCGAACGACATAAGCCGCCATAAGGAGCGACGGGTTAAACGAAAGTTCGCGCCCGACAAGAATTTTTTGCACGTTGCCGCCGGAAAGTTTTCTTATCGGTGTATCAAGATCCGGAGTCAGAACGCCAAGTTCGTCAACGACCTTCTGCGCAAGCTCACGCGGTTTTTTTCTGTCCGCAAAGCAGCTTTTTCCGTCCTTATAACTGCGCAGCATCATGTTATCGGGTATATTCATGCTGCCGACAAGACCCATTCCGAGCCTGTCCTCCGGCACGAATGCAAGGCTCACCCCGAGGTCGCGAATAAGTTCCGGCGACAGACCGCAGAGTTCCTCCTCTTCATCGCTGCGCGGATTAACATACATAACGGAAGAACCGGGTTCAGTCCTGCAAAGTCCCGCAATTGCTTCAAGCAGTTCCTTTTGCCCGCTTCCGCTGATGCCCGCAACACCAAGAATTTCGCCGCTGTTGGCCGTAAAGCTTACATTGTCGAGTCTCGTGACTCCGAGATTATCCTTAACGGTCAGATTCTTTACAAAGAGACGCGGGACAGAATAGCCGACTTCAGGACGATCGATATTCAATGTTACGGCATGACCGACCATCATATCCGAAAGGCTTTGAGCATCGGTTTTTGAAGTTTCAACCTCGCCGATGTATTCGCCCTTGCGCAAAACGGCAACCCTATCCGAAATTTCCAAGACTTCATGTAATTTATGTGTGATGATGACAATGCTTTTTCCGTCCGCCTTCATTGCACGCATAACTTTAAACAACGCCTCGGTTTCCTGCGGCGTCAGAACGGCAGTCGGTTCGTCAAGAATAAGAATATCCGCTCCGCGATAAAGCACCTTAACGATTTCAAGTGTTTGTTTTTCCGAAACGGACATTTCATAGACCTTTTTGTCCGGATCGACTGCAAATGAGTATTTTTTGCAGATTTCAACAATGCTTTTGCGCACAGCGGATATACTGTCTTTTAGGCCCAGTTTAACGTTTTCCGTTGCCGTAAAAACGTCAACAAGCTTAAAATGCTGATGAATCATGCCGATATGAAGCTTGAACGCATCCTTTGGAGAGCGAATATCAACACGCGTTCCGTTCACATAGATACTGCCGCCGTCCGGGTAATAAATGCCGGAAAGCATATTCATCAGAGTCGTTTTGCCGCTTCCGTTTTCACCCAAAAGGGATAGAATCTCTCCCTTGCGAATGTCCAAAGAAACGTTTTTGTTTGCAGTTATTGTGCCGAAATGCTTGGTTATGTCAACCATGCGGACTGCGAATTCGGTATCCACTTGCTCTTTCCTTTCTGTGCTGTGCTTTATACTCCGCCGATGCAGCCGTATGCTGCACGACAGCCAAAAACGCACACCTGCTCTTGCATGTGCAGTAAGTTATTTATGTCGCACCTTTTATTTTAACAGATTGAATCGTGTATGTAAAGCAAAAGCAGCGTTTTTTTGACACGGTTTTCAAAAAAATCTGTTTATTTCAAAATCGGGACGCCGACTGCATATGCATTGAATTGCATGATAAACGAAAAGAGGATGCCGGACAAAAGCCCGGCATCCCGCCGAATTCACGGAAAACATACAATCACATTCCCCGCAAATATTCAATTGAACAGAGTGTAACCCAAACGATTATTTGAGCTCGAGCATGCAAACTTCCGCACCATCGCCGCGACGGGGTCCGAGCTTGTAAATGCGAACATAGCCGCCATTTACACCGTCATACTTGGGAGCGAGCTCACGGAAGAGCTTCTCAACAACGGGATGAGGAGTTTCACGAACGCGTTTGCGGAAATCCTTTGCACTTTCCTTGGACTCCCTGGTGAGGGGAATGTCATAAAGGTAAGCCATGATCTGCCTGCGGGCGTGGAGCTTTGAGGGCTTATCGATAACCTTCTCGACTTCGGTTCGAGTGGTTTGCTCTTTGTCGTTGGTTTCAATCTTCGTCTTGGTGACGGTTTCGGTATTTTTATATTCGGACACTGCCAGGGTGATGAGCTTCTCCGCAATGGGACGAACTTCCTTTGCGCGCGATTCGGTGGTCACGAGCTTGCCGTTCCAAAGGAATGCAGTTACCATGTTGCGAAGCATTGCGTCACGCTGGTCGGTGGCTTTATTAAGCTTACGGTTAGGCATATTATTTCCTCCTATTAAAATCGCTGATGCTATCGTTGATCATATCAGCTTGCGAATTATTCTTCGCTTTCGCGCAGAGAGAGACCCAGCGCAGCAAGTTTGAGCTGCACTTCCTCGAGAGATTTTCTGCCGAGGTTGCGCACCTTCATCATTTCCTCCTCGTCGCGTTCAACGAGCTCCGCAACGGTGTTGATGCCGGCACGTTTGAGGCAGTTATACGAACGAACCGAGAGATCGAGTTCTTCGATCGCCATATCGTATATCTTTTCTTTGCCGTCAGGCTCTTCATCGCCGACAATTTCAATGTTCTGCACACCTTCGGTAAGGTTCGTGAACAGTGAAAGGTGGTCGAACATGATCCTTGAAGAAATGCCGACTGCCTCTTCGGGGCGGATGCTTCCGTCTGTCCAGACCTGAAGCGTGAGCTTGTCGTAGTCGGTAACCTGACCGACACGAGTATCTTCAACGCGGAAGTTGACTTTGGTGATGGGGGTGAATATGGAGTCAATCGCGATCACGCCGATTGGCATGTTCGGTTTTTTGTTCTTTTCGGCAGAAACATAGCCTTTGCCTTTTTCAAGAACAATGTCCATATAGAGGTTTGCACCCTCGGAAAGCGTTGCGATGTGCAAATCGGGATTGATGATTTCAACATCGGCATCGTGGATAATATCTCCTGCAAAAACTTTGCCTTCGCCCTTGGCATCGATGACTACATGCACGCTGCTGCTTTCGCCGAGCAATCTCACACGAAGTTCCTTAATGTTAAGGATGATTTCCGTAACGTCTTCCTTAACGCCGGGAATGGTTGAAAACTCGTGAAGCACACCGTCAATCTTGACGGAAGAAGCAGCCGCGCCCGGCATTGAGCTCAAAAGAACTCTGCGCAGGCAGTTGCCGAGAGTTGTGCCGAAACCGCGCTCAAGCGGTTCAACAACGAAGCATCCGTAGTAGTCGTTCAGCTCCTTGCACTCGATCTTAGGTCTTTCAATTTCAAACATCAAATCTCTCCCCTCTCTTGAAAAAAAGTAACTGATAGATCAGGGTAGCCGTGATGATTACCTTGAATAGAACTCAACAATGAGGTGTTCCTCAATGGTGAGGTCGATATCATCACGCTGGGGCATTGCTGCCACTGTACCGCTGAGGTTTGCCGCATCAAGCTCAAGCCACTTGGGAATGGGCTTATCGGCACCCTGTTCCCTCACGCCCTTGAAGAATTCAACATCAAAGCTCTTTGAAAGAACGCTGATCTTCTGGCCGGGCTTTACGAGGTAAGAGGGGATGTCAACCTTATGGCCGTCAACGAGGATGTGACCATGGGTGATCCACTGGCGAGCCTGTGCACGGCTTGCGCCGAGACCGAGGCGATAAACAACATTGTCAAGGCGACGCTCAAGCAGGCACAGCATATTTTCGCCGGTAACGCCCTGCATGTTCGTTGCCATATCATAGTACTTGCGGAACTGGGACTCGAGAACACCGTATGCTCTGCGGCATTTCTGTTTTTCACGGAGCTGGGTGCCGTATTCGGAAGCCTTGCGAGCCCTTGCCTGACCGTGCTGTCCCGGAGGAGTGTGACGCTTCATAACAGCGCACTTTGCTTCGTTGTAGCAGCGATCGCCTTTAAGAAACAGTTTGGTGCCTTCCCTGCGGCACTGTCTGCAAACGGAATCAGTATATCTTGCCATAATCGTTTGCTCTCCTTATACTCTTCTACGCTTGGGAGGACGGCAGCCATTATGAGGAATGGGGGTGACGTCCTTGATCATGTTGACTTCAAGACCTGCAGCCTGGAGCGCGCGGATTGCAGATTCACGACCTGCGCCGGGGCCCTTGACGTAAACTTCAACGATACGCATGCCGTGTTCCATTGAAGCTTTTGCTGCGGTTTCCGCTGCCATCTGTGCGGCAAACGGAGTGCTCTTACGGGAACCGCGGAAGCCGAGGCCGCCTGCGGATGCCCAAGAGATTGCGTTGCCGTTAAGATCGGTAACGGTTACGAGGGTGTTATTGAAGGAAGAACGAATGTGAACCTGACCGCGCTCAATGTTCTTGCGTTCACGACGCTTGCGGGAAGCAAGCTTCTTTGTAGTCTTTGTTGACCTTGCCATTGCTCAATTCTCCTCCTTGATTATTTCTTAGCCTTACCGGCGGAACGCTTGGGACCCTTGCGGGTGCGTGCGTTCTGCTTCGTGCTCTGACCGCGAACGGGCAAGCCCTTGCGGTGACGAACGCCGCGATAGCAGCCGACTTCGATGAGCCTCTTGATGTTCATGGAGACTTCACGCCTGAGGTCGCCCTCTACCTTGCAGTGATGATCAATGTACTCTCTCAATTTGTTAACATCCGATTCGGACAGATCCTTGACCCTGATGTCGGGGTTAACGCCGGTCTCGCGAAGGATGTTCTGAGCGGTGCTGCGACCGATACCGTAGATATAGGTCAGCCCGATCTCAACTCTTTTTTCCCTGGGCAGGTCTACGCCGCTTATACGCGCCATATAGAATGTTTACCTCCGTAGTTTGGTTTTTTAGGGGTTATTCTTTGTGTCTGCCGGTTCCCAATCTCAACTGCAGCCAACGCAACCTTGGCTTCATTTGAGATTGGGCAGCCGCACCGGCAGTGATCCGGTGACGGTTTGCCTGATGCTGATAGGCAAGAACCATACTGCTGTTTCGCCGGAGCCTCCTGAATGTTTCCGCCGCTGCCGCATGTGCTGAACTTCACAAAGCGGGCAGCGTCTTTCGGAAGCGCTTTCCGTGCATT
>ERZ1034917.2024-NODE-2024-length-10540-cov-2.966810_pt1 | contig 10540 bp, 7 predicted proteins | sample MGYA00520605_ERZ1034917 | MGnify/ENA primary metagenome ERZ1034917 (study PRJEB33766, sample SAMN09781784) | gut metagenome | biome: gut microbiome | host: Homo sapiens | place: Madagascar | study: EMG produced TPA metagenomics assembly of the PRJNA485056 data... | reverse complement strand
AACCAACACCTATTCAGAAAAGATCACATCTGACGAGTATCAGGATAATTCTTATACAATCAACGTTCCTGAGAATCCGGTATTCCCGCTGACAGTCACTTTCAAGTCCGGCGATAATACAGAAGAACATGACTTCAATGATGCAGACAGCACTGTTGAGGTTTATGGTCATGTCTTTAAACTTGCACTTCCCGAAAAGACTGAAGATGAATCATCAGCAGAGGTTGATCCTGAGGATAATCCGGAAGATGATTCGGAAAAGGCAGTATTTGTCTATAACCTTGGGTCTAGAGAAATTGAGGTTACAGAAGGGGAACTTGAAGATGACGGCAGCTATACTGTTCCGGTGACGGATGCCGCACCTTTCTTCCCTTATGAAGTTCAATTCAAATACGGTGATTCTACAGAAGTCAGGTGGTTCGAATCTCCTGACGCATCTGTTGATGTTGATGGTCATATGGTCAGACTTGATACATCAGACTGCCAGCCGATTAATCTGACCCTGGATATTAATGGCGAGAAAATCATTGTTCATTCGGATGAAAAAACATTTACTAATGAGGCCGTAACTGCAAAACCCAGGATGATGAGAGCCATGGCTAGGTCCATGAGTCTTTCCAACCAGAACATCGAATTGAAAGTCAGTAACCCGATTGATCTCAGCAGCCTGACACCGGTTGAGCTGACAAGGGTATCGGTTTCTAGCATTCTCGATTCAGCCAGCGTCAATGGCAATGGTACAGTTGTCTGGAATCGCTGGGATGAGAATAATCAGGACTATGAACAACTGTCTTCCGGGAATTATGTCAATCTGCTTTCTGGTATGAACAGTCCGAAAAATCGCAAATATGAAATTGTGTATTCTCCCAATGGTGACCAGACTTCATTACAGAATATCCGCTATTATGTTGAATTCAAATTCGGCACAGATGAATGGCTGATTCCGTCATTGACAGAGGATGCTAATGGTACCCGGCAGGATCTGTCTCTGAAGAGCAGCTCTAACTATGTGGGGGATGATTACGCATTGGTTTCCATAACTGCCAGCGATAATAGTGTTAACCGGAAGGCTGATCACTATGTAACACTCAGGCTGGCGGATCAGTACAAGAACAGGGAAGTCAGATTCTACGAGGGTCATCACGAGACTATCGATGAGATAAAAAAAGCGAAGGATATCACAGGCGATATTCTCGGGGGATCAGGCGTAAAACTTTATTCGCATTCGAATAGTGGGAGCGAGTTCGGAAGTAGATGGGTTACAGCAGTTGCAGGTGATGGCGTACTGCCGGTCGACTTGAGCGCATATGAGAATGTAACAGAGACAAAGAGTTCATCTTTCTATGTGTCCGGGTCTCTGATGCATAAAGAATCCGACTCATATTTGTCATCTGGAACAGATTATGATTACCAGGAATCCAAGACAGAGGAATCTGAGAATTCCTGCAAGCGAACGATAGTTCTGTATAAGGGCGGTAATGCTTCAGCACAGTACAGACTGCATTTATACGCATATTCTGATGATTGGACTGTAGATGCGGCATATGAAGGTTCATTTAACAGCGCAGATGATGCAAAGACATCGGGACACCCTGATCTGAAGGATTCGCTGTTTAATTACGATACAAGTAATCGGTATTATGGAGATTTTAGCAACGGCAGGACATTCACGATTCTCGCATCTGATAAATCAGGCAAGCAGATTGTTTATCATATACGATGATCGTCAAAGAGGGCAGTTCTGAGAAGCCACTGAGAGCTGCATCATCCTTATTTATTGAGAATCTTAAGAATAAGGACGGGTCATATATTAAGAGCTATACGATCAACCTGGCGGATGACTCTTATGCGGAGTTTAACTATGCCACAATACTTGTTCCTGAAGGAACAGATCTGACGAGCATTATACCTGTATTCAGCAATTCAACAGCTAGCCGTGTATATTCCGAAAGAGCAGATGGCCAGCCGAAGAAGGATGAGAGCGGCGTTACGTCACATGACTTCTCAAAGGGTCCCGTGCATTATTCTGTTGCAGCAGAGGATGGCAAGAACGCCACCAACTACTGGGTAAGCGTTATTACACAGTCGGAAGGCAGCGGGCTGTATGTTAATACATTCGATAAAAAAGATCCGGCCTTCAATTATCATTTGGATCAGGATGGTGTGAAGTACGCTACCCGTGATATGCGGATCGACAGTGCACATGGCAATGTGCATGATATTGTGCTGATCAACAGGGATAGCAAGGAACTTTCTGGACTGAATGTTAGTCTTGAGTCTGATCAGCTTGAGATGGATCCTTACTTTACATTAAAGAATGCAACCCTCAAGGAATTTAATTTTAACAGTATCAGTGAGGGATCATATGATTATAAAATTTCTGATTATGACCCTGACGTTATTCCGAATGTGGCCAAGATCCGTCTGAAGAAGAAGGACGGTGTCAAGGGGGGAAGCGATATCAGCGGTAAGCTGACAATCTCCCAGGGATCTACCCCGCTGATCGTTCTGACCCTGACTGGTACTGCAGGTGATCCGACAATTACGACGGAGAATATTCCTGAGGCGGTTAAATATGTGCCATACGGCAGCTTCATTCAGAACAACAACAAGTACAGTTCTAACAAGATCACGTATTCATGTTATGGGAAACTGCCTGAGGGTGTAACTCTGAAGCAGAACGGTGAGATCTACGGTGTGCCTAAGGTAACTGGGACATTCCAGTTCATGATAAGTCTGAAGGTTAATGGTACTGAAACCGATCGGAAGACATATACATTAAACGTCAAGGACAATACAGACCCTAATGTAGAAGGCGCAACTGATGAGGGTTACCAGCTCCTTGAAAGGGTTGGCGATGTATCAGATACGGATACTGCAACTGAATATATCATGAGGTCGAACGGTGTGCTGCCGGAATATAAGTACTTCTATATCGATGGTCAGAAGCTGACAGAGGGTGCGGATTATCAGGCTACGAGTGGCAGTACCATCATTACCATTCACGCCAATGTGCTGAAAAGCCTGCCGACAGGCACACATACTCTGGCTATCGAGTTCCGTGAGAAGGGTGATGAGAACAAGCAGTTGAAACGAGCCGCACAGAATATCAGAGTCAGGAACAGCCAGAATGAATCAGGTAATAACAGCGGCAACAGCAGTTCTGACAGTGGCAGTTCTGACAGTGGCAGTTCCGACAATAGTGGCAGCAGTGATTCGACAAGTAAGGCAACATGGACTCCGGTTTCAACAGCGCAGAAGAAGCAGCAGGTTGTTGTAAATCAGGCACCAGATACACAGGCGGTTGAACCTGTTCCGGTACAGAATGGTTCGGCTGCAATCGTCCAGAGTCTTCAGTATCAGGTCAGAAAGGGCGATACGCTCATGAAGATTGCCGGCATGTATTACGGCAATACAGAGTTATGGACCAGAATATATGCGGATAACAGGGCTATTATCAGAAATCCGGATCTGATCTATCCTGGCCAGACTATTGTCATCAACTTCACACAGGCAATGCTTGACAGCATGGCTGGTACAGGCAAAGTGGCAACAGATGTCGGCAATGCGGATCTTGCGCAGCAGGATGCCTCGACGATCACTGAGTATATAGTGCTGCCGGGTGATTATCTGAGAAAGATTGCGGCTGAGGTTTACGGCGATGAGTCTCAATGGAAGAAGATTTTTGAAGCCAACCGTGACAAGATCAGAAAAGCCAATCTGATTTACGCAGGACAGAAACTGACAATACCAAGATAATCACACAGCAAATCCAAATAATTCGTTACAAAGGGGTAATCGGGCAGTAATGCTCAATTATCCCTGTTTTTACAAAGGCGAGACTGAATACGGGCGGTGAATTGCGAGGGTTGCTGAATGAGAGAATATCTCTTACTGATCGGTCTGATACTGATGATATTGGCAGGTGTGGCTGCTGTTCTAAGTCTAATTGTTATTTCACATCGCAAGCACATTCTGAATATGAAACTAATGGAAGAATATGGTGATGTGAAGAGATATAACATCCGTACTGGTGGGGCACAAGATTAATGGCTAAGGTTATCGCCGGTCTTTATCAAATTGAAGAGCAGCTGGGTTCAGGCGGCGGCGGTGTGGTTTATCGCGATAAAGGCAGATAAGCGGAATATCTGGAAAGTAAGTGATGAGAAGCTGCGCAGGGAAGTTGATCTTCTGAAGGGTTTAAGTCACAGCTATATTCCCCAGGTTTACGACTTCGTCATTGAGGATGGTGTGGCATACACCATCATGGATTATATCGAAGGCGAAAGCCTGAAACAAATCCTGAGCAGACACCAGTATATTCAGCAGAAGGATATTGTGCGGTGGGCATGTCAGCTGCTGGAAGCATTGAATTACCTTCATAATGTAAAGCCGCACGGCATATTGCATGGAGATATCAAGCCGGCCAATATCATGCTGCGGCCTGATGGAGATATCTGCCTGATCGATTTCAACATCTCACTTATGCTGGGGGCCAGTGGATCTGTTCGTGTCGGTCTCAGTCGGGGATATTCCAGTCCGGAGCACTATGGATATGAATATATATGTAGTCATGGGGTGACACCTGAGGATACAGCAACCAGTTATACGGTTTCACCTTATGTTCCTCTCAGCGGAGAGGGAACCATAAATGCAAGGGAGGATTCGGAAGAGTCTACAGAGATTGATCCTTATCTGACCGAATTAGATACCTATCTCAGGAAACCTGAACAGGAAACAACTGATACAAAACCGGTAGTACTGCTGGATCAGAGATCTGATATTTACAGTCTGGGGGCAACACTCTATCACCTGATCACAGGGAATAAACCGGATTCTGATGCGTGGAAGGTCAGACCGCTGACCGGGGCAGACTGCAGTCAGGCTCTGGCACTCATTATCAATAAGGCAATGAATCCTGACGCTGCAAGGAGATATCAGACTGCGGCGGAGATGCTGGATGCGTTCATGCGGCTGCCGCATGATGATCCACGCAGCATCAAGCTCAGGAATACAGCCAGAAATATTCTGCTGGTCTGTGCGGTTACTTTCCTCTGTGGCGGAGCATTGACCTTTATCGGAATGCGGCAGCGTGAACAGAGACAGAGTGCTCTTAAACTCGCGGAATATTCACAGGATGCCTTGCAGGAAGGCAATGTACATGAGGCTGTTCAATATGCCATGCAGGCACTGCCGGATGACAGTATTCTCAACGCACCTCCTACAGCAGAGGCACAGTATGCCCTGACCAATGCACTTGGCGTCTACAACCTGAATGACGGATTCAGTTCCAAAGGTGTTGTAACACTGCCTTCAGCACCATTTCATCTGGAAATTTCTCCGGATGGGTCCAGGTTCGCCGCTGTGTGTGGATATACGACCCTGGTATACGACAGTAATTCGCTGAATCAGAGCGCGGCCATTCCGATGACAGAATCTGCGCTGGCAAAAGCATTGTTCCTGAATAACGAGGATATAGTCTGTGCTGGCAAAGACGGGCTCGCCAGATATCACACCAGCGACGGCGAAGCCAGGAAAATATGGACCGGTCAGGCAGCTACCGATCTGTCTGTCTCAGCTGATGGGAAGATCGTAGCTGCCGTGAACAGGGATGAGAATCACGCGGTTCTTTATGATACAGACACAGGGAAGGAAAACGGAACTGTTTCATTTTTCGATAAAAAAATGAAAGTTCCGGTTAATGATACTTATGCTGATCCGGACAATGACATTTTCGCGTTAAATCAGGATGGATCATGGCTGGCGGTATCTTTTGACGATGGATCGCTGGAACTGCTATCAGCGGATCATCCGGATGACGACTTGATCATCTATGATTCGTCCGATTTCGTGACCTTCAGCGGTGGATTCAGTGCCCGGTATTTCGCATGGTCGGCAGTTAAACAAGATGGTTCTTCTGAATTCGGACTGCTGGATCTGAGTGCAGTATCGGTGACAGGAAGTTATGAATCCGAAAACCCCATACATGTGATTGCAGATGATGACGGTATATATGTAGCCGAAGAGGGAACGCTGGTAAAGATTGATCCCGCGCGTTTCAGTCAGAAGACTATTGCGTATGCAGCCGATCAGTCATTTGCTCACTTCAGTATCGGCAGTGAATATACATTGACAGCCATGGCGGATGGCGGGTTCGGATTTTACAACAAGGCAGGTGATGAAGCGTATCAGGAGCCAGGATCATCGGACAAAACCATCGATTTCGCAATGACCGCAGGGGATTACGCCGTATTAGGCAGCCGCAGTGATCCTTCCGTCCGGATCATGCAGGTTATCAGGCATAGTGACGCAGAGCTACTTGCATATGATCCGGATATCCTGCATGACGAGGCCAGAATTGCAGCAGATGGCAGGACTGTCATGATGTTCGACACAGATGGTTTCACTGTTCTGAACATGCAGGGGCAGATTATTAGCCAGACAAGTCTCAGTGATCCGGAGCAGGAATACGATCAGGAATTCCGCAGAGATGGTCTGTCTTCGTGGCTGGAAGTCACATGGTATGACGGGACACAGAGACTGTACAGTGCCTCCGATGGTTCACTGACAGAAGAACGCAAGGTACAGGCACCGGAAAAGGAAATCAAGGAGACATTTACAGCGGGTCCCTACGAAGTTACCCGCAGCCTGCATGATTCCCCGGAAATCAGTGACAGTAAAACCGGAAAACTGCTGAAAACGCTGGATACAAAGGATTTCATTACGTATGTTACCTGGACGGATTACGGACTGATTCTGGAATATCAGGATACAGATGGCAATCGTTATGGCGTATTAATGAATAAAGATCTTGAGCCTGTTGCACGTATGCCGGAACTGTGTGACATCGTCAATGACAAACTGATCTTTGATTATCCGGGCGGACATCTGAGAGAAAGTCCTATCTATACACTTGAACAGTTAGAGATAAAGGCGAAGGGGGTATTGCAATGAATATAAATATGATCCGACTGGCAATAGTTGATTCTGACAGACTGTATCTTTCCAGAATAACCCAGGCGCTTCAGAGCTATCAGGAGTTTGAAATTGCAGCGTTCACAACAATTGAGACGTTCCGGGAGGCATCTGACAAGAGTCATTTTGACGTAATCCTGTTCGCACCTGCTCTTTATGATCCATGCATGACGGAGAGAAACATGATTGCCATTGCCATGATCACGGATCAGTCAGAATTGTCAGGTCTTGGCGGGGTTCCCTACGTGGATAAGTATCAGAAGGCCAGCCGCTTCTATCAGGAAATTCTGAGCCGCTTCTCCGAGCATCATGCTGGAATGGCCAGTGACGGCGCGGCACGTCTGATTGCGGTATATTCGCCCGTAGGTGGCGCGGGTAAGACGACAGTCGCACTGCTCTGCGCGACAAGAATGGCAGGAGAAGGGAAGAGAACTCTGTATGTAAATTTTGAGAATATTGCGTCGTGTGAATATTACCTGCCTCAGGATCAGTCTATCAAGGGAATCTCAGAGATCGCAGCCAGCATCGGAGAGCAGATTGATTTTGGTATGAAGATCAGGAGCCTGTTACAGACCAGAAAAGAGAATCTGTACTATCTGAATCATTTCGACAGTCCGAATGATCTGCTGGCCATGTCTGATAAGGATGTGGAAGAACTGCTGCATATACTGGCATTCAGCGGACTCTTCGATGTTATTGTCCTTGATATGGGATCAACACTGGTGCCGCTGAATATCAAACTTTTCTCACTGGCGGATATTATTCTGCTCATCGCCAGACCGGGCGAATCAGCCATTGAGAAGATCAATAAATTCCTGGCTCAGACTTATATCCTCAATGATATCAGCTACAAAATGAGACTGGTTATAAACTTCGATACCAATCATACAATTCCGATCAGTGCGCAGATACCCGTTATCGGTAAAATCGGCACATATCAGAATCCCGATGGAGAACAGCTCATTGCAGGTCTGGCAAGATCTGCGTCACTGTCGTTCCTGGGGAACAGCCTGCTGGAGTGAATCATGTCAGCCGGGTGATAATTGAGTATGAGGATGGCACGCAATGCAGGATTATGAACTCGAAGAAATAAGTAAGATCACCGAATATGTCAAGTCAGACCGGACCTGTACCCAGATGACCGACGCAGCCCTGGAGAAGTGGATTGCTGACTGTGCAGGGCGCAGACAGAACGAGGTAATGAAGAGCAATGACGAAAGCAGGAAATCCTACTATCAGTCGCTGTCGGCTCTCGGGCTCAGAAAACTGCTGCATGCTGTCAGCGGCGCCGTCAGGAAAAGGGATTTCTTCACAGAAGAAACGGTTATTATCCGCTCTTATATCACAGCTGATCCTTCGTATGTCAAGCTCAGCGATGACGAACTGCAGGATAAAGCTGAGAAATGTACAGAACGTCGCTATAACGAGGTTCAGAATGGCAACGATGAAGAGCTGAAGGCATATTACTCATCATTGTCGTTCCGTGACAGGAAGAGTATCCCGACGACAGTCTTCAATTCAATCCGAGGACTGGGAATACTGGGGAAGATCATTGCAGATAAATCCATCACAGAGGTCATGATCAATGGATATGATCATATCTTCGTAGAGCGCAATGGCCGTGTTGAAAGGATTACGGAACGGTTCGAGAGTCCGGAGAAACTGAGGGATATCATTACCCGATTAACGCAGGCAATGGGCCGCTCTGTTAACGAATCCAATCCTATCGTTGATACCAGACTGGAAGATGGATCGCGTGTCAATGTCGTTCTGCCGCCGATCGCGTTAAATGGTCCGATTGTGACGATCAGAAGATTCCCGGAAGAAGGTATGACCATTCAGAAGCTGATCAGTTTCGGCTCATTGACGCCAGAAGCCGCACAGTTTCTGGAGAAGCTGGTCAGGGCGAGATACAACATTTTCATCAGCGGGGGCACAGGATCCGGTAAAACGACATTCTTAAATGCTTTATCAAACTATGTACCGGAGGATGAGCGTGTCATAACGATTGAGGATTCCGCGGAACTTCAGATCCGTCACATTCCCAATCTGGTCAGACTGGAAACACGAAATGCCAATTCCGCGGGACAGGGTGGAATTAACATGCAGGATCTGATCCGCTCTTCACTGCGTATGAGGCCTGACCGTATTATTGTCGGCGAGGTCAGAGGTGCCGAAGCACTGGATATGCTGCAGGCAATGAATACCGGACACGATGGTTCACTGTCAACCGGACATGCTAATTCAGCCCATGATATGCTGTCCCGTCTGGAGACGATGGTCCTGTCCGGTGCCGCGCAGCTGCCCTTACTGGCAATTCGTCAGCAGATTTCTTCAGGTGTGGATATCATTGTCCATCTGGCGCGTCTTCGTGATAAGTCAAGAAGGACAATGCAGATAACAGAGGTGGTCGGAATGAAGGATGGAGAAATCATCCTGAATCCGCTTTATGATTTCGTTGAGGACAAGGATAAGACGTCGTTACGTCATGTTGTCGGCAGCCTTCAGCGGACAGAGAACAAGATAATCCATCCGGATAAATTCATTGCCAGCGGAATATATGACTATCTTTGAAGAGAGGAGGCTCCCTCGTGAATCCTGAGGAACTGACCGTTTATTACAAATGCAATATGAGCAGGCTCCAGCATGCGCTGGCATTCATTGTGTGTGCGGCCATCGGCTTTGTGATCGGATATCTGTTCTATCACAGAATTGTACTCAGTATACCTGTCGGATTGATTTTCGGTTATTTTGCCGAGAAAATTTTTGCAGAGTCAATGGTAGAAAAAAGACAGAAGGCGCTGAGAGCTCAGTTCAATGACTTTCTGGATTCTATGGCGGTTGCAGTTCGTTCGGGTAATGTTGAGTATGGTGCCGTCAAGTTCGCCCTGGACGATCTCAAACTGTCTTATTCGGAAGAATCCGATATTGTCAGGGAAGTATCCTACATCGTCTTTCAGTATGAGAAGGGTGGTGTGAAGCTGACCGATCTGTTCCAGGATCTGGCAGATCGGAGCGGTCTGGAGGATATCCGCAATTTCGCTATGGTCTATTCGGTTATCGAAGGACGCAGTGACAGATTCGGAGAGGTTCTGATGTCCACAAGAGACATCATCTCCAACAAGATCGAAATAGAATCCCAGATTGATGCCACAATAACTTCGGCGAAGAATGAAACGAATACCATGCTGATCATGCCGATTATTATCGTTGTGTTCATGGCGACCATAGGAAAAGGAATGATGGACAGTCTCTTCACTACATTAGCGGGGAATCTCGCCGCAACGGTTGCGTTAATCATCTTCGGAATCAGTTATGTTCTGTCGGTTCGGGCGGCACGAATTGATCTGTAATTCCATGGGGAGGAAACAGACATGATACTGATCATTATGGCGGTGGCAACAGTCCTAATAATCATGTTCCTGTTCCTGTATCTCGGAGCAGATGAGAATATTACCGGAATACTGCTGGGCAGCAGGAGAGAGATGCTGATGGAGGCTGTGGATACGAATAATATCCGTATCGACCTTCTGACAGAAGAGATCAACGCACATCCGGAAATTGA
>ERZ1034917.2023-NODE-2023-length-10540-cov-3.122270_pt1 | contig 10540 bp, 8 predicted proteins | sample MGYA00520605_ERZ1034917 | MGnify/ENA primary metagenome ERZ1034917 (study PRJEB33766, sample SAMN09781784) | gut metagenome | biome: gut microbiome | host: Homo sapiens | place: Madagascar | study: EMG produced TPA metagenomics assembly of the PRJNA485056 data... | reverse complement strand
GTCCCAGATGGCCTCGGGCAGGCAGGCGGGACGCGGGTGCACGATGCCGCCGCTGCCCGCGGTATCCACCAGCAGCACGTCCTCGGCAAAGGCCTTGCCGCGGGCCAGTATCTGCCCCGTGGGATCGAAGGCCAGGCTCTGGCCGTTGTAGACGCGGCTGTCGTTGCCGCCCACCATGTTGACGGAAAAAAGATGCACATGATGCCGCGCCGCCACATGCGAGAGCATCTGCTCGCTCAGGCGCTGCACCCCCTTGCTGAACGGCACCGCCGCCATGTGGACGATGGCGTCCACGCCGCGCTGCACCAGTTCCATGAGCGGATTGTGGCCGCTGGCGTACTGGGTCTTCCAGAAGGCGCCGTCCTCGGTGGCCGATTCCTGGCACAGCACCACGCCAAGGCGCCAGCCGTCCAGGGCCAGGATGCCGCAGGAGACGCCCCGGTCGAAGAAGCGGGCCTCGCTGTCCTGGCCGTAGGTCTGGTAGACCTTGCGCGAGACCACCGACCAGCGCCCTTTCTGCACCAGAATGGCCGCGTTGGAAAGCAGGCCCGAGGCGTACACGCTGGCCACCGGCGCGCCCACCAGCAGGGGCGGCCCGTCCTGCAGGGCATCGGCCAGCATCTGCAACCCGGCCTTGCAGCCCTCGGCGAAGTCCTCGGCGCGCAGATAGCTGCCCGGGGCCACGCCGCACAGGGCCAGCTCGGGAGTGACGCACAGGTCGGCGCCCTGGGCGGCGGCCTCACGCACGGCGGCAAGGATGCGCTCGGCATTGCCGGCCACGTCACCGGTGACGGTATTGCATTGCAAGAGGGCGATCTTCATAGACGATCCTTATTCGATAAGGCCGTGCAGCGGGCCGCCCGGCGCGGCCAGGGCATCCACACGGCGTTGAACGGCGGGGTCTTCCTCCAGCGCGGGCGCATGGAAGGGCTTGATGCGGGCATCCAGCAGCAGCGGCCCTTCGCAGGACCAGTGCCGCGCGCGGACCACGGCCCCGGTGCCGTAGACGTCGGCAGCGGGATCGGAGCGGCTGAAGGCCACCCAGAGGAAATTGTCGAAGTCCGCGGCGCAGAAGGCGGCATCGTCCGCCACGACCACCAGCGGGAAGGCGTCGCGCTGCGGCCAGTGGGCCAGGCAGGCGGCCAACTCCTCCATGCGCGGGTCGGTCTCGTTGCGGCCCAGCTCATGACGGGGACCGCGCAGCACCAGGATGCCCGGCCCGGCACAGCGGGCGCCGCCGAAGCCTTCGGGCGGCGGCGGCGGGTCGTGCCCTTCCAGCGCCAGCCCCCGCCGCTTTTCGCCCGCCGAGGCCCAGATGAGCTTGGAGCCTTCGTTGAGGGCAAAGCCGGTGTAGTCCAGCGTATCCGTGGTGGAGCGGGTGATGAAGTGCAGGTCGCGCTCGAAATCCGTGCGTTCCAGCAGATGCCGGAAAAAGGCCACCACGTCCCGCGCCCGCAGGCCCGGCGCATCTTCATGCGCGGCCACCAGCACGTACTTGGCCAGGGCCGTCTGCGTGGTGCCCAGCATATGGAGGGCGGCGGTCAGCAGTTCGCGCGGGCGGCGCTGTGCCTCGTACGGCGTGTAGCGCTCGCTGCCCAGGGCCAGCAGCAGGGGATGCACCCCGGCGGCGTCCACGGCGTGGACCTCGCGCACGCCCTGGAAGACCTGCGGCACCAGCGCGCCGGTGAGCTCGTGGATGAAGTCGCCGAAGACCGTGTCTTCCTGCGGCGGACGTCCCACGGCCGTATAGGGCCAGATGGCGCCGGTGCGGTGATGCACGGCCTCCACCTGCAGGACGGGGAAATCATGCTTCAGGCTGTAGTAGCCCACATGGTCGCCAAAGGGACCTTCGGGCTTGAGGTGCGGCAGGATGTGGCCGCTGATGCAGAAGTCCGCCTCGGCCAGCACCGGCAAGGGCAGGCGGCGGCTGTAGTGCATGGCCGCGCGGCAGCCGCCCAGCAGGCCCGCGAAGCGCAGTTCCGAAAGGCCTTCGGGCAGGGGCATGACCGCCGCCACGGTGAAGGCCGGCGGGCCGCCCACGAAGATGTTCACCGGCAGGCTCTGGCCGCGTTTGAGGGCCTCGGCATGGTGCACGCCGATACCGCGATGGATCTGGTAATGCAGGCCCACCTCGTCGGCGGCGTAGTCGTTGCCCGCCAGCTGCACGCGGTACATGCCCAGGTTGGAGGCATCCAGACCGGGACGCGCGGGATCCTCGCTGTAGACCAGCGGCAGGGTGATGAATGGCCCGCCGTCCATGGGCCAGCCCACCAGACGGGGAAGATCCGACAGGGCGCAACGGTTCTCCAGCACAGGGGCCTTGGAGGTGCGCCGGGGCAGCATGTGCGGCAGGGCGGGCAGGGCCCGCAGGCTGCGCAGGGGATGCTTCAGGGCCGCGGCCGGATCGGCCTTGGCGGCCAGCACGGCTTCCACCCCGGCGAGGCTGTCGCGAAAAATGTAATGCAGGCGTTCCTTCGTGCCGAACAGGTTGGCCAGCATAGGGAAGGAACAGCCCTTGACCCGCGTGAACAGCAGGGCCGGGGATTTGGAGCGGAAGGCCCGGCGCTGGATGTGCGCCAGCTCCAGATGCGGGTCCACGGGGACGTCGATACGGCGCAGCTGTCCGACCTTTTCCAGATCGGCCACACATTCCTGAAGGTTACGGTAGCCCATCAGTCATCCTCCCCTGCCGGTTCCACCGGCGCCAGCGTACGTTCGCCCGCCAGCCAGCGGCCAAAGTCCGCCAGGATGCGGGCATGGTCGAAACAAATGGGCTGCGGCAGCCTGTCCAGAGGATAGAAGGCCGCCCGGGCCGCATCGTCCCCGGCTTTCAGGGCCGCCGCATCACGCGGGCGCCCCACGAAGACCACGCTCATGGTATGGCGGCGCGGGTCACGGTCCGGGCGCGAATACACGCCCAGCACGCCCAGCAGTTCCACATCGAGACCGGTCTCCTCGCGCATCTCGCGCACGGCGGCATGTTCCACCTGCTCGCCGTCGTCCACGAAGCCTCCCGGCAGGGCAAAGCCGTGCGGCTCGTTGACACGTTCGATGACCACCACGCCCCGTTCGGGATCATAGATGACCACATCCGTGGTGGGCGCGGGATTCAGATACCGGATGACGCTGTGACCGCAAGCGGGACAGGTGAGTTCTTTCTGCATGGGTGCCTCCAGTGGCGCATGGTACGCCAGCAGCATGCCGGCCGCAAGCTCCATGTTGGACAGGATTTCGGTGCCCCAAAGATGCGCCTTCCGCGTCGGGTGGCGGTCAGGCTCAGGCCAGGTGCGGCGTGAAGCCCGCGGCCCGCAGGGCCTCCAGGCTGACGGCTCCCAGGCGCAGCACGCGCAGGTCCGTACCGGCCAGCGGCTCCACGATGGTGGACGGCACGCCCCCTGCCGGGGCAGGGCCGCTGACCACCACGCCGTCGTCGGACCCGGTCAAGGCCGCCAGCAGGCGTTCGTCCAGCTCGTCAGGCACGCGGGCGGCCGCCTGACCGCTGATGTTGGCACTGCTGGCCGTGAGGGGCGCCCCGGCCAGGCAGGAAAGCCGCGCCGCCAGCGGATGGGGCGTCAGGCGCACGGCGGCCTTGCCCCTGGGGTTCACCAGCTGCGGCGCCAGGGGCCGACGGCCTTCCAGCGGCGTCAGCCGGGCGGTCAGCACCACGGTCAGCGGACCGGGCCAAAAGGCCGTCAGCAGCGCTTCGGGGGCCTGCTCCAGCGTCACATAGGGGCGCAGCAGCTCAAGGCTGCCCGCCAGCAGGGGCAGGGGCATATGGACGGGCCTGCGCTTGGCCTGATACACTCGCGCCACGGCCACGGCCTGGTCGGCACAGCAGCCCAGGCCGTAGAACGTCTCTGTGGGAAAGGCCAGCACGCCGCCATCACGCAATCTGCGAGCGGCGTCTTCCGCCGTGGATATCTGACACAACGATCGAGGAATCATGACAGGGAAACCCTTGCGCCTGCTCAGTGTGGGCAAACTGAAAGTACCGTTCTGGAAAGACGCCGCCGCCCACTACAGCCAGCGCATCAACCGCTGGCGGCGTCTGGAATGTGTGGAAGTCCGGGACGGGGACCCCGCCCTGCCCCAGGCCCAGCGCAACGAGCTGGAAGGCCGCCGCCTGCTGGAGGCCCTGGGCCCGCAGGACGTGCCCCTGGTGCTGGACGAGCGCGGCATCACCATGACCTCGCCCCAGCTGGCCCAGCTGCTGCAAAAGATCGACAACAACGCCATGGGCCGTGCCTGCTTCATCATCGGCGGCGCCTACGGTCTGGACGAGGCCGTGCGCCAGCGTGCCTGGAAGCTGGTCAGCCTCAGCAGCATGACCTTCCCCCACGAACTGTCCCGCGTGCTCCTGCTGGAGCAGCTCTACCGCGCGGAATGCATCATCCGCAAGGTGCCCTACCATCATTGATGCGGCCTGCGGGCAAGGAATCCGAGGAGAGGGCCCCCCTCTCCTCAAGGATATCTCAACGTCCGCCCTTCCCTACAGCACTTCGTAGATGCGGCAGAACACGTTATCGTAGACCAGCTTGAAATAGGGCGAGATGGCCGGGTCCTGCGGGTTGCCCACCAGCAGGCGCACCATGAGCGAATTGTAGAGGTTGGCATCCATGGCCAGCTTCTCGTCCGTGATGCGGTTGAAGAAGAAGTGCACGTTGCGGCGCCCGGAAAGGAACTCCTGCCGCTGGGCCGCCGTGGCCCGCGGATGGCTGTCGAACCACTGCTGGATGTAGTCCCGGCGGGTGACGCCCGTCTCCTCGAACACGCTGATGGACGCCGGACGGATGGGCGTGGCGCTGTCGTCCAGCAGGACCTCGCCTTTGTCCAGGTTGTAGGCCACGGCCTGCGGCAGGATGGACAGGGCCGCGCCCTCTCCCTGCCGGGTCACGAAGTCCCAGTTGCCGAAATTGCTGATCCAGAAACCAAGGCGCAGCATCTCGAAACTGACCGTCACGAACTGCCGCCCCTCGCCTTCCACCAGCGCCGTTTCCGGCGAACGCAGCTTGTCCATGAGATCCTGGGCCTGCTGGGCATCCAGCCCGGCAAAGACCTCACTGGCCACTTCCTCGTCGAAGGGGTCCCGCCCCTTGGCGAACTGGCTGGTATAGCGGATGAGCTGGCGGGCGAAGCGGGGATTGTCCGTGCCCAGCACCGCCGCCGAAAGGTAGAGCGGCGCGCCGGCATTGCGGGCACCGTCCGCGATGGTGAGCCGCCGGGCAAAATGATGGGCCGCGTAGCCCCAGTCCCACCACAGCCAGAGCGTGGCGTCCTTGGGCACCACGGTCTGGGCCCGGCTGAGCATCTCGGCATGGCGGCGGTTGATCATGGGGCCCTGCGACATGGCCGGGATGATGTTCACGAAGGGAGCCACCAGCAGCGCCAGCAGCAGCGCGGAGGTCAGGATGCCCGTCACGTTGGGGCGCAGCTTGCGCAGCAGGCGCTGGAGCAGCCAGTACAGGGGCAGGGCCAGGCCCACGGCCACGATGGGCGCGCCGAACATGACCATGCGGCCGCCCATCTTGGTGCTGAGCAGGCCCAGCGCCGCCAGCGGCAGCAGGAAGAGCGCGCCGGGACGGCGGAAGATCACCCACACGAAGCCCAGCAGGCCCAGGGCCGCGGCCTCATGCCAGGGATGGAAATAGGCCAGCACGGCCAGCAGGCCCAGGTCCTGCACTTCGGTGAGGGCCTGCCCCGCGGGCGGGTAGATGAGGGCCAGCGCCCCGCTGCCGCCCGAGACCTCGGCCTTCTTCATGTACAGGGAAAGCTGGTGGGTGATGGTCTGCAACAGCTCGCCCGACAGAAAGAGGAAGCCCACCCCCAGCCAGAGGAGGATGAGCACCCAGGGGCGGCACAGCCACTGGCGCAGGCGGTACATCTGACGGGCGCGCGTCCAGCCCGCGGTCATGAGCAGGGCGCTGAAGCCGAAGAACAGGGGGCCGCCCAGCGTGGGCAGGGCGTAGGCCAGCGAGCCCAGCAACAGGAGGTTGCGGCGGCCGCGCGGCGCCATGACCAGGCTCATGAAGGCCAGCAGGCAGACATTGTAGCGGGTCAGATAGGGAAAGACCGAATGCCATTCCTGCGTCCACCAGGAGATGACGCCGGAAACGCCCAGCAGCACCACCCACTGCCAGCGCAGGGGATTGCCCAGGCGCAGGTCCTGCTCGGCCAGCGAGCTGCCCCAAAGGCGTTTGGCCGCAGCCAGACCGGAACCGACGATGAGCTTTTTCAGGATCAGCTGGGGCAGGAGCATGTAGCGCATGGCCCAGCAGGCAGGCGCCAGGGTCATGAGCAGGGGGAAGAACAGGGTCACGAGGTCCGTGTCATAATAGCCCAGCAGCGTACGGGCCAGGAAACCCGGCGCAAGGCTGGTCAGCAGGCCCGCCGCCACACCGGCCTCCATGCTGCCCAGGGCCCAGACCCAGGCATAGACGATGACGGCCACGAAGCAGGAGAGCAGCGCCGGGAACCAGAACGCCACCGCCGCGGGATAGGTCCCCAGCAGGTCGGCCATGCCGCGCAGCATGACGGCCATGGGATGCCCCACCGCATGGCCGAAGCCTTCGGCACCGGCCACCCAATGATAGGCATCGTGCGTGGCCAGCAGCCATTCCGAGCCCAGACGGTATTCCGGGTCCTGCCAGCAGGGCCATTCCAGCATGCGCAGGGCAAAGGCCAGGCCCAGGGTCACCAGGCCCCAGAACAGACCGTGCAGCCAGAAGGTGCGGTTCTCAGCGGTAAAGTAGACGGAGACCGGTTTGTCCGTCATGCGGCTCTCCTTTGTGGCAGGGAGTTTGCGGCAAAAAGTAACGCGTATCCGAGGACACGAACAAAACGCGCGGGGAGGAGGAGCCTGAGGGAAGATGGCCCTCTCGCATTGGCGAAGGGGCCCCTCAAAAGATCGCTACCCTTCGGCTCTCCGGCGCAGGGCCCAGAACCAGCGGTGCACGTTGTCGGCCGTGTAGGCGAAGGACCCCACCAGCTCCCAGCCGTCGATGTCCCCGGCGGCGGGCGGTTCCTCGCGGGCCAGGATCACCACGATGCCGTCGTCGGCCAGGTGCGGGGCCACCAGTTCCAGCAGCTGCGGCCAGGGCATGAAGGCCCGGCTGGTGATGCAATCGGCCTTGCGGGCCTGCTTGGGGAAAAAGTGCTCCACCCTGCCCCGGAAAACATGGGTCCCCGGCAGGGGCACGCGGGCCAGCACCGTGGAGAGGAAGAGCGCCCGTTTCTCGCGGGCCTCCACCAGCCAGCAGGTGCCGCGCTGCCAGGCCATGCGCAGGGGGATGGCGGGCAGGCCCGCGCCGGAGCCCAGATCCCAGCACAGGGGATCTTCGGGCAGGGGCAGACCGTCGAGGAAGGTCGCCAGATGGAAGCTGTCGGCCACCAAGCGCTGCATGGCGTCGCGCCAGTGATGCGCGCCCACCAGGTTCATGGCCTTGTTCCAGCGGCAGAGCAGCTGCAGATATTCCGCCAGCCCGGGCAGGGCCGCCTCGGGCACCGTCACGCCCGCCTCCCGGGCGCATCGCGCCAGGGCGGACAGGGAGATGTCGTCGTGTTTCGCGTTGGGCTTCATGGGCCTTGTGTAGCCTCTGGCGGCGGGACTTGCAAGCTCTGGCGCTCTGTCGTAAAAAAGACGACTTTATACCGCTTGCCAATCCATTTTTGGAGTTATGAAAATGACATCGTGTGCATTGCTTTTTCCCGGCCAGGGCTCGCAGGAAGCGGGCATGGGCCGGGAGCTGGCCGAAGCCCGTCCCGAAGCCATGACGCTCTGGAAGCGTGCCGAAGCCATCAGCGGCCTGCCGCTGCGCGAGATCTACTGGGAAGGCGATGATGCCGCCATGAGCGACACCCGCGCCCTGCAGCCCGCGCTGACCGTGGTCAACATCAACCTCTGGCGCGAGCTGGCGGGCAAGGTGCGCCCCTGTGCCGCCGCCGGTCACAGCCTGGGCGAATTCAGCGCCCTGGCCGCCGCCGAGGTGCTGGATCCCGAGACCGTGCTGCAGATCGTGTCCCTGCGCGGCCGCCTCATGGCCGAGGCCGATCCCGACGGCACCGGCAGCATGGCCGCCATCCTCAAGATGAAGCAGGAAGACGTGGAAGCCCTGGCCCGCGAGGCCGCCGTGGAAGCCGACGCCCTGCTCATCGTGGCCAACTACAACACCCCGGCGCAGTTCGTGGTCAGCGGTCACCGCGACGCCGTGGCCCTGGCCTGCCAGAAGGCCAAGGAACACCGCGGCCGCGCCATTGAGCTCAAGGTGAGCGGCGCCTTCCACAGCCCCATGATGGAAAAGGCCTCCCGAGCGCTGGAGCCCCTGCTGCGCAAGGCCGTGTGGCGCAAGCCGCAGTTCCCGGTCTACTGCAACCTGCACGGCCGCGCCGTCACCGACGGTGAAAGCGCCAAGGAAAGCCTGCTCAAGCAGATGACCTCGTCCGTGCTCTGGATCGAGACCGTGCGCAACCAGTATGCCGACGGCGTGCGCCGCTGGGTCGAAGTGGGTCCCAAGGCCGTGTTGGGCAAGATGGTGCCCGCCTGCCTCAATCATCTGGACGAGGCCGCCCGCCAGGAACTGCGGGTGGAACTGGTCAACAGCCTCGAAAGCGTGGAAAATTTTTCGGCGTAGGCACGAGCCCCGCCTCAGGAGATAGGATACATGCGCGCTACTGACGTTTTGCGCTCTGCCCTCATGGGCATTGTGGAAGAGATGGGCCTCAACTGGCCCGCCAAAGCGGTCATCGAACCGCCCCGCGACCCCAAACACGGCGACCTGGCCGCCAACATCGCCATGCTGCTGGCCCGCGAGGCCCACAAGAATCCCCGCGAACTGGCCCAGGTCTTCGTGGAAAAGCTGCCCCAGCGCTGCGCCGACATCGAAAAGGTGGAAGTGGCCGGCCCCGGTTTCTGCAACGTGACCTTCAGCCAGCACTTCTGGCGCAAGACCGTGTGTGAAGTGGAAGCCGCCGGCGCCGCCTACGGCCAGAGCAGCGTGGGCCAGGGCCGCAAGACCTTGGTGGAATACGTTTCCGCCAACCCCACCGGCCCCCTGCATGTGGGCCACGGCCGCGGCGCCGCCGTGGGCGACAGCCTGGCCCGCCTGCTGCGCAAGGCCGGCTTCGACGTAGAGACCGAATACTACATCAACGACGCCGGTCGCCAGATGCGCATCCTGGGCCTTTCCGTGTGGCTGCGCGTGAAGGAACTGGCCGGCCGTCCCGTGGAATGGCCTGAAGACTACTACCGCGGCAGCTACATCATCGACATCGCCCGCGAGATGCTGGCCGAAGACCCCAGCCTGCCCGACATGGAAGACCAGGCCGGTCAGGACCGCTGCTACGAACGCGCCATGAACGAGATCCTGGACGGCATCAAGGCCGACCTGGCCGACTTCCGCGTGGAACACCAGCACTGGTTCTCGGAAAAGACCCTGGTGGAGAGCGGCGCCGTCAAGGCCGCCTTCGACGCCCTGACCGACGCCGGGCACACCTTCGACAAGGACGGTGCCTTCTGGTTCGCCACCCAGGCCCTGGGCGACGACAAGGACCGCGTGCTGCGCAAGTCCGACGGCAGCCTGACCTATTTCGCCTCGGACATCGCCTACCACCACAACAAGTTCCAGCGCGGCTATGACTGGCTCATCGACATCTGGGGCGCCGACCACCACGGCTACGTGCCCCGCATGCGCGCCGCCATCACCGCCATGGGCAAGCCCCGCGAAAGCTTCGACGTGGTGCTCATCCAGCTGGTGAACCTGCTCCAGGGCGGCAAGCCCGTGAGCATGTCCACCCGCGCGGGCACCTTCGAGACCCTGGCCGACGTGGTCAAGGAAGTGGGTGCCGACGCGGCCCGCTTCATGTTCCTTTCGCGCAAGAGCGACACCAGCCTGGACTTCGACCTGGAGCTGGCCAAGCAGCGCAGCCTGGACAACCCCGTGTACTATGTGCAGTACGCCCATGCCCGCATCTGCGCCGTGCTGCGCCGTGCCGAGGAACGCGGCATCACCCTGCCCGCCGCCGCCACGGACGAACTTCTGGCGGCCCTGGACACCCCCGAAGACATGGCCCTGCTGCGCAAGATGGCCGGTTTCGAGGACATGGTGGCCACCGCTGCCCAGGCCCTGGCCGTGCATCACGTCAGCCACTACCTGATGGATCTGGCCGGCATGCTGCACAGCTACTACGCCAAGCATCAGGTGCTGCTGGCCGACGATACGGCCCGCACCCTCTCGCGTCTGGCCCTGCTGCGCGCCGTGAGCCAGGTGCTGCGCAACGGCCTTGACCTGCTGGGCGTGAGCGCTCCCGAGGCCATGTAGATCCTATGGCCCAGCCTTTGCGAAAGATCCGCCAGCGTATCGCACCCTCTGTGCCCAAGGGCGGTTTCAGCTTCACGCTGCCGCCCCTGGCCGCGGGGGCCATCTGCATCGTCATGCTGGCCTGCATAGGCTGGGCCTTCTTCATGGGCTATATGGTGGGGCACGGTCAGAACCCCGGCGAAGAAATGCGGGAACTGACCGGCATCGGCCGTCCCGACAGGGAGACC
>ERZ1034917.2019-NODE-2019-length-10556-cov-16.060566_pt1 | contig 10556 bp, 10 predicted proteins | sample MGYA00520605_ERZ1034917 | MGnify/ENA primary metagenome ERZ1034917 (study PRJEB33766, sample SAMN09781784) | gut metagenome | biome: gut microbiome | host: Homo sapiens | place: Madagascar | study: EMG produced TPA metagenomics assembly of the PRJNA485056 data... | reverse complement strand
CGCTTTACTTTAGCGCGGTGATGTGCTACAATAGCAGCGTAATAAATCAAAGGCCGACGGAATTATTGCTTCGGCGGAAAATCAGGAGGATTAAAATGAAAAAGAAACTGTTTGTGTTTGCACTGCTTGCGGTAATGATGCTGGGCCTTTTTGCCGGCTGCGCAAAGCAGGAGGATTTTGTTGTGGGCTTTGATGCCAGCTTTCCGCCGTACGGCTATGTTGAAAACGGCGAATATGTAGGCTTTGATATCGATCTTGCAAAAGAGGTTGCAAAGCGCAACGGCTGGAATATAAAGCTTCAGGCAATCGATTGGAACAGCAAGGATTTCGAGCTTAACTCCGGCACCATCAGCTGCATTTGGAACGGCTTTACCATGAACGGCCGCGAGGACAAATACACCTGGACCCGCGCCTATGTGGACAACAGCCAAGTGGTGGTGGTCAAGGCGGACAGCGGCATAAACGAGCTTTCCGACCTTGCGGGCAAAACGGTGGCGGTGCAGGATGATTCCTCCGCCTTGGCGGTGCTGACAAACACCGAGGATAATGATGAGATGCTGGCCCTTGCGGCAACCTTTAACAAGCTTGACAAGGTGGGGGACTATGATACCGCTTTTATGAACCTTGCTTCCGGCGCGGTGGACGCCATAGCCATGGATATCGGCGTTGCTCAGTTTAAGGTGAAGGCGGGCGGCGACAAATACAAAATACTGGATAAGCAGCTTGCAAGCGAGCAGTACGGCGTAGGCTTCAAGAAGGGCAATACTCAGCTTCGCGACAAGGTGCAGGCAACCCTTGACGAGATGATAAAGGACGGCGCCTTTATGCAGATAGCTCAAAAGTGGGGGCTTGAGGACTGCGTTATAAACGAGGTAAAATAGTCACCGGGTGTAAAAGGGTGTCCGGGTGTTCCCGGACACCCTTGCCCCGTGCCGCGGCAGGCGGCCGCATAAATTGATAATTCGGAAGGACGGCGGCGCGGCCGCGCGGTTTTGCTTATGGATTTTTGGAATATATGTCTGCAGCTTGCGGAGGGAATGCTGACCTCCCTTGCGATATTTGCCCTTACGCTGATATTCTCGCTGCCGCTGGGGCTGCTTGTGGCCTTTGCGCGCAAGTCAAAGCATGCATGGCTGCGCGTGCCGGTAAAGGTGTACATTTCCGTTATGCGCGGCACTCCGCTTATGCTGCAGCTGCTTATAGTGTATTTCGGGCCGTATCTTATATTCGGGGCAAAGCTCAGTGCGGATTACCGCTTTCCGGCCACTATCATCGCATTTTCCGTAAACTATGCGGCATATTTTGCGGAAATTTTCCGCTCCGGCATAGAATCCGTTCCGGCGGGGCAGTATGAAGCGGCGCAGGTGCTGGGGCTCAGCCGCCGCCAGTGCTTTTTCAGGGTGATATTCCCGCAGGTAATAAAGCGGGTGCTGCCGCCCGTTACCAACGAGGTAATAACCCTTGTAAAGGATACCTCCTTGGCTTATGCCATTGCCGTTACCGAAATGTTCACTCTCGCAAAGCAGATAGCGGCGGCGGAAAGCTCGCTGCTGCCCTATCTTGCCGCAGGGATATTCTATTATATCTTCAATTTCCTTGTGGCCTTTGCAATGGAACGCGCGGAGCGCGCCTTTGACTACTATCAGACCAAGTGAGGTGGCGGCAATGATACTGGAAATAAAAAATATCGTAAAGCGCTTTGGCGAAAACGAAATATTAAAGGGGGTTTCCCTCGGCGTTGATAAGGGGGAAACGGTGGCCGTCATCGGGCCGTCCGGCAGCGGAAAAAGCACCCTTCTGCGCTGCGCGACCGCCCTTGAAAGGGCCGACAGCGGCGAAATACTCTATAACGGCAAAGCGCTTATGACCATGAACGGCGGCGTTCCCGTTTTTGCCAAGGGGGAGGAGCTTGCCGGTATCCGCGCAAGCTTTGGGCTGGTGTTTCAGAACTTTAACCTTTTTCCGCATATGTCGGTAATGCAGAATATAACCCTTGCGCCCACCCTTACGCGCGGCGTGTCAAAGGAGGAGGCAAAGCAAAAAGCCCTGTCGCTTTTGGAGCGCATGGGGCTTGCGGATAAGGCGGCGGCCTACCCCTGCGAGCTTTCCGGCGGGCAGCAGCAGCGTGTGTCCATTGCGCGCGCTTTGGCCTTAAACCCGGATATCCTCTTTTTTGATGAGCCTACAAGTGCGCTGGACCCGGAGCTTACGGGGGAGATACTTGCCGTTATACGGGAGCTTGCGGCATCGGGCATGACCATGGTGGTGGTTACGCACGAGATGAGCTTTGCACGGGAGGCGGCGGACCGCGTGGTGTTTCTGGACGGCGGCAGCATAGCGGCGCAGGGGCGGCCGGACGAGGTTATGGATAACCCGGCAAACGAGCGCCTTAAGGCCTTTCTTTCCCGTTTTGCCCGCTAAGCGCCGGCAAAGAAATATAAAAACGCCGGGAGGGCAGCTTAACCCCCTCCCGGCGCTTTTATGTTTACATTCTTTTACGGCATTTCGGGCGGCAGCGCGCCCGTGGTTGTTATACGGAAAATTTCTATTCAATGCTTATCCATAAAGCGGGGCGAATAAAATATAAATCAAAACTAACATCGCAACCAACATTATTGATGATGCCGCTAATGAGGACGAAGGCGGCTTCGCTTGGATAACGGCCTGGCGACCGCAGCCACCACGAGCAGACTGTGCTTGTAGTATATAAATGTTCGCGATCTGCTTTTGCGTAAGCTGTCGGGGCGCATACTCTTACTTGGTCATCACTGAAGTATTTCTCCGCTTCGTTGATACTGAGCAGAAATACTTTATCCGTTGTTGCATTGCCTGGATCTGTGCCGTATGCCGGATTTCTATCGGCAGATACGGTGGTGCTTTGAATCAACGCCCTTTCTTCCTCGCTGAATGCCGCATTAAAAAAGGAATCATTCAGCCATTTGCGAAGAGAACACAGTTCCCATGTAGTTCTATAACCGCCTATGTTGTTGTACCGCTGGCAGTCTAAAGCTTTATCGCTTATGACAAGTATTTTATTGTTTTCTTTTGCTAAAACAAGCCATTCAATATCTTCTGCGCCGTTAGAAGTGTCATTATCCTGTTCGTATGCGCCGAATATTATTTTATCTCCGACAGCGGCATTGCGTATCAAAATCTGCTCATATTTTGCTTTGGCAATTGCATATTTTTCTTTGCTGTCTTTATAGGAAATATCTTTCAGAAGTATATAGGCGGATTCATAATCGCCCGAATCTATACATTTAATGGCTCTGTCATATTTGCTTGCGAATATGGTGTCGATGTCGTTGATTTCTCTAAGCAAGGAATAGGCGGAATCGTAATCTCCCGATTCCAGCAAATTCATCGCTTTATTATACTTCTGCTGCGGAATAATGACTGTGCAGAGTACGATTACAAAGGCTATGCAGACACATATAATGGGCACGGTAATGGCAACAACCCTTTTGAGCTGCTTTTCGTTTTTTTCATTTTTTGCCTTTATTTCTTCTATCCGTTTTTGGCAGGCGTATATTTTGCTGTCGGCATCCCGCCAACCGGGAATGGTCTTAAATATCGCTATTGCTTCCTCGTATGAAGCGATGTTCCCGACGGTCATCCTTGGTATTGCAGAGTTGTACAATGCGTCCTTGCGGCAGCTTTCCGCCTTTTCAAGGCATTGCACGGCAAGCGTGTCGGCATCGCGGAAGCCGGAAATGCTTTTGAACAGCTCGGCTCCCTTAAGAAAGGCCTTTTGCGCCGCAGCGGATTTCATAATGCCGCACGCTTCGTTATAAATTGCGCTCTTACGGCGCGTTTCGTTGCGCTGGTTTATAATGTCTATATATCCGCACAACTCCGTTTTCAGCGCTTCATCGCCAAAGCGGAGAATTTTCAAGTAGTTTTCGTTTTTGTCAAACGGTTGTGTGCAGTCGCTCAGCTGCCCGCGCTTTTGAACCTGCAGCTCCGCCATCAGCTTGCCCAGATACGCCTGTGCGTTTTTCGGGTCTATATCCAGCACCTTTTCGCAGTAGGTGTCAGCGTCGGACCATTTGCCGTCCTCAAGGAAAAGAAACGCCCGTTCCAGAAGGGGCGCGGCGCCCGTGCTGCCCACGGCTGCCGGAGCGGCAGGCTTTGCGGCGGTTTTTTGCTCGTCGGAGGATACTATCTTTTTTATACCCCGTATAAGGTCCTGCATAAAGCCCAGCTTGCCCATATCCTGCGCCTGAAGGTGGGAGAATTCCTCGGGCAGATCGTAGGGGTCCATGTCCTTATAGGCGGGAATAAGCATTTTTTTGGCGCCGTTTTTAATAAGCGCAAGGTAGCGGCTCCATTCGTTTTTTACCCATACGGCGTTGAAGTATTCCGGCCTTGTGCCCAATACCACCATAACCCTTGCGCTGTTTAGGGCGGCGAATATGTACGGCTCATAGGCGGAGCCCAGCTTGTCCTCCAGTGTAATGCGGCTGAAGAACACCTTGAAGCCCTCCTGCGTCAGCTGGTGGTAAAGGTCGTTTGCCAGCACGCTGTCGGGCGTTCTTGCACCGCGGCTGTCGGTTTCCTTATAGCAGATAAATACATCAAAGGGCTCCTCCTTCTGCGAAATTGCAAGAATGCCCTTTTGTATTTCATTTATTGCCTTGGCCTCGGCTTCGTAAATTTCCTTTTGGGCGGCATCGGCGCAGCGCAGAGCGGATTTGTAGTTATCATCGTCAAAGACGGAGGTAAACTGCGCCCTGTTCACCGTGGGAATGCGCTTGCCGGTGGCCGGGTCCTCCACATATTCAATACCGTAGCGGCAAAGCACAAGGGACCAATACGCCTCGGCGTCGGTGTTGTCCTCGGCCAGAATCTGTTCGTATATGCTCATGGCCTTGTCGTATTCGTTATTGCGGCGGAAATGATTTGCCCGGTCATACAGGTTTGCCTTTTTATCGTCGTCAAGGCGGGGAAGGGTCTGCTTGGTGCCGCAGCTGTCGCATATGCCCACTGTTGCACCCTTTTCAAATTCTATTGTGCCTCCGCACATTTTGCACTTAAAAAACGACATACTCTTTCTCCTTTAGCTATATAATATAATTATTGATAATAAAATAATATGGTTTACTGATTTTTCAGCAGCCTGCATTTATTGTTTCTTTCCTTTATAAGCAAAACGGTTTCATCGGCTGTTGCGCCTGCGGTTTCTTCATCGGCGTTGTTTACGGCGGCTGCAAGCTCCTCAATTTTCGCTGCGATTTTTGCTTCCTCTGCGGACAAGGCGTCGCTGCTCATGGGGTCGGAATACCGCAGCGCCTCATATACCCTTTGACATGCGGCACTGATTGCGGGACTTTTTGCGCGGTTTGCAATATTCTGCGCGTTAAGGGTGGCTGTTTTGATAAAGGCGGTCTGCGCTTTTATCTTTTCGTCAACAGCGTTAACGGCATCGGCTGCCCAGCCGACTTTTATTATTGCGGCGGCATTGCCTGCAAGTACGGTGAAGCAGGCTGCGGCGGCAATCCATGCCGGGCAGCCCGGAATAAGCATAAGCGCTCCGCCCAGCACCAGCATAACAATCAGCCCCGCGTAGCTGACGGTTATAAGCGGCAGATTGTAAAACAGCTTTTTAAGGCTCTGCGCCTTAAAGGCAAAATATGCGCAGACGAGATTTCCGATAAAAGCTGCGAGAATAAATCCCCACGCAATCCAGAAACGCGCATCGTAATTGACCACATATCCCGGAATTACGGGACGAACAAGAAACACGACGGCGTTAAACGCCGCAAGCATGATTGCCCATATCAGCGCATATGATCTGAAATTCTTTTTCATCGCTATATCCTCCTGTTATAAAATGCTCTTAAGCAGCTCCGCCTTCATGGCGGCGAATTCCTCATCGGTAATCAGCCCGGCTTCCTTCATAACCGTCAGCTTTTCTGCCTTTGCTTTGAAGGCCGCCGTGTCATCGGCGGGCTGCTGCGGCTGAGCGGGCTGTGCTGCTGCGCTTGCGGCGTTATTTACCGCGCCGCTTACCATGCCGCCCACTGCGCCGCCGACACCTGCCATCGTGCCCAGACCTATTCCCATATTGGTAAACTGACCAACCGCCTCGTTCTGCGCCGCCGTCTGCGCCACATCAAAGCTGCGCTCCTGCGCGTATGTATAGCCCTCCTGCGCCCGCTTTGTGGCCTGTGCCTGAGAATCTATCACTATTTTCTGCGCCTCTGTCTGGGCGTTTATGATATCGGTCTGCTGCTTAAGCTTTGCTTCGGCAATATCCGCATACTGGCGGAAATGCAGCTCCTTGAATTTTTCATACTGCCGCTCGCCGTCCGGCTTTACTATGGTGGTTACAAAAAATCTTTCCAGTGCAATGCCGTAATCGGCAAAGTCCGGAATAAGAAGCTTATGCAGGTTTTCGGAAAAAGCGGTCAGGTTTTCGTCAATTTCAAAAATGTTTACGGAATTTGTCCGTATGACCTGCGCTATGTATGTTTTTACCCTTGTCATAAGGAAGGCGCGGAAGAAACCCGTCAGCTGCTGCTGCCCCAGGAAGTTTTCCGTTCCCACAAGCCTTATAAGTAGCTTGCGGCTGTCCTGCACGCGCAGGCTCATTTCGCCCGATGCGCCTATCGAAATGGGGAAGCGGTAGGTGGGGTCGACATACTGTATTTTGGAATCGGTGCCCCATTTGATAGCCATCCGCTCGGTTTTGTTTATAAAATAAACCTCGCAGTGGAATGGGGTCTTATCGACGACGGTGCGGTTGAGCAGCTTTCCGATTTTTGGTATGTTCTGTGTTTCCAGCGTATATCTGCCCGGTCCGAACAGGTCAAGCGCCTGCCCGTTCATGAAAAATACGGCTTCCTGTGATTCATGCACGATAAGCTGTGTAAGAGTGTTGAAATCTTCGCATGGGTGCTTCCAGATGAAGGTGGAATTATCTCCCTCGTATTTGATTACATCTGCAATTTGTGCCATTAAAATACCTCCCTGTAACATAATGCAGATTATGTTGCAACGGCTGCGCGGTATGGCTTTTTTATATTATCAGGTGCAAATTCTCCATGCGGCGGCGGTGTTCCGCGCCGGTGGATATAATATATATCCGCGTGGTGTTTATGCTGCTGTGACCCAGAATATCGGCAAGCTTTGCAAGGTCCTTTTCGATTTCATAAAACAGCCGGGCAAATAGATGCCGCAGATTATGGGGGAACACCTTCTTGGGGCTGACATTTGCCCGCGCGCACAGCGCTTTCATCTCCCGCCAGATGTTTGTTCGGTTAAGCGGCTTTCCCAAACGCGTTATAAATATCATACCTTCTTTTATTCCTTGTGCCGCCGCGTAGCCAAGCAGCTTCCGCCTTAACTCCTTCACAAGGAAAACCGAGCGTGTTTTTCCCTTGCAGCTAACAAGCGCTTCGCCGCGCCTTGCCGCCTCCACCGTTATATGCTGCAGCTCGCTTACCCGTATGCCCGTGCTGCACAGCGTTTGCAATATCAGGCAGAGCCTTTCATTGCCGGAATGTCGCGCCGCTGTGCACAGCCGCGTGTATTCGGGCTTTGTAAGCTCCTTTTCTTCGGAACAGAACGCTTGCTGCTGCAGGGATACCGATTTTACCTTCAGGTCATGCCAGCCCATAAGGGAAAACAGAACATTCAGGCTTGTGAGCATTGAATTAACACTGCGCACGGCATAGCTATCCCGCAGCCGCTTTTTGTACGCAATAACCGTTTCCTTGGTAACGGGGGCGCTTTGGGCATAGCGCGAAAACGCTTCTGCATCACGGATATACTTTTCCACCGTTGCGCTGCTTCGCTCCTCAAAGATAAGATGCTTTCTGAATCCGGCAATGGCATTTGCCGTTATAAACCGCCCTTTCATTTCAGTTTACCTCCGGATATATTTCAATTTTTATTTTATCAGAAAAAACTAAAGGCGAAAACATGCGCAGCGGGCCGCATTAAAAGCGAAAAAGCCCGCATATGGCCAATAATCGGACTCAGGCTTGCTTTAACCTTTGAAATCAGCGGCGGAGGCGGAAGCACGGGCGGGCAAAACAAGTCAGAATTCGTCCAAAGCCGCCAAAGGAAATTAAAGGGGAATGCGGAATTATTTATGACAAACAAAGGAAGCGGAGCGTATGCGCTCAGAGGAAAGGACGGACAGACAAATGGGAAAGACGCTGGTAGTGACATCGGGCAAGGGCGGCGTGGGAAAAACTACGGTTACGGTAAATGTAGGGGCGGCCCTTGCAAAGGAGGGCATGAATGTGCTGCTTATAGATGCGGATCTGGGGCTGCGCAATCTCGACCTGATGATGGGGCTGGAAAACAGAATAGTGTATGATATAGTGGATGTGCTGGAGGGCAGATGTCGGCTGCGGCAGGCGGTGGTGCGCAGCAGGCAGGAGGAGCGGCTGGCCATGCTTCCCGCATCGCAGACGCGCAATAAAAATGCGCTGGAAAAAGGGCAGATGAAGGCGCTTATTGAGGAAATACAGGACAGCTATGACTATGTGCTTACAGATTGCCCCGCCGGCATAGAGCAGGGCTTTTGCAATGCCGTGGAGGGGGCGCAGGAGGCGCTGCTTGTATGCACTCCGGAGGTGGCTTCGGTACGGGATGCCGACAGAGTGGCAGGGCTGCTTGCCGTAAGCGAGACGGATAAGGTGCATCTTATAGTAAACAGGGTAAGAGCAGATATGGTGCGCAGGCATGAAATGATGAGCGTACAGGATGTGGAGGAGATATTGGGCCTGCATGCGCTGGGCGCGGTGCCGGAGGACCCGCTTGTTGTGCGGGCGGCAAATTTAGGCGAGCCGCTGGCGTATGCCGTGCGTTCGGCAGCGGGAGAGGAATACCGAAAAATAGCGCGCAGGCTCATGGGGCAGCGGGAGCCGGAATCGGGCGGCGGAATAGGCGCTTTTATGCAGCGCATATTCGGTATAAAGGCTGCGGGCTGAAGCGGGGGGATAATATGAAACACATAAGAGCATTTTTTGAAGGACTGTTTGCGCGCGGAAGCGCAAAAAAAGCGAAAAAGCGATTGGAAACGGCATTGGCAGGGGACAGGTTGGCATCGGCAAGCACGGTGGAAGGGCTGAAAAGGGCAATAGAGGGGGAGCTGACGGCTCTGGGCTGCACAGGGGAAAGAGAATATGATATTTCAAGCATGCGCAAGGGGGAAAGGGTGGAGCTTACAATAAAAGTAACCCTTGCCCCCGGTGAAAGGCCCTGCAATGAGGCTTTAGCACAGGTGCTTGCGGGTGAGGCGAAAAATTAACAAATTCGGGGTGGATTTTTGTCGCCGTTTATGATAAAATAAATTTGCATTATTATTGTTGTGCAAATGTATTTCAGACGGGATCATAAAATGCGCTTTGATAAAAAGAAATTACAAAACATCGAATATATACTGCCTCTTATTATGCTGGCTTTGTTCCTTATAGGCATTGTGGCTATTACCATAGCCACGGCAAACCCGTTTACCGGGGAGGAGCTTACCTTCAGCGAGATAATGGCAAACCTTGATTTTTCCGTTGTGGGGCTTCAGGGAGCCTTTTTTGCCGTCGGGCTTGTTGTTATGGTGCTTATAATGCTGGTGAATTACCGGCTGTATGCAAAGATATGGTATGCTGTTCTGGCGGCGGGCGTTGTGCTTCTGTTGCTGGTGGTTTTTTTCGGCAAGACGCGCGGCGGCACGCAGGGCTGGATATATCTTAATGCCTCGGGCTCAATAACATTTCAGCCTTCGGAGCTTGTTAAGCTGGCAATGATACTTGTGTGCGCAAAGTTTATGGCGGACAGACCCATGGAAAGGTTTGTTGATGTTCTGCCGGCTGCCGGAGTGTTTGTACTGATAATAGCGGTGCTGCTTTATCAGATGGATATAGGCACTACGATAGTATATGTTGCAGCCTTTGTGGGTATGGCGTTTATGGCGGGCGTGAAGCTGAGGTACATCGGCGCCTTCGGCCTTGCCGGAGCGGCTTTCGGTGTGTTTGCGTGGTTTGTGCTGATGGGGGACAGACAGCGCTCCAGAATAATAAACTTTTTCTCCGGCGGAGACGGAGACGACTTTTTGCAGCTTAACAGGTCCATTGCCGTTATAGGCTCGGGCGGTTTTGCGGGAAAGGGGCTCTTCAGCGTGGGAGCGCTGAGCCAGCTTAACTATATCCCGGTTATAGAAACGGATTTCATATTTGTTGCCATTGCGGAATCCTTCGGTTTTTTGGGCTGCTTCTTTTTGCTTTTGGTATACGCGGCTTTTATATTCCGTATGTGGTACCTTGCGCGGATCACCAAGGACAAGTTCGGAGCGTTGATTATTTACGGAATTATGTTTATGTTCATGTTTCATATATTTGAAAATATAGGCATGACCATCGGCATAATGCCCATAACGGGTATACCGCTGCCCTTTATAAGCAAGGGGGGCACAAACCTTGTAACAAACATGGCGGCAGTGGGACTGGTGCTGTCGGTAAGGTTTCACAGAGAACTGACGGAAAAGGAGAGCATATAGCGCCTTGCCGGGGCAGAACGCGCTGCCGGCAAAATAAAACAAAATAAAA
>ERZ1034917.2016-NODE-2016-length-10580-cov-4.382518_pt1 | contig 10580 bp, 10 predicted proteins | sample MGYA00520605_ERZ1034917 | MGnify/ENA primary metagenome ERZ1034917 (study PRJEB33766, sample SAMN09781784) | gut metagenome | biome: gut microbiome | host: Homo sapiens | place: Madagascar | study: EMG produced TPA metagenomics assembly of the PRJNA485056 data... | reverse complement strand
CCGATCAAATTCATTTTGTTACGATAATGATTCACTGAACAACAAAGGAGAAGGACAATCATGCAAAAGAAATGTCTACTGGCAATCCTGGCCATGCTTACCCTTGGCGGATGTATTGTAATCGCGGGAGGCGAAGCGGAAGATGCTGCTGCTGAAACAATCCTGAAAGCATTCTATGGTGGCGATCGGGACACCTTAAAAGCAAACAGTAACCCGAATTATACCGATCAAATCATTGATGAACTGATCCAGACAGGAGCCCGTTCCCGGGAAGTTTTTGGGAATTTTGTCAAACTTCACCGAACGAGATGTGAGGAAAAATCCCCTCAGATCAAACTCCAGATCATGGAAATGGAGTTTGACACAGGAATTTATTATGGCTCGATTTTTTTAACAGCGGACAACAAATTATCCGGCTTGAGTTTCATGCCAATCTGGAACTCCGACAGCCCGTTGCCACAGCTTTCACAGGAAGAGTTATTGCAGGACTTTGACTTTATGGTCGAAACTCTCCGTAAAATTATGCCGCATACCGCAGTTCTCCGTGAAGTCTACGGAATTGATGTCTGGAAAAATCTGGCAGAATACCGGAATAAGATTTCGGAAAAAACAACACTTGCAGAATTCTGCGGCCTGGCAGTAAGAGCATTGACCTCCTGCAACGGCCATCACCTTTTCCCCTCTGATGGCAGCGCCCTGAAAAATTCCGTGTTACGGGAACGCTACAAAGATATCCTTTCCGATGAAGATATCCAGGCAGGAAACAATATGGCAATGATTCTCATGACTTCATTGGATGTGTTTAAACGACTGAACGTCTACAACCTGCCTTTGCAAAAACGTGACGGGCAATATTATACGGCGGCAGAAATTGTCGGATTCGGAGAGACTATCCCCAAATCGTCCACGCTGCTGACAGTAAATGGGATTCCGGCAGCTGAAGCCGAATCTCAAGAAGCATTTTCTCAGGAAAATCGTTTTAAACTCTCTTTTTTGCAAGTTCCCCTTTCGCAGTCCGGCGTTGAAGAGCTCCAATTTAAAACCCCGGACGAACGCCTTGTCACCATTACCGTTGATTCGACACGTAGTGATTTCTCCCGGAATCTGTTGCTCCCGGGAAAAACAATTCCTAAAATGGTCCAATACTGGCCGGAGTTGGAAACGATTTATGTCCGCATTCCCCGTATGACTCCTGCAGACATTGACTGGTATCTGGAAGAAATTGATCGAGTCCTCGATGGAAAGACAGCCCAAACTGCCATCATTGATATCCGTTATAACCCCGGCGGCAGCGACGCTGTTGGAACCCAGGTTGCCTCAAAGCTGTCGGCAAAAGAAATCCAATGTAACTTAGCCTTTGCTTTTAAGACAGACCCGTCAATTGTTGATTATGTTACCCAAAGCGGGATTTCTCTTGAAGAGACAGAACTGAAGACAATTGATTTTTTAGACAACGAACCCTATTATGTCATAACCTCTGAATCCGTCATTCCCGGCCAAGGCAGCGCTGAATCGCTGTACATCCTCACGGATGAGATTTACAGCGCAGCAGGGACGTTAACCATGATTGCCGGGGAAAATGACCACATGCACACATTGGGACTTAAAACGGAAAAATTACTGGGTGGCGGCGTTGACCCGTACCTTTTCCAATTACCGAACTCCAAGCTCTTTATTTCCGTTGAACCGATTATTGATATTACGAACTGCCGAACTGCAACCGACGTCATGCATAATCAGGTAGACATTCCCTTGGAGCTGAGTGAAGAAGCATGGGGGCAATACCTTGTCACTCCGGTTCCCGCAGACAATCCTGAAGCGCTGAAACATTATCTGATAGAAAAAGATCCCTTCGTTCAGGAAGCTCTCCGGCAGGCAGGGAAATTAACACAGGAAACTATACAGTAATTTTTCTTTGCTTCTCGTGCGCTTTCCTGCCTTTCCCTCCGGGCTTTTTCCCGATTCACCATTTCTTCGGAAAAAGTCTCAAGGAAAGTATGCGGCGCACCCCACTTGCAAAACCATTGAATTGCATGTATCTTTTACAGGCGTCTGAAAAAATTGTGATCTTCGTTCAGACGATCTTATACTTTATTATAAAACAGGGGAATATCATGCAGCTGATCCAATGGGTTGCCTGTGCCGGAAGTCTTTTTTTTCTTTTTATCGTAATCGGTGCAATTCTGCAGAAACGTCTCCAGGAAGCCTACGCTCTTATATGGATCCTGCTGTCGCTGATAATGCTGGCAATTTCGCTTTGGACCCGTTTATTGAATCTGCTCGCTGAACTACTGGGAATTCAAACCCCGGCATTTGCCCTGCTTCTGCTGATGTCCTGCGGAACGTTACTGCTGTTGTTCCAATTGACAATCGTACTTTCCGCGCAAGCAGAAAAAATACGCAGATTGACCGAAGAAGTCGCATTGTTACGTGCGGAGAACAAGACGGATCAGGAATGAGACTCCCTTCCCACGTAAAAACCTTCCTCTGGGGCAGTGCCATTGCCATTGCAGGCAATATTGCCGTCGGCTGCTTCAATTTTTTCGTCAGGCGAACCATGGCACTATCTTTGCCGCAAATAGAATACGGCGCATTTTACGGCTATTATTCTTTGTTGTCTCTTCTTCTTGCCTTTACTGAATTCGGCCTGCTCAACACCTGTTCGTTACTCACGGCACGCGCCCCGCAACGAGCAGCAGGACCGTTTTCAGCGGTTTTTCTGGCAAAAACGATTATCGGAATCCTGCTTTTCTTATTACTCGCCTCCAGTTCCGGAATAATCGCGACAAAGTACCTGGAAGGCGTTACCACTGCGGCAGTGCTCCTGATGGGGCTTCTGGTCATCACCCAACCAGTGGAAGCGGTTTTCGGTGCGTATTATTCCGGTCGAAAAGCTTACACAACTGCAACTTTTTTCAATACCGCAAAAGCAGCAATGCTTTTCGGTCTGGTTTTTGTGTTGAGTAAAGACTGGTACTTTTCCGGCAGCGCGATTGCATTTGTTGGGGTGCCGCTTGTGTTCATTCCGATTCAACTGCTGTACCTGGCCAAACATGATGGAGTTCACTTGCATTTCCGGGTCTCCTCCCGGCAATGGCGCAGCCTGACGGGAGTTACCGGTTCGCTGGCCTTCGTGACCATGGCGCAAAACATTCTTTTCAATATGGATTCTGTAATGCTGACTGCCATCCGGGGCGTGGAAGCAACGGCACTCTATAACATTGCTCTGCCGATCACACAGCTGATCTTTGCGATGCTGGTCTTTGCAAACGTATTTCTGCCGATTGCGGTGGATTTAGTGAAAACCGGCTCCTATCCGCAACTGCGTCGTTACTGCTACGTGGCAGTAGCCGTTGCTGTTCCCGCCGCAGTTGCCGCGTGGATTTTTATGAAATTTTTCGGAGGATGGTTGATTGGATTCCTTTTCTCGAATGCCAATCAAGGAGCAGCCATCGTCCTGCCAAGCTTATGTGCCGGATTCATCTTTTACGGCCTCGGTTCTTTCCTTGCGCAAATTCTGACGGCGATGCGGAACTTCCGGGCACTCGTCGGAATATCGATCTTTACCGTCGGATGTAACGTTTTATTGAACTTCTTATTAATCAAAAAATACGGGTTGACCGGTGCTGCCTGGGCAACCGCTTCTTCCTATTGTATTTTTGCCATTTTGACGGTCGTACTGCTCCTGCTGACGATCCGCCGCAAACAATCAGAGGACTCGCAACCATGACCGCCATCCATACTTTTGCAATCTGTGCATACAAAGACAGCCCTTATCTTGAAACACTGATTGACTCCTTGAAAAAACAAACTTTTCAAGGTTCCAGAATCCTGCTGGCAACCTCGACGCCTTCCCCTTTTCTCGAAGGCGTGGCAAAGCGTTACGCCCTGCCCTACTGCATCAATCCAGAACAAAAAGGAATTGCCTCTGATTGGAACTTTGCGCTGGCGTGCAGTGAAACAGAACTGATAACTATTGCGCATCAGGATGATGTATATTTTCCCGACTATGCACAACGTATTATCGCAGCAATGCAGAACAATGCGGATGCAACGCTGGCATTCACCAATTACGGAGACCTCTGCGAGGGAAAACTCTATAAACACCGGCTCTATCTGGAAATCAAACGGATGCTCTTATGGGCATTTTATCTGAAAAGATCCCATCGATCAAAATGGATGAAAAAAAGTGCGCTCGTCTTCGGTAACGCCATCTGCTGCCCGAGTGTAACCTTCCGTCAAACTGGTGAGAAGCCGATATGCTTTGACAACACCTTCAGCGTCAATCTGGACTGGGCAATGTGGTTGAAGCTTGCGGAGAAGCCGGGAGCATTTGTGTATATTCCCCAAATGATGATGGCTCATCGGATCGCAGAATCCATGGAAACAGCCAATGCAATCAAAGACAACCGACGATATGAGGAAGATTTTCGTATTTATGAAAAAACCTTTGTCCCTGTTTTTTTTATGACTTGACTTTCAATCTTGCGTTAATGATGTATATTTAGTTAATTGTATTTGAATTAAGACTATTCAGACGGTTTGTCGTATAACACTATTTTTAGAAGGTAGACCAAGTTGAAAACTGTAAGAGTCAGCATCCTCGGCTTTGGAACTGTCGGCGCAGGTGTCGCCCAGATTCTGCTGGAGAACGGCGAAGTCATCGCCAAACGTATCGGCGTAAAACTGGAACTCATTCGTATTGCGGACCTGGATATCACCACGAGCCGCGGCATTACTATTCCGCCCGGAATTTTGACAACAAGCGTCGATGAAGCGATCAACGAAGCGGATATTGTCGTCGAATTGATCGGCGGAACCACCGTAGCAAAAACTTTTATTCTGAAAGCATTGAATGCCGGCAAGCACGTCGTTACCGCCAATAAGGCTTTGCTCGCAACTTATGGCGAAGAACTTTTTGCGGCAGCGCAAGCCAATGCTGTTGACCTCTATTATGAGGCAAGCGTAGCGGGTGGCATTCCGGTAATCAAGGCTCTTCGCGAAGGCCTTGTTGCGAACCATATCAAAGGCATCTACGGCATTATGAACGGCACCTGTAACTATATCCTGACTCGTATGGAGCAGGAAGGTGCAGATTTTGAACCGATTCTGAAAGATGCGCAGAAGCTCGGTTATGCGGAAGCGGAACCATCACTGGACATCGACGGGTTTGATACTGCACATAAAACGGCAATTCTCGGCGCACTTGCTTACGGGGAATGGTTCGGAATTGATGAAGTTTACGTTGAAGGGATTCGCAACGTTTCTCAGATTGACCTGAAATTTGCCGACGAGCTCGGCTACCGCATTAAACTTCTGGCGATCATAAAAGAAGTGGACGGGAATGTGCAGCTGCGCGTTCACCCGACTTTGATTCCGAAGACGACAATGCTGGCTAATATTTCCGGAGTCTTCAACGGCGTAGCAATCGACGGCGACATGGTCGGCCGTACCCTCTTCTACGGACGGGGCGCCGGACGTGAAGCGACTGCCAGTGCAGTCGTTGCCGACATCTGCGACGTTGCATTGAATCTTGCGAAAAATTGCGTTGGCCGTGTTCCGGCATTCTGCAAAGGCAAGCAGTTCTGCGGGCGCACCTCCATGGACGATATTATTATGCGTTATTACCTGCGTCTGCTGGTTACAGATCAGCCAGGCGTCCTTGCCGAAATCACTTCAATCCTCGCACGGCACGGGATCAGCATTTCCAGCGTTGTTCAGCATGAAACCAATGCAGCGGACGGGGTCGAACTTCTGATTTTGACCCATCAGGTCATGGAACGTTCCATCAAGGCAGCAATTGCTGAAATTGAATCCCTGAGCGTCGTTTGCGACAAAGTGAAACTCTTCCGAATTGAGGATATCTAAGATGGGACAACATACTGTTGAAAAAATCGGCGGCACCAGCATGACCCGCTTCGGCGAGTTGATGAATAACATTCTGATTGGGAACCGTTCTGGTAAAGATCTTTACAATCGCATTTTCGTGGTATCCGCCTACGGTGGCATCACCAATCTTCTCCTGGAAGACAAAAAGACAGCAGAACCGGGAATTTACGGAAAATTTGCTCAAGGCGATCCGTCGTGGGAAGCGGCACTGGAAGCGACCCGACATCGGATGATCCAGCTCAATCGCTCTTTTGCTGACCTTGGTTTGGATCAAGATGCTGCAGACACCTTTGTCAACGAGCGCATGGATGGCATCAAGGTTTGTTTGCGCGACCTGATGCGCCTGCGCTCATTCGGCCACTTCCGTCCCAATGATTACCTGCCGGCAACACGGGAATTTTTAAGTGCCGTCGGAGAAGCGCACAGCGCGTTTAATTCGGTGGAAATTCTGCGCCATCACGGAGTTAATGCTGTATTTATCGATCTTTCCGGCTGGAAGGAAAATACCGCTTACAGCATGGAACAAATGATCGAGCAGCACCTTGCCGATGTAGACGTTCAGACCACCATGCCGATTGTTACCGGCTATGTCAAATGTGCCGAAGGAATTATGAACAGCTTTGATCGCGGCTATAGTGAAATCACCTTCAGCAAGGTTGCTGTTGTCACCGGAGCACGCGAAGGGATCATCCATAAGGAATTCCATCTTTCCACCGGTGATCCGAAGTTGATTGGTGCGGACAAAGTCAAAACCATTGGCAACACCAATTTTGACATTGCCGACCAGCTTGCAGATATGGATATGGAGGCGATTCATTCCAAGGCCTCCAAAGAAATGGAAATGCGTGGGATTCCGATCCGGGTCAAGAATGCATTCGACCCCTCCCATCCTGGCACGCTGATCAGCAAAGATTACATCTCTCCGGAACCCCGTGTCGAAATGATCTGCGGCCGCAACGACATTATTGCGGTAGAAGTTTTTGATCCGGAGATGGTCGGGCAGAGCGGTTTTGACTTCCGGCTGATGGACAGCTTCAACAAAAACAAAATCAGCTACATTGCCAAAAACACAAATGCCAATACCATTACCAATTACGTGTCGGAAAAGGCGAAAAATCTCGACAAATGCCTTGAGCAGCTCGAACAGCAGTTCAAGCATTCCAAGATTACCACGAGTAAAGTCGCGATTGTTGCCGTTATTGGCAGCAATATGAAGATTCCGGGTTTTCTCTCCCGAGCTGCAAATGCCCTTGCCAGAGCAAACATTAATATTCTTGCGCTGGATCAGTGTATGCGCCAGGTGAATATGCAGTTCATTCTTTCCCGTGACGATTTCAAGGCTGCGCAGATTGCGCTTCACCGGGAATTTGTCGAAGAAAACAACGATTGAGTGCTTTTTTTCATAAGCCGGAACTCCGAAAAACCTTGCGGAGATTCCGGCTTTTTTATCAAAATATCCCCAACTGAGAAGGATTTATTTCAATGTATTTAGGACGAATTGTTGCCGTAGGTATCACACCTGAAGGAAAAAGCTGCGCGATGTATCGTGTTTCTTCCCGTTCGTTCCCGAACCGGGAATGCGTCATCAATGGAGAAACAGTTGCGGTAATTCCGCGTGCCGGGCACGAATCTGATCTGCGCCGCAACCCTTACATTGCTTACAATTGTGTCCGGCTTCCCCGGAACTACGCGGTAGTCAGCAATGGGTCTCAAACCGATCCGATCGCCGAAAAAATTGCCATGGGAATGCCGCTTCGCGACGCCTTTACACTCGGCTTGCTGGCACTTGATTATGAAAAAGATTCCCTTGACACGCCTCGAATCGTCGCAGCGATCAGCCTTAACGGCAAAGAATCCTGCCTTGGGATTATCCGCAAAGATGCAGTAATTGTCCGCAGCTTTGACCTTGAGCCGGGGGAAGTTCGTTATCTTTCTACTTATGAAAAAAATGCTCCAGCATGCGCAAACATCGATACTGCGTTTGCAGCAGCCAATGCGGAAGAAGGTTGTGATTATATTATCGGCAAAGGGGTATTTGCCGACTTTACCAATGCCGTGACGGCTGCGTCGGCTTATGCCTGCGGCGATCACTTTGAACTCGCTGCGAAAATTGCGCAATAACTTCCGAACAGCAAGCAGGAGTGCATCATCAATGGGCAAAGAGTTTCTTACAACCCTGAATCCTCAGCAACGGCGCGCGGTCGAAACCATAAACGGGCCGGTTCTGGTACTTGCCGGAGCCGGAACCGGTAAAACCCGCGTCATCACCTGCCGAATTGCCCATATGATTGATTCAGGCATTGATCCGAAACATATCCTCGGGTTGACCTTTACCAATAAGGCAGCGCGGGAGATGCGGGAAAGGCTGGCTCAACTGATTTCGCAGGAAACAGCAAAGCATGTGACACTTGGAACCTTTCACTCCTTCTGTATGCAGATTTTGCGCAGGGAAATCAAACGTCTCGGTTATCTGCCCGGATTTACCATTGCCGACGAATCCGATCAGCAGGGCTTCCTCAAACAGGCAGCCGGAGCAATCGGTATTGCCAAAGGTGACATTTCTTTGCCCGACAGTGCCGCTTATATCAGCCGGATGAAGAACGCCCTTCTCTTTCCTGCCGAAGCAAAAAAACTTGCGGAAAACGACTATGAAGTCATGCAATCGCAGCTTTATGGGGAATACCAGTCGATGCTTCAATTGCAGAATGCCGTCGATTTTGATGACCTGCTGCTGCTGACCTATTCCCTTTTTGAACGTTTTCCGGAAGTTCTGGAAAAATATCGCAACATTTACCGCTATCTTCTTATCGACGAATACCAGGATACGAATGCAGCACAATTTACAATGGTAAAGATGCTTGCAGGGGCAGAGCCGAACATTTGTGTCGTTGGCGATGACGACCAGAGTATTTACGGTTGGCGCGGTGCAGATGTCAGCAATATTCTGGATTTTCCGCGTTTTTTTCCGGGGACAACAGAGATTATGTTGGAACAAAATTATCGTTCCACAGATAAAATCCTTCAAGCTGCCAATGCGGTAATTTCCGGCAATCCAAAGCGGTATGCCAAAAAGCTCTGGTCAGCGTCAGGCGAAGGCGAAGATATTATTGTCGCAAGACTGGATGATGGCGAAGCTGAGGCAGACTTTCTGGTCGGTATGATTCAGCAGGAAAGGTCGAATACCCGCAATCTGGCCTACAGCGATTTTGCGGTTCTCTATCGGTCCAACCATCTTTCGCGTCAGATTGAGCAAACCTTTCGCCGCGCAGGGATTCCCTACAAACTTGTCGGCGGCCAGGAATTTTTTAAACGCCGGGAAATCAAAGATGCTGCCAGCTACCTGAAACTTCTGGTTAACCCACGCGAAGACCAGAGTCTATTGCGCATTCTGTCCGTCCCTCCTCGAGGGCTTGCAGATAAAGCGGTGGAAAAATTAAAAGAACTTCATTTGCGGGATCATAAGCCGATGACAGAGTTGCTCGGATCCCCGGAATTTCAGAAAGAGATGCCGGCAAAGGCTGCAGCAAATGCCGCAGAACTGGCCGATATCCTGGCAACTTTCCGAAAGCGTTTCGATGAAAATTCCGGCCCTCTGGTAAATTTAGTACATGAATATCTCGACAAAGTCGGTTACTTATCCGGCTTGCAGAGGATTTATAAAGACATCGAAGATGCGCAGAAACGCCGGGAAAACATCGATGAATTTCTCAACGCAATTGCTCAATATGAGGCGAAGAGTGAAGAAAAGCCGACGTTGGGGCAGTTTCTGGAAAACTTTGCACTCCTTGAAGAAAATGACCGAACTGACGACGAAAGTGAAAATGGCGATGGAGTAATCCTTTCCACCGTTCATGCGGCAAAAGGGTTGGAATTTACCAATGTCTTCATTATCGCAGCAGAAGAAAATATCTTCCCGCACGAACGAGCCCTGGAAGAAAACTCCCTTGATGAAGAGCTGCGTCTTTTTTATGTGGCAATCACGCGGGCACGATGCAAATTGTGCATCACTTGTGCAGCGCAACGCCTCCAGCATGGCCGAACACGTCATCAATTACCGTCTCGATTTCTAACGGCGCTCCCGGAAGAAATCACCCACTGTGGAGAACGTGATGATTTCCTGAGAACATTAAACCAGGATGAGTTAACTGCTGCTTTCGCCAATATCTTCGCCATCCTCAAAGATTGATACTTTTTTCTGCAATGAATTTGCGGAAAGATTTGAATCATTTATATTATGAAAAATGCTGTTTGCATTGCTTTTCATGAATTTCCGAGGGCACTATGAAAATTAACGAAGACATCCTCAAGGCGTTGCAGAACGCCATTAATTCGTTTGAATCCATCAACGAATTTTCCAAAAAAACTAATGTAAAATTAGATACACTCAGCCGTTTTCTCACAAAAAAGACACGACTGATTCAAAAAGACACCTGGGATAAACTCTATCCTCTACTTCAGCCGTATTTAAACGAAGAACCGGAAAAAGACTTCGGGGAAATCTCTCCGGATCAGTTGACTCTCCCAGCGAACCGGCCGAGAATGCACCATGATCTGGAATCTCTGACGAGTGATGAAAAAATTTTGCTTGACGCCTTTGCCGTCCTTGACGAAGCAGAACGGAACCGGCAGCTTCTGGCGATTGTTGAGCTGTCAAAAAATAAAATTCAAAAAGAGCGGACGGAACAATGAAA
>ERZ1034917.2011-NODE-2011-length-10601-cov-11.132562_pt1 | contig 10601 bp, 6 predicted proteins | sample MGYA00520605_ERZ1034917 | MGnify/ENA primary metagenome ERZ1034917 (study PRJEB33766, sample SAMN09781784) | gut metagenome | biome: gut microbiome | host: Homo sapiens | place: Madagascar | study: EMG produced TPA metagenomics assembly of the PRJNA485056 data... | reverse complement strand
TGGTAATCGGGGTTAGACTGTCAACCCCTAAATTTTAAAAAGACATTAAGACAAAAGTCATTTTTAATTAAAGCAATGACAATTGTCTTATTTTTTTGCGTTTAATTTTGAATTAATTTGTTCTAATTGTTTGCGCATATTTTCATTGTTGGTTTTTTCTTGTGCAACAGCTTTTTCAAGAACATCAATTCTAGCCTTTACAGATTCAAAGTTGTTGATATATTCGTCAAATTTGACTTGGAATTCTTGAATAAGTTTGTCTAAATCTTTGACAGCGTTAATCATAGAATAGTAAAGCCAATCAAGTTTTACAGAATAGTATTTTCCGTTTTTGTCTAATCCTAAAGGAAAGGCTTTTCTGTATTCTTGAGCGATAACCCCAATGTGTTTTTCGTGAGATTTGTCAGCTTTTAGCGTAAAGTTATAGATATCAAATTTTCTGAAATCTTTTATACCATAATTAACCAAATTAATTTTACGTTTTGAACGTGCATCAGAAGTAACGCTTGTTATCGTTCCATCAACTGAATAAATATTTTTTGCGGCTAAAATCAAATCACTGGGTTTTCCAACACCTGCACCGGCATAGAAATATGCTGTAGAAGAAGAGCCTGTAACACTCCAAATACTGTTGTTATTAAAAGAATATTGTCCATTCATCATAGAAGCATAAGGAAAATTACCAAAGCACATTGCCCCAGTTCCATTTGCATTTGCACAGGCATATTTACCTATACCAATAGACCTACCTTTGGCTCTATAGCCTGCATGATCACCTATAAAAATATTTGTTGATTCTGGGTCTTGTATTCCATTAAAACCTTCATTATAATTGGTAGTACTACCTGCATAACTGCCTATGGCAATCATACCAGGAATTTTATTTGAATATCCGGCGTAGTAACCTATCATGATAGAGCCTTCAGGTTCTTGAGCAATACCAGAATCATCCTCACCATAACGATTTCTACCCATTCTATAACCGGCAAAAGGTCCTATTGCGATAGTTCCATACATTGAACCGTTATAAGCTTTTTGAGTTGTACCAAAATATTCGGCATTATAATAAAAAGGCAAAGAGTCTGCACCCGCATATGCACCTATCAAAATCAAATTATGGTTTGCATAACCTTTTACATTTGCAAACAAATTATTTCCGGCAAAAGCACCAATTGCAATATCTGAGCTAAAAGCAGAAGAAGAAACAAAAGCCTTGTTTTCAGTACAAGTATTTAAAGATGTTGTATCTTCACATGTTGAGCCGGCTCTATTGACACTAGAAAGATAGTTATATCTCCAAGATGTTGCTAAAGTGCCTAAACCAATAGCAATGTTGTTTTGTCTTTCAACATATTTATCTCCAGCTTCAACTGACGGCTTATGAAGTCTTGATGTTATAGAACCAGCAAACTGACCAATATTAATGTTGCCATTATATTTATTCAAATAAATGTTTGGAGCTGGACTATCTTCAAATTTAGTTACATAGCCGGAATACCTTCCAAGATTAATATTTGCTCTATGGATATTAGAGTTGCCAACTCCAGCTTCAACAAAATGAGCTAATGAACCTATAGAAATATTATATCTACTATATCCTTTACCAAAAGAACCTGCATAATAGCCAATACTGATACTACCATAAGCGCTTGTTCCAAAAGAGGAATATGAACCTATATTTATAGAATTATAATTTTCACCACGAGCTTCTACTGAATTGTAATAACCAATATTGATAGAATTATTAAAATTAGGGACAGAAAAACCTTGAGTGCTATTTTTGCTACCGATAGCAATTGTGTGCTCTGCAGAGGCATAAGACCCTAAAAGCACGTCATTACCAATAATAACCGCTTGGGCAGAGTTTTTCAAACCATGAGTACCTATGTTAGAGCCTATTTCAATCTTGCCATAAGGTAGATTTGCTAGACTTTGAGTAGAGTGTGATCTGATATTACGTCCAATGGCAATATTATTGTATCTATCAAAAGCTATTCTTTGAGAATTAGTGTTGCTACCGTTATAGAAACCTATTTGAGATATATCACTATTCTTGTCTGAACCGTTTGATTGAATAATCATTGTAGGATAACTGTAGTTTGTTGGTGCACCACTTGGAATAGCACCGACTGAAACAATACCGTTACCTACGCTTGAATAGAAAATTCCTGACAAGTTAGATAATTTTTTCCAAGGACTGTCATCAGAAGAGTCCGCTTCTGAAGTATTAACAACATCTGATACAGCATGTTTAACAATAGGAGCAGTAACCGCAGCAAGGACACTCATAATCAAAAGCACCATTGTCATTTCGGTTAAAGTAAAAGCTATGTAGTTTTTAGTTGTTTTTTTCTTCATAAACTCTACTTATTCTCCATTTTGTTTAGTATTTCTTTTGTATCATTTAGTTTGTATTGCATTTTTTCTTGTTTTTGCATTGTTGCAGTAACTTTTTGTTCCAATTTTTCAACGTGACGTTCTAAAGAAACAAGTTGTTTTGCTTGAGCTAACAAATCTTTGTTCATTTGAGTTAGAGTTTTGTCAATATCTTTTATTGCATTAGCGACAGGGAACAAAATCCAGTCAAATTCAATGCTCAACTTTCCACCTGCAGTTTTAACGACAGCCTCAGGAATATATTTTTGAACCTCTTGAGCAATCAAACCGACATTAACTTTTTTTGTTGCATCAGACTTAAAATTGAAGGTATAAGCATTTAAGTGACGAACTTGGCTAATGCCATATTTTGCTTTTTTGATATTTTCTTTTGCTCTTCTATCAGAAGAGAAAAGAGTCATTGTAGTTTGTCTTGCATAAACTTTTGAGGCATATAACAACAATTTTGTATTCGCAAATTGTGTTGCAGCGCCATTTCCTTGACCGTATCCAGGACCAATAATCATTTGAGGTCTTTCGCCAATCATACTGAATTTGTTACCTGTATCACTAACTAATGTAGAAGATACATAAGGAACTATTATGTACTTGTTACTACCCTGAACATTACCACCCATTGTAGACGAACTTTGAGCATATCCGCCCAAAATTACGGAATTTCTCTTTGATGTAAAATAACCTGAAAAATTACCAATTACGATTGAATCAATCAAAGTAGCGTTATGACCTGCATTTCGACCTATCATGATACTATTAGTTGCAGCGCTGTGTAACCCTGCATACATACCTATTGCTATTGAACGACTACCATTTGCAACATCTGAAAACGGTCCTATAGCAATAGAGTCGCTAGAATTTGATTCATACATGGCATAGTATCCTATTGCGATTGTTGATGCAATAGGATTTAAGCCATTTACAAATGTTGATGAATTAGACTTCGCATTTGCATAAGAGCCAATTATTACACTTCTCATAATGCCAAAATTTCTATAACCTGCATAATAGCCTATTTTTACATTTTGCCCATATGATGATACAAGAGATGGGTTATAAGGGAATGTAGCTCCTTCATCATTTCCACCCGCATAAGCACCAATATTGATGTTACTTTCTTTCATTTCATGGTAATCAGGCTTTGTGGTAGAATTTCTTGACCCTGCATAATAGCCAACATTGATTGTATTTGAATAAGAGTTGTTTAAACCGGCAAAGGAACCTATAGAAATGTTCTCTAATTGCATGTCACGACCAGTGTTGCCTGTGATACCATAACCATAATTTCCTGAATAATATCCAATGCTTACGTTATGTCTAAGGTTTTGTGAATATGGGCTAATGCTTAAATCGGCTAAAGGCTTGTAGCCCAATCTTCCTGCCATTGCGCCTATTGCAACATTTTCTTGGTTTACAATACCTTTCATTGTCCAGTTACCTTTGTTTGCATATTTTACAGGTCCGTAGCAAACATTTGAACCGGCACATTCACCGATACTTACGTTTTTATATTCAAAAGAACTGTTGTAAGCTGCATATTTACCAATCGCAATGGTGTAGTCAGCCTCTGGAGTTTTGCTAGAGGCATATTCACCGATAAGAATATTTCTACCTGTACGTGCATCAGAAATTCCAAATCCTGAATAATAACCAATGACTGTGTTATAAGTACCAATGCCGTAAGTTTGGTTTGTTGCAGCATTTGCACCAATCATTATGTTGTTAGAGCCGTCTAGAGCAACAGAGCCCATATATTTGTTTTGGTCATAAAGCACAATCTGCCCTCTATCAGCGGTTGTAGTCAAACCACCTTGATTACGTTGGATTACTACGGCAGGTTTTGTGCCGTCAAAAGCTGTTTTGTAGTCATTTATTTGAGCAGAGGTGTAATTTTTTGTATCAGTACCAATAACAATTTTTTGATCACTGTCTGATATACTAGAGTCGTTAAATATACCTGAAAAATTATCATATTTCCATACATCATTTGCTGAGGTTGAATTGTTTTCTGTAACATTGTATGGCTTTTGTTTTTGTTGCGTAATTGTTGGGATTGTTGCAGCAGAAATTACACTGACGATTAAAAGTACAATCATCATTTCTGAAAGTGTGAATGCTATTAAGTTTTTAAACTTGAATTTCATCTAAGCACTTTTCTCCATTTTTTCTGCCTTTTTATACGCTTTGTTTATTTGACGTTCTAGAGATTTTCTTTCTTTTTCTAACTGTTTTTGTTCTTTCTCTAGAGTTTTAATCTTTGTAGATAGAGTTTGATATTCTTTTGCATAAGCAACCAAACTATTTTTGCAAGAGTCTACTGTTTTGTCTAATTCTTTTACAGCGTTCAATACTGCGTAGAATAGCCAATCAGGGTTTATAGAATAAGACTCTTTTTTTGAAGTGTCAACGCCTTCTGGCATAATGTTTAGCAAATCTTGAGCAATAACACCAATACGGCGAACATCTTTTTCGTCAGCATAATTGTATTCATATACATTGACGTTTTTCAAATCTTTTAGTGAGTATTTTAAAGGTTTGATGTTTTCTTTTAATGTTATATCACTCAAAGAGGTTGGCTTTGATGCCGGTCCATATAGGTTTGTAGCATCAAATATAATTTTTGAACTTTTATAATTAAAATAAGGACTAACACTTATCGGAGCTATAATCATTTGCCCATTGATGTACGAACCTGAAGTAGTATCAATTACGACTTGTGCACCATAAGAAAGCTTGCTTACACCAGGCCACTCAAATGTTATAATACTAAATGATGGCATTGAGGTCTGATATGTGCTTGAATTTATTGATGCATATTTGCCAATAAACAAGCTTTGCCCTGCAGTTGGTGGTCCACCAATATTAGTACAACTTTTTCTACCAATACAAATTGAATGCACTAATTTTGAAGCTACGCCTTCAGTCTTAGCCTTACTTCCAGACTCATTACCAATCATTATATTGCCATAAACATAACTCAATGTCGTAGTACTGGTAGAATTAGTCTTTGCAGACTTCGAGCCCGCATCATATCCAATAACAACGTCATTCAAAAATTTATCTGATTTTGTTGGACTAGAACAATATACCTTTTTCATATTCGATGATATTCCACCCGCATAATAGCCTATTGCAACACTAGAACCGACTTCGTTATAACCAGAATATGTACCAATATTAACTACATTAGCAGAGGTAACACAATTTCTAGCTACATCAGCCCCTGAATTTGTACCAATAAAAATAGAGCCCTTATTGTCATTTGTTAGCTTATACCCTGAATAAGAGCCTATAGCAACAACATCACTAACACCCGTTGTCGGAGCATAAAGTGCATGGTCACCTATTGCTACGTGATGATTTGAATAACTTCTATTCCAAGAGCTATTATACTCAATATCCGAAGGCATTGCACCCGCATTTACTCCAATATTTACGCTGTTTGATGTTGGATTTTTGACAGTTCCGCTAAAATTGCTATTAGAATAAAAGCCTGCCAAATAGCCTATATTTACATTATTATCACCAGTCGCCAAAGCTCCCGCTTGATAACCAATATATGTATTATCGTTAGAGGTATGTTTTTTAATATCATTATATCCTGCCAAGTAACCTACATATGTGCTTCTTTTTATTTCACCATCCTGCATTCTACCCGCAAGATAGCCAATACCAACTGATTGTGTTGTTGCGCCTGTACTTGCAGAACTCAATGCGCCGTAACCAATCGCTACTGACTCATAAAGAGCATTTGCATACGCCGATTGAGAACCTATCGCAACAGAGCTCCTTCTGTCCATCTGAGAACCTCTTCTCATTGACCAATCACCAATAGCAATGCTTTTTGTATCCGTATTTATATTACCAATTGGAACCGAAAAAGAAAAATCAGACAAGGCATTTGCCCCAATAGCTATATTATAGCCCTCACTACCATGGCTCAAAGCTCCCATATAAAGACGACCAGCATTATAAACCTTTTTTCCGTCAGGCGAAACTGTAAACAATATATGTGACTGATTAAGCTCATTTGCTCTATTATTTATGAACAAGCTTGCAGTGCCTGTTGATGGCGTGTTTACATCCGGCGCCATTCCTACTGCCACAAAGTTAGCCGTAGAAATACTCTTAAAATTGGTACCCTTTGTCCATAGGTTATCACCACTAACGGTACCGCCCAACATTGCGCTATCCGGAGCCGTAATAATCGGCATTGTCGCAGCCATAACAACACTCATGACAGTTAATATAACCATCATTTCAGCTAACGTAAATGCAGTTGTCCTATGTATAAAATCTGTTATGCGCACATTTACTCCAGTTTATATTTTCCATTATACACTATTGATGTAAATTATACTAGTCTTTGAATTTCAAATATAAATTTATATTAATCTGCTAAACAACTTGCCTTATATTAATTATTGTTATATCATTGAAGTATTATTTTACAAAAGAGGAATTAAAATGAACAAAAGTCAATCTATGGGCATGTATATAATTCTTGGGATTATGGTGCTTGCTTTTATTTCTATGCTTTTTGCTGGACCTTCTACCACTACAGAAGAATTAACTTACACAAATTTCTTACAAAAACTATCTGCAGGTGATATTAAATCGGTTGAAATGGACAAAGATTTCTTAATCGCTACTCCTAAAGTTCAACCTAAAAAACAAGTTAAAAAAGATTTGCCTATGCTTTATGGCATGCAACAATCATCTGCAACTCTTCAATACAAGGTGCTTACACCTAATGATCCTACTTTAATGAAAAGACTTGAAGAAGCTGATGTCGAAATCGCAGTCAACAAACCTAGTGAATCTGCTCAATTTATGCACGTTCTAGGCTCTTTAGCCGTACCTATCTTCATTATCATTTTCCTAATCATTATGGCTAGAGGTCTTCAAGCAGGTGGCTCTCAAGCAATGTCTTTTGGCAAAAGCAGAGCTAAAATGCTTTTAGACAACAAAGTTAAAGTTATGTTCAAAGATGTTGCAGGCATTGACGAAGAAAAGAAAGAATTAGAAGAAATCGTTGATTTCCTTAAAAACGGCGAAAAATACATAAAATTAGGCGCTAAAATTCCGAAAGGTGTTTTGCTTGTTGGTTCTCCGGGTACAGGTAAAACTTTAATGGCCAAGGCTGTTGCTGGTGAAGCTGGCGTACCATTCTTCTCTATCTCAGGTTCTGACTTCGTAGAAATGTTCGTCGGTGTTGGTGCAAGTCGTGTTAGAGATTTGTTCGACCAAGCTAAAAAACACCAACCTTGTATCATATTTATTGATGAAATCGATGCTGTAGGTCGTCAACGTGGCGCAGGTTTAGGTGGCGGACACGATGAACGTGAACAAACATTAAACCAATTGCTTGTTGAAATGGACGGCTTTGACGAAACAACAAACATTATTGTAATTGCGGCAACAAACAGACCTGACATTTTAGACAACGCTCTTTTAAGACCGGGAAGATTTGACCGACAAATTGTTATCAACAGACCTGACATCTTAGGCAGAGAACAAATCTTACAAGTTCACGCTAAAAACAAGCCTTTAGCAGAAGAAGTTGATTTAAAAATTTTGGCAAAACGTACTCCTGGTTTCACGGGTGCTGATTTACAAAATCTATTAAACGAAGCCGCTTTACTTGCTGCCAGACACAATAAAACCAGAATTTATATGGATGATTTAGAAGAAGCCATTGATAAAGTTATGGCTGGTCCGGAAAAGAAAAGCCGTATCATTTCTGACGAAGAAAAAGAAAATACAGCTTATCACGAAGTTGGACACGCTCTTTTGGCAAAACTTCTTAAAAACTGTGACCCATTACACAAGGTTTCAATTATACCTCGCGGTATGGCATTAGGTCTAACAATGGTTCTTCCTGAAAAAGATCATTTAACATTAAAGAAGGTTCAATTATTGGACAAAATTGCAATGACATTAGGTGGCAGAGTTGCTGAAGAAATAATTTACGGTAAGGAATTCATCACAACAGGTGCCTCTAACGACCTTGAAAAAGTAACACAAATGGCTCGTTCTATGGTTACAAAATACGGTATGAGCGAACGCTTAGGCAATTTGGCATACGGCAAGAGCGAAGATCACGTATTTATGGGACGTGATTTCGGTCACACTCGTGATTATTCAGAAGAAATAGCTGCAGCTATTGACGAAGAAGTTCAAAGAATCGTTAACGAACAATATGACCTTGCAAAAGCATTGCTTGAAGAAAACCGAGATATGTTAGATACAATTTCTCACAAACTTCTTGAAATGGAAACTTTAGACGAAAAAGAATTTGTAGAACTAATGGATCAAGTTAGAAACTCTCGAAGAGATGTTTAAAGCATAAAATATCAAAACAAAAAAAGACAAAATAAAAAGCGGTCATAAAGACCGCTTTAAAATTATTACTACCTAAATTTTTAACTTACACTTTGTACTTTCGTACTTTCTTTATTTCTTTATTTCCCTATAATGTTTTATCAAGCTGTGCTTGTGTCAAAATCTTGCCTTTTGTTAACGCCTTCGAGAATTCATGAGAACCGCCAAATACGTCAACCCTTCGACTAAACTTAGATTAGTCTAACAATGCTTCAAGAATTTCTGCATTTTTGTTTGCTACTTGAGTATTATATTTTGTATTTCTGTGAATATATGTTCTAAGTGCTTCACGGATAAGTTCAGAACGTGTTCTGTTTTCGTTACCAGCTACTGCATCGATTTGATCTAAAAATTGTTCAGGCATTGAAATTAAAACTTTAGCCATTGTAAATATCTCCTTTGTGTGTAATAAACCTCGTGCTTATATAAAGTATTTTTTTCTCAAAAAATTGCTTTTTTAAAAAACATGAAGTTTACAAAACTTAACATTCTGCCGCAAATTTATATTTGACACTATTTTAATTCAATATCTTTGATATACCTTGGTCTTGACTTAACTTCCCTGTAAACCTGTCCTAAGTATTCACCAATAATTCCCATACAGAACAATTGCAAACCGCCAAAGAATGAAAGTAGAACTACAATTGTAGCCCAACCGCTTGGAGTATTATCCAAAACTATCTTTTCATAAATAACTTCTAAGCCTAAGCCTATTGAGAACAATGCCATAAAGAAACCTAAAACAGCAATTAAACGCAAAGGCATTATACTAAATGAAGTTATACCATTTAGCGCCAAACCTAGTAATGTCATATAGTTAAACTTAGATTCACCGGCTGCTCTTGGTTTTACATCAAAATGCACTATTGCAGTTTTTAAACCTATTTCATTAAAAAATCCTCGCAAAAATATTTGTTTTTCAGGATATTCAGCAAGAATATTAAGCGCTTTTCTGCTTACCAAACGATAATCAGAATGGTTCATTGGAATTTTTACACCTAGCAAATTCATTATTTTATAGAAACAAACTGCAGTTGTTCTTTTCCAAAAAGTATCTGTATCACGGCTGTTTCTGATACCTGACACTATATCTGCACCATTCATGTATTCATCAACAAACTTTTCAATTGCCCATTGATCTTGTTGTAAATCAGCATCGATGGAAACACAACAGTCACAACCTAAATTCCTTACGCCTAAAAGACCTGCAATATGAGCCTTTTGATTTCCATAATTTCTAACAAATTTTAACCCTTTTACAAGAGAATTTTCCCCATGCATCTTACAAATCAGTTCCCAAGTTTTATCTTTTGAACCATCGTCAATTAGGTATATAAAACTATTGTCTTTAATCTTATCTTTTTTTATTAAATAATTAATTACTTCAAACAAGCTCTTTACTGTGTTTTCTACACATAACTCTTCGTTAAAACAAGGCACTGTTATTGCCAAAGTAGGTTTTTCCATCGTATTTCCTTTTTTACAAACTTTTCTATTTTTATATTATAATAATTATGTATTAAGGGCAAGGATATTTTATGGGTAATAAAAAATTTATCTTAAATGCAGATGATTTTGGAATTTCAAATGACATTAACCGTGCCATAGTTGAAGGTTACAACGCTGAAATTCTACACTCAACAAGCCTTTGCGCAAATGGAGATGCTTTTTATTCTGCAACAAATGAAATCATGCCGGAATGTCCAAAACTTTGTGTTGGTGTTCACTTAAATATCATTGAAGGAAAGGCTCTAAACACACCTGATAAACTTACAGAATTGACTGATTCTAACGGCAATTTTAACAATGGGTGGATACAACTT
>ERZ1034917.2009-NODE-2009-length-10627-cov-6.016837_pt1 | contig 10627 bp, 5 predicted proteins | sample MGYA00520605_ERZ1034917 | MGnify/ENA primary metagenome ERZ1034917 (study PRJEB33766, sample SAMN09781784) | gut metagenome | biome: gut microbiome | host: Homo sapiens | place: Madagascar | study: EMG produced TPA metagenomics assembly of the PRJNA485056 data... | reverse complement strand
GGTCTACAACCTCTGAAACGGTGAATTCCTTACCGTTCATTAGTCCCTCCTTTAAATGAGTTGCTTGAGTATCCCGACTCAAGCCAAGCGGTGGCGCCTATATCCCTTAGGCGATCCGCCGTGCAATTACTCCCCTTTTGCACTTCGGCAAGAACATGGTGCGCGGGCTATACCGTGGAATCAGATTCCGCAACCGTGGGTAGTGATTTCTCAATACCGACCATTGCAAAAGCTTCGGTGCCCCCTCGCTCCCATTGCGAGAAGCCGCTCGTGCGATCCCCCTTTCCGAGTTCTCTTTTAGGTTGTCAATCTATCCCCTGCGGCCAGCGGTGCGAAATCGCCGGCGAACAGACAAGTGGTACTTTACGTAAGGCAGACGGTATGAGCGTCAAACCGTGAGGTCATATTTGGCATTATAGCATCGACCTCTTGGGTTGATATTTCTTATTTTACACATAAACAAGAACTGTCGTGATTGCGCATCCAGGTGCATTTCTCGCCAAAAAGAGGGTAGCAGCCCCGCCTTCGCCCCGCCGCGATCCGTCGTGCTTTTAGCAAAATAGCGAAATGCAGGCGCCTAGGGACATAATCATCTTTCGATACGGTATTATGGTCGCGAATACAATATCGAGCGCACGGGTTGATGTTTGCCGGCCGAAAACGGCGGCTTCCCGCGCCCGAAACGCAACATTACAGGGGAACACGCACTATGGCATCTACTTTTCCGCACGTCACCATCACCGTTGCCAGCAAGGAAGACGGCTCCGACGCCTCGGGCGAGCTCAACACGCTTTCCCTAGGCTACGGCTTTCATCAGGCCTGGATTTACGCCGCCATGTTCAGCGCGGGGGCATTTTTCGGCACCGACACACCTTTCACCTTGCTCTTCGATGGCGCGTATTCGTGCTCGTTTGTGGTGCTGGTGCTCTCGATGCTCTTCTTCGGCATCGCATTGCTCGTTTTGGGGTTCACCAATCAGATGTTTCTGCGCTTCTACGTGTCGAAGCAGGCGCTTGGCCTTTCGGCTGCGCTTACCTGCATCGGCACCTACGCGTCGTTCTTCATTCCCCTCGGCGGGCCGGTCGGCGCCTTCGCCATGCTGTTCGCGGGCGTGGCGACGGGTCTTGGATCGAGCCTCATGATCGTGTTGTGGGGCACCGCCTTCGCGCGCTATGAGTTCAGCACGATCATCTTGAACACCGCCGTGTCGGTTGCTTTGGGGCTTGTGATCTACATGGTGCTCACGCATCTCGTGCCTCCGTTCGCCTCGGGCATCATCACGGGTATCCTGCCGATCGTCGAGGCGTTCATTTTGTGGCGCTTGACGCCGATTCCCTACTACCGTCGCCGCGAGGTGCCAATCTTTCACCCGCTCACCGTGCGACCCGCACAGTTCCTCGTGCGCCTTCTGTTGCCCGTTGCGATCTTCGGCTTCGCTTTGGGCGTTCTGCGCACCATCGCGAACAACGTCGTTCTCCCCGCCGCCGACATCACTACGATTCTCGTCATCGGCGCCGCTGCGCTTCTCGGCATGCTCATCATCATCGCGACCATCTTCATAGCGAAAAACGAAGGGCATTGGGACCTTATCTTCCGCACGCTGATGCCATTCATCGCGCTCGCGACGGTCGCGTTGCCGTTTTTGGAGACGTCGAGCTCGTTGGTCGCCTGCCTGGGGCTTGTCTGCGGTTACATGTGCTTCGAGGCGTTGATGTGGATCTTCTTCGCCGACCTGGCGCAGGAGTTCAGGCTTTCGCCCATCTTCGTGTTCGGCATCGGACGCGGCACGCTTGCGCTTGCGTCGCTTTTCGGCACGATCTTCGCCATGACGCCGATCACCGACGTGCACTTCATGGGAACGGGCCTAAACGATGCATCGGGCGCGCTTTTAGTGTTGTTTTCCCTGGTCATAGCATATATTATTTCGCCCCGTCAGCGCGAGGTGAAGGCGATCGTCGTGGCGCCGGACGCAACACAGCATGTCGACCAGGGAACGGAAGCCCTAAAGGAGCACATCGCCGAGCTCGACGCAAAGGAAAACCCCTCGACGCCGAGCATCACCGCATCTGGAGCGGAGGGGGAAGCGCCGGCGGCACCGCAGGACGTCGAGGAGGGTCGCCGCGCAAAGGGGCGCTTCCACGCGCAATGCGAGGCGATTGCCGATCGGTATTTGCTCTCGCGCCGCGAAACCGAGGTCATGTTCCTTTTGGCGAAGGGGCACAACGCCGCATTCATCCAAGACCAGCTGTGCATTTCGAAGAGCACGGCGAAGACGCACATCAACCATATTTATCGCAAGCTCGACATCCACACCCAGCAGGAGCTTTTGAGCATGGTGGAGGCCGCAAAGCGCGAGGCGTACGACCACGATCAGGAAGAGTCGCGCAGGTAGGACGTCGCACAGCTGGCACGCAGCAGGCACGCAATTCGAGCCCGCCTCAGCCGCCATGACTGAGGCGGGCTTTTTGCGCCGCGGGATTTCAGGCGCTTCGCCCGATGCCTTCGAGGTATATGCAACGTAGTCCGCGGGGCGTTTCGCCTATAATCAGCCTCAACGAAGCATAAGGTGGGCAGCCTACGCGATGGAGGGGCACATGGGGTATCGATTCGGCATCGATGCAGGATCGAAGACGGTGAAGGTGGTCATTCTCGACGAGGACGGCAAAATCATAGGCTCCGTCTATCGCAGGCACCTTTCGAATATTCGCGAGACGCTGACCGATATTCTGCATAATCTGACCTGGCGTTTTGGTGATTTATCTGGCACGGCAGCCGTCACGGGGTCGGCTGGTATCGCGCTTGCGGACATGCTGGGCGCACCGTTTTTCCAGGAAGTGCTCGCGACGACCCGCGCCGTGCGCGAGGCCTACCCCGACGCCGACGCCGTGATCGAGCTCGGCGGCGAAGACGCGAAGGTAATGTATTTGTCGGGCACCCCCGAGCAGCGCATGAACGCCACGTGCGCCGGCGGCACGGGCGGCTTCATCGACACGATTGCCTTCATGCTCGGCGTGCGAACGAGCGAGATGAGCCGGCTCGCGGGCGGGGCGTCACGCGCCTACCCCATCGCATCGCGCTGCGCCGTATTCGCGCAAACCGATATTCGGCCCCTTTTAAACGCGGGCGCCAAGAAAAGCGACATCGCAGCGAGCGCGCTCGAGGCCGTCGTGCGCCAAACCATCACCGGCCTCGCGTGCGGGCGCCCCATCGAAGGCAAGGTCATCTTCTTGGGCGGACCCCTCGAATACATTCCTGAACTGGTACGACGCTTTCAGATTAACCTTGGACTTGAGCGAGGGTGCGGCATCAAGCCCAAAGACGCGCACACCTTCACCGCGTATGGCGCCGCGCTATACGCGGGAGAGGCCGAAGGGACATCGCCCACCTCGCTCGCGCAGCTCGAGACGCACATACGGGAAGCGGCCGCACCGCCCGACGACCTGGCGCGACTTGAGCCTTTGTTCGAAACCGACGAGGATCGGCTTGCATTCGAGCGCCGCCATGCGCCGGTCGGCTTCCCCAAAAAGCGTCTGTTCGATTGCGAGGGGCCGCTTTACCTGGGGATAGACGCCGGGTCGACCACTGTGAAGATCGCCGCAATCGACGATGAGGGCAACTTGGCGTATTCGAGCTACGAGCCCGTCGGAGGAGACGCGCTTGCGACGGCGACCGGCGAGCTTATCAGTTTCTACAGCGCGCTTCCTCATGAGTACGGCACCGAGAAAACTCGCGCCTGGGTGGCGCACGCAACGGTGACGGGCTACGGGGAGGAACTTCTGCGATGCGCTTTGGGCGTCGATTCCGGGGTCGTCGAGACGACGGCACACGCGCGGGCGGCGATGGAGCTTGTGCCCGACGCGACGTTCGTGCTCGACATCGGCGGGCAGGACATGAAGGCGCTGTGGATCAAGAACGGCATGGTGTCGAACGCAATCTTGAACGAGGCATGCTCAAGCGGCTGCGGGTCGTTCATCGAGGGGACGGCGCATTCGCTTCATTGTTCGCCCTATGCGTTCACAAGCGCCGCGCTTGAGGCAAAATCACCCGTTGACCTGGGGACAAAGTGCACTGTGTTCATGTCGTCCCGCGTAAAGCACGCCCAGAAGATCGGGGCGAGCGTGAGCGATCTTTCGGCGGGGATCGCCTATTCCGTCGTGAAAAACGCGCTTTTCCGCATCATCGGCGCCGAGCGGATCGGGTCTTTGGGGAACAAGATCGTGGTGCAGGGCGGCGCGTTCAAGTCAGACGCCGTGCTGCGCGCTTTCGAGAAAACGTGCGGTGCGGAAGTGACGCGGCCCGATTCGGCGCACCTGATGGGAGCGATCGGGGCCGCACTCATCGCGCGCGAGCGCGCAGGGGATGCGACGGGCGGCGGCGAACGCGAGGGCCGCGGGTTGGCAGCGAGCTGGCGGGCTGACACGCGGACTGACACGCGGGCGAAAGGCGAGCAGGCGGCAGGGCGCGAGCAGGCAGTGGGCGGACGGGCTGCGGACGAGCCGCGAAGCGCATTGCTTCCCCGGTCCGAGTTAGAGACCCTGACGGTTGCCCGATTCGCGGCGCGATGCCCGGGATGCGCGAACGCATGCGTCCTCGCCGTGGCAGATTTCGGAAATGGCAGGCGTCTCATCAGCGAAAACAAATGCGAACGCGCCAACGCGTACGAGTTCTCCAGAAACGCCGAGCCGAAGCGACGCGATAAAGGCGATGTCGAGAAAGCGAAGCATGCACGCAGGGGGATGGCGTTGAACGCGATTTTCGCCGAGCAGCGGCTTCTCGCAGCATTCGGGGACACGCATACCGGCGGAGCGCGCGGAGAGCGCCCCATCGGCCTGATGAATTGCTTCGAAACCTATGAATATATCCCGTTCTGGCACACGCTCTTCAGCTCGCTCGGCTTCAGCGTCGTCGTTCCCAGCGATGCGCGAGGCGAGGCATTCGAACGCGAGGCGCTCGCCACCGTCCCCGCGGAAAGCGCATGCTTCCCCGCGAAAATGGCGCATATGCGACTGTTCGACCTAATAGAGGCCGGAGCGCAAACCATCTTCATGCCCGTGCTCGAACGGGGCGGACGCTGTGCCGTGTCCTGCGAGTACGCCTGCGCGCTCAAGGGCACCGTTCCTGCCGAGGCGCGCGGCGAGGTGGCGTTTTCAAGCCCTCGCCTATCTTCGTTCAAGGCGAGCCGCATCATCGCATCCGACGACGATAGGGCGGCGCTCCTTTCCGCACTGGTCGCGATGCGCCCTGATGATAGCCCCTTGACGGAAGGCGAGTTCGAGCAAGCGCTTCAGGCGGGCGTCGCCGCTCAGGAGAAGTTCTTCCAGGACGTGGAGCGAGCGAATGCCGCCGTCATGAATTGGCTCGCCGAGGACTCGCGCAGGCACGCCATCGTCGTCGCGGGGCGACCCTATCACACCGATCCGCGGCTTATGCGCGGGGTCGACGTGATGCTCGCCAAGCTGGGCTTTGCCCTTCTGTGTCCGACGAGCCTTGAGGCATGGGCGAAGCGAATACCCCACGACCCGAACTGCCCGCCTTGGAAACCGGGTAAGCACCTTGCACGCCTTGCGCGCTTTGCAGCAGCGAACCCTCAGGTAGATTTAGTGTGCCTGCAGTCGTTCGGATGCGGCTACGACGCGCTCAACCTAGAGGACGCCCGCGATATCCTCGACGCCGCGGGCAAACCCTTCACCGCGCTCAAGGTCGACGACCTGTCGGACAAGGCGCATATCGGCATTCGACTGCGCACGCTCGCGGAAGGCATCAAGACCGCATCGAGGAGAAGGGGCGTAGCGGGGGTGAGCGAAAGGCGCAGCGGCGAAGGAGCACCTGACGCGACCCGCGACGGCAAAGACAGCTCCTTGCGCGGCGACTTCGAGAGGACCCTTGGCGCGAATAGCGTCGGCGAGGGGCGTCCCGCCCGCAGCGAAGGCGCAGGCGCATGCGAAACGCGCGCGTGCGATGGTCAGATGAGCATCACCGATTTTATGGGAAGCGGGATTTCCACAGAAGACGCTACCGTGGCGCTGCGGGAGGTTCCAAGCGACGTCTGCTTCACCGCCGCTGCTCTTATGGCTCGCGCTTTGCGCGTGATGGATGAAAATCCGCAGGTCAAAGAGATGCATATTCCACTTGTTTGCAACCGATGCCTGCTCGACGGGCTCGGGCACACGCTTTGGCGGCTGCGTGGGCGCTGCCCTGAAGTTGCCTGGGAGGAAGAGTGGCCAGATGTCCCTGATGCGAGGAAGCCGGAAAGGGGGACATCGCCCAACCGCGAACACGTGCGCGTTGGCTTGGTGGGCAACCCGCTTCTGTGCTTCGACCCGTTCATGAATGACTCCATCGTGCAGCTTCTGGAGAGCCTCGGCTGCGAGGTTGCGATGCCTGAAGCCAGCAGGCTGTTCGTCGAGGACGTTCGTTACCTTGACCAGCTTGACGAATTTGCGCGCGAAGGCGTCGATTGCGTCGTGTATCTGCAGAGTTTCGGATGCATGAAGGCGCATGTGCACGCCCGAGGATTTGCGCGGGAGTACGCGCGGCGCTATCCCGACATGCCGGTCACCGTCATCGACTACGACCCCGAATCTTCGGCGCTGAACAGAGAAAACCGCATCCGCCTAGCAGTTGAGGCCGCGCAGCAGGCGAAGAAGGGAAGATAGGGCCCGAAAAAACAGCGAGAGGGCGCCTCGTGGATGCGGGGGCGCGAGGAAGGATTTCGACGCGCACTTTAGGTACGCGTCGAAATCCTTGGGGCACGCATCCACGCCATCAGGTGACCTCTCAGCGGCAGCCCATTCCGCAGGCCGGAAGACGAAGTCCCGCAGAGCTAATTGCAGCAATGGACTTTCTTGCCCGTTTCCAGGTATTCCATGACTTCGCGAACGGCCATCTCGGCGCAGTTCTCCTCGGCTTCTGCGGTAGAGGCGCCAAGATGCGGCAGCACGAGCGCGCCCTCCATCGCCATAACCTCGGGGGTTGCGAAATCAGTCACGTAGCGGCGGACTTTGCCCGCGGCAAGCGCCTCGCCCATCGCCTCGTTGTCGACGAGCGTGTCGCGCGAGAAGTTCAAAAATGCCACGCCCTCCTTCATGGCGGCGATTTCTTCCGAGCCGATCATGCCCTTGGTCTGCGGCGTTGCGGGAACGTGAATCGTGATGTAATCGCAGCTCGCGCAGAGGTCTTTCAAGTCGTCGGTAAAGCGCAGATTTGCCGAGATGGAGGCGGCGCGTTCGGCGTCGAGGAACGGGTCGTAGCCAACCGTCTTCATTCCCAGCGCCTCAGCTGCGGGAATGACAAGGCGGCCGATGGCTCCAAGGCCGATCACGCCGAGCGTCTTTCCCAGAATTTCCGTTCCCGCGAACTGCTTTTTCGCCTTTTCAGCGCTCTTCGCGATGTTCTCGTCGCTCGCATTGTGGCGGCACCACGCGGCACCCCCCACCACGTCGCGCGCAGCCAAAAGCAGGGCGCACAGCACGAGTTCCTTCACCGCGTTCGCATTCGCACCGGGCGTGTTGAACACGGGGATGCCGCGTTCGGCAAGAGCTTCGAGCGGGATGTTGTTCACGCCCGCGCCCGCGCGCGCGACCGCCTTCAGGTTGTCGGAGAATTCCATTTCGTGCATATTGGCGCTGCGAACCAGAATGACATCGGCTTCGTCGACGTTGTCGGTAAGCTCGTAGTCGGAGGACAGAAGCGCCAAACCTTTTTGCGAGATGTTGTTCAAGCAGTGCACTTTATACATGGGAACCCCTTCCTGTGGCCGCCTTCGCGGAATGATAATGCGCACAGGATAGCGCGGCGGGGCCCCATGCCGCACGACAATACTGCAGGCGGCTAAAGCGATTGGGACGAATGCAGCGGCCTGCAAGCGCGAACGCGCCCACGGGACCTCGCATGCGCCCGGCCAGGCCCACGCTCGCTCCCTCGCCCGAGATCGCGAGCGCGAAAGCACTCGCAACACGGCCTTGGCCCTCAGGCGCGACCCCGTTAGCGAGATAACGCGCCGTTCCCCGTTGCGTTCACCATGACCTGCGCCATCGTGGCGCGGTCGACGATGGCGGCGGGCTCGACATAGCGTGTCCCGTTTTCGTCCACGCCATTCACCACGCCCTCGTTCAGGCACCATGCGACGGCGTTCGCCGCCCATGCCGGAACGCTTTGCGCATCGGGCATCTCATCGAGCTTCTCGTGACTTGCATCTTCGGTATCCTGGCCGCAAAGTTGTCTTGCCGCGTTCGCAATCATCACGCAGAGCTGCTCGCGCGGAATCTTCGCATCGGGGTCGAAGCAGAGCTCGCCATCCTTTTCCACACCGTGGATGACGCCGTTTTCGACCGCCCAATTCGCAGCCTCGGTGTAGAAGCACCCGGATTCCACATCGGCCATCTTCGTGCGATTCGTCGCAGCCTTCTGGTTGTAGTTCTTGGCCGCCGTCGGCTGGAAATAGCGCCAAAGAACCGTTGCCGCCTGAGCGCGTGTAAGCGAGTCGGTCGGTCCGAACGTGCCGTCGCCGTAGCCGGTCATAAGGCCTGCAGCCGAAGCTTCGAGCACCGCGTCGTGATACCACGCGTCCTCGGCCACATCGGCATAAGGCGTATCGGAGGTGTAGCGCGCCGTGAACGAGCCGGACTCGCCCGCATGCCCCGCGCGATACGTCACCTCGATGCGATAGGTTCCCGCCGCAAGGTTCACGGCGCGCGACAGCGTGCATTTCTCCTGGATATAGGAGTAGTAGACGTTGTCGGCAGCGACCTGGTCGCCCCTGTCGTCCACGATGGAAATCGCGAAGTAGTTGTGCCCGCAAGGAAGTGACCACGCGTAATCGAAACGCACGGTGCCTGGCTTCGCGAGCGTGATGAGATAGGCGTAGCCCGCGTTGTTCAGGCGGTAGGTCGTTTCCTTGGACGCGTTGGCAGGAAGGCCTATCACCTCGTAGTCCGATCCGCGCGTCGCGAGCGCCAATGAGCCGTCGGCGCGGCGCACGTACCACGTGAGATCGCCACCGTAGTTCTTGCGCACGCTCTCGTTCCACGTGCTGTTTCCCTCAGGAAAAATCGCACGGGCTGTGACCTGCGTAAACGCTGAGTTTGAGATGATGGGCGCGCTACCTTCGAACTCAATGGAGGAAAGCTCGTCGCACCCCTGGAAAGCAGAGCTGCCGATTTCGCCAAGACTCGAGGAGAACACGATGCCGCCCGAGAACGCGCTCTCACAGCGTCGAAACGCGCTGCTGCCGATTTTGGTGACGCTCAATGGAATCGAGACGCTCGCAAGCTCCGTGCACCCGTCGAAGGTGCTCTCCTCCACCTCCGAGATGGCGCCGAGCGTGGAAACCGACGTGAGGCTTGCGCATCCCATGAAGGCGCGCGAACCGAGCGATTCGAGCGCCGAGGGAAGCGTCGCCGTTTTCATGCTCGAGCAAGCGGAAAATGCCTGGTTGCCGATTGTGCGCACGCTTGCGGGAAGGTTGAGGCTTGAGAGGCCCGAGGCCGCGAACGCCGAATCGCCAATCGAAGCGCATGCTGCGGGAAACGAGAGCTCCGAGAGCTTCACGCAACCCGAAAACGCTTTGCCGCCGATAGAGGTCGCAGAGGCGGGCAAAGTCACACTCGAAAGCGCAACGCATCCCGAGAAAGCGGAGTCGGGAATCGATGTAATGGCTGATGGAACGTCGATTTCGGCGAGCGCAGCGCATCCCGAGAAGACGCCTTCCCCTAAAGATGCAAGCGTTGAGGGGAGGCTCACGCTCGAAAACGCGCCTCCTTCGAATATCCGCGCACCGATGCCCGTGATGCCCTCTTCGATAACGACCGACTTGATGAGGGAGACGCCGTCTTTCCAGCCGGAATTGTCGGTCACATTGCCCGTTCCGCTGATGGTGAGCGTGCGCTTCGCGATGTCGAGACTCCATGTAGCATGCTCGCCGCACGTTCCCGACGTGGGAATATCGGGCATAGAGGGCGTATCGCCGTCGGCAAGGAGGGCCACCCGGCCAGCATCGGCATCTTCGCCCGAGAAGGTCGTCGAGTCCTCGCCCGAGAAGGCAGCCGAACCTTCGCTCCCGCCGGAGCACAGCGCAACAGCCTCTTCCTGGGCGTCCTCTTCCGGGGACACCTCATTCGCCAGCGCCTGGGTGGGCAGGCATGCTCCCGCCGCAAGGGCAATCGAGAGCAGGGATGCCACTATCGGTCGGTTTGCCATCGTTCCTCCTACGTTATTCCACATGTGGGGTCTATATGATAGCGCGAGAACAAGGATAATACTAACACTGCAGCAAACTGCCGTAAAAATAGCGCCCGAATGGGGGCGGGAAAGCAATCCTTGCCCGAAGTAACTTCGAACCTGCCTCCGCTTCCTTTCCCGATTAACGGCCATCGTGGACAAAAATCCACGCTATGGCGCGAGTTTCATAAGGGAAGCTCCTCTTCGCAAATGCCGACCTGGGGAAACGCCGGGAGACACAAGGCAAAACGCCCGAGACCGCCCCCGAAGGCTGCCATAGCGGTGATTTTTGTCCACGATGGGAGGATTTCCTTGTCGAATCCCATCGTGGGGCCGCGTCGCAAAAGGGAAGGTTCAAAGCAATCATCTCTCATTCATGTCCCTTCACAGAGAGACGACGCCCCGGCAT
>ERZ1034917.2008-NODE-2008-length-10637-cov-58.490928_pt1 | contig 10637 bp, 11 predicted proteins | sample MGYA00520605_ERZ1034917 | MGnify/ENA primary metagenome ERZ1034917 (study PRJEB33766, sample SAMN09781784) | gut metagenome | biome: gut microbiome | host: Homo sapiens | place: Madagascar | study: EMG produced TPA metagenomics assembly of the PRJNA485056 data... | reverse complement strand
CTTTTTTAATATTTTTATGATATTATGTATATAGGGAAGAAAGAAAAAGTGTTAAAACGGGGGTCAACTGCTCCAATTTCTTTCTTTCCTATTTTTAGTTAGATGGAGGCGATAAAAAATGGGAGATCATAAGAAATTGGAAAATCACGATAAAGTTTGTATTTTTGGAGCGGTTGTTACTATTTTGAAAATGATTCACGATTTGATCGTTGGATTTTTTACAAGAAAAGGAGAATAAAAATATGGCTATTACTTATGAAGAAAGTAGAAATATTATTAATGAGTCTTTGGCTCTTGCTGGTTATCAGTTTCAGATTCCGAAAGTTGGTGATGTTAAACCTGACGGAAATACTGTAACTGACAGTGATGTAGAAAAAGCGTGGCAAACTTTGGGTGCTTATGCTCCGACACAGAAAAATGAAATTATGGAGCAGATGAATCTTGTTGTACAGCAGAGAAATTATGCTGTTATGTTTGATTCTTCTGATAATAAATTTAGAAGTTTTGTTGTTGGTATGACTGATGAAGGCTTTGGTCTTGAAGATTTGTTCCACGAATTGATTGAAGGAAGCGACCCTCTTTGGGATGATAAAAGTGACGCGGCTACTACTAAAATTTTGAATGATTTGGTTTCTTATGATACTAATAAAATTTCCAAAGCATTCCATACTAAAACTTTTTCGCGTATTTTTAAGACAACTATTGATAGACGTAATTATGATAAAGTATTTTTGAGAACGTATGCTAATAGATATATTGACACTAAACTTGCTAATATGCAGTGGAGCGCAGAAGTATATCTTCAAGATGAAATTATTAATGTTGTTCGTGAAATGATTTCTAAAAATCATATTGTATTCAAATATGCAAGTGGTTCTGAACCTTTTAATGTTAATAATGATTATGGTCTTAGAAACTTTATTGAAGATGTAAAAACTACTACTGACGGTTTTATGACAACTACGGAATTGTATAATTTGGGTGTTCCAGAGTTTGACAATTCTGAAAATATTATCAAGTTTAGACAAGTTAGAAATAAAACTAATTCTATTGATGATATTTTTATTTTGACTACTCCGTCACTTTGGAATAGAGCAAAAGTACAGGGATATTCTAATGCATTCAATCTTTCTCAATATCAGCTTGATGGTAGGGTAATTTTTGTTCCGGAGGGTAATGGTGAAAATTATCCTTTGGGTGTTCACGCTGGTAAGCCTGTTTTGGCTGTTGCGGTTGATAGGCGCGCAATTCTTGCAGGAATTAAAAGATGGGATGGTACAAGTCAGTTTATTCCCAATGTTCATAGATTTAATAACTGGCTTGCAGTAGAAGGAATTGAAGGATATAATACTTTCTTTAATGCAGTTGCTTTTGTTGGAGATCCACTTGATACTTTTGAAGAAAAAGAATATGCAACTTATATTATTAATAAATGTGGTTATTCTGCTACTGTTAATGGTGTAGAATATGCAATCGCGAAAGTTGATGTTGTTTATGGTGCAAAAGAATTTGTAATTAGTGTTGAGTCCTCCGCAGTTAGTTCTATTGAATGTTATTTTGAAGATATTAAACTTGAATTTAGCAGTGAAGGAATCGCAACAATTAAAAATGGTTTTGAAAAAACAACTAAACTTGAATTTAGATCACTTTAATAGGAGGTAATATTTAGGGGGAATTTAGCAATTCCCCCTTTATTAAAAATTATGGAAATATATGGAATTTCATTAATGAATTTACCTATTGATAAAGAATATAATAATATATATTCTTTTTCAAAATTATCTGAAACTGATACAGATGAAGATAGTATTAAACAACATTTATATTATGATTATACACGTGTTAATGGGTTTCAGTTTTTAAGTTCATATAGCATTGAAAAAACTATTAATTTAGGGTTTGATTTGGAATTGAATATTAATTATGATGTTGATTACTCTGAAATTATAAAATATAATTATTGTGTGTTACAAGATAAAAAATTAGGTACAAATAATCAAAAGAAGAAGTATTTTTATTTTATTTCTAATATTAGTCAGTCTAATAGTGCAGGGAAATACAAGATTACGTTAAAATATGATTATTGGAGTAATAATATTGCAATTATTTATTTGAATAATTTTGAAAATGCTTTTAATTTTATTAGAAAAACAAACTCTCCAAAATATTTTCCTTTTGAAGATGGAAATGATGTTTATATTGAGACTTTGGAAGATTATAAATTATCAGCAACTGAAAATATTTTACCTGTTGTTTCAAAGAAAGCAATTGATTCAACTATTAATAAATTTGGTTATACTGTAATATTTGCTAAAATATTATTAAAGGGTTTGTCAAATTCTAAATATTATAAATTTATAGAATATAATTCAGAAGGTAATCCTCAGTATAGTGATTTTAATTGTTCTGACCAATATTTACCAACCCAATTTATTTTGTTGCCCGTTGGTGTTCATAAATTTGATAGCGATAATTTGATTAATAATGCAAAAGTAGCTGTTAAAAGTAAAAGTCCTGGTGTTGAATATACTTTTTTTGATACTAATACTATATTAGGAGATTTTTTGCAACATTCAAATGTTAATGAATATGTTTCTATGATTGAATTAACTTCAATTGTTCCTTTTATTGATAGTGGCATTATAGAATCGGTTGATATAAATAATAATATTTTTTATTTGAATAGTTATTTTTTTAGTGCTCAATTAGCGTCATCAGATAATACTCCAATATCAGAATTTTTCAATTGTATTTTTACTAATTATTTTAATATTGGTTCTTGCCAAAGAAATTTTATTTTTAATGATAGTAATATAAAAACTGGATTTAATAGTATACCTAAAATTGTAGAAATTGATAAGTTACCAGATATTGTTATAGAAACGAATAGGTACCCGTATAGATTTAGCGGTTTGCAAATTGGTGCAACAGATTATCCTTTTTATTCAGGACACGGAAAAGCAAAATATGATGTTACAATTAAAGGTACTGGACTTAGTTATGTAATTAAATATAATGCAATTATTGGTGATAAAGAATTAAATCCTTCTAATACTGGAAATTTTCCTTCAAAAGAATCATTTTTCATACCATTTTATGGTGACAGATATGTTGAGTTTATGTTAGGGAATAAAAATCAGCTTGAAAATTATGTTAATCAAGTTCAAATTTCAGCAGGTGAAAAAGCTATTTTATCAGGAATTACAGCAGCTGTTGGTGTTGCAATTGGAAATATACCTGTTGCTGTTGGTGGTTTAATTGGAGCAGGTGCAAGCATTTCGCACGCAATAGTTGAAACAATAAATGCACAAAATAGTATTGATTCAAAAATTTCTGATTCTAAACAATTACTAAATAATCTAAAAGGTAACAGTAATGGATTAGTAAGCATTTTTACTTCTAATGTTCCTATTTTTTATACTGCAAAAGAATTTGATGAAAAAGAATTATATAATATTGCTTATGAAATATATACAAAAGGTTCTAAATATAATGGTGTTTCAAGTATTAAAGATGTTGTAAAATATGGCAAATACTATAATTACATTCAAACAAATGTTGAAATTCTTCCTTTTAATTCAGTTGATAAAATTTCATTGGCTGAATTAACTAAAATTTTTAATAAAGGTGTAAGAATTTGGAACATTAATGATGCTGAATATAAAAAGGATGGTTCTAATTTAATTTATATTGATGAAACTTTTGCAACAATGAATTTATTGATTTTTAATTATAGAGAAAAGGAGAATTAAATTATGGGTGTATTTTCTAATATTGTAAATGAAAAATACTCTAAGGCTTGCAAACAAGTAGAAAGTAATCTAAATTTTTCGTCTAATTTATTGTTTCAATCATTTTATAGCATTGCTATTAATGCTTTTAAATGGAAAAACTTGCCTGAAAACGTATTAGAATTTTTACCAGAAGAATATTTAATTTTTGCTGGAAGAATGGGGTTTTTTAGAAGAAGAAGTGAATATAAAATGTTGCCTATTTTTCCAACTGGTACATTACTTGAAAATGGTGAATACACTTCTTATAATGCTATTGCAAAAAATGGGGAACAATATTTGTTAAGTAGAGATGAGATTTCTATTTGCTATAACAATTCTTTACAACTTCCCACAATTTCTATTATTGAAGAATGGGCAAATCGTGCAGGTTATTCTTTATCTGCCGTTGATTCCTCACTTTTAAGAGCGATAACCCCTGATATTGTAGCTGTTGATAATAAAGAAATTTTAGATTCTTTAACTACTATGTGGGATAAAGAAAAAAAATTGATTCCTTATAATATAACAGCAAATGAAAATTTCCTTGATGAAAATAAATTCAAAAGAATTGCAATGTATGATTCAAGAGAAAGAAATGTTTTGGAGCAATGGGAAGTATTTGAAAAATATAGAGGATTTTTCCAAAATTTATATGGTGTATATTCAATCGGTGTTAGAAAGAATGAAAGATTAACTACAAGCGAGGCAACTGGGAATACCGACAATGTAAGATATTCATTTTATGACGATATGCTTTATAATAGGCAAAGTTTTTGCGAAGATGTTAAAAAAAGATTTAATTATGATTTGCAGGTAGAAACTAATAGAAGTATTCCAGTTACAAAAGAAGAAATTGAAGAACAACAGGAGGAAGAAAAATGATTACTGAAATTAATGAAGTAAATATAAAAGAATTATGTAACTTATTTTACACTAAATATCAATCATTATTTGTTAACGTTCCTGATATATTAAAAAAAGAATTTGAAATTACATCTAATAAAAATGATTCATCTTTGTATGTATTTCTTTTGCAATTTGCTGACTTGAATTATCATTATAGTCATTTTCTTTCTAATGATTCAAAATTCAATTTGTCGTATCTTGCATATAAATTTGAAAAGTTTTGTTCAGATGTTAGGGCGATTGGGTTTGATTTTACAGGGTTGTTTGCTGATGATAAATTAAATAAAGGAAGTGAGACAGAAGAGACAAAAGAAACAAGCACATTAACTGATGATAAAACTGTATCTGAAACAAAAAATAAAGAAAAAAGCGAAACAATAGATGTTGATAAATCTCAAACTGTTTCAAATAAAGAAGATATTACATTAACAAATGATTTAACTGAAAGCAGAAATTTAACTAAAACTAATAATTTAGTTGAATCCCTTAATAAAACTGATGAAGAAACTGATGTTTTGGTTGAAACTGACGAGGGAACATTAGGTAGCACAAAAACAGGAAAGAATGATATTAGCAAGCAATATAAAAAAATTGAGGAAGATTCCCCAGTTAATGTAGAGCCGCCAAATATTTTTGATGTTTCTGCCCCATCTAAAAAAGAAAATATTGAGGAAGATTCAGCTGAAAATAAAAGTGAAACTCAATCTGACAATACAACATTAAAAATAAATAAAAGTGATACAAGAGAAGATACTGTAAATCAAACAATAAAAAATACAGGTGATGTAAAAGATGATGAAACTAAAACTAATACAGGCACTATTACAAAAAATGATACAGCAACATTTGTTACAGCAAATAAAGATAAAAATACATTAGAGGGTTCAGAAAATGAAACAAGCAATCAAACAATTAAAGGAAACAATACAGGCAATAAAAATATTTCTAACAATAAAAATAATATATCTAATTTTGATAGCTATTTCACGATTTTTGGAAATAAAATACAATATGAACGTCTTGTTGAAAAACATTTTACATCACTAATTGAGGAATTAATTCAAATTTTTTAATAAAATTAGGGGGATATTATCCCCCTAATTTTTTATATGCAATTAAAAATTCAGTACCGGTTATCAAAGTATCAAAAATAATTCTTCCGCTTTTTATACAATTTTTAAAAATTTCAAGACGTTTTTTAATATTTTCTGTGATAAATTCACTATTTATATTTTTTATAATAGGAACATAAGAGCCAGTTTTATATGAAAGCAATATTGAATTGTCCTGCGATAAATTTAATTTTATTTTTTCGTTTACTATTCCGTTTTGTGTGTTGACTTTTCGTACAAAAGCAATAGGAATTGTATTTGTATATAAACTTAATTCATAACAATTACCCAAAGAAGTTATATAAACAGGTATTAAAAATCTGTTTTTTACATTCCATCCATATCCATCTATATTTTTTATTTCAACATCATTCGTTTCCCATTCACCCCTAATAATCATATTAATAGATGAATTATTATCAAAGCCTATATACAAATCACTTTTTTGTTCACCATTTTCCGAAATTCTTTCTTTTGTATATTCTACTGCTATTGTTGCGCCGTTTTTATGTTTAATTGTTGCTATACTTCCTTTTTTTAATTTATTTGTATCAATTCCAAATAACTCAAAATAAGGGCAATATCTTGTTACACTATTAGCATTTAATATAATTGTAATATTTTTGTGATTTGATGTTATAGTTTTAATTAGGTTAATATATCTTTTATTTTCATCTTCAAAATATGAATAATCAATAAACTCATCAAAATAAATAATACTAACGTTACTAAAATAGCTTCCTTTATATTCCATGGCTTGCTCAATAGTTGCAACATAACCAACTAATTTTTTCCCATTATCAGTATTTATATAATATGTTTTTTCTAATGGATTATAAAAAATAATGCTTCCTAATTCTTCAATGCAAAAATCATTATGCTCTTCAAATAAATTTTTTATTTTTGACCTTACAGAGTAACTTGATTTTCTTCTTATATATACAAAATTAAATCCTTTTTTAATTTCTCCAATAATCAAACGTAATGCCCCAAAAGTTTTGCCGTTTCTTCTTTCTCCGAAAACAACATTTGTTTTACAACCGTATTTTAATATATTAGAATAAGAATAATAATTTTTACTTTTTTTATTTTTTCTCATAATATATAATCATTAATATCAATATTTATTAATGATTTTATAACCTCCCTGTTAAATTCAAATAATTCTTTTATTTGATTCAAGTAAATTTCATCATTTTTTGTTATTGATAGTATATAAGAGGTTGGATATAACATAACACCTCCTTTTGTTTTAATTTTATTTTTCTTATAAAAATCTTTTAATTTACTTTCTGTTTTCTCTATTATTGAACCATCTTCATCACGAAAAAAATAATAATTTTCATATGTATATTTTGTGGCTAATTTACATTCATTAAATTCTTTTCCTTTTGAAAAATCATTTATATTCTTTATTGAATAATTTCTTTTTGGCAATCCAGCAACTGTTAAATGATACCTATTTACTTTATAAATTACATTTAATTTATTTTTTTCTTTTTTATCAATTTTTATTATTTTATATATTTTATTGTATAAATAACAATATTTTTTAGCTCCTAATGTTTTGAAAACTATATAATCTTTTTCTTTATCAAATTTACCTAAATTTTTGATATACTTATTATCTTTATATTGAAATAATTTTTCATTTGTATCTATAAAAGAATTTTCCCCTATATATTTTATACTATCTGTGTCTGTATATATTAATGTATATGGGCAATTTTTAATTATTGCTCTTATTAAATTTCTTCTTGCATAAGCTGTTACATATATACCAAATAAAAAATTTCTTTTCATATGCTTATTTTCATCTTTACTATATTTGCTATCTTTTTCTATCCAATTAAAATTTTCATCAATTATATATTCAGGTTGGATTAATTTTTGAACCATCATTCCATATATAGAGTTAAAATCATTTTTTGCAAGCATATATTCTCTCTGCAAATCTGAATCTTCCGGATTCTTTTTCAATTTATCTTTTAACTCACCTTTTTTGGTTGCATAATGTTCAATAGTTGAAATTATAGGTTTCGGTAAATAATTATATTTTTCACAATTATAAATTTCTAAATATTCAATGCTATCATAATTGTACACTAAATTAATAGTTTCTAAATCTACATTAGTTATATATCGTTCAATATAATCAGAAGAAATTAATTTTCCGTTAAAATATACCTCATCACCTTTTACAATATGTTCCATTTTTGAAACAGATAAAAAGCCCCAATTATATTTACTTCTAATATTCTTAAAAGCTACTTTTGCAATAAAAAATTTTGAGTTAATTTTATCACATTTTTTAATTGTATAAGGATATATTTCTTTTAACATTACGTACGGATAAGATGAAGTTATATCATACGAATGCACATTTTTTAATGGTATGTTAGTAAATAAAGGATTTGAAAAGCACAGCCCACCATTAAAGCATTTGCACATAGCATTATAACAATCATTATCAGGCATTAAATCCCATTCCGGATTTTTTTCTAATTCTTTATAAAATTCTTTTAGTTTTACTCTTACTTTTCCTGTTTTTGTATAAGGTGATAAAGATAAAAAGCCATATTCTTTCAAAATAATATCAACTATATATTTAGCAACAATATCACAATCACGGCAACAATATTCCTTTTCCTCTTCTGTTACTTCATCATCAGGATAAATGCAACGATATTCACTTTCTAATTTTGGAAGATTTACAATTTCTCCAATTTTTCTCAAAGAATATCCTGATAATAAATAAGAGCAACGAAAATCAATATTTTCAAAAAATTGCAAGGTACTTTCAATAATGTGCCTTGATTTATTAGATAAAATTTTCATTGGTCTACATATATTTTTAATTAAAAAATCAAATTCATATGATAGATTATGTACATAACAAATAATTTTAGTATTATAAAATCTTATTGAATAATTAAATAATATTTTTTCTAATTTTTCAAAAGTGCGAAAATAATTTGTTTCAAGTTTTTCATTTTTTATTGAATATAAATTAATGTAGCCGTATGAAAGCCAAACCGCAACAGGGTCTTTATTTTCAAATAATGTACTTGTTTCTATATCAAGTACAAGAAAAACTTGATTATTTATTTTCATTCTGGAATTATGACCCTTTCTTTTATTTCTTTTGAAAGATTAGAAATAAATTCGTTATATTGTTTCCATTCTTTACCGTCATTACCGTATGTGTAATTAATAAAATTACCGTGATTATCTTTTTCTGAATTTGCAGAGGCACTATTAAATACTTCAAGCAATTCATCATAGGATAAACTTTTTAATGCTGAGATTTCTTTATCACTTAATTCATCTAATGCGTGCAAATTGTTTTCCAAAATTTCATAAATTTTTTGGCTTTCTGTTTCTCTATATTGTTCCACACTTGAGTAGTATTTTTCAATATATTTTTCTGCTGATTCAATTAATGTGTCATATACTTCAATAGCTTGCTTATATGAAATTTTTGGGGAGCCTGCCAGCATTCTTCTTTCGTTTAGGTCTTTATAAAACTCTCTCTTTTTTCTAATTTCACCATAATTAATATCTGATTTTTTTTCCTTAAAAAGGCTTGAGGATTCACCAAAAAATTTCCCTTTTACAGTGGGGGGTTTATAGCCTGATTCCTTTATTTCTCTTAATGATTTATTGATTTTTGCCAATCTTCTATAATCAAGTTTTTTTGGCATTATTTTACCCTCCTAATAAAATAAATATTTGAAATTTTATCAAAATTATTTTTTAGAAATAATTTTAATTGCTTAATTGTTGGGAAAATTCTTTCATATACTTTATCACACATACTATATTTAATTGTATACATTTTTTATTAAAAGGGGGATATAAATCCCCCTTTTATTTCCTTTCTTAAAATTCAACAGGCTTTTCCACAATCTCCCCCACATCTTCAATACTGATAAGACAATCAATAATCAAACGGGGATAAACAGAAACATCATAATTAATTTTGAAACCGTCATCGGAAACTTCCGCGACATAGACGTGATTCGGAGTAAAGTCTCCGATAATATCGCAAATTTTGTCTTTTGCGTTATCTGTAAAATAGCAAGTGATTTTCCTTCCGTCTTTTGCAATAGCTTTTACAGAAACAAACTCTTCAAGCTGTCTTGCAACTGTTTTTGTTACCAATTTAATTTTCATTTTTTTCCTTCTTTCTGCTGAAATTTTCAGCATAACGGGCATTAAAATTTTTAATGCCCGTAGTGCCGAAAATTTTAATTACTGATTTTCTTCTTCATCGTCTTTGAAATCTTCGTCAACGGGTTTAGCAAGCAAAAGAAAATCATCAACAGAAATATAATATTTCTGCTTAACTGTTTCAGTGCTAAGGATTACAGTATTTTTAAGATGTTTTCTTTGATATCTTTCAAGATATACACCTTTCAAATTACCATTGGAAATAATTTCATCTTGAATAAATCCGCCTTTTCCGTCACCTTTAAGAAATTTGATTTTCGTTTGTGTGAATGTTCTTGTCATTTTTTAATTCCTCTTTCTGCTGATTTTTTCAGCATAACGGGCACTAAAATTTAATGCCCATAGTGCCGACAAAATCAAAGGTTATAAAGGTCTTTCATATAGTAAGCACCAAACCAGAATAAAGCATCCTCCGGAAAATTAGAAAAATTTAGAAACCATTTAATACTTTCTTTTCTTTGTTCAGTTACATTTAATTCATCTAACTTTTTGCCAATACATTTTTCAAAATTTGAAATAGCATTTCTAACCGTTTCGCGCCGTTTTTCAAGTTCCTTTTTTTCGTTGCACATATTCTATGTACCTCCCTTTTCTTTACTATACACATTATATC
>ERZ1034917.2006-NODE-2006-length-10648-cov-6.594544_pt1 | contig 10648 bp, 9 predicted proteins | sample MGYA00520605_ERZ1034917 | MGnify/ENA primary metagenome ERZ1034917 (study PRJEB33766, sample SAMN09781784) | gut metagenome | biome: gut microbiome | host: Homo sapiens | place: Madagascar | study: EMG produced TPA metagenomics assembly of the PRJNA485056 data... | reverse complement strand
ATGCGCATAAGAAAACCTCCCATTTCTCGTGTCCAAGAAATGGGAGGCAGTTCATTTCAAGCGGCGCCTTCTTCGCGTTTAAGGAAGGTTGGTCCTGCAGGGAACCGGGTTCATACGTTAGGGCGGACTGCGCGTGATCCTTTGCGTTTGATACGCTTGATTAAGGCGCGGCCCCCGGCGCGTGGCAACGGTGCACGGCGTTTCGTGCTTTTGCGAAGCGCTCCGCGCTTTTATGCCGGGTTCTCGTGGATCATGATGTGCTTCACCGTGGGGAAATTCTTCTCGACGGCGTTATGGGTTGCTTCGGCGATAGCATGCGCTTTGAAGAGCGTCTGGTTGCCGTCTACCGCGATATCGACATCGACGTAGATCTTGTTGCCGAACTGGCGCGTGTGCAGCTTGTCGATGCAGATGACGCCCTCTTGTTCTTCGATGCAGGCGCGGATTTGGTTCTCGATGCTTTTCTCGCAGGGCGTGTCGGTGACCTTGTTGATGGCGCTGGAGACAACGTCGTAGGCTACTTTCAAAATGACAATGCAGATGACGATAGAGGCTATGGGATCGCAGATGGGCACGCCCAGCATCGATCCACCAATGCCAAGCAGAGCGCCGATCGATGACAAGGCGTCCGAGCGATGATGCCATGCGTCGGCCATGAACGCATCGGAGTCAAGCACGCGTGCCCAATGGCGCGTCCACCAAAACATCGCCTCCTTCAAGGCAATGCTGACCGCCGCTGCCGAAAGGGCAAGAAGCGTGGGCGACGGTGCGGTAAGGAATGCGCCCGTCGAGATGGACTGGATGCTTGCCAAGCCGATGCCAGCGCCGGTAACGGCAAGGATAAGGCCAAGCGCCAGGGAGGCGATGCTCTCGAAGCGCTCGTGACCGTAGGGATGCGAAGCGTCGGCTGCGCGTTTCGACAGCTTGACGCCAACGAACGCGATGGCGGTGGCCAACACATCGGAAAGGGAATGGACGGCATCCGAGACCATTGCCGCAGAGTTGCCGAAGATGCCGGCGAACAGCTTGAATGCTGACAGGGCGACGTTTCCGCTCACGCCGACAATGGCAAGTTTCGCGGCGATCCGCTCGGTTTCCTTCTCGGATAAACTGTCGTTGACGTCGGGATTGCTCATCTTCGAGCTGTGAGTTTTAAGGGCGTTTGCGCCCGATGAGAAATATCCGCTAGATGCCATGATCAAACCCTCTTCGAAGTCGTGGTTGTCGTTACAGCCTTTGCCAATCGCGCCGATTCACGAATCGCATTCGAAGCCGCCGCATGAAATCGGGCAACAAAAAACGCGCTTGCGGAACCGGCAACTGTCCCACAAGCGCGCGTGCACTTGCTGTCTGCTTACCGCAGACCCGACTCCATGGCTAATGCCACGGTCTGATCAGATTGCGCTGTTGAGCTCGCGTCCGTCGGGCAAAGCCGACCGCAACGCAATGCAGTGCAAAGAGCGATTCGCATACTACTCGCATATCCCAAGTATGTCATCAGTAACATGAAGGTGATGTGAATGCCCTTTTCAGCGCGTTTCTTGTGTTGCAAAGCGACTAACCAAGCAGGTCGATTGCTTCAAGCGGTGCTTTAGCCGACTCGATGATCTCCTTGTTGCCGAACACGCAGACGAGCTTCTTGTCGGCCGTTGCTTGAATGGCGTCGGCAAGTCCCCTGATGGTGTCGACGCTGGCCTCGATGATCTGGCTGCGGGTAAGAACACGCTGGTCGGTGGGGATGCCTGCGAAGTACTGGCCGGCCTGGCGACGGGCGAGTTCACGTGCCTTCTTCGGGGTGTCGAAGCCGGCAGTCGAGCTGACGACGAAGCCGTCCATCTCGGTTTTCGAGGGGTTGAACGCGCGAAGATACGCAGCAGATTGTTCGAATCGCTCGATAGTTTCGTCGATATGAGGGTCACGATACGAATAGAAGCGCATGTTGCCCGAGTACGTGGCACCGAACCCCACGCCGTAAGCGCCGCCCTTGACGCGCACTTCGTTCCACAGGAAATCGTAGGTGAGCGCGCGGGAGGCGACGGCCCAGGCTCCGGTGTAAGGTTGGTTCAGAAGGCGACGATCGTAACCGACCGACGAGTACGTGACGTCGGAGGGCACGATGAAGGCTTCGTTACGCGCGACGGGGGCTGGAACGACAAGTTTCTTCTGTGCATCAGCTGCTGGGAAGGCGCCGGCGCAACAGCGCGAATCTTCTGCCCAAAACGACGCGATTGCCTCGTCGGAGCCGGTAAGGCTGATCACGCAAGCGTCATCGGCGAACAGGCGTGCGGCAAGACCCGAAAGGATAGCCGGGAGGTCTGTGGACTTCTCTTCCCAGTTTTCAAGAAGGTCCTTGGCGAAGCGGTAGAAGTCGACGTTGGAGAGCTGCTCGAGGATCAGGCCCGCACGGCTGTAGTACGACCTGACGCGCGCCATGGCCCTGCTGTGGCCGGCACCCGCGAAGCTCTGCTCGAGATAGATGACGTTTTGCGCCACCAGGTCGCGGATTTTGGCTGTGTCCGTGAAGTCGGTTTCGTGCATGATCTCGCGCGGAAGGGTTGCAAGCCAGGCTGCGTTCGATTCGAGGGCGCTCGACGATACGACGAACTTCAGGTCGGTAACCGCAGGGTCGCAGGCGCGCTCGTACAGGTCGGTGAAGAACGAGAGATTGCCAAGCTTCCCCTGAACAAGCGTGTCGATCTCGGCTGCGCTGTGACGTGCGGTGCCCAGTTTTCCCAGAACAAGCGCAAGGAGGCTGACGTAGGGGAGCTCTTTGAAGCTCACGCGTGTGGCGTCGAAGTAACGGTAGGCATAGGCGATGCCGTGGGTTTGGATATGGTGGCGCAGGCAGCGCATCGGCGTATCGTCAACGACGTCAAGCGGGGTTTCGACGGGGGCATCGTCGATGTCATGCGTGGTAAGGCGGGGAAGGGTTGCCTTAGCTTCGTCGCTGTCGGGCGCCATCTGCATCTCGCGCAAAACGTCCACCTCTTCTACGATGGCGTTGAGGTCGGCTTCAGACATCGAGGCCTGCAGGGCGTCAAGCTGTGTGCGCAGCACGTTGTCGTCATCGGACTGCATGGGAACGACGGCGACGCTTGCGCGATGGTTGTTTTGCAGGAACAGGCTGCGGGCCAGATCGTCGAAGTAGGCGCCTTCAAGCGCCTCGCGCAGGAAACGGAAATCGTCCTCGTAGCGAAGGTAAGTGGTGGCCAGGCTGTCGTCGTAAAGCCAGCCGGCCAAGCAGTTCATGGCATGGGCGACGCCGTCGGCAAGGCCGAAGTCGTGCTCGCGCATGACGAATTCCTCGTGTGAGATGGCTGCCTCGATAAGGTCCTTGCTCAAGCCGGCGTCAAGAAGCTTCGCGATCTCGCGCTCGATGGTGGGAACAAGATCGGCGGCGGTTTCGTCCTGTTGCTTCTTCAGCTGAATCACGACGAAGGGCTGTTTCATGGCGTCGGCAACGAACGCGCTGACATCCTCGGCGATGCCGGAGTCCAGCATGGCTCGCTTCATCGGGGCCTCGTTGCTTCCGAAGAGGGCGTCGAGCAGGATGTCGGTTGCCATGACGCGTGTGCGCTGGCCTGCGTCGCCAATGACGAAGCCCGCGCCGGCCACGGCGTTCTCGGGTGCGGTGAGCATGGTCTTCGTCAGGCCGAGGTTGCAAACGGGTGCCTGCACTTCGATGGCGCGCGGCAAAAGCGGATCGGCGCCTGCTTCGCGGCGCTTTTCCTGGTTGCGAAGCTCTTCTTCGTGCACGGGCGTGAAGTACCGCTCGTCAAGCCATGCAAGGGCACGTTCGATGTCGAGGTCGCCGTAAAGCACGGTGTAGCTGTTGGAAAGCTGGTAGTGGCGACGATGCTCGTCAAGGTAGCCTTCATAGGTGAGCGTGGGGATGCCCTCGGGCGTGCCGCCCGATTCGAATGCGTAGGCGGTGTCGGGGAAAAGCGCCTTTTGCAGCTCGTCGTAAAGCACCGAGGACGAGTCGGACAGCGCGCCTTTCATCTCGTTGAATACGACGCCGTTGTACGCCAGCTTCCGCGCGGGGCCTCGGCCTTCCTGCGCTTCGGCTTCTTCCAGCTCGTAGTGCCAGCCTTCTTGCTCGAAGACAGCCTTCTTATGGTAGATGGCGGGATGGAAGACCGCGTCAAGGTACACGTCCATCAGGTTGAACAGGTCCTGTTCGTTGGTGGACGCAACGGGGTACATGGTTTTGTCGGAGAAGGTCATGGCGTTCAGGAACGTCTGCATCGAGCTTTTCAGCAGGTCGACGAAGGGCTCCTTCACGGGGAACTTGTCGGAGCCGCACAGCACCGAGTGCTCAAGGATATGGAAGACGCCCGTGTCGTCTTGCGGGGGCGTGCGGAACGCGATAGAGAACGCCTTGTTCGCGTCGTCGTTCGCTAGGTGCATGAGCTTCGCGCCAGAAAGCTCATGCTTCAGGATGAACGCAGTGCCGTTGATTTCGGGAAGGGGTTGGACGTCGGTGACGACGAAGCCGTGCATGCGTTGGTTGAGGGACGGTTCCATGAAATGCCTTTCGGAGATCGTGGGTGATTGCCGAATGTGTCGCGTCGATTATCCCACGATCGCCGTTCATCGCGCGTGAATATTATCTGTGCCGCCTATAAGCCAAATGCTTCTCAACTATAATTTATAGGATCGTTTTCGCAGATAACGGGGGTTCCGTTTTAGAGTTTCGCCTGTTCCTGCGAACATTTGAATCGAAAGGAAGGGGCCGTTGTGGCTGAGGTAAGTGGCTTCAAGCATATTTCCGTCTCGGCGGACTCCGATGATGACGTGGTGATTTGGGCAGGCACGGACGCCGAGGGCGCTTCCTTGGAAGTGCCCGACAGCGTCCAATTTAACCAAGCCTCTCAGCCTGCACAGGCCTCGGCGCCCGTTGAACGTACCGCGCAGCCGGCTGCCAAAGACCTGGGCTATCGTGAGACCACGCTTGACGATTTGAAGTCCGAGCCCATGTCCAAGACTCAGAAGATCATCATCGCGTGCGCCATCGCCGCCGTTGCGGCAGCGGTCGTGTACTACTTCGTGTTCATGCGCTAGGGCGTAGGCCTTCGCGCTAAACAACGCGCCAGCATTTTAATTACCGTAAAAGGCAACGAGGAGAGAATCGATGAACGAAAACGAAGAAGAGATCTCCAACGACCGTGAAGACGCTCCTGCCAAGGGGCGTTCGTTCGGCAAGGCAAACGAATATGACAACCCTATCGGCCTGACTCAGGCGTTCGCGCCGATTGACTTCGCTGGCAACGGCGAGGGCGATCCGTGGGATCGTGCTTGGTCGAATGCGCCTCGAGGCGACTCTGATGGATGGGATCAGATCGTTCCCGATGACGATACCCCTAACGATTGGCGCGAACCCGATGATGGCGAGTTTTCGCAGGAAGACGAAGATGCCCGCCGTCGCGCCCGTCCGCGCAGGGAGCATCACACCATCGTCGAGTACGACGACATCCCCGACGACCAGTACGAGGCTGCCGCCGTCGGCAGTCTTTTCAACGAGGGAGCCGCCGCCGCGCTGGCCGCCGAGAAAGCCGCCCGTGCGGAAGGCGCCGACGCTTACGAGGCCGCCCGCGCCGCCGCTGCAGCCGGTGCGGCAGTCGAGGACGCCGAACAGCGCGAGCTTGGCGACCATGCTGCTGACTCTGCCGACAGGGCAGCGGGTTACGTTGCCGATGACGGTGACGATTTCCCTGACATGGTCGACTCCATGGAGCCCGCCGCCGCGCCGCCTGTTCTTTTCGACGAGCCCAAGAAAGAGAAGATTAAGGGCAAGGCCGGCCGCGGCAAGCACGCGTCAGGCATGAAGGAGCTTTCGGTTCACGAGCGCAAGTCGCGCAAGGTTCGCAAGACCCTGCTCATCGTCATCGCAGTGTTTGTCGTGCTCATCGCGGCTCTGTGCTATTTCGCCTTCCATCTGTTCACCACCAGTCAGACCGTTGCCGTCCAGCAGATCAGCAAGGCTGCGTCGACGAACAGCACCGATATCCAAAGCGAATCCACGTCCGACTCAACGACTGCGGTTGCCAAGAAGACCGACGTTCCCGACCTTGCAGCGCTTTTGGGTAAAACCCAGGACGAGGCCGTCACGGCGCTTGCTCATGGCGCCCAGGTGCGCGAATCCCGCGACGTGAACGACGAGGGCAGCCCCATCAAGAAGTCGGTCACGGTTGCTTTGACTGACGAACCTGCCGACACGAAGACGGGCACGCCGACGGTTTACCTCAGCCTGAACGAGGAGGGCAAGATCATCCAGGCGGGTTATTCCACCTCGACGTCCTCCCTTGGCTACGGCGCGTACAGCTTCACCGACATGGTCGAGCAAAACCATGTGGTCGAGCGCACGCTGCAGGAGGCAAACGTCATGGTGAACGAGGGTGCTGCGGTTCTGCCTAAAGACAAGATGGAGTACTCCACCTATGCTTCCGACGGCACCACCCTTACGCGCGAGCGCTATTCCTTCAGCGGCGACGTCGATGTGAACGGCCAGCCTTGCACGTGGTCGAGCGTTCTTTCGTACGACTACTCCAACGCGAACCTCACGGGCAACCTTGCCAACACCGTGCGCGTCATCTACGTCTACGTCTCAACGAAGTAGGGCAGATGGGCCGGTATCGCGGTTCGTTTGGAAATTGTGAATGTGAACGACACGTCCGCTTGCCTTTGGCGGCGGGCGTGCTATTATATTCAAGCTGTTTAATCAAGTGAGGCTCATTGAACGAGCTTCCACCTGGTTCGGTGCTTTAAGGCCGATGGGTACGTTGAATATCATGCAGTGTCGCTTTGTGCGATGTCACGCAGATTGATTTCGTTCGCCCGTTGCCTTGCAGCGGGTTTTTTGTTGGTGCGCGAAAGCGCAGTGAATTAACAGGAGGTGAGCGCGATAGCAGCTCAGGAGCCCAGGCTCAACGGCGAGATCTCCGTTCGCGAGTGTCGCCTCATCGGCTACGACGGCTCGCAGTTGGGTATCTATCCCACACAGCAGGCTCGTCGCATCGCCGAGGATCAGGGTCTCGACCTTGTCGAAATCGCCCCGAACGCCCAGCCGCCCGTTTGCCGCATCATGGATTACGGCAAATACAAGTACGATCAGGCTATCAAGGCGAAACAGGCGCGTAAGAACCAGAGCAAGATCGAAACCAAGGAAATGAAGTTCCGCCCGAAGATCGATGTGGGCGACTACACCACGAAGAAGAAGCACGTCCTGCGCTTCCTCTCCGAGGGTAACAAGGTCAAGATCACGATCATGTTCCGCGGTCGCGAAATGGCCCACCCCGATCAGGGTCTCTCTATTCTCGAGCGACTTGCTGACGACCTGAAGGACGTAGCAGTCATCGAGAGCACCCCCAAGATGGAGGGTCGCAACATGCACATGCTCATCGCTCCCTTGCCGACGGCGGTGAAGAAGAAGGACGTTAAAGCCGGCAAGAAAAACAAGAAGCAAGAGGCCGATATGGCTGAAGAAGGAAAGGACGAATAATGCCCAAGATGAAGACCCATCGCGGTTTTGCAAAGCGCTTCCGTGTGACCGGTTCCGGTAAGATCATGCGTTCCAAGGCTTACAAGAGTCACATCATGACCAAGAAGAGCCAGAAGCGTAAGCGTAACTTCCGTCACGAGACCGAAGTTGCCCCCGCGGATCGTCGCGTCATCGCTCGTAACCTCGGCCTTCGCTAATCCGGCCGGTATCTGATAAAGGAGATTCAACATGCCTCGTGTAAAGCGCGCAGTTAACGCCCATAAGAAGCGTCGTACCGTCCTCGGCCGTGCAAAGGGCTACTATGGTGCAAAGTCCCGTACCTACACCAAGGCCAAGGAGCAGGTGCAGCATTCGCTTCAGTACCAGTACCGCGATCGCCGCAACAAGAAGCGCGAGATCCGCAGCCTGTGGATCACCCGCATCAACGCCGCTGCCCGTATGAACGGTATGTCTTACAGCGTGTTCATGAACGGTCTGAACAAGGCTGGCGTCGTGCTTGACCGCAAGGTCCTCGCCGATATGGCTGTCAGCGATCCCGCTGCTTTCGCTAAGCTGGTCGAGGTTGCCAAGAAGGCTCTTGCTTAATTAAAGGCGCTCGTCATTGCAAGTTTTCTAACCGCCCGCGATTTTGTGGGCGGTTTTTTTCTTAGTGCGAAGAGGTTCTTCCATGACTGATCCCAACAAGGGCGTCCACGCCGGTCGTGCGCAGCAGGTTCAAAGCCAGAAGCAGTACGACGATAAACGCCGCCGTAAGTTCATCGGTTGCGTTCTTGCCGTTGCGATCGTGTTCGTGGCGGGATTTCTTGTTTGGGATACCAATTTGCGCCCGTATTCCATCAATGCGAAAGATTTCCCGTCTGACGGCCTACGTGCTGCGGTTCGCGCGCTCGATGCTGACGGCGATGGCCTTATCACACGCGAAGAGGCTGCCGATATCACCGAGCTTACGGTGACCGAAGGGACCAACGTGTCTGGTCTTTCCATTTTGCCGAACTTATCTCGCCTGATCATCGATTCTGATTCAATTACGAGCGTTGATGTCTCTGAGGCTTCCAGCCTCGTCGCTCTTGACGCGAAGGGGTCCGCTTCCGTCGACGATGTGAATCTGAGTCGATCTTCCCGCCTCAAGCAAGTCGACCTATCGGGGACTTCCGTTGATTCGCTTGATCTTTCCGGGGCAACGCTGTTGGAGAACCTGTGCCTCGCCGACACTTACGTGGAAAGCCTGTCGCTTTCGGGCCTTGGGTCGCTTTCGTCGCTTGATGTGACGGGGACGTCTATCCAGAAGCTTGACCTTGCCGATCAGGCAAGCCTTTCGACGCTTCGCTGCGCGAACAGCGTGAAAGTTGAGAATCTTTCGAAAACGCCACTTTCGGCGTACTGGTTGGTTACTGATTTCAAGAACAACATTCCGATGTTCGCAGGGGAAGAGGGGCAGAAGGTTCACGCCACTGCCGTTTACGACGAACTTAACAGGCTTTCGTCCGCAACTTTCACCGAAGGGTCGGCTACCGCTCCTGCGACTGTGTCGTACGACTATGACGACGATGGCCGTTTGACTAAGGTTTCGTTCGCTGATATGCAGACATCTTCGTCGGCACCCACGAAGAATTCCTGGTCGCTTTCCTATGACGACGAGGGTCGTTTGTCCGAGGCGTCGTGCGAGACCGGCGCGTACGCCACTTATACATACGATGACAAGGGCCGTCTTTTGACGTATGAGATCAAGCGCGCCCCGAAGGGATTGGCTGCTGAATATTCGTTCGAGTACGACGATAACGGCTCTCTTTCTGCAATCGCCTGTGGTGACGAGCGAACCGAGTTCGCCTACGACACCAGTTGCAGGGTGACCAGCATTGCGGTTACGGAGCCCAAATCGCAGGATTCTTCTGATGAAACGGATTCCGAATCCAAGGCGTCTGCCTCTGATTCCTCCTCTGCCGCTAGCTCATCCGCTTCGTCGAGCTCCGCGTCGTCTGGGGCCGGCAAAGAAGAGAAGAGCAAGACCGCAACTGACGACTCACGTGAGGTTTTGGCTTCCTATACGCTTGCTTATGATTCTGACGGCAATTGCGTGCGCGTCAACTACGCGATCAGCGATAAGGATGACCAGGGAGAAGGAACTGTCGACGAGAAGTTCACCTACGATGACGGTGTGCTTGCCAATGCGGTGAGGGTCAGTAGCGGCGAGGGAAGCGACTGGTATCTCGACAATAAGGGCATCGCCTCGTCGGAACTCTCGTACGATGAGGAAGGCAATTTGATCAAGGCCGTTCTCACGCGTCAGGATCGAAGCGAGGGCTCGACCGACTCGATAGAGCTTGGATACACGCGTGTGTTCGCAACCAAGGACACGTTGCCTAAGGGGTCTATCTGGAGTACTTCCTATCCGCTTGCGGTTACGTTTGATGCTGACGGGTACCTGGCATCGTTGGTTGCTTCGGGTTCGTCTGCGTTCACCCCGTGGGCTTGTGCGCCCGATCCGCTGCGTTTCGCGTTTGATGGCGATGCCGCATTGCCGATGGGGTTTGCTGGGATCTAGGGCGTAGAAGATCGTTTGCGCCTTTATATTCCCGCTTGCGAAAATATCGGAACGCCGCTTTTCAATCTGCAATATGGTATGCATGTTGCAGATTTAAGTGGAGGGAAAACCCGTGGTAGTTGCAGTTTCCTGCGATGGTTTGTCCATCGCGCCTTTTTTCACGCAGACCACTAGCTTCATGGTATATACCGTGGAGCGTGGCATCATCACCGATTGCAAGAATCTTCCCGCTCAAGGTCTTGATGAGGCGGACTTGAAGGAGCTGCTTCAGGCTATCAACGCCGATACCCTTATTGTGGGTCATATCGATTGCGCTTTGGCCGGCTCCATGTGCCATCAGGGCATCGAGGTTATCGCTGACGCCGAGGGAGCGGCGCTCGACGTTGCCAAGGCGTACCTGAGCAAATCGCTTACTGGCGTTCTTGACGCATGCTTCCTGTGCGACGAGGTTGACAATCAGGAACCTGACAACACCAAGCCGAAGAGCATCTAGGCGCTTTCTGGCTGGTTTTCCAAAGATTTGAAACAGTAAGGCGGTGCTGCTCAAGCGATGAACTGCCTCCCATTTCTTGGACACGAGAAATGGGAGGTTTTCTTATGCGCAT
>ERZ1034917.2003-NODE-2003-length-10652-cov-5.001604_pt1 | contig 10652 bp, 10 predicted proteins | sample MGYA00520605_ERZ1034917 | MGnify/ENA primary metagenome ERZ1034917 (study PRJEB33766, sample SAMN09781784) | gut metagenome | biome: gut microbiome | host: Homo sapiens | place: Madagascar | study: EMG produced TPA metagenomics assembly of the PRJNA485056 data... | reverse complement strand
CGTCGAACTGCTTGCCGACCTCCTCGAGCGTGTGCGGCTTGCCGTCGACCAGACCAAAGCGCATGCGCAGCACCTGCTCCTCCCGCGGCGTCAGCGTGGACAGGACTTCCTCGAGCTGCTCGCGCAGCAGGGTATAGGTGGCCTCCTCCGACGGCTGAGACGCCTCGTCGTCCTGGATGAAGTCGCCGAGATGGCTGTCTTCCTCCTCGCCGATGGGCGTTTCGAGAGAGACGGGCTCCTGCGCGATCTTCAGGACCTCTTCGACCTTGCTCTGCTCGATGTGCAGCTCGTCGGCGATCTCCTTCGTCGTCGGCTCGCGGCCGAGCTTCTGCACCATCGCGTGCGAGGTGCGCAGCACCCGGTTGATGGTCTCCACCATGTGCACGGGGATGCGGATCGTACGGGCCTGGTCGGCGATGGCGCGCGTGATCGACTGGCGGATCCACCAGGTGGCGTAGGTGGAGAATTTATAGCCCTTCGTGTAGTCGAATTTTTCCACGGCTTTCATGAGGCCCAGATTGCCCTCCTGGATGAGGTCGAGCAGCTGCATCCCGCGGCCGACATAGCGCTTGGCGATCGACACGACGAGCCGCAGATTCGCCTCGGACATGCGCTTGCGCGCGGCCTCGCGGGTCTTCTCGTCGCCCTCGGCCATGGCTCTTGCGACTTCCTGCTCCTCCTCGGGCGAGAGAAGCTTGATCCGGCCGATCTCCTTGAGGTACATGCGCACGGGGTCGTCAAGCTTGGCGGTCTCCACGTCCTCGGGCAGGGCCTCGGGCGTTTCCAGATCCTCGGGCAGGCCCTCGTCCTCGATGGCCTGCATCTCGCTGAGCGTGGGGTTGTCCATGTCGGCCGAGCCGATCAGATCCAGCACGTCCGACACGTCGATCTCGATCCCGGCCTGCTCCAGAATGTCATAGAACTGCTCGGTCTGCGCCTGCGTGGCGTCGACGTCGTCGAGCGTTTCGACCAGATGCTTGGAGGAGACCTTGCCGGTCTTTTTCGCCTCGGTGATAAGGGTCTCGAGCTTTTGCCGGTTTTCAGCGGTCAGTTCCATTTTCTGCAGAAGTTCCAGTTCTTTTCCCATAGCTTACCCTCCATACTGTTTTGTCGATTTCATCTGCTCGGCGAGCAGCCGCAGGCTGTCTTCCGAGCGGGCGCGGGTCCGGCCCTCATATTCTTCCTGGATCACGCGCAGATAATCCGCGAGCGCCTCATCCGAGACCGGAGATGTGTCCTTGCTCAGGATATACGACAGGTGCGACATCTCCTCCGGGGTGAATTCTCCCTCCATCGCGGCGAGCGAGACCGGCCGGCCGGACTGCACCCGCTGGCGAAGCTGCGTCAGCACCCGGCCGAACAGATCGACCGAGCACGCCTCCGCCGGGAGCTTCACGCCCGCGATCAGCTCCGGCTCGCGCAGGAGCATGCAGATGAGCCCTTCTTCGGCCGTGGCCGAGCGCAGGTTGTCGTAGTGGATGGCGCGGATCTTCGGCGCGCGCTGGCGCGCGATGTCGAGCTCCTGCGCCTCGCGTTTGCGCTTTTCGATGGCGCGGGACTTGCGGTAGGCCTTTTTGACCTCCAGCTGCATGGCCTCGGGCGTGATGCCGGCGGCCTCAGCCGCGCGGCGGCCGTAGATCTCGCGCTGCACCGCGTTCGGGAACGAGGCGATGAGCGCGGCGGCCTGCGAGAGAAATTCCACGCGCTGCTCGTCGAGCGTCAGGTCGAATTTGCGCCGGAGACTGTCGAGCCGGTATTCGGCCTGGTTCTGGCAGCTGTCGAGCAGGACCTCAAAGCGCTGCGCGCCGTATTTTTTCAGAAATTCGTCCGGGTCCTTCGCTCCCTGCATCCGCAGGACGCGCACCTGGATGCCGGTCTTTTCGAGCATCGGGATGGCGCGGCGCGTGGCGTTCTGCCCGGCCTCGTCGCCGTCGTAGGTCAGGATGACCTGATTGGTGTACTTGGCGAGGATATTCGCGTGCTCCTCCGTCAGCGACGTGCCGAGCGAGGCCACGGCGCAGTCGAACCCGTACTGGTGCAGGGCGATGGCGTCCATATAGCCCTCGGTGAGGATGATGCGGCCCTGCTTGCTCTTGCGGGCGACGTTGAGCGCGAAGAGATTTTTGCGTTTGTTGAAGATGAGCGTCTCCGGCGAGTTGAGGTATTTGGGCGTCGAATCGTCCATCACGCGGCCGCCGAAGCCGATGACGTTCCCCCGGATGTCAATGATGGGGAACATGAGGCGGTTGCGGAAGCGGTCATACACGCCGCCGTTTTTGCCCCGGATGGAGAGCCCGGCGTCGATGAGCTCGTCGAGCCGGTAGCCCTTTTCCTTCATGGTGTCCGTGAGCGTCGCCCATGCGTCCGGGCTGAAGCCGAGGCCGAAGCGCTTGACGGTGTCCATGCTGAGCGCCCGCTTCTGTATGTACGCCTGCGCGGGCTTGCCCACGGGGGAAAACAGCTGCTGGCGGAAAAACCGCGCCGCGTCCTTGCACAGGGCCCAAAGGCGCTCCTGCTTCTGATACTGCGAGTGGTAGGCCTCGTCCTCCGGTACCTCCATCCCCGCGCGCTTGGCGAGGAAGCGGACGGCGTCGGGGAAGTCCAGCCCCTCGATCTGCATGATGAAGTTGACCACGCCGCCGCCCGCGTGGCAGCCGAAGCAGTAATAGATGCCCTTGTCCGGGGCGACGGAGAACGAAGCGGTCTTCTCCGAGTGGAACGGGCAGAGGCCGAAGAGGTTCGAGCCCCGGCGCGTCAGGCTCACATATTGTCCCACGACCTCGTCGATGGGATTGCGGTCGATGAGCGCGTCAAGAAACGGCTGCGGAAATGCCAAGGCAGAAACCTCCTTTCCGTTCAAATGGGATCTTCCGGTGCTTACCGCATCTGCCACGTCGTGGGGATGAAGAGCTCGGAATACTTGTAGACCGCGTAGCGGTCGGTCATACCGGCGATGTAGTCGCAGACGATGCGCTCCATGCCGTCAAAGTCCAGCTGCGGCAGAAAATCCGCCGGGAGCTTTTCCGGGCGCCGCATGTAATATTCAAAGAGACGGCAGAGCATGTCCTTCGCCTTGGTCTCCTCGCCCTTGGCCACGGGATTGGTGTAGACCCGGGCGAACATGAACGTGCGCAGCTGGTCCATCGCCTGCGCGATCTCCGGCTGCATGCCGAGCGTGCCGGTGGCGATCGTGTTGTCGATCATATTCTCGACGAGCGTGTTGATCCGCTGCGAGTGCGAATGGCCGAGGATCTCTGCGATCTCCGGCGGGATGTCGTCCTCGGTCAGGATCCCGGCGCGCATGGCGTCGTCGATGTCGTGGTTGATATACGCGATGCGGTCGGACGTGCGCACGATCTGGCCCTCGAGCGTCTCGGGGATGAAATCTCCGGTGTGGCCGAGGATGCCCATGCGGACCTCGTAGGTCAGGTTCAGCCCCGTGCCGCCGCGCTCGAGCTTGTCCACCACGCGCAGCGACTGCTCGTTGTGGCGGAACGGCTTTTCCATCATGCTGGAAAGCGCCTTTTCGCCCGCGTGGCCGAAGGGCGTGTGGCCCAGATCGTGGCCGTAGGCCGCGGCCTCCGCCAGATCCTGATTGAGCCGCAGCCCGCGGCAGATCGTCCGCGCGATGCGCGCGACCTCCAGCGTGTGGGTCATGCGGGTGCGGTAATGGTCGCCCTCCGGCGAGAGGAAGACCTGCGTCTTGTGCATCAGCCGGCGGAAAGACTTGCTGTGCAGGATGCGGTCGGCGTCGCGCTGGTAGCAGGTGCGCACGTCGTTGTCCTCCTCCGGCGAGGGGCGGCCCTTCGTCTCGGCGGCCTTCTGGGCCTGCGGGGAGAGAACGTCATATTCCTCCTGCTCCATCCGTTCGCGCACGGTCATATCGGTCCCACCTTACAATGTCAGAATAAACGGAAATTTTAAATTCCGTGTGGCGTTTACGTGAATTTTTTGAAAAGCTGTGATCTGGTGTTCACCGGATGCGCACGCCGCGCAGCTCCGTGCCGGTCGTTTCCGGCGCGAGGCTCCCGGCGGAAAGCTCCTGCAGGGCCTTCCGGAACGCGGCTTCCTCCGGCTGCGGCAGAAGGATCGTCAGTGCGATCTGCGCGCCGTAGTCCGCGTCCCGGACCAGCCCGCCGCGCTTGTCCGCCTCGAGCTTCACACGCTCAAACAGCGCGTAGGGGCAATCGAGCCGCAGCACGCTCCACGGGCGCAGCTCGGAGATGCCCGCATCGTCCAGCGCGTCCTTCGCGGCCTTCGTATAGGCCCGGCAGAGCCCGCCCGCGCCGAGCAGGATGCCGCCGAAGTACCGCGTCACGACGCACAGCACATCCTGTACGCCCTCACGCTCGAGCACGTTCAGGATCGGCTGTCCGGCGGTGCCCTGCGGCTCGCCATCGTCGCTGTAGCGCTTCTGGCCGGTGTGCAGGACGTAGGCCCAGCAGTTGTGCCGGGCGTCATATTCCCGCTTCTTGACGGCCTCGAGCTGCGCCCGGGCCTCCGCCTCGGTCGTCACGGGGAGGACGAGACCGAGAAAGCGGGATTTTTTTTCGATATATTCCGAATTTCCCTCCCCCGCGGGGATCCAGAGCTGCTCCATCAGACTTCCTCTGTTACATACTGACGCAATCTGCCGAACAAGGTTTCATCGACGATGGCGTCAAGTTCGATCCCGTTTTCCGTATAGCTGCTGGACAGGACCTGCGCCGTGTCGTGCAGCGCGGCGACCATGCCGCCGACCGCATACGGCAGCAGGAGCTTCACATGGTGCTTGCCCCGGCCGAGCAGCTGCTCGACGGCTTCTTTGAGCGCATCGAGGCCGAAGCCGCTCGCGGCGGAGATGGCGACCTTGTCCTGCCCGCGCGGGATCTCGTCGTCGGCGACGAGATCGCACTTGTTGTAGCATTCCAGGACCGGCGTGCCGGGCGCTGCAAGCTCCGCGATCAGACGGTCGACGACCGCGATGTGATCGTCGCGCTCCGGGTCGGCGCTGTCGATGACGTGGATGAGAAGATCCGCGTATTCCAGCTCCTCGAGCGTGGCGCGGAAGGCCTCGACCAGATGGTGCGGCAGCTTGGCGATGAAGCCGACCGTGTCCGACAGCAGCGCCTGACAGGTGTCGGAGACCGGTCTTGCGCACGAGCTCGAGATTTTCGCGCAGCTTCTGGATGCGCGAGCGGATGTAGCGCTTGTCGGTCTCGAGCTGGGTCTCGCCCGGGCCTCTGGTGCCGATGCCGCCGCCGAGACGGCCCATCTCCTCGTTCCAGACGGTGAGCCGGGGCAGGTAATACTGATACTGCGCCAGCTCGACCTGCAGCTTTCCTTCGCGCGTTTTGGCGCGCTGGGCAAAAATATCGAGGATGAGCGCGCTGCGGTCGAGCACGGTGGTCTTTAAAATATCCTCCAGCGTGCGCGTCTGCGAGGGCGTGAGGTCGTTATCGAAAATGACCATGTTCGCGCCCGTGGACAAGACCAGCTGGCGCACCTCCTCAGCCTTGCCCTCGCCGATGAACGAGCGGGGGTCGGGCGTGTGCTTGTTCTGCAGGATCTTGCCGGCGCATTCGCCGCCGGCGGTATTGAGCAGGGCTTCGAGCTCATCAAGCGTCGTCTCCGTCGCGGTCTCTTCCTTTGGAAAGCAGTCCGCGTTGAGGCCGACGAGCACGGCCCGGTCGATTCGTTTCTGATTCAGTTCTTCCATGTATCGTCTTCCGTCAGTTTCTTGCAAATTGCGACATATATGAAAAAAGTCCGCACCGATACGCGGTGCGGACTGTCTTCTTACTTCAGGCCGTATTTCTTGTTGAAACGGTCGACACGTCCACCGGTGTCAACAAGCTTCTGCTTGCCGGTGTAGAACGGGTGACACTTGGAGCAAATTTCAACCTTGATGTCCTTTTTGGTAGAACCAGTCTCAATAACTGCACCACACGCGCATCTGATAGTAGTCTGTTCGTACTTGGGATGGATACCTTCCTTCATGAGTTTCACCTCTCTCATCAGATTTCTGTAAAAAGGCAGACTGCCCTTCCCTTGGTTCAAACGCCTAGATATAGTACCACAGGATGCGCCAGAATGCAAGGATAATTTTCAATTTTTCTTCTGGAACGCAAAAAACAGCCTGCAGCCGTCGGGCTGCAGGCCGGCTGTGCCGCTTACTGGAGGTTCCGGCGTTTGCGGAGCATGAAGTAGGTGAGAAAATAGAGGATCGCGCCGAGGACAAGATCTGCGAGCAGGGACAGGAGCATGGCACCGTGGAAAAACTGGGCGACGGCGTGCGGAGCCTCACTGACGACCCCATTGACGATGACCATGCGGCCGCCTGAAAAGACATTTTGCAGCAGGTGGTTCAGGAGGGAGCTGTCATCTGCAAGGCCTGCAAGCGTGCAGACGCCGAAGATCTGCTGCACGGCCTGAATGACAAAATAGAACACGACGGAAAGAAGCCCCTTATGGTTGGCAAAGCTGTAGCCGATGGACATGGGCGCGTAGAACAGCAGGCAGGTGACAAGCAGGCTGACGAACAGCATCGCAAAGGTCTCCAGCGCAATGGCGATGCCGTTACCGGTGTAATAGCTGCCCAGCTCGCGCAGTCCGGATATAAAGTTGTTATATAGCTCTGTTGACACGCCGCCCTGCCAGATCACGATGGCGAGGGCCAGCAGCTCCGCCGCAAACGTGAACAGGAAAAAGAGCGCGGCGGTAATCAGCTTCGACCAGAGCAGGCTGTGGACACTGACGGGAAGCGTGAACATGAGATAGCCCTCGTCGGTAAGGAAGTTCTGGTGGAAGCGCTTGATCATCAGAACGGTGGAGAAGACCATCACGCCAAGACCCGCCAGCACATAGACAATGGCGAGCAGGACGCTGACAATATAGAGGACGCGCGTGGGATTCGGCACCTGCTGCAGGATCTGATTTGTGACGCGGGAAAAGACAGCCAGCAGCAAGAGCGCGCCGAACAGCGGCGCCATCAGACGGCCTGTGGCGCGGAACTCGTGTTTGATCAGTTTTCCCAGCATTTGAATACCTCCCGGAACAGGGCGTCGACCGACTGGCCGCGCGTCTCGCGGATCTCCTCGCAGCTCTCGTGCAGCGCGACGTGTCCATGATCGAGGAAAATGACATCATCAAGCACCGGCTCGACATCGGCGATCAGGTGTGTGCTGATGATGACGGCAGCCTCGGGGTTATAGTTTGAAATAATGGTATGCAGGATATAATCGCGCGTGGCGGGATCGACGCCGCCGATCGGCTCGTCGAGCAGATAGAGCTTCGCTCTGCGGCTCATGGTAAGCACGAGCTGGACCTTTTCCTTCATGCCCTTGGACATCTGACGGACGGACTGGTTGAGATCCAGACCGAGCTGCGAGAGCATCCGTTCGGCGGCTGCGCGGTCAAAATCGGCAAAGAAGTCGCCATAGAAATCAAGCAGCTGGCGCGTCTTCATCCAGGGGCTGAGCGTGATGCGGTCCGGCAGATAGGACACGACGGCGTTGGTCTGCGGTGACGGTGCCTGGCCGCCGATCAGCACTTCTCCGCTGGTGGGCTGCAGCAGCCCCATGGCAAGCTTGATCAGGGTGGATTTTCCGCTGCCGTTTGGCCCAAGCAGGCCAACGATACGGCCGGGTTCGAGCGCGAGATCGATATGGTCGAGCGCCATGGCCGCGCCATAGCGCTTTTCCAGCGCGCGGCATTCAAAGATCGGCATGTTCCTGTTCCTCCATTTGATCGAATAGATTGTGAATTTCCTGCTTTCCGCAGCCAAGCGCACGCATGGCCGCGAGATACTGCCGGGTCTGCGCCTCGGCGAGCGAGCGGCGCGCAGCGGCGACGGCGGCTGCATCCTCAGTGACGAACTTGCCGGCGGTGCGCTGCGTGTAGATCAGTCCCGCGCGCTCCAGCTCGGCAAAGGCGCGCTGCACGGTATTCGGGTTGGCACCGGCATCGGCTGCAAGCTCGCGCACCGATGGAAGCTTGCTCCCGGGCGGATAGACGCCGGAAACGATCTGCTGCTGCAAGCGCGCGACGAGCTGCGTATAGATGGGTTGATCGGCCTGAAATTGCCAGGACATGAAGTCACCTCCTGTGCTGCTGTATTAAGTGATTAACACAGTAGCACAGGAGGCGTGATTTGTCAAGAGGGGTTCGGAAAATACCGCAAAATTTAAGGTTTCCGTTGATAGATCCGGGTGCCGCGTTCTGTCCCGGCGCTGCATGGGGCGCCCGGGCGGGAAAAGAGCGTATACAGATCCGCGGCGCGGCGCTCCAGCTCATAATACGCCGCGTCCGGCGGCGTCTGCCCGGCATTCACAAGCATACAGCCGCCGCTCTTTTTTGCCTGCCGCAAAACGGTCTGTCCCCGCTCATCAAAGGCCAGCACGCGCACGTAGGGCGGCGTCTGCCGGAGCGATTCCTCGCTGATGCCGAGATACGCGCACAGCAGCAGCCGCTGCAGCCGCGTGCGCGGGTAGCGCTTCGATTTGGCCGCGGCGAGGATGCTCTCATAGTCCGGCTGCGACAAGACGGCCTTCCACACCTTGGACCACAGGCCCTCGGAGCCATGCGCGGTGCGCGCCCAGTCCGCCTGCTCCATGCCGCGCAGGCGCGCGAGCATCGCGCGCTCGCCCCAGCAAAGCGCGTGCGGCACGGCCCCTTCGCAGGCGCATTCCGCCGGGACATACGGCCGCCAGTCTCCGCCGGTCAGGATCAGCCGCCGCACGGCGGTCGCCGACGGGTGTTCCGCATCCGGCTCGTCCGCGTGATAGTCGCCGGGGCGCAGGACGGCGAGCGGGCGCAGACCGCTTTCCTGCCGGATGATCGCGCGGCAGTATTCAAAGGCCAGGATGTCGTTGGGTCTTGTCAGTAATTCGCCGTTCGCGCCGAGGGCGGCCAGCGCCCGCTGCCGCGCGGCGGCGTAGCTCAAACCCTCCTGCATGGCTTCGTGCAGGAAAGCTTCAAATTCCGCCGCGCACGACGCTTCCGCCGCGCGGAAAAGCGCCTCGCCGCTGCCCGATTCGCAGCCGAAGCTCAGATACCCGCAGCCAAGCGCGGATAAGATCCGCACGCCCCCGGCGGCGAAGCCCTCGGCCGACTGCAGCGCCGCCGTGACCGGCAGCTCCAGCACAAGATCCGCCCCCGCGTCCACCGCCGCGCGGGCGCGCACGCCCTTGTCAAAGACTGCGGGCTCGCCCCGCTGGACGTAATTGCCGCTCATGAGGCAGACGACGGCCGCATCCCCACCCAGCTGCTGCCGGACCGCGGCCAGCTGCCGCGCGTGGCCGAGATGGAAGGGGTTATATTCACAGATCACGCCGACCGTCTGCATAAGCGGCCCTCCGATAAAAAAATCTTGGGAAACTCTTGTTTCCCTTTTGCTTTTGTTGTATGATGAACAATAGCTATGAATATAGTACCACGAATGACTGAAAAAAGAAACACAGGAGTGAATGGAACAATGAATGTACTGGTCATCAACGCTGGCAGCTCCAGCCTCAAGTATCAGCTCATGGATCCGGCGACCGGCAATGTCACGGCCAAGGGTCTGTGCGAGCGCATCGGTCTCGACGGCCGTCTGACCCACAAGGTCCCGGCGACCGGCAAGAAGGTGGAGAAGGACATCCCCATGCCCACCCACAAGGAAGCCATCGAGGCGGTCATGTCCATCCTGGTCGACCCGGCTGACGGCGTCATCAAGTCCGTCGACGAGATCGACGCTGTGGGCCACCGCGTCCTGCACGGCGGCGACAAGTTTGTCGAAAGCTGCATCATCGACGAAGCCTGCAAGCAGGCCATCCGTGACTGCATCCCCCTCGGCCCGCTGCACAACCCCGCCAACCTCATGGGCATCGAGGCCTGTGAAAAGGCCATGCCGGGCAAGCCCCAGGTCGCTGTGTTCGACACCGCGTTCCATATGACCATGCCCCCGAAGGCCTACCGCTATGCCATCCCCACCAAGTATTACACCGAGGACCATCTGCGCCGCTACGGCTTCCACGGCACCTCCCACCGCTTCGTCTCCAAGCGCTGCATCGAGCTGATGGGCGGCGTGGAGAACGCGCACCGCGTCATCGTCTGCCACCTGGGCAACGGCTCGTCCCTGTCCGCGGTCAAGGACGGCAAGTGCCAGGATACCTCCATGGGCCTGTCGCCTCTGGCCGGCGTCCCGATGGGCACCCGCGCGGGCGATATCGACACCTGCGTCGCGCAGTTCATCATGAACAAGTACAACATGTCCGCCGATGACTGCCTGACCATGCTCAACAAGAAGTCCGGCGTGCTGGCCCTGTCCGACGGCGTCTCCTCCGACTTCCGTGATCTGGACGCGGCTGCCGAAAAGGGCAACGAGGCTGCGCAGCTCGCGCTCGACAAGTTCGCCTATGAAGTCCGCAAGTACATCGGTGCCTACGCGGCTGCGCTCGGCGGCGTGGACTGCATCGTCTTCACGGCCGGTGTCGGCGAGAACTCCAGCTCCATGCGCGCGTCCATCTGCGACGGCCTGGAGTACCTCGGCGTCAAGCTCGACGCGGAAAAGAACAAGCTCCGCGGCGAAGAGGTCATCATCTCCACCCCCGACTCCAAGGTCACGGTCTGGGTCATCCCGACCAACGAAGAACTCATGATCGCGCAGGATACCGCTGCGCTGACCAAGTAAG
>ERZ1034917.1992-NODE-1992-length-10693-cov-3.788024_pt1 | contig 10693 bp, 9 predicted proteins | sample MGYA00520605_ERZ1034917 | MGnify/ENA primary metagenome ERZ1034917 (study PRJEB33766, sample SAMN09781784) | gut metagenome | biome: gut microbiome | host: Homo sapiens | place: Madagascar | study: EMG produced TPA metagenomics assembly of the PRJNA485056 data... | reverse complement strand
CCGTCCTGACCGACTGTATCGCGTCTCAGGTCGCCCTGCACCGGCTCTACGGCGGCGTCGTGCCCGAGCTTGCCTCACGCAAGCACATCGAGGCCATCTACGCCCTGGCGGATACGGCGCTTGACGAGGCGCACCTGACCCGGCAGGACATCGACGCCATCGCCGTCACCTACGCGCCGGGGCTGATCGGCGCGGTGCTCGTCGGCGTCAACTTTGCCAAGGCCGCGGCCTACAGCCTCGGCGTGCCGCTCATCCCAGTGCACCATATCCGCGGGCATATCGCGGCCAACTATCTGGCGTACCCGGATCTGGAACCGCCGTTTCTGTGCCTCGTCGTCTCCGGCGGGCACACGCTGATTGTCGACGTGCAGGACTACACGAAATTCCATATCCTCGGCACCACGCGTGACGACGCGGCAGGGGAATGCTTCGATAAGATCGCCCGCGTGATCGGGATGCCGTATCCCGGCGGCGCGGCGCTCGACCAGACGGCAAAGACCGGCGACGAAAACAAATATCCCATGCCGCACACCAAGCTCAGCGGCAATCCGCTCGATATGTCCTTCTCGGGCCTCAAGACGGCGGCGCTGAACCTCATCCACACACATGAGCAGCGCGGCGAGGCGCTGGATATCCCGTCGCTTTGCGCTTCGTTCTCCAAGGCGGTGAGCGATATGCTCGTGCCGCGGACGATGCAGGCCCTGGAGCAGACCGGCTACCGGACGCTGGCCATCGCGGGCGGCGTGGCGGCAAATTCCCGCATCCGCGGGGAATTCACCCGCCGGACCCAGGCGCTCGGCATCCGGCTGTGCATGCCGCCCCTGCGTCTGTGCGGCGACAACGGCGCGATGATCGGTGCGCAGGGCTATTATGAGTACTGCTCCGGCAAACGCGCCGGTCAGGATCTCAACGCCTACGCCACGATGAGCCTCGAAAACGGATAAAAGGACCCGCTTGCAGATGCCGTCTGCAAGCGGGTTTTTACAGCCTCTGTCTGCAAAATCTCCTGCATAAAAGGTGTTATGTCAACAAAATATCTGCGTTGCGTCGTGAAAGTTCTTCATTTTTCGACCCTGTCATCATTTAACAATAATCCGTGTTTTTGTCGAAATATGTAGCTTTTTCGCGTGTTGAAAAATCTGTTGACAGTGTGAATAACTACTTGCGCAGATTTTTTTATTATCATTATGGTGAACTGATCTGCGGTTATGGCTCCGGAGCGGCGGAGAGTGCCTGCTCCAGCGCGGGCAGGTGCGTCGCGCTGAGCGGCGTCAGCGGCAGCCGCGGCAGCCCGGCCGGGATCCCCATGAGTGACAGCGCCTGCTTGACGGGGATGGGATTGATCTCGCTGAACAGCGCGTCGATCAGCGGTGTGAGCGCGACCTGCATCCGCCCGGCTGCGGCATAGTCTCCGGCCTGACACGCGCGCACCATCTGCAGCGTCCGTTTCGGCCGGACATTGGACAGAACGGAGATGACGCCCTTCGCGCCGAGCGAAAGCAGGGGGACCGTCAGATCGTCGTTGCCGCTCCAGACCGGCAGCTCGTCGCCGCAGGCGTCGAGGATGTGCGCAGCCTTCGGCACGCTGCCGCTGGCCTCCTTGATGCCGCCGATGTTGGTGTGCCCGGCAAGCACCCGGCAGGTCTCGACCGAGACATCCACTCCCGTCCGACTCGGAACATTGTAGACGATGACCGGGCAGGGGAGCGTATCCGCCGCCGCGGTATAGTGCGCGATGAGCCCCGCCTGCGTGCATTTGTTGTAATACGGCGTGACCATCAGCACGGCATCCGCGCCCATAGACGCAGCGACACGGCTCAACTGCAGCGAGTGAGCCGTGTCGTTCGTACCGGTACCGGCGATGACCTTGCATCGTCCGGCGCAATATTGGACCGTGTGCGCGATGAGCGCGAGCTTTTCGTTGTCCGTCATGGTGGAGGCCTCGCCGGTCGTGCCGCAGACGACGATGGCGTCGACGCCAGCCGCGAGCTGCAGGTCCAGCAGCCGGTTCATGACGGGAAAATCGATCGTACCCTGATTGAACGGCGTGACGATCGCGGTCGCAACGCCCTCAAACACAGGATCTTTCAAAGAATCGCTCCCTTCGGGCTTATTTCTTTGTGATATATCCTTCCGCGCAGAGCAGCTCCGCCAGCAAAACCGCGCCGCCGGCTGCACCGCGCAGGGTATTATGAGACAGGCAGACGAACTTGTAGTCGTACTGCGTATCCGGCCGCAGACGGCCGATGGAGACCGCCATGCCGCCTTCGATCATCCGGTCAAGCTTCGTCTGCGGGCGGTCCGGCTCTTCAAAGTAGTGCAGGAACTGCTTGGGTGCCGACGGCAGCTCCAATTCCTGCGCGCGGCCGGAGAACGCGGCCCAGTCAGCCTTAATCTGTTCGACGGACGGCTTCTCACCCTTGAACGAGACAAAGCAGGCAGCCATATGTCCGTCGGAGACCGGCACGCGCAGGCACTGCGCGGTGATGTTCGGCTCCGTTGCGTTGACGATCTGATCGCCCTCGATATGGCCCCAGAGCTTCATCGGCTCCTGCTCGGACTTTTCTTCCTCGCCGCCGATATAGGGGATGACGTTGTCAAGCATTTCAGGCCACGTATCGAACGTCTTGCCAGCGCCGGAAATGGCCTGATACGTGCAGACCAGCGCCTTTTCGATGCCGTACTTCATGAGCGGATGCAGCGCGGGCACGTAGCTCTGCAGCGAGCAGTTGGACTTGACGGCGATGAAGCCGCGCTTGGTGCCGAGGCGCTTGCGCTGGGCGTCGATGATGCGGATGTGGTCCGCATTGATCTCGGGCACGACCATCGGGACGTCCGGGGTGTGGCGGTGAGCCGAATTATTGGAGACGACCGGGCATTCGAGCTTGGCATATCGCTCCTCGAGCGCCTTGATCTCGTCTTTTTTCATATTGACGGCGCAGAACACGAAGTCGACCTGCTTTGCAATCTCCTCTGCGTCGGCCTCTGCATCCATCACGACCATGGAGCGGACGCTCTCCGGAATCGGATCCGCCATGTGCCATTTTTCGCCGATCGCTTCGGCGTAGGGCTTGCCTGCGCTGTGTGCGCTGGCTGCAAGAACGACGGGCGTGAACCAGGGGTGATTCGCCGTCAGCAGGACGAACCGCTGGCCGACCATACCCGTAGCGCCGATGATACCGACTCTGAATTTTTCCATGATGAAAGCTCCAATCTTCAAACTCGCCGGAAAGTTCCGGTTGCATGTCACTTTGGAATGTAATATAATACAGTTGTCTGTGCAGGAGAAAATGTTTCTGCACAGTGAACAAATGTCCGCGAATTCCAACGGCCTCATCATATCATATGCCAATTGGCCTGTCAATGTGAATCGCAGAAAAAATCAGCGCGGAGAAGGGGCTGTTGTTTGTTGAAAACTCATGATTTTTACTATGATCTGCCGGAAGAACTGATCGCGCAGACGCCGCTGGAGCGGCGGGACGCGTCACGCCTGATGACGCTCGACCGGAAGACCGGTGAGGTCACGCACCGGCATTTTTATGATCTGGTCGACCTGCTGCAGCCTGGCGACTGTCTGGTGATGAACAACTCCCGCGTGCTCCCTGCAAGGCTGCTGGGCCATCGGGAGCCGACCGGCGGCGCCGTCGAGGTGCTGCTGCTCAAGGATCAGGGCAGCGGCGTCTGGGAATGCCTCACGAAGCCGGGACGGAAGACCCATACCGGCACCGAACTGTCCTTCGGCGGCGGAGAGCTCACCGCGACGGTCGTCGGAGAGAAGGAAGACGGTAACAAGCTCGTGCAGTTCCACTATGAGGGGATCTTCCTTGAGGTGCTCGAGCGTCTCGGCAAAATGCCCCTGCCACCATACATCAAGGAAGAACTCGAAGACGGCGAGCGCTATCAGACGGTCTATTCCAAGGTGAACGGCTCTGCCGCCGCGCCGACAGCCGGTCTGCATTTTACCCGCGAGCTGCTGGACAAGCTCGCAGCCAAGGGCGTCAAAGAGGCCTATATCACGCTGCACGTCGGTCTCGGGACCTTCCGGCCCGTCAAGGCGGAGGAGATCACCGAGCATCATATGCACTCCGAGTTCTGCATGATCTCGCAGGAGACGGCAGATATGATCAACGAGACCAAGCGCGCCGGCGGCCGGATCGTCTGCGTCGGCACGACATCCTGCCGGACGCTGGAATCGCTTGCGGATGAGAACGGGTTCTTCCATGAGTCCTCCGCATGGACGGATATTTTCATCTATCCCGGCTACCGATTCAAGGCCATGGATGCGCTCATCACGAATTTCCACCTGCCGGAGAGCACGCTCGTCATGCTGGTCTCCGCGTTCGCCAGCCGGGAAAAGATCCTGAACGCCTACGACATCGCCGTCCAGGAGCGCTACCGCTTCTTCTCCTTCGGCGATGCGATGTATATTTATTGATGGAAGAGGAACACGATGTTTAAAGTATTGAAAACGGACGGCGCGGCGCGCCGGGGAGAGTTCAGCTGCCCGCATGGGACAGTCCAGACGCCGGTCTTTATGAATGTCGGCACGCAGGCGGCCATCAAGGGCGCACTGTCGGCCGCCGATCTCGAGACGATCGGCACGCAGGTCGAGCTTTCCAACACCTATCATCTGCACCTGCGTCCCGGCGACGAGGTGGTGCGCGACATGGGCGGCCTGCACAAGTTCATGACGTGGGGCGGACCCATCCTGACCGATTCCGGCGGCTTTCAGGTCTTCTCGCTGGCCGGTCTGCGGAAAATCAAGGAGGAGGGCGTGACCTTCGCCTCCCATCTGGACGGGCACAAGATCTTTATGGGCCCGGAGGAGAGCATGCGGATCCAGTCCAACCTCGGCTCCGATATCGCCATGGCCTTTGACGAGTGCGTGGAAAACCCGGCGACGTATCCCTATGCCAAGGCCTCCTGCGAGCGCACGGCCCGCTGGCTCGCGCGGTGCAAGGAAGCGCTGACCCGGTACAACGCTGAGCCGGGCGCGGTCAATCCCGGCCAGCAGCTCTGGGGCATCAACCAGGGCGCGACCTTCAAGGATCTGCGGATCTGGCACATGAAGGAGATCGCCAAGCTCGACCTGCCGGGCTATGCCATCGGCGGACTTGCCGTCGGCGAGCCGACGGAGGTCATGTACGAGATCATCGAGGCCGTCGAGCCCTACATGCCGAAGGACCGGCCACGCTACCTCATGGGCGTCGGCACGCCGTCGAATATCATCGAGTCTGTCGCCCGGGGCGTGGACTTCTTCGACTGCGTCATGCCCGCGCGCAACGCGCGGCACGCGAAGCTGTTTACCTGGCAGGGGAGCATCAACCTGAAAAACGCCAAGTATACCCGCGATGACGGCCCCATCGACCCGCAGTGCGACTGCCCGGTCTGCAGGCGCTATTCCCGTGCCTATCTGCACCACCTGTTCAAGGCGGAAGAGATGCTCGCCATGCGGCTTTCGGTCATGCACAACCTGTACTTCTACAATACGCTGACCAAACGCATCCGCGACAGTCTCGACGCGGGGACCTTCGGCGATTTCCGCGCGGAATATTCTGCGAAACTGTCGGAAAAAATATAAACTTACGAAAAAATTCAGAAATCCTGCCGGGCTGACTTGAAAAGTTGCCGCCGGCACGATATAATAAATGAAATTCAATTTTGGAGGAAAGACCATGTACCTTTTCTTAGAGTCGGCAGCCGGTACGACCGCCGCCGGCAGCAGCGCGTCCATGATTCTCATGTTCGTCGTTCTGATCGCGGTGTTCTACTTCTTTATGATCCGCCCGGAAAACAAGCGCAAAAAAGAAGCCCAGCAGATGCGTGATTCCCTGAAGGTCGGCGACAACATCACGACCATCGGCGGCATCATCGGCGACATCGTCTCCATCAAGGACGATTCCATCGTCATCGAGACCACGACCGACCGCGTCCGCGTGGAGTTCGCCAAGTTCGCTGTTTCCACCAACAACACGGCGGAAAAGGAAGCTGCCAAGCAGAAGGCTGCCGCTCTGGCTGCCCGCAAGGCAGAGAAAGAAAAGGCCAAGAAGGAAAAGTAACCCTTCCGGCCCGGACCTGCATACTGACCGGCTGAAGCTTAGACTTCAGCCGGTTCTTTTTATGCCCGGACAAACATACGCTTGGAGTAACGAAGCGAACAGTGAATAGAGGAGGGGAGCGGTTATGAAATCAAAGCTCTGGAACGGCGGCTTTCTGCGGACGGTGCTGCAGGGGCTGGCGGTCACGTGCGCAGCGCTGCTCGCACTGTCGGCGCTGGGGGCGGGGCTGACGCTCGGCGGGGTGATCGGCCAGCAGCAGCTTTCGGCGGCCGCTGTGGTGATCAGCTTTCTCGGCGTTTTTCCTGGCGCCTGGCTGACGGCACGGCATGCCGCCGGGCAGAAGCTGCCGGCGGCCATCGTGGTCGGCGTGTGCTGTCTGGCGGTCTGTATGCTGGCCCGGCTGCTGTTCTTCGGCAATCGGGAGGCGCAGATCCTGCCCGGGATGCTTGCGATGCTTGCCGCGGCGGCTCTGGGCGGGATCGCAGGGAGCACGCAGCGAAAGCCTGCCCGGCGCAGAAGAAGATGACGGCGTTCCTGCATGCGTCAAAAAGTAAATTATATTTACATTTCATGCATCAACGTGCAGGACTGCCGTCATTTCAAGATTTCGATTTTACGCATGAATTCCGGCACTATATGTTGTGCTTTTTGTGAAAAGTACGGGTGACTCGCGGCGCCGCAGTTACTTTATTGACATAATATCATTAACATAATTCCTAGTCATAATTTACAAAAATTTCGAAAATGCATCTTTTTCCTTGAAATCTTCCGATGTTTGCGGTATAGTAACAACACTTCCTGTTGAAGCGCAGGTAGAAATAATTTTGCCCGCATAATTCCTTAAGAATTCTGAAGTTTCCGGTTTCCGTTTGGTTTTTCTGGATTCTCATGAATATGCGACAAAGCTCCCATCGATCATTTTCGGAAGGACCTTCGCATGAGTAACATTATTATGCGATATGAGGATTACCTCATCCACACCAAACACGCGTCTGACAATACCGTCGCATCCTACATGCGCGATCTTCGCCAGTATGCGTCATATCTGGGCTCCGAAGGCATCGATGTGCTGGACGCCGATCAGGACGTGGTTTCCGGCTACATGAACAGCATGAAGGCCAACGGAAAATCCGCCGCGACGATCTCCCGTGCGCTGGCCTCCATCAAGAGTCTGTACATATTCGCCGTCCAGAACCGTGAGATCGAGGAGAACCCGATCCACAACATCAAGATCGACAAGGCAGAAAAAAAGCTGCCGCAGATCCTGACCGGCAAAGAGGTCGAGCTTCTGCTGCAGCAGCCGAAGGTCACGGAGATGAAGGGCTGCCGCGACAAGGCCATGCTCGAGGTCCTGTATGCCACGGGCATCCGTGTCAGCGAGCTCATCGGCCTCAACATCGACGATGTCAGCCTGCCCGGCAGCTTCATCCGCTGCGAAAGCGGCGAGAAGACGCGCATCATCCCGATCTATCCGGAAGCGCTGCAGTCGCTGCATGAATACATCGACTCGGTCCGGCCCAAGATGATCGCCGTGCCGACCGAGCATTCGCTGTTCGTGAACGTCTCTGGCGAGCGCATGAGCCGCCAGGGCTTCTGGAAGATCATCAAGTATTATCAGGAAAAGGCACATATCGACAAGGATATCACCCCGCATACGCTTCGCCACAGCTTTGCGGCCCACCTGCTGGAAAACGGCGCAGACCTGCGCTCCATTCAGCAGATGCTCGGCCACAGCGATATTTCCTCCACCCAGGTCTATACGCAGCTGGTGAAGCAGAATCTGAAGGCGGTGTACAACAAATATCACCCGAAGGCCTAGTCTGACCCATCCCATGAGAGCGGCATTTGCGTTTTTTATGAGAGAGAGGGGAATGGCAGGTGCCTGAACAGTTGCTCCGGGATAGAAAAAGGGCGTGCTGCAGTGCAGCACGCCCCGATTTTTTTGTCCGGATTCAGTTGTCGATGCCCGTCATCGCCTGCAGCACCTCGTACTGCTGCTCGTTGAGCCCCTTCTTCATGGAAAGGCCCTCGGTGATATCGATGTCGACCATCTGACCGGCCCGTGCGCAGATGACGCGGTTCGTCTTGCCGTCGGCCAGCGTCTTGACGGCGTGGTAGCCCATGCGGCTGGCCATGACGCGGTCCCGCGCCGACGGCGTGCCGCCGCGCTGGATATGACCGAGGATGGTCACACGGGGGTCAAGCCCCAGCTCCTCGTGGATCCCCTTGCCGATCTCGATCGCGCTGCCCGCGCCCTCGGCCACGATGATCATGAAGTGCGTGTTGCCGGCCAGACGCGCCTGGCGGATCCGGTCGATGACGTCCCGGTCAAAATCGACCGGCTTTTCCGGCACCAGAACGGCCGTTGCGCCCGTAGCCAGACCGACATAGAGTGCCAGATGGCCCGCGTTGCGGCCCATGACCTCGACCACGGAGCAGCGCTCGTGGGACTGCATCGTGGCACGCAGACGATCGATGGCCTCCACGGCCGTATTGGCGGCGGTGTCGTAGCCGATCGTGTAATCCGTGCAGACGATATCGTTGTCGATGGTCGCCGGGACGCCGACGACAGAGATGCCCTGCTTGGCCAGCTCCACCAGACCGCGGAACGAGCCGTCGCCGCCGATGGAGACGATCCCGTCCAGCCCCAGCAGCTTGCAGGTCGCTGCGGCCTTTTTTTGGCCCTCCAGCGTGCGGAATTCGTCGCTGCGGGCGGTGTAGAGCATGGTGCCGCCGCGGTTGATGATATGCGCAACGTTGTCATTCTGCAGGACGGTAAAATCTCCGTTGATCAGGCCGTTGTAGCCGCGGCGGATGCCGACGCACTCAATGCCCATATACGTGCAGGCGCGGACGACAGAGCGGATGGCCGCGTTCATGCCGGGCGCATCGCCGCCGGAAGTCAGCACACCGATCCGTTTGACTGCATTTGCCATGGTATAGCTTCCTTTCAAATCTGATTTTTCCCATCATACCGCAGTTTTAAAAAAATGTAAACAGGCATTTGCACGAAATGGCCGAATTTTTATGCCCGCTGTACGCAGGGTCACGGGGTTTTGAAATCTTCAGGAAAAATTTATGTTTTCTTCCGCGCGGGTGTGCTATACTTTATTTATTACCATCTCCACGCGAAAAGGAGGCAGAGGCTTGAATCAGACAAGCAGAATTCTGGAAGAAGTCAAAAAAGCGGTATGCGGCAAGGACCGCGTTCTGGTCTGGGTGCTGACGGTGCTGCTGGCCCGGGGCCATGTGCTGCTCGAGGATATCCCGGGCGTCGGCAAGACGACCATGGCGCTGGCGTTTTCCCGCGCGCTGGGGCTCGATTACGGGCGCGTGCAGTTTACGCCGGACGTGCTGCCGTCCGATATCACCGGCTATTCCGTCTATCAGAAGGAGAGCGGCAAGCTCGTCTATCAGCCCGGCGCAGTGCTCTGCAATCTGTTCCTCGCGGATGAGCTCAACCGGGCGACATCCCGCACGCAGTCTGCGCTGCTCGAGGCCATGGAGGAGGGGCAGGTCACCGTTGACGGCGTCAGCCATCCGATCCCGCAGCCGTTTATCGTCTTTGCCACGCAGAACCCGACGGGCGCTGCCGGTACGCAGCTGCTGCCGGACTCGCAGATGGACCGTTTTACGGTCCGGCTATCCATCGGCTATCCGGAGCCGGCGGACGAATGCAGCATGGTGCTCGCGCGGCAGGGCGTCAACCCGCTGCAGACAGTCGAGCAGGTCCTGTCCCGGCAGGAGCTCGTTGCCATGCAGGACGAAGCCGCCGCGGTTTACATCAAAAAAGAGCTGGTAGAATACATCGTCGCCCTGATCGGCGCGACGCGCGGCCATCCACTGATCCTGCGCGGCGCGAGCCCGCGTGCGACGCTGTCGCTGACCGCCATGGCCAAGGCCGTTGCCTACGTCCAGCGGCGGGACTATGTCGTGCCGAAGGACATTCAGGTCACGTTCCCGCAGGTCATCGCGCACCGCCTGCTGCTGGCCCCGGAGGCGGACGCGCGGCAGATCGGCCCGGAGCAGATCCTTGCAGAGATCCTGCACCAGGTCCCGGCCCCCAGGCTGTGAGCGATGGCCAGAAACCGGATCTTTTACGGGCTGTTCTTGCTGGCAGCCGTCGTGTTTCACAGCTTTTATACCGGCTGGTTCTCCTTCTTTCTGCTCCTGTTTTCGGTGCTGCTGCCGGTTTTCTCGCTGCTCGTCAGCCTCCCGGCCATGCTCCGTGCCGCCTATACGCCGCAGCTGCCGCTGCGCTGCTTCTGCGGGCAGGACGCACAGTTCGCGCTCCAGCCTTCGTCCGCCTCCCGGCTGCCGGTCAGCTGCTGCAGGCTGCATCTGCTGGTCTGTGACGCCGTGGGCGGCACGCAGCAGGCCGAATGGCTGACCCTTGCAGGGACGCTCCGCTTCTCCCTGCGCGTCGATACGCGCCATGCGGGCCAGCAGACCTTCCGTGTCGACCGGGCGCGGGTCTATGACGCGCTGGGGCTCGTCGGCCTGCCGCTGCAGCTGCCGACTGCGTGCAGCATCGCGGTCGAGCCGGAGCCGCTGGAACCCGCGGAGCTGCCGAACCTCAGCCAGTTCCAATACCGTTCCTATCATCCAAAGCCGGGCGGCGGCTTTTCCGAGAT
>ERZ1034917.1986-NODE-1986-length-10717-cov-4.419527_pt1 | contig 10717 bp, 25 predicted proteins | sample MGYA00520605_ERZ1034917 | MGnify/ENA primary metagenome ERZ1034917 (study PRJEB33766, sample SAMN09781784) | gut metagenome | biome: gut microbiome | host: Homo sapiens | place: Madagascar | study: EMG produced TPA metagenomics assembly of the PRJNA485056 data... | reverse complement strand
TTATTCAGGTTATTTTTACATGGTGGGTTTTAATTGGAATATTATGATGAGTGATGTTTTATGAATAAAAGAGTACATAAAAAGCGGTTAAAGAAACAAGGATTGTATGTAAATCCAAAAGAAACATTGGATTTGGATTGTAATATTGCAAAATATGTTCTTCCAAGATTAAAATTATTCAAGAAATTAAATAATGGTTATCCAGGAATAGAAGGAATGGAAACAGAAGAGAAATGGGATGAAGCACTAGATAAAATGATCTGGTCATTCGAGCAAATTGCTAATGATTATGAGATATATGCGTCTATAAATTTTAAGGATTCCGATTGGAGAGATAAATGCAAGGATCTGAATGATAAGATTCAAGAAGGATTAATGTTATTTGCAAAATGGTTTCAGTATTTAGGGTGGTGAGGTGTTATGAAAAATAATAAAGTATATCGAGAAGAATTAATTGAACATATTAAAGCTTGCGGTCAAAGTATTATTGATCATGCCGAGGAAATTGTTGGAAATTATAAATTTGACACAGGTACTTATATCGAATTACATGTAGGGGATCCTAATGAAGCCCCATACATTTCAGTAACAAAAGATTTTATTCCAGAAAAATTTATTGAAAATATTACTAAAAAGGAGATTAAAGAATTATGAAGAAATCAGAACCAAAATTAATTTTAAATCTGCAAGTTGATAGTGAAGAACTCGATCAGAAAGTTAAACTTGCAATGGACAAGTATATCGAAGATGTAATCGTAGGGAATCTTGATGATGAGATTGAAAAGATTGTAACTAAAAGAATTGGAGCATTGGTATCAGCAGATAGATGGAGTCCAAATCGAAGAATTAAAGATAAAACATTAGAGGAATATGTAAAAGAAGCAACAGAGAAAGTTATTTGTGATGTAATTGATAAGAATATCAAGGATATTTTTGCAAAGAAAGTTGCGGAGATGCTATAGAATTATGAATGAACAATGCAACGTATGTAAGAAATATAAAGGTGATTGCGGTCACCATTTTAAAGATGATTTAGGACATATAAATTATGATATTCCATCTGAATATGCGTGTGATCAATATGGAAATTGCGTGTCTTTTGAAGAAACTAGAACAAAATACCAGATTACACTCACAAATATATTGGAAAATGAATCAAAGATTCGAATATATGTTAATACACAAGTACTAATAGAAGCATTGACAAGAGTAATAAACGAAGATAAGAAGTAACATAAAATATTTCTTTCATCGTAGTCTTGAAAATCCTTGATTTTATTGACTTTTGAAAGAGATAATGCAACCAGAATACATAGAATCATGTGGTTTTGGGACGCTGAAACCGCATAAATATTAGTGATTTAACATATCACATGAAAGAAATAATTGATAGAAGAAAGGAATACATAGTCTCATGAGGTAAGCTGCGCAGCACTATTATGGTGCGAGACTGTGAAAGTATTAGAATTATTTGCAGGTACAAGATCTATTGGTAAAGCATTTGAAGCTAAAGGTCATGAAGTTTTTAGCGTAGAATGGAATAAAGATTTTGAGAATATTGATTTATATGATGATGTTAATAATATTACAGCGAAAGATATATTAGAGAAATTTGGACATCCAGATGTGATATGGGCGAGTCCAGACTGTACAAGCTTCTCTATTGCGGCGATTAGCCATCATAGAAGAAAGAATCCAGAGACAGGCAATCTTGATCCAGTAAGCGATTACGCTAAATTCTGTGATAAAACTGATCAACACGTTCTATCCTTAATCAAGGAACTAAATCCAACATTTTATTTTATTGAAAATCCTAGAGGTGGTATGCGGAAGATGACATGGATGCAAGATTTACCACGTTATACGGTGACTTATTGCAAATATGGAGATATTAGAATGAAACCTACCGATATTTGGACGAATCATCCTGATCCTAAATTCTTACCTATGTGTAAAAATGGTGATCCATGTCATGTTTCTGCTCCAAGAGGTAGTAGAACAGGCACACAAGGATTAAAAGGTAGTGTTGAAAGAAGCAAAATACCACAGAAATTGTGTGAACATATTGTAGATATTTGTGAAGAATATATTAAGTAACTAGATGAAATTATTTTTTCAAGGTGTAAAAGGAGGTGAGAAACAGTGCATCCAAGCAAATTTTTCAGTGAATGTGCATTAAGAACAGGAATTGATACATTTGAAATATACGATAAAGAGCTAAAAGATAAGCTATCTTCGATTCATCCATTGAATTTTCTTAAAACGAAAATCATATTACCTGTATATCAGATTGATTTAAGTTACATGACAGACAAAGGTAACTATAAAAATGTTACACGATATGCGGTAATGGATTCCGAAGCAGATGATGAATACATGGATTTCTGGGCTGATATGTTTACAAGAGATTATAATAACAATAATCCTGAACATCAAATGATTGATTGTAAAATAAACAGCATAGAGAAAATTTGTGAAGCTGTGCTGCCAATTGGCTAGAATACGGCAATGTGTATTTAATACCTTTATTTAATAAAGGTTGTCACAATGATTTATATGTCGGATCGTTGGTCTATATAAATCGAAAAAGTAATGTGATAGTGACGTAAAAAGACACTCACTAAGTATGGCTTTACCTCATACGAAACGAAATAAATTTCGTGTGAGGAAAGTACATATTGCTGAGTAAAGCCAATAGTATAGAAGAATTATTAGAAAGTTGCCCTAAGAATCAAACAATTGGAGATAACATGGTTAGGGCGTGGTCAAAGATTAATAGTAGTAAGTATAAGAATATTTTATGTAGCATCTCTGGTGGTTCTGATAGTGATGTAATGTTAGACATTGTATGGAGATGTGATAAAGATAATAAAGTTACATATGTTTGGTTTGATACAGGTCTTGAATATCAAGCGACAAAAGATCATTTGAAATATCTTGAAGAGAAATATAACATAAAGATTCATCCATATAAAGCAATCAAACCAATTCCTTCGTCCTGTAAAACATATGGACAACCATTCATTTCTAAGCAAGTCAGCGAATTTATCCAACGATTACAAGCACATAATTTTAAGTGGGAAGATGAAGATTTTGATACTTTAATGCAAAGATACCCAAAATGTAAGTCTGCTTTAGCATGGTGGTGTAATGTAAAAGGCAATGGAAGTAGCTTCAATATTTCTCGTAACAAATATCTGAAAGAATTTATGGTTGCAAATCCACCTACATTTAAAATATCAAATAAATGTTGTAAATATGCCAAGAAAGATGTTATGCACAAATGTATTTCAGAATCTAATTATGATCTTGATATATATGGTGTAAGAAAAGCAGAAGGTGGATCAAGAGCAACCGCATATAAATCATGTTTTGATGAAACAGATACAGGATGCGATAATTACAGACCTTTATTCTGGTATAAAGATTCAGATAAGATTGATTATGAAATATCTTATCTTGTTAATCATAGTGATTGTTACACTGAATATGGATTAAAACGTACTGGATGTGTTGGTTGTCCATTTGGTAAAGATTTTGAATATGAATTAGAAGTAATTCAGAAATATGAGCCACGATTATATAAAGCGGTGAATAATATATTTGGAGAATCTTATGAGTATACAAGAAAATATAGAGAATTTTGTAAACAGATGAAGAGTTTAAAGAAGAATTTGAATTAATAGGTGAATAAAGAAAGGATAAGTAATAATATTATTTGATGAAAATAATTATTGTATACAACCAGTGATAAGTGTTGATAATCTATCGGATGATAAAATTATAATCTTATATCCGAAAGAGTTTATTGGAGATTCTGTGCTAGAAGAAAACATTCCTAAAATGATTTTAGTAGTTAGAGAATATATTAAAGAATTTGAATCGTATTTAATGTTTAAAAACATGATAGGATCTACTAGATGGGATTCAGAAAAACTTAAATATGGCAATATAGCATATGAGCATCAGTCAAAAGCGGATAAACTAGCAGAAAAAATGAATGAAGGTATTAGTCCTTATGCTTGGTATGTTAGAAAAATATGTGATGAACTAATATGTAATGGAATTCATCAATATGTTGATTATGCCGTATGTTTGGAAAAGATTTAGAGGTGATTTATATCGAAATTAAATTCAAAAATGGAAGTAAATTAGAGAATATAGAATCAGAAGACAGTAAACGTAGTTATCCAACAAAAATTAAATTTGGAGAATGGGAAATTACAACACAACCTAGTAGAGAAGAAATAGACAGAAATCGAATTTTATATTATCAGAAACATCCAGAAGAGTTTCTTGAGCTGATGTGATTTACACTTGTATTGGTATCAGAAATTATGGATAAAGTTTTTGGCAAAAATTGGGAGGTAAATTATGAATTTTGCAAGCGCATTATTTTCACTTAAAAGAGGACACAAAATCAAGAGAAAACATTGGACAGGTTGGTGGGAACTGGATGGTAATGAAGTTATGATGCATTGTCATGATGGTGGAGTTATTAATATCAGGGATTCCGAAGATATTACATACACAATTGAGAATATGGCGTGTGATGATTGGACTATTGCTGATAATTGTGGTGTAAAGGGAGAACTAAATGTATAAAGAAGTTTATATTCAGACAAGTGGTATTAAAGTAAAGAATGTTGAAATTTGTAATTTTTATTTTAAAGATGTAGATATTGATGATACCGCAAATTATATTACAATCTATGATAAAGATGGACGAATGCAATTTAAGTGTCATGTAAATAAAATTGTAGAATTTATCAGAATTGATGGATCAGATGAAAGTTCCCTTTCATCGTAAAAATTACGTATTTTAAGGTGTATTTTTGACTGAAATATGCCTTAAAAGATACATATATGGAGAAATAATATATGGGTTTTGTGAGAGGTAAACGAACAGAATTTAAAATTATAGATGATTCATTTGATAATTGGTGTGTAGAACACGAAGAAGAAATAAATGAAATTTTACAGCCATTTTTTAAAACATCTGATGAGGTCAAAGAATTTAAAAATCAGTTTATTTATATGTCGTCTAAAGGAGAAATGAAATGATTCTGATTGAAGGTAATTGGGAAGAAGTTAATGATCTTCAAGATGCTGCTTGTCTTGTAAGAAGTTATTACAATTCGGATTTGGCGGATGAGATTGAGAAGCTAACACCGATACATAGCGATGAAGAATATCAGGAATTGTTAGATAAAGTTTATGATTTAGAAAAAGAAAACGAAGATTTGCAAAATGAAAATAATGCTCTTGATTTGCAGAATGATGAGTTGAGAGAAGAAATTGAGAAGTTGGAGGATGCATTACATGAAACCGAATAAAACAAATACAAAAGAAAATGAAGCTATGATGATGGTAGAAAGTATTAATACATATAAGAAAGTATTAGAAGATACAGAGGTAAATGTTTGTACTGGTATGACTGAATCTGAGAAGAAAGCATATAAATTAGGCATTTATAATTCATTTGCTGTAATTAATGATTTCCTTGACCAGAATTTAAACGAAGATGTACCTCATTATACTGTATTATTGCGTGATGATATTAAATCAGAAGAGTTTACAATTGATGATTTTAAGAAATGGACAGAATCAAGAGAACATGGATTAGTCTGAAATTTTCATTTCATAGAAAGGAGAAAACAATATTATGGGTTGTCCAGAAATTTCTTACGAGAGAATGTGTAGAGAATTAGATAGGATTATGTCTAATAAACCTAGCGCAAATTTCGATATTCCATTTTATGAAGTGTTAAACAAAGTTAAAGGGTATGAGCATAATCCTAGATTTTATTATAATAGTGGTATTGCCGCAAGAAATATTATTTGTGATATTGTTGAAAATGAAGGATGTGATGCAGTCAACGCAGCTTGTGGTGGATTATATATGTTTAAAGATTTAATTGGGCTACACGAGGAAGATGAAATATGAATAATTCAACAGAACAAGATAACATAAACTTTCTGCTAAATAAGTACAAAGACATAATTAAAAATGATGATGGTTCATTTAGATTAGCTCATCGGTGCATTCCTGGTTATAATGACAATTGTGTTAAATTTGTAGACACAGGTGTGCATAATCATAATGAATTAAAACATAATTGTTATAGATGTAAACATTGCAATCTAAGTCATCCATTCGATTATTGTCTATTAAGAACAAGTCTTGAAAATTCGTCCATTAAAATTCCCGTACATTATGTTGCAAATTGTGATGCATATGATCCGATTGAGTGTCTTAATGTTATCCGTAATAAAAACGAAATGGTTAGCTTCATAGAAATGGTTCAAAAATATTTTGATTGCCCTGAATATTGCGAAAGTTATTTTGGTTTCAAACTAAAAGTAGATGAATATACGGGTGAAGTTATAGAAACTATCGGAGAATATTATGAACGTGGTGGAGAATTTATTAATATACCAGATAGATATCCGTGTGTAATTTATTTTCCAAAAGTAGATTTAGATGTTATAGCACAAGAATCAAATATAAAATGGATTTATATAGGAGAATAGAATATGAAAAACACGTTAATTATCAGTGCTTATACGTGCTGTGGTAAGACATACGCAAGTGAGCATATGAAAAATTATGATATTTTAGATGTAAATATCAGTAATTTTAAGACAATAAAACGATTGCCAAATGAAGAAGAAATTGAAGAAGAACGTAAACGGTGGAAATCAAGTTTACATCTTATGTCTGTAGAAGGACATCTAAATCAATTCAAGCAACAAATTATCAGTGTCGATAATCCAAATTTCCCAAATAATTTTATTCAATATATAAAAGAGAATATAGGTAAAGTAGACGTTATATGTGTAGATAGTGACATTAGGATTAGACAATGGCTCAATGAAGCAAAAATTAAATTTGTAACGGTATATCCTTGGAGTAGTTGTTTATCAGAATGGATTGGACGAATGTATTTACAAGATTATCCTGATATTATTATCAGAAACAAAATTAATGAATGGCATCATGAAATATATCCTGTTAAAGAGCCATATGGAGATCAATTATTTCGATTATCTTGTGGAAAATACATTAGTGAGAGATTGATTGATGATTGTTTCATTTTAGGCTATGGAGTAAATGGAGGAACAGAGAATGAAAGTAATTCAAAATAATTATAAAAATCAACCCAGGAATCCGCATCAATTACCAGAAGCAATTAAACCTAAACTCAGAGTAGAAAAAGTAAATTTGGAATGTGAAAATTGCGGATCAGTTCTTGAAGTATTAAGAGAAGATACACATATAGGGTACTTAGGATTACCATATGTAACCTGTCCATGCTGTGATTATGAAATGGACGTTGAAGAATTTGATGATGATGCAATTGATATTTGTGCATCAAATGTAAAATATCCGACTCATTTTACTGTATCAAGTAAAGAATTTAGAGCTATTGAAATTTCAAATGAAGAAATTAATAAATGGATTCAGCAAGGAATTGAATATTTTAGAGGAAACCCAGAAGAATATTCCTATTTTATGGGTTCTGGTAACAGTATGGTACATATGTACAAATTCGATGATGATAAAGAATACTATGTCGTAGTGTCAAAAGATTATGAATCAGGTGAAATTGAGTTTGAAGACAAGGATTATGCATGAGTAAGAAAATTAAAATCAAAGGTAAATGTCCTAGATGTGGTTCTAAATTAGAGATAGGTTCACTATGTTATGAATTTTCATATATGGATGAACCAGAAGTAACAGAACTTTTACCAATATGTACAAATGATAATTGTGATGAATCGTGTGGGTATGGTAGTGAAATCAGATATAGATGGATCAATCATAGGACAATAAAAATTGATGGATTATGGGACTAATTAAAACTCTGATTTCATAGAGAAAGGGAGAACTTTATGGGTATAAATAAAGATTTTGAGATTCTTGCTAAAAAATTAGATAATTGTGAGTTCCTTACAAATGATGAATTTAATGTATTAAATGAAGATATGATGTTGTTACAAGATGCTTTTATTGGAGCATTAGCTACAAAAGATATTTTTGAAATGGAACGATTATTAAACAACATGAAAGAACTTGCATATAAAATGAAGAATATATTAAAGAGAACAGAATCAATAGAATCGCCAGATGTATTGGCTTCAAAATTTGTAACGACTCATAATATTTTTGATAAAATTTTGAGAATGAATAAGTGATGTAAATGTTAGAAAGGTGGTGATGAATATATGTGGGTTGTATTCCTACTAAGTGCATTAGCTTTTGCGGTTGGTGCATTTGTAATTTTCTCAATTGGATGGATTGTTATTCATAAAATTGAAATGCACATCAATAGAGAAGATGAAAGTTTTGGTATTGAGAAAGAAGTATACAAAGAAATTAAGAATCAAATGAAGAAAGGTGATAAATAATATGAAAAATTTTATTGTAGGTTTAGTAGCAACAGTAGCAGTTATTGGTGGAGTATTTACAGTAATGCATGTGGATTTAATTCCTACTGGAAAGGTAGGAATTACATACAACTACAAGGATGGTGTGAAAGATGAACTCCTTAAACCAGGCGCACATTTTATTCCACCAATGAATAAGGTAAAAGAATTTTCAACGAGTAATGAGATTCTTGTATTATCAAAAGATAGCAGAGATGGAAGCAAAGGTGATGATTCTTTTAAAGTTGCGACATCAGATGATGCTAGTATTGCGATTAGTTTTCAAATGTCATACCGATATATTGAAGATCAAGTAATTGACACATATAAAAAATTTAAAGGTATGGATGGGGCAGACATTGTTGAAAGTCGTGTAAAAACTGTTCTTAAATCTAAAATTTCTGAGGTCACAACTGATTATTCTATGATGGATATTTATTCTGGTAATCGTGCGCAACTTAACGAAGCTATCACAGATTATTTGAATAAAGACTTTTCTAAGAAATATGGTATTGAAGTCCTTGATGCGTCTATTATTGATGTTCATCCTGATAAAAAATTAAAAAAGGCAATTGATAATCGTGTTACCGCATTACAGGAAAAGCAACAGGCTCAAGCTGAACAGGAGAAAGTAAAAGTACAGAAACAGACTGAACAGCTACAAGCCGAAGCAGATGCAAATATTGAGATTACAAAAGCACAAGCAGACGCAGAAAAAACAAAAATTAAAGCAGAAGCCGATGCTGAAAAGACTAGAATCGCAGCAGAAGCACAAGCAAAGGCAAATAAAGAACTGAGTTCTTCTATTACGGATGAACTTATTAGAATGAAAGAAGCAGAAGCACATTATAAAAATGGTTGGGTTACTGTACAAGGTGTAGGTACAACTGTAGTGGATGCAACAGAGAAATAAATAGTGTAGACATGGTGTGATTCTATATGGAGAAATATAGAATTGTAGGGTTCAAGTCCCTACATACACATTCAAATAAATAGAAAAGGGGAATAATTATGGCAAATACACCACCAAAGGAGAAGAGATTTGAAAGTGGTGAAATCGTATTCTGGTGTCACCAAAAAGGACATGAATATTCTGTACATTACGGAATTGTAGATGAACAGTATGGATTTAACGTCTATATTGATTATTTGGAACCAAGAGAACGTAGAAGAATTTATTCAGATTATGTAAAAGGTGTTCCAATTGATGAATTTGAAACAGAAGAGAGATTTCATAAACTTCCTAAAGGATGGACTTATAATACAAAATTATTTGAAATCAGACAAGAATCATTAACTCAGGAAGAACTTGATTTTAAATTAGATATTAACAAACCAGAGACAATTGAGAAATCATACGATAAAGGATTTCTTGTAGAACGTACAAAAATCTTTCATGGAGTAATTAATACAGAAATTACAAAAGACGGTTGGAGAATATGCAAAGGATATACACAAGATTGGGGAATTAATAAAACGTCTGATTATACTACTGTAATTTGCTCAAAAGTATATCGTACATATCAAGAAGCTCAAAATGAAGTGGACGAACATATTGCGGAATTTAAACGACAATTAACATTATCTGATTATGATTGGTCTGTTGAATGGATTGATAAAGTGTTAAATCAATGGAAGCATATTTATGGTGCAACAGATAGTGAAGTAAAACAATATCGTGATTGGATATTAGCTCAAGAGAATGTAGAGAATATAGAAGTAAGAATTCATTTGGGAAATCTTGAGTGGAAAAATTGGAATAGACATAAGAAATGGCATGGAATAGAAACTAATATGTGAGGTGAATTATGAGAAATATAGATAGACTTAGAGCGATGTCACTTGAAGAAATCGCACCGTATTTAGTTCATAGAACTGTAATTAACGAATCAGAAGTCTGGTATAGTCCTAGTGGATATACATTTAGCAATAAAGATGCTGCGCTTGACAACTGTATTCATTGGCTAGATAAAGAATATCATAAGGAGAATTAAGATGTATAGTAATGATTATTTGCTCAAAAATGGAATTACTGATATAGAAGAACTTGTTGATAAATCAGTATATTTTGTTTTTCCAGTACAAAGAATCGTAAAGTATAAGATCTGTAGAGTGCAATATGGCAAACAACAGGAATAGTTCTTGTGTGTTCCAGAAACATACAAAGTATCTGAATTAGGTAAAAGCATTTTCTTTACTAAAGAAGAAGCCGAAAAGTATCAAGTGCAACAATTATATGAATATACCAAAGAACAACGTGATCACATTATTCGTAACAAGCTAAAAA
>ERZ1034917.1985-NODE-1985-length-10722-cov-8.857317_pt1 | contig 10722 bp, 7 predicted proteins | sample MGYA00520605_ERZ1034917 | MGnify/ENA primary metagenome ERZ1034917 (study PRJEB33766, sample SAMN09781784) | gut metagenome | biome: gut microbiome | host: Homo sapiens | place: Madagascar | study: EMG produced TPA metagenomics assembly of the PRJNA485056 data... | reverse complement strand
GAAAGGAAGCCACCAATGGCTAAGAACATCATGTTCGGCACCGATGCCCGTGCCAAGCTCGCCAAGGGCGTCAACACCCTCGCCGATGCCGTGACCGCCACCATGGGCCCCAAGGGCCGCTACGTCGCCCTCGAGCGCTCCTACGGCGCTCCCACGATCACCAACGACGGCGTCTCCGTCGCCAAGGAGATCGAGCTGAAGGACCACGTGGAGAACATGGGCGCCCAGCTCGTCAAGGAGGTCGCCACCAAGACGAACGACACCGTGGGTGACGGCACCACCACCGCAACCCTGCTCGCCCAGGTCATCGTGAACGAGGGCCTGCGCAACGTCGCCGCCGGCGCCGATCCTCTGGCCATCCGTCGTGGCATCGACAAGGCCGTCACCGCCGTCGTCGACTCCATGAAGGCCGCCGCCAAGCCGGTCGACACCAAGGAGCAGATTGCCTCCGTCGGCACCATCTCCGCCTCCGACCCGCAGGTTGGCCAGAAGATCTCCGACGCCATGGAGGTCGTGGGCAAGGACGGCGTCATCACCGTTGACGAGGACAAGACCAACTTCGGCATCTCCGTCGACACCGTCGAGGGCATGCAGTTCGACAAGGGCTACATCTCCCCGTACTTCGCGACCGACAACTCCGCCATGGTCGCCGAGCTCGAGAACCCCTACATCCTCATGACCGACCAGAAGGTCTCCAACATCCAGGACATCCTGCCGGTGCTCGAGGCCGTCCAGAAGTCCGGCTCCTCGCTGCTCATCATCGCCGAGGACGTCGAGGGCGAGGCCCTGGCCACGCTCATCCTCAACAAGCTTCGCGGCACGCTGAAGATCGCCGCCGTGAAGGCTCCCGGCTACGGCGACCGTCGTAAGCGCATGCTCGAGGACATCGCCGTCCTCACCGGCGGCCAGGTTGCCATGGAGGAGCTTGGCATCAAGCTCGCCGACACCACCGCCGAGATGCTCGGTCGCGCCAAGGCCGTGAAGATCACCAAGGACAACACCACCATCGTCTCCGGCGCCGGCTCCAAGGCCGCCATCGACGAGCGCGTTGCCCAGATCAAGGGCGAGCTCGAGCACACCGACTCCGACTTCGATCGCGAGAAGCTCCAGGAGCGTCTCGCCAAGCTCTCCGGCGGCGTGGCCGTCATCAAGGTTGGCGCTGCCACCGAGGTGGAGCTCAAGGAGATCAAGCACCGCATCGAGGACGCCCTGCAGGCGACCCGCGCGGCCGTTGAGGAGGGCATCGTCGCCGGCGGCGGCGTCGCGTTCCTCGAGGCTCTGCCCGAGCTCGACAAGGTCGAGGCTACGGACGAGGAGAAGATTGGCGTCGAGATCGTGCGCAAGGCTCTGACCGCCCCGGTCAAGAAGATTGCCGAGAACGCCGGCTTCGAGGGCTCTGTCGTCGTCGAGAAGATCAAGAATCTCCCCGCTGGCCAGGGCCTGAACTCTGCCAACGGCGAGTGGGGCGACATGATCGAGATGGGCGTGCTCGACCCGGTCAAGGTCTCTCGCGTGACGCTGCAGAACGCCGCCTCCGTCGCCAGCCTCATCCTCATCACCGAGGCCACGGTTACCGACGAGCCCAAGGACACCACGATCGAGGAGGCCATCTCCGCCGCGGCTGCCCAGGGCGGCCAGGGTGGCGGAATGTACTAAGCCTGAGTAGGCGGTAGCTACCTGACGAGGCCCCGGGTCTTGCCTCGCAAACGTCCTCGCGCGCTTTGCGCGCTGCGGAATGTTTGCTACGGCAAAGCCCGGGGCCTCTGCTGTTACCGCTCCTCAAGGGCTTCGACCGGAGGGTACGAGCGCATGGGGCGGCCATCCGGCCTGACGGCCGGCGTCGGACGGATGCCCGAATGGCTACAATTAAACAGTTATGCCGTCGGGGAGCGGTGGGGTTGAAGGAGAGAGAGACATGGCCGAGAAGCGCGACCTGCTCGACGATTTCATCGATATCAAGAACGACTGGCAGGCGCTGTCGAACCCTGTCTCGGACGTCGCGAATGCGCTTGCGGCGAACCCCGAGGAGGTCAAGACCTGGAACCCCGCCGACTACAAGGAGCGCCCGCGCGCCAACGCCAACTCATGCGTCTCGTGCAAGTCTGGCAACGAGAACGCCTGCACGCTGTGTCGCGACGTCTGTCCCGTGAAGGCCATCGACCTGTCCGAGGGCGGCATCGAGATCGCGGACACGTGCCGCAAGTGCGGCCTGTGCTCCGCCGCCTGCCCCTCGGAGAGCTTCACGGCGTTCCAGATCACCCCGCGCAAGCTCTATGACCGCATCGTTCGCGCGGCCACGGCGTTCGAGCACGCCTATGTCACCTGCACGCGCTCGCTTGGCCGCATGCCAGAGGGCAACGAGGTCGTGCTTCCCTGCGTGGGAAGCGTTCCCACTGAGGTCTGGTACGCCATTCTCGCGGACTATCCCAACGTGTCCGTCTACCTGCCGCTGGGCATCTGCGACCGCTGCCGCAACACCACGGGTGAGGACGCGCTTGCCGAGCACATCGGCGCCGCCGAGGAGCTCTCTGCCAAGGGCATGGGCGTCGAGGTGGACGAGCGTGCCCTCGACCACACGAAGAACCATGACTTCGAGCGCAAGGAGTTCATCAACAGCCTGGGCAAGCAGGGCATGAACGCCCTGAGTGCTGTGAACCCCGCCGTTGCCGCCGCGCGCTCGATCACCAAGAAGCTCGACGAGAACACGCGCCGCATCAACGCCATCACGCGCTCGCTCGAGGGGGCCGCGGCGCCTGCGCCGGCTCGCATGCACCGCATTCTCACCCAGCGTCGCCAGCTTTTGCTCACGACGCTGCAGCGCCACCCCAAGTACGCCGTTCGCCTCCACCCCCAGCGTCCCGTGTGCGACTCCGAGAAGTGCACGATGTGCGGCGAGTGCGTCAACGTCTGCCCCGTGCATGCGTGCGAGCTTTCCGAGAACGGCATCTTCAAGGTCGAGGCCGGCTACTGCAACGAGTGTGGCGCCTGCCTCAAGGCGTGCGGTGAGCATGCCCTCACGTTCGAGGCGTATGATGCCTCTGAGCTCGTGGTCCCCGACAAGGAGGAGATCGAGCGCAAGAAGCGTCAGGCAGAGCAGAAGGCCGAGGTCGAGAAGCTCAAGAAGCAGGGCATGGAGCAGCTCAAGCGCGGCCTTGACTTCCTCGACAGCCTCAACCTTGGCGGGGACGACGAAGACTAGGTAACAAGGCCGGGGTCCTCCCTGGCACGAGATAGGCTGGCCTGCTGGCTGGCAACGCCGGGCGCGCCCGGCAGCTACGGAAGGAACGAACGTGTCACTCTCCATCGGCATCGTTGGCCTGCCCAACGTTGGCAAGTCCACCCTGTTCACGGCCCTCACCAAGAAGGGCGGCCTCGCGGCCAACTACCCCTTTGCCACGATCGAGCCCAACGTGGGCATTGTCGACGTGCCGGATGCCCGTCTCCAGAAGCTCGCCGACATCGTGCATCCGGCCCGCATCGTCCCGGCCACGGTGGAGTTCGTGGACATCGCCGGCCTCGTGAAGGGCGCCTCCGAGGGCGAGGGCCTGGGCAACCAGTTCCTGGCAAACATCCGCGAGACGGATGCCATCTGCGAGGTCGTCCGCTACTTCTCCGACCCCAACGTCATGCGTGAGGTTGGCCGCACGGCCGACTTCGTGGACCCTGTCGGGGACGCCGACACGATCATGACCGAGCTTATCCTTGCTGACATCCAGACGCTCGAGAAGCAGATTCCCAAGCTCGAGAAGGAGGCCCGCCGCGACAAGGAGCTCGCGCCCAAGCTTGCCGTGGCCAAGCGCCTCGTTGACTGGCTGAACGACGGCAACCGCGCCGCGACCATGGACATGACTGACGACGAGCGTGCCGCCGCCCGCGAGCTGTTCCTGCTCACGCTCAAGCCCATCATCTACGTGGCCAACGTGGACGAGGATGCCTTGGGCGAGGACCTCGCTCCCATCGACGGCATCAAGCCCATCCCCGTGTGCGCCAAGATCGAGGCGGAGCTTTCCGAGCTCGACGCCGAGGAGGCGGCCGAGTACCTCAAGGACCTGGGCATCGAGGCGAGCGGCCTGGATGTTCTCGCGCGCGTGGCCTACAGCACGCTGGGCCTGCAGAGTTACTTCACGGCTGGCGAGATGGAGGTCAAGGCCTGGACGATTCCCGCGGGCGCCAAGGCCCCGCAGGCGGCCGGCGTCATCCACTCTGACTTTGAGCGCGGCTTCATCAAGGCCGAGGTCGCGAGCTATGACGACTACGTGACGCTTGGCGGCGAGGCTGGCTGCAAGGCCGCCGGCAAGCTCCGGATGGAGGGCAAGGACTACGTCGTGGAAGACGGCGACGTGATGCACTTCCGCTTCAACGTGTAGGGTGCAACCTGACGATTTCGCCGTGAGACCCCTCGGGCGGGGACAGATTTGCTGCGCAAATCCCCCTCAGCCCCTTCTTCGGGGTCTCACGGCGAAATCTTTACATCACCGGATAATCGAGATGCCCCGCAGCCGGCCATAGCTAGGCCCGGTTGCGGGGCTTTCGATTAATCAAGGGACGCTCGGCGCGCTAAAACGGCTGTCGACCGAATATCCGTTAGTTCTGTGCTGAATTAACGCCTCTCTCTGTCATGTTGTCATCGGTTCTGCTGGACAATTCGAGGCTGGAGGCGACGATGGACAGAAGAACGTTTATTAGGCTTGTGGCTGGCTCGGCCGCTTGCAGTTTTGTTGGTGGTGCCGTTCCTGCTGGCGCTGAGGAACTGGATGATAATTTCACACCTTTCTCTCCAGAACTCGCCGCTGAGATGGCTAGCGCATTTTTTGAGGGAGCCGGTGGTCTATCCTCATGTGGTCTGTTCCGAGCCTATCCCGTTATTCGATTCTTCGGGACAATTGCAAGGCTATGAAGTCACTGCGACCGACTATTCGGATTGTCCACTAGGCTATGTCGTGTTCGATGTGCGCTGTCCCGGTATTGTTTCTAGATTTTCATTTGCCGAGGGCAAACCCGGCCCTTATGAGCAGATCGTAGGCAATGATGTGAGCGCGTATTCTCTTGCGACGGATCAACCCATGCTCGTCTCCTCGAGCCCATTGGACTTTTCGGTTCCTTTGTTCTCGAGAGGGGTCTCCCTATTGGCCGGTGGCGAGGTCGTTGACCTTTCAGATGTGGCTGCCACTTACTCTGATGATGGCAGCTCTTCCTATGACCCTACTTCTTGGAATGAGCTGATGATTAGGTGGACTGAGGTTCTTCGTGGGCCATACACGCTTAAGGAACACAATAACATCGAGGTAAATGGTCTTAGTCAAGCCGAGTCGGTGGATGCGCTTGGGAGATATGCCTGTGCTGTGACGGCCTTGTATTCGATAGCATCGACCATGCTAAACGCTGCGGGGAATGATTGGCTCATTAACCGTCGTAACGACATTGGCTGTTACAACACAATTTGGGAGTACACAAACACCACGGTTGATCACGTGAAAGATGGGGTGACGTATGGAAGCACCCAGCACCAGGACATAGGGCCAGGATTCCAGCGTTTCTGTGCGGAGAGGGGTGTTTCGATTCTTCCCGTTCGCGTGGTCTCGCCCAGCTTGCAGAAATTCAAGAATCAGGTTGATGCTCTGAGGCAAAGCGTTGTTATGCTTGCGATTAATGAGGGAACTGCCTCTGCGCCGAAGAGAGCAGGCCATGCTATGGCTGTTTCTGGGTATGGAAGGATAACCAGGGGGTCAACGTCGCTCAATTGCATCGTCGTTCACGACGGGTGGAGTGATGAGGCGTTTATCAACTACGACTTCCAGGGCTTTATGGACAAGAACGGGGTATTCATGTGAGGCGCCTGCTTGCCTTTATCGGGATTCTCTCGTTGCTGTTCTCGGCGTATTACGTCGCATTTGAACGTGCTGATTGCTTGGGCGATTTGACAAGCGGTGGGTATGAGGATTCGATGGCCCAAGCGACGGGAAGGGTGATTGAGAAGAACCCAAACAATCACACCATTGTTCTGGATACAGGCTTTGGCGATGGATCTGTTGGCGAGATAAGGCTCGACATGGGGCCGGATGATGAGAGGAGCCCTTTTGGCTCTATAGAGGTCGGGGACTATCTTAGAGTCAACTACCTCAGAACCGTCCTGCCAAGCGGGGGATATGAGTTCATGGGCCTGGAGGAGCTCAGGTCGCGCAACTCCGGCTTCAAGTGAAAGAACCCTGCGAAAAGCCTCGCAGCCGGCCATGGCTAGGTCCGGTTGCGGGGCTTGTTTTATCCGGCTCGAATCAAACTTCGCTTCTGGGGATGAAATGGGGGCAATTCTCGGCCTGAAACGTCCTGAGAGGCGGAGTTTGCTGGCGGCGGGCGATGAAACGTCCCGGGAGGTGGAGTTTGCGGCGGGGCTGCGTCGCCATCCCTGCGCTACTGTCCGACCACGCCGGCGAGGCCGGCGGTGGGGTCTTGGCTGGCGTCCTCGTAGGGCGGCAGCCCCTGGCCCACGCGGCTCATCATCGTCTGCCAGGCGCTCTCATTGACCTTCTCGTACCACGTGCCGTTCACGTACTCGCTCGTGGTGGGCTCGAGGCCCGAGTAGAGGTTCTTGCTCATGTCGAAACCAACGAAGCGTGCGCCCAGGAGCATGAGCTCGATGCCCGTGATGTCGGTGCTCACGCTCGCGCTTGCGGCGTTCAGCGTCGCTAACAGCATGAACGGGTTGCCCGAGAGCGCCTTCTTGAGGATGGCGCCCAGCACCATGCGCTGGTTTGCCGTGCGGTAGTAGTCGCCGGCGCCATACTGGTCATAGGCGTGACGTGCGCGGCACAGGCCCAGTGCCTGGGCGCCGTTGATGGTCTGAGGGCCCGCCTTGAGACTTACGCCGGCAAGCTCGTCGTCAATGTCGATGGGCACGTTGACGTCGATGCCGCCCAGGTCATCCACCACGGAGGTGAAGCTGTCAAAGTCAATCTCGGCGTAATGGGCGATGGGGACATTCGCGAGCTTGGAGACCGTCTTGATGAGCAAAGGCGCGCCGCCGTAGGTGTAGGCGGCGTTGATCTTCTGCTGGCCGTAGTCTCCGCCCAGGTCAACAAGGGTGTCTCGCTGAATCGAGACGAGCGTGAGCTTGGCTGCCAGCGGGTCCACGCGGGCCAGGATGATGGAGTCCGTGCGGTAGACGCCGCCCGTCGAGTTGTTCTCGACGCGGTCCTCGGACTTGTCTGTGCCCACGAGCAGCATGTAGAACGGCGTGCCAGGCAGCGCCGGCGTGAGCGAGAGCCTCGTGTCGAGCCCGATGCCGCTTCCCAGCCTTACGGTGATGAGCACGGAGAACGCGAGAAGTGCCACGAGCACGCCGATGAGGGCGCGCTTGGCGATTTTGAGCCCGCGATGCACGTCGAAGCTGCGTCGCTGCTGGTAGGAGCCGTCGTTGTAGAACTGGTCGCCAACGCCGCTGCGTGTGGGAAGGTGCTCCTCTATGTCGCGCTGGGCTCGGCGCAGCGGGGTGTTCTGCTCGCGCTGCTGGCGCATGCGGCGGTAGCGCTCGGCGTCGTTTGCCTCGTAGCTCGAGACGGGCCGGGGTGCCTGTTGCGCCTCGGGTCGCGGCTCAGGATACGGCTGACCAGCGGGTGCCTGTGCCTCACGGGAGTAATCGGTGGCAGAGCGCCCACGGGTTGAGGCCCCGGCCGCCCTCTGTTCGGCTGGGGTCATCGTCCTGTGGGCGCGTCTGCGTGCCATCTTGTGCCTGCTTTGCCTAGTGGTTGGCCATGTCCGAGCCGAGAACCACCACGACGTCCGCCTCGCCCGTGTACGTTCCGTCGTCTGCCACGACGTTGCTGAGGCCAAGCGTGTTGGCGACGGCCTGGGCCTTTGCCTTGTTGGCGTCGCCCACGTAGATAATCTTCGTCTTGCTGTAGTCGTAGCTGTCGGCCGTGGCCGCGGTGGTGTCGAAGCCCTGGTTGTCGAGCGTGGAGGCAATGCGGCCGGCAAGGCCCTCGACGCCCGCGCCGTTGAGCACCTCGACCGTGCCGGAGTAGTCCGTCTCGGCGCTCGTCTCGGAAGAGGAGGTTGCGGCGTCAGAGGCGCTCGTGGAGCCGTCGGCGCTCTTCGTGGCGGTGCCCGCGCCGGCAACGCCCAGCGTGATGTCCTCGTCCTCGCTCTCGTAGGGGGAGAGGCCCTGGTTCACGCGGGTCATCATCTTCTGCCAGCCCTTGGTGTCACAAATCTCGTACCAGGTGTCGTTCACGTACTTGGAGTTGGTGGGCTCCATGCCGCTGAACATGTTCGTGTTCATGTCGAAGCCCTGGAACTGCGTGGCCAGCGACACGATGTCGCCAATGGATAGGTCGGTCTGAACGCTGTCTGCCATGGTGGTGACGGTGTTGGCGATGGTCACGGGGTCGCTTGCGAGGACCTTCTTGAGGATGGCGCCGATGACCATGCGCTGGTTGGCGGCACGGTAGACATCGCCGTCGCCGTACTTGTCGTAGGCGTGGCGCGCGCGGCACAGCTGCAGCGCGTCATTGCCGTCGAGCGTCTGCTCGCCAGCCTTGATGTCGGCACCGGTGTACTCGGGGTCGTAGACGTCCACGGGAACGTTGACCTCGATGCCGCCGATGGCGTCCACGACGGAGATGAACTGGTCAAAGTCGATCTCGGCATAGTGGGCGATGGGCACGCCGGCGAACTTGGAGATCGTCTCGACGGTGTAGGAGGCGCCGCTCACGCCCTGTTCGCCGGCCTCCTGGCGCTCGGCGCCGATGGAGTAGGCGGCGTTGATCTTCTGCTTGCCGTAGGAGCCAAAGTCGATGAGCGTGTCTCGGTGGATTGAGACGAGCGTCACCTGCTTCTCCGCCGGGTCGATGCGGGCGAGAAGGATCGTGTCCGTGCGGTAGGCGCTGTCGTTCGCGCCGTACTCGCTGCCCTCGACGCGGGCCTCGTCCTTGTCGATGCCGATGAGCACCATGTAGAAGGGGTCGCCCGAGGAGGCCTCGGTGAGCGTGCCGTGAAGGGCGGTGTCTCCGGTCATGCCAAAACTGTTCGAGAAGCGAGACATAATGGCGAAGGCTGCCGTGCAGCCAATGGCCGCGATGACGATGATGGTGATGAGGAAGATCTTGAGTCCGCGCTTGCGGCCGCGCTTCTTGCGGGCGCCAGAGTAGCGATCGGCGGAATCGGTGCGAGAGTAGGCGGATGAGCTGGGACGATTGCTGTCGTCCTGCTTGGTGGCCTTGAACCTCGGCATGTAGTCTCCTCGTGGGTATGCGTGCTCGGCGCGCTGGCGGGAAACCTGTCCCCGGGCGGGCGCCGCGTTGTTCCGTACAGAAACCAAATGGTACTAGCACGGCCGCGAACCTGCGGAAAGTCCACAGGAAAGCTAAGCCATGTTCACACGCGCGACATGCGATGTCGTATGATTGAGCAGACTGTAGAGCGGTGGCGTGGCGCCGCCGCACCTGATAAGCCACAACCTGGAGGGGTCCATGCAGACAAGCCAGCAGAAGGTCATCGTTCTCGACTTTGGCGCCCAGTACGGGCAGCTCATTGCGCGCCGCGTCCGTGACCTGCATGTCTACTCCGAGATCATGCCGTGTGACGCCACGGCCGAGGAGATCGCCGCCGAGAAGCCCAGTGCCCTCATCCTCTCCGGCGGTCCCGCCAGCGTGAACGAGGAGGGCGCCCCGCGCGTTGACCCCAAGATCTACGAGATGGGCGTGCCCGTGCTGGGCTTCTGCTACGGCCACCAGATCACGGCCGTGACGCTGGGCGGCACCGTGTTCCACCCCGAGGTTGGCGAGTATGGCCGCGCCGAGCTGCACGTGAAGGGCGACAGCAAGCTGTTCGCCGGCACGCCCGCAGACCAGACCGTGTGGATGAGCCACTTCGACGCCGTGAACAACGTGCCCGAAGGCTTCGTCGTGACGGCGAGCACGGACGTCTGCCCCGTGGCCGCCATGGAGTGCCCCGAGCGCAAGATCTACACCACGCAGTTCCACCCCGAGGTCAAGCACACCGAGTACGGCCAGCAGCTACTCAAGAACTTCCTGTTTGGTATCTGCGGTCTCGAGGCCAACTGGTCCATGGACAACCTCGTGGAGACCATGACGGCGCAGTTCCGCGAGAAGGTCGGCGACGACCGCGTGATTCTCGCGCTGTCCGGCGGCGTTGACTCCTCCGTGGTGGCAGCGCTTGGCGCCCGTGCCGTGGGCAAGCAGATGACCTGCGTGTTCATCAACCACGGCCTGCTGCGTAAGGGCGAGCCCGAGCAGGTCGAGGAGGTCTTCACCAAGCAGTTTGACGTCGACTTCATCCACGTGCACGCCGAGGACCGCTATGCCGAGCTCCTTGCCGGCGTGACGGAGCCGGAAGCGAAGCGCCGCATCATCGGCACGCAGTTCTGGAAGGAGTTCTTCGCCGTTGCCCAGCAGTTCGAGACTGACGGCAAGCCGGTGAAGTACCTCGCCCAGGGCACCATCTACCCCGACATCATCGAGAGCGGCGCCCGCAAGACGGGTGGCAAGGCGAGCACGATCAAGAGCCACCACAACCTCATCCCGTTCCCCGAGGGCGTGCACTTTGATCTCATCGAGCCGCTCGACCACTTCTTCAAGGACGAGGTGCGCGCGCTGGGCTTGGCTCTGGGTCTGCCCGAGCACATCGTGTTCCGTCAGCCGTTCCCGGGCCCGGGCCTTGCCATCCGCATCATCGGCGCGGTGGACAAGGAGAAGCTCGAGATCCTCA
>ERZ1034917.1983-NODE-1983-length-10740-cov-3.619373_pt1 | contig 10740 bp, 10 predicted proteins | sample MGYA00520605_ERZ1034917 | MGnify/ENA primary metagenome ERZ1034917 (study PRJEB33766, sample SAMN09781784) | gut metagenome | biome: gut microbiome | host: Homo sapiens | place: Madagascar | study: EMG produced TPA metagenomics assembly of the PRJNA485056 data... | reverse complement strand
CTAAAAATAGTATTCATACTGATAGGCAGACTGGCAAAACCTCAAGTTCCAGCAAGAAGAAAAAGAAGAAGCTGGTCATCTCTCATATCGGCAAGCCTGAAAAGATGAGCTTGGAGGAGTGGCAAGTAAAACTTCGCCAACAAGTCTCCAAGACCGAGCACTTCACCATCTGTAGTGTCGATGAAGACCTATGCCCAGGTGAATATATCGTTCGGAACCCAGAAAAGCAAAACGAATACAAGATGGTGTATCGTGGAGCCAATAGCGAATGGAATTATTGTTCTTGCATGGATTTCAAGACTTCCAAGCTCGGTACTTGCAAACACTTCATCGGAAAACTGTTTGTGAAATAAAGGCATACAATACAGTAAGTCTATCCACTAAATTGAATGCACTACTTTAATTCTGAAATTTGCAGGAGATTATGTGACTTGATTATACTTTATTTTATTTGCGATGATTGTTAACCCAGAAAAAAGACTTAACTTTGTCTAAAATTTAGAACCCAAACACATAATGGACTATAACATGATAGGCACGGCATGGTCTCTCCTTCCACCTTTCGTAGCAATCAGCTTGGCATTGAAGACAAAAGAGGTTTACTCCTCCCTGTTCATAGGCATCATTCTTGGAGCAGCGCAATACTGCATATCCGTGGGCAGTGGCCTTGACGGATTTCTCGTTCATCTGACCAACCACACCGTTGGCTCAGGTGCCAATGCAAAATCGTATGGCATGATAAGTTGTCTGTCTGACCCGTGGAACGTTGGCATTCTCGTGTTCCTGGTCATCCTCGGCGCCATCGTGTCGCTAATGAACAAGGCCGGAGGCTCGGCTGCTTTCGGAAGATGGGCATCGCAACATGTCAAAACGAAGATGGGGGTGCAAATAGCTACCATCTTGTTAGGTATACTTATCTTCATAGACGACTATTTCAACTGCCTTACGGTGGGATCCGTGATGCGTCCAATAGCGGTTCGCAATGGAGTGACGAAAGAGAAACTCGCTTATCTCATAGACTCCACGGCCGCGCCTGTCTGCATCATATCACCAATATCGAGTTGGGCAGCGGCAGTGTCAGGATTCGTGTCGGGTGGCGAAAACGGATTGGCCCTCTTCTGCAAGGCCATACCATTCAACTTCTACGCCTTTTTCACCATCATATTCATGTTCGCTATCGTATGGCTTGGTTTCGATTTCAAGGCCATGAGCAAGTATGACGCGAGGTTGAAGGAATGGTTCGAGCGCACCAACGGAGGAAAGCTCGACGAGGTTAGCGACGCAAAACTTCAAGTCGTGGAACATGGTGTGGGGGCTAAAAACAACAAGAAGCACAATACGACCAATGGTTCAGTCTTCGACCTCATAGTGCCAATAGCTACACTTATAGTCTTCTGCATGGCAGGCATGCTATATTCCGGTGGTTTTTTTGATACTGGCAGCACGAATCACATGGATTTTGTAAATGCTTTCGCTGAGAGCAACGCCTCAGTTGGACTTGTCATAGGTTCGCTATTTTCATTCATCTTGACCGTCGTGATGTTTGTGTCGCGCAAGACACTGCCCTTCCATGACGCGATGAGCTGTCTGATAAAAGGATTCGAAGCCATGGTGCCTGCCATTCTCATACTGACATTGGCATGGACGCTGAAGAGTATGACTGACTCGCTTGGAGCCGCTGAATATGTATCGGGTATCGTGGCCAACAGCGCGGCCGGGCTGCAACAGCTTTTGCCAGCCATGATTTTCATCGTTGCCGCTTTTTTGGCGTTCGCCACAGGCACGTCGTGGGGAACATTCGGCATACTGATACCTATATGCATTGCCGTGTTCCCAGCCTCCGCGCCACTCCGCATAATATCCATATCCGCATGCATGGCAGGTGCCGTTTGCGGTGACCATATCTCACCTATCAGCGACACTACCATCATGGCGAGCGCGGGAGCCGAGTGCAAACACGTGCATCACGTGTCGTCGCAGTTGCCATACGCCCTTACCGTTGCCACGGTGTCATGCCTGACCTTCTTGGTGGCAGGATTCGCTCAAGGCTTAGGCTATGTGGCCAGTGCCGTAGTGTCGTGGGTGGCTGGCTTGGTGTTTCTTGCCATCGCACTATGCATGTTGAAGAAAATGCAGAAGCGGTGTTGACTGTTATCTCATTTTGTTAATCTCTTATTTACTGCGCTTTTTCCACGCATGCGCCTTTGTCGGCAAGGTTCTCCTTGTCAACATTTTGACGCATGAATGAGAAGAATGGTATATGCTCCACGCAGGTGCTCCTCGCCATGAGGATTGCGTAGGTTTCCACTGTCGATGCACCCTTCACCTTCAATACCCGCGTCAACACACCCAACACCGAAAATCATAGCCTTTGACCACCGTAAGACATAAAAAACTATTGCTGTCCGGTATAACTTTTTCAAACAAAATAAATTAGGGCTGACACTTCTCACGAGGTATCAGCCCTTTTGGTTATCTTTGTTTTGCTAAAAAATATATAACCATGAGCAAAGATAGTCATTTTACCGGCAATAAAAAGTGATTATATTTTGCAGGAAAGATGGTTTTCCTTCGTTATTTCGTGGGAAATTAGCTAATTTTGTACGCGTATTTAACTATAATAAGGTACAACTCATCTGAAGAAGAATAGAAAATAGAATCAAAGTAGTTCTTGCGGATAAGAAGAGAACAAACAAGTGGTTATCCGAGCAGTTGGAGTGTGCACCGACTACCGTGAGTAAATGGTGTACCAATGTCAGCCTGCCACCGATGGAGACATTCGTCAAGATAGCAGAACTCCTCGAAGTCGATATAAACGAATTGTTGAGGATAGAGAAAAGCAAGTAATCGCATAAAAATGTAGGGGGATTTATACCTTTAAGTGGGAAAAATGTAAAGAAAGCATGGATAAGATAACATCAAAACCAATATCACGTTTCAAGAAAGGCGATGCTTTTGTAGAAAGCACTCCGCACCCTCTCGTTTTTATGGAGGTAAACGAGGCGGAAGGGAACGTAGGAAATAAAGATTTCTGAATTGTAACATGGTACTCTCTTAACGAAAGTGGTCTCAATGCTCAGCGTCGATTCCCTATGGTTGCTGTTGAAGGTGAGTTCTGTAACTTCAAGCCAATCTCTCGGAAACTTCTCAAAGAGGCTAAAAGTTTAATGCGCCAATACGATGCAGAAGTTAGACAACTGACGGATAAGAAAAAAGCGAAAGCACTGTGCAAGGATTATAATCGCAAGTTGATAGAGCTGCTTCCTGATGCAGAAGAAAGGCTTGCGCTTGCACGGCAAGTAGAAAAGGAGATTGTCACAAACAAATGGCTCGGCTGTGAAGAATACAATTACTGGGTAGAAGAAGATCCTGACCTGAATGACATGTACGTTACACTTGTCTGTTACACATCCGAGTCATACGACGACGAGAATGACGAAACCATTACCGTACAATTTCTCTATCTGCATGATGACTGCCCATATGGCTGGGATACGCTTGCAAAATGTGGGGCCAAGTATATGGTGATTGAGAGATCGAAGTATCTATAATAATTTAATCTGGGATTAAAATGAAAGATTATATACAAATAGGAATAGAAAAAGGACTTATTTCCCTCAACGAGGATAAGTCTCGAATTAAATATATATGGCAAAAGAAAGAGCGCAATTATAACGATCCCGAAGAAAAGGTACAAGCATTAGCTTTTCTTAAGTTGATACTTGACTATTATTATCCAGTGTCTCGTATTCGCTTGTTTGTGCCCGTAACGATGGGAAGCGAAGTTAAGGAGGCTGATATTGTTGTCTATGATGATGAATTGTGCCTCAGGCCTTTAATTCTTGTTGAATGTAAAAAACAGGAAGTAAGTGAGGCAGAGTTTCAACAAGCCATCAATCAAGCATATAGTTATGCATTTGCTTTGCCTGGTGAGGTGAAATATGTTTGGGTAACCTCTGGCATTAAGGATGAGTATTATGAAGTTGACAAGACTCAAAACACACGTAATCAGATTCCTGATATACCACAATATGGTGTTCAAGAAATAGCTAACTACAAGTATGTTTATGGTGCAGAACATCTTCCGAAAGAAGACGGGAAGCAGCGTTTCTTTGATTTGTCTGTTATTGATCAAGCTGATTTGACTCGTCGATTTAAACAAGCTCATGAAGCATTATGGGCTGGAGGCCAGTTGAATCCATCTGAAGCTTTTGATGAACTTGATAAACTCATATTTTGTAAGATTTGGGATGAACGCAAGGCAAGAAAGATAGGTGAACCATACGATTTCCAAATCATAACAATATCAAAGAAAGAAGAAAAGGACGAGCACAAACGCAGGCTTAAAGAAAATGCCAATCTGTACAACAGGGTAAAAGCTCTTTATGAAGAAGGACGAAAGCGTGATGCAGAAGTGTTCCGTGACAACATTCGATTAACTCCTGAGAAAATTAGGACCGTTGTGAGCTATCTTGAAAGTGTAAACCTTGGGGAAACAGATCTTGATAGTAAGGGCCGTGCGTTTGAAACTTTTATGGGTTCATTCTTCCGCGGAAATTTCGGGCAATACTTTACACCTCGTGAAATCGTTAAATTTATTGTTGACGTGCTTCCTATTACGCATGATTCAAAAGTATTGGATACATCATGTGGTAGTGGCGGATTCTTGCTCTATGCTCTCAATAAAGTACGAAACGAAGCCACTGATTATTATCCGAATTACAAAAATGATGCAAAACAATATGCCAAGTGGTTACCATATTGGCATGACTTTGCCGAAAAGAACCTTTATGGAATAGAAATCAATGAGCAGATTTCACGTGCAGCCAAGATGAATATGATCATTCATGATGATGGTCATACAAATGTCATAACATCTGATGGACTAGTCTCTGCTGCCGAAATCAAAGAGCGCACAGGCAATAAAGGCTTCGAGTATGGAACATTTGATTTCATCATTACTAATCCACCTTTCGGAAGTAACATTCGGCAGACAGAACAAGCATACCTTAAAACCTATCAGTTAGGCAAAAAGGAAGAAGATTGGCTTGCGGTTAAAGCTAAGGCTGGTGATAATACCCGTGATGGACAACAAAGTGAGGTTCTTTTCATTGAGCAGGATTATTTGTTCCTAAAAGAAGGAGGAATGCTTGCCATTGTATTGCCTGATGGAATTCTCACAAATAGCAGTATGCAGTATGTGCGTACTCAATTGGAAGACTGGTTCCGTATCGTCGCTGTTGTGAGTATGCCACAAACTGCTTTTGCCGCAAATGGAGCAGGAGTAAAAAGTTCTGTTTTATTCCTAAAGAAATGGCCGAAGGATCATACGGAAGAACTTGAAAGCAAGAAGAAATCAATTGAGGCGAAGCTTCTGAAAGATGCTGACTACATTGCGAAAAGAGACCTCTGGGACAGGGAAATTAGGCAGAAGCAGAAAGAAAAAGTTAATTCGTTGAAGTCGCACGATTTAAAGTCAGCAACTGCAATAAAGAAAACTCAAGCTTATAAAGAATGGAACGCTGAGTTATTGGCAGAGTATGCTGCTAAGATAGACGATTTGAAATCAAAGCTTACAGATAGCTATCTTGTACGAAAACAGAAAGAACTCCCTGATTATCCTATCTTCATGGCGATAGCAGAAGAGATAGGCTATGATGCAACAGGCAAGAAAACTGCGGTTAATGAGTTGGATATTATTGGACAAGAATTAAAAAAATTCATTCAAAGTTTGGATTGAGTAAAATGTATCAAGTTCCCCAACATATAGACAAAAATAAAATCTTCATCGTGCAACGATCGGAGATAGAAGGTCGATTGGACCCTAAGATGGCTTTATATAATCGTAAAGTCTTGCACTCATTGTACCCAAAAGTCAGATTGAAAGATGTACTTGTATGTAAACCACAGTATGGAGCAAGTGAGCCAGGAGTCCCAAGAAGTTCAATAAAAGAGCCTCGTTATATAAGAATTACAGATATTGACGAGAATGGGTTGATTTCTCATGATGAATTGGGTGCAACAGCTAAAATCATTGAAGATTAAAATGTCATTCTCACAAAGAATGTATTCTTTGTGAGAATGACATTTTAATCGCAAGAAGTGGAGCTACTGTAGGAAAGGCATACATTCATAAGCCTGCTCTTTATGATTGCTTTTTCGCAGGTTATCTCATTCGTTTTATCATTAATACGGATAAGGCGCTTCCAGAATACATATTCACTTACACACAACTAAACGCTTACAAAGAGTGGGTTAATGCAATCCAGCGTCCAAGTGGCCAACCCAATATTAATTCAGAAGAATATCAATCTCTTGAAATACCTCTACCCAACATAGAGAGACAACAAGTAATAGTAGATGTTATCAAGTCTGCATATTTGCAGAAAAAGCAAAAGGAATCCGAAGCCAAAAAACTTCTGGATAGCATTGACACATACATACTTAACGAGCTTGGAATAACTATACCCGAAATAGATGCTAGTTTAGAAAATAGACTTTTCTTTACTTCTTTTAAAGATGTTACAGGAAGCAGACTAGACCCTTATTATAAGTTGTATTTTAGCAGTAATTATAAAAGTGTCAAATATGATAGTTTTCGATTGGGCAGTATTACTAACATATGCAAAGGCACGGCTCTTACAAGTAAAGACATTATCCCTGGAAATATTCCTGTGATTGCAGGAGGCAAAAGTAGCCCATATTCGCATAATGAGGCTAATTTTGATGGTAATGTTATAACAGTAAGCGCCTCTGGTGCTTATGCTGGATATGTATGGTATCATCAAAATCCTATTTTTGCCACAGATTGTAGCGTAATTTCTTCTAAAGATGAGTCTTTAGTTCTCACAAGTTATATTGCAGAGGTATTGAAATCCATTCAATCTATAATATACCGTTTACAAGTGGGTGCAGCCCAACCTCATGTTTATCCTTCAGATTTAATGAATATTTATATTCCTTCAATACCGATTAGTCAACAAAAAACAATCGTTAATAAGGCTCAAAGTATTCGTGATATTGCAAAGAAAGTCATTGAAGAAGGTAATTCTATCCTAGAGAATGCAAAAAAAGAAGTTGAACAAATGATTATTAGATAACTACGAATAATATGGATATTACGCTACTCCAACTCGAAAAAGAAGACATTATCCTTTTGACAAAAGTCATTGGAGGTCTATCTAGTTTGATCATCATTATTCTTGGATGGTACATACATAGGCAGACTGAAAAAATTAAAGTAATGGAGAACCTCATTACTGAGAAGAAGAATGAGGCATACTCTAGTTTTGTCGGTTTGTTTTATGATTTATTAGCGCAATCAAAAGAAAACAAGAGTTTTGATACTCATGATGGACTAATAAAAATGTTGGAGATAAAAAAGACGCTATTCATGTATGGCTCAGACAAAGTGTTTAAGGCCATGAATGAATGGTTAAAATACTGTAATCCTCAGTATGATCAGAAAGAGATGTTGAATAAGGTACTTGAATTGTTGGTTCTTATCAGAAAAGATTTACAAAACAAATCAAAACTGAAGGTAGACGATATATTGATGAATATTATGCAATCAGAAGAAGAGTTAAATAAATTCTAATCATTGAAATAGATACATTCAACAGTATTAATGTTTTACAAAGAATCCATTAGTTTTGAATACATATAATAACCAAAAAACTCATGAAGGGTGACGCTCAACCTCTAATAAAGTTCTTTGATGGATCAAACAAGCGATTCATCATCCCTCTTTACCAGCGCAACTACGACTGGAAAGAAGAGAACTGCGAGCAGTTGTTTCAGGACTTGATGAAACTACACAACAGCGACCGCAGGAGTCACTTCTTTGGTAGTATTGTGTCAAGAATACAGTCAGGCACAGAAGACAGGTTCATCATTGATGGTTAACAGCGAATTACTACAGTTTCGTTGTTGCTCATTGCGATGGTAAATGCCAAGAAGGAAGGACTGATTGAAGCTACAGATGCTAAACTTGTAGAGAAAATCTTCAAGCGTTATTTGGTAGATGAGTATCAAGAGGATGAACGAAAGGTGAAACTAAAACCGATCAAGAAAGACATGCAGGCTTTTGATGCTTTGCTGTATAAGCCCAAGGAGCAATACATCAAAGAGTCGAATGTTACTCGCAACTACGATTTCTTCTATGAATCGAGTAGGAGGTAAACACTAATCATAGGTGCTTATCTCCTATTTTCGTGTTCACCGTCCTCTCACACCACCGTACGTGCGGTACCGCATACGGCGGTTCCTCGTTAGGGTAGCCACTTGACATTCTCGCAAGTTGTTACCATGGTACGACTTATGCTTATGTACTACGTCGATTTTATCGCATTTATGGAAAACCCCGAAAAAACTTGGAATGATTTCCTTGCAAAGGAGGAGCAAAAAACACCGCCAGAACCAAGTCTTTTCGATTAGGAGGGCTTACTTTTGAAAAAATAAACCCCGAAGTCCTATTTTACGGGACTTCGGGGAGGGATTTTATGTTCTTTGAAGTTTTACCGGACAGCAATAATAGCGAAATAAAAAAAATTACTTGTTCTTCTTCACCTTGTCCACGTAAGCGTCGATAACGGCTACAGCCGTGACATTGACAACATCGCTTACGCTTGCCTCAAAGTCGGTGAAATGGATAGGCTTGTTAAGACCCATCTGCACTGGGCCCACTATCTCACAGTCAGGATCCAAAGCCTGTATGAGCTTGTAGCTGCTGTTGGCGGCGTTCATGTTGGCGAACACGATGGTATTGACATCTTTGCCTTTGAGTCGGGTGAAAGGATATTTGTCGTCGCGCAACTCACGGTTGAGGGCGAAATTGACTTGCATCTCACCGTCTACTACCATGTCAGGGAAATCGTGTTGCAGCTTCTCCACCGCCTGGTGCACGGCAACCGGCGAGCCAACCTCATCTGTACCGAAGTTGGAGTAGCTTACCATGGCTATGACAGGATCTTGGTTGAAGAACTTGACCGTGTGTTCAGACAGCCTTGCCACATCGTAAAGCACGTCCTGATTCGGGTGACGGTTGATAAGAGTGTCGGCAACATAGATTGCACCCCTCTTGGAGTTGAGGATGTGCATGGTAGCAAAGGTGTTGTAGTCTTTTCTAACACCAATGACTTCCTTTGCGACCTTAATGGTATTACTGTACTTGGTGTACAAGCCAGTGATGAAAGCATCGGCATCGCCTTGCTCCACCATTGACATGCCAAAGTAGTTGCGTTCATACATCTTGTCATAAGCTTCCTCAAAGGTAACACCTTGGCGCGCGCGCTTCTCTGCCAAGTGCTTGGCGTAGGTTGCCCTGCGGCCCTGCTCCTTGTCGGCACGCATGTCGACAATCTCGACGCCGGTGAGGTCAAGCTTCAAACGTTTAGCCAAACGGTTGAGACGGTCAGGATTGCCAAGGAGAATAGGATGACAAATTCCCTCTTGCAGTGCCGTTACGGCAGCCTTCATCATGGTTTGGTGACCACCCTCTGCGAAGACGACACGCTGTGGGTGCAAAGCCGCGGTGGCATGGAGGGTACGCGTGAACTTGGTTTCCTGACCAAGCATCTGCTTCAGGCGATTCTTGTATTCATCCCAGTCGGTAATGGTCTTCCTTGCCACTCCACTCTCAATGGCAGCCTTGGCGACAGCCGCGGACACCTCAGTGATAAGGCGTGGGTCAACAGGTTTCGGGATAAAATATTTGGGGCCAAACTGCAAGTCGTTGACATGGTAAACCTGGTTGACAATCTCTGGCACAAGTTGGTTAGCGAAGACTGCTATTGCCCTTACAGCCGCAAGTTTCATCTCCTCATTGATTGCCTTGGCATGAACGTCGAGCGCGCCACGGAAAATATAAGGGAATCCTATGACATTGTTGATTTGGTTAGGATAATCGGACCGGCCTGTTGACATCAGTATGTCGGGACGAGCCTCGGTGGCATCCTCATAAGAAATCTCCGGTACAGGATTGGCAAGGGCGAACACTATTGGCATGTGAGCCATGGAGCGTACCATGTCTTGCGAGAGCACGTTGCCCTTGGACAGGCCAACGAAGACATCAGCTCCCTTCACGGCCTCCTCAAGGGTCTTGATGTCGGTGCGGTCGGTAGCGAACTCCATCTTTTGCTCATTCACGTGGTCGCGGCCCTTATAGATGACACCACGCGAGTCGAGCATGACAATGTTTTCGTGCCTTGCGCCAAGAGAACAATAGAGCTTTGTGCAGCTTATGGCCGCAGCACCAGCGCCATTGACAACGATCTTGGCGTCTTCTATCTTCTTGCCGGCTACCTCCAAGGCATTGAGGAGACCAGCGGCAGAGATGATAGCCGTTCCATGCTGATCATCGTGCATCACGGGAATGTCGAGAGTCTTCTTAAGCCTATTCTCAATATAAAAACACTCTGGAGCCTTGATGTCCTCAAGATTTATACCGCCAAATGTCGGGGCGATTTTCTCGACAGCCTCGCAGAACTTCTCGGGGTCTTTTTCATTCACCTCTATGTCGAATACATCAACGCCACCGTATATCTTGAACAGAAGCCCTTTACCTTCCATGACAGGCTTACCGCTCATGGCCCCTATATCGCCAAGGCCTAATACGGCAGTGCCATTGGAAATGACAGCCACAAGGTTTCCTTTGTCAGTATACTTGTATACATCATTAGGATTTTTCTGAATCTCCAAGCATGGGAAAGCTACACCTGGTGAATACGCCAAACTCAAGTC
>ERZ1034917.1980-NODE-1980-length-10774-cov-15.950835_pt1 | contig 10774 bp, 7 predicted proteins | sample MGYA00520605_ERZ1034917 | MGnify/ENA primary metagenome ERZ1034917 (study PRJEB33766, sample SAMN09781784) | gut metagenome | biome: gut microbiome | host: Homo sapiens | place: Madagascar | study: EMG produced TPA metagenomics assembly of the PRJNA485056 data... | reverse complement strand
GGGGCGTAATCAGAAAATTACGCCATTTTGAAAATTGTTAGGACAGGTGTGACAAAAAACCATAAAATAACAGCCCAAAGGCCCAATAATGGTTCCTATCCTGACTCGTTTGAACATTCCTATGGAAAATTACAAGCACTGAATGGTTGCTTAAAAGGTAATGTAGCAAAATGGTGTAATAAAACAACAAATTTTAGAACTCCATCAATAACAATCGATACATTTGATATGACAGAATCAATTTGCGTTGAAACTTCAGATTATGCCCCGTACGTTATCGGATACAGTAATCAGATACATGAGATTACAACAGATAATACTCACTCAGATAGAACTAAATACTTGGGGCTTTGGCATGGAAATAGGTTTAATGCATTATTCTTTGATGGACACGTAAGTAAACAAGCTGAATGTACCCTGAACAATTGGTTAAAATATACTAATGATACTTTGCCTGACAGGGTACCTGCTAATTGAAATATCTGAAGATTCATGTGAATTTGTAATAAATCAAAATGAATGGAACCTGACGAGAATAATATTTTTGCAGGTTCGGAGGATATCCTCCGAACCTGCAAATGAGAGTTCATTGAGTAATATTTTATTGCTACTTAAAAATGACTTCAAGAAAATGTGTAAATAAAAGAAAATCGGCACGTATTGAACCGGCACACCGTATGCGGTTTCCCTGAACCCGGCGTGGAATAAGCTCTCAGCAACGCAGGAATTCCGCAAGGTTGGTCACACGGTAGCGTTCTTCCTTAGAAATTTCATCTACATACGAAATTCCGTGAAGGCGGTGCTGCAATGAAGCGCCGCGTCCGGAATACCGTGATAAATCAGCACGACCACCTTCCCGTTCACGCCGGAAGCGATCGCTTCCCGGAAAATGCCGGGATATTTGTGCGCGACCGGAAATGCCGGAATCCGCATGATCGAATCCGTTTCCGGATCGTAGCTGCAGCGCTGAGCCTCGCAGGCTTCCTGCCGCTGATCTCCGGTGCGCCGCCCACCGAACCGGAACGAGTGCGATGCGCCGGAGCTGCTGCGCAAGTTCCGCTGCGATCCCGACCGCAGCGTCTACCATCAGGCTTTCATGGATTACGGTTGGAGCGCCACACTCTACATCGATCTGGCCTTCACCATTTACATCTGACCGGAAAAACAAGGGGCTCCGCGATGAAGAATATATCTGTCAACCTGTTCCGTCAAGTGTTGAGTTTGATATCTGAACAGGAATTTGAAGAAATAATCCTGAAACATGGTGGCATCAAGCATCTTCAATCCTTTGACAGCCGGCCTCATTTTGTTCCGCTGGTCTTCCTGCCAACTTTTCGGGGAAGCCAAAGGTCCGGCGGCTTCACGTCTTTTCGGTTGATACTGTCCAACACAGCCCGGTAAATGATACAGGGTATTGTCACAACTGCAGAGCAAATAATGTATAGAAAAACAAAAGGTACAGTCAGGCCTCCCCATAATTTCTCACCGGCCTGCCGCCATGAAAACGGCTCACCGTCTCGGATAATTTCAGCCAGAAGCGCTTTCCCAGTAATCAAATTCAATTCAGAAAGAGAATTACGATAAACATCCCTATGAAAATAAAGCGTATTGCCCACTATTTTTACCAATCCGATGACATACTGCGGTAAAAGAATCGACATTACCTGACGTGTTCCTGGAGAGATTTGACAAAGTTCAAATTTCCGCTCCCTGTCAAGATAACACGGAATGTAGACAGCAGTTCTGGAAAACAGAGGCGGACCGCCAAAACGTCCGGAGAACTTACAGACAACCGACCGCCCCGAGAACTGCCCACCTGAATCTCTCCCAGATCAGCGTATTCCATGACAATCCCGTCCGCCTCGAAGCACTCCGGAAAATTGCTCGGTATATACCCGTCCCGATTCATTTTCTGAATCATGTTTGCTTTTTATCCCTGTGTTATTTTCTCCGTAAAACAACATGATCCGCAATGCTTTGCAAACAGGAAATCCGTTAACATTTCCTCTCGCATGGAATATATATAAAAAATCAACGGATTTCAAGATGAAAATTGCGGCATCACGCAAAAACGCATGATGCCTGGCGAACAGAGGCTTCTGAAAAATTCGCAATGGCCTGTTTGACTCCATATAGCCCGGAACTCAATTCCGTCAGGCAAGTTCAGCGTCCGACAAGGAGAGCGCGCTGTCTGTCGCAGTAAAACCGGTTGCGCTGAAAAACAGAGCAATCAGTAAAGCAAATTGACCTTTTTTCCCTAAATGAACCTTCAGGCAGGATAACCCATGAGGAAAAGACTGTTGCAACCCCTCCCCGCTCCGCCGTGAAATTTGCAATTCCGGCAAAAGGCGGTATACTGTATCTATATCGGGAAACCGTAACACAGAGGAGGAAATCAAAATGGAACATTGTTCAGGTTCAGGCGCGGCCAGGCAGTGCAAAGGCGAGGTGTTCGCCCCGGCGGGACTGGTCAATTATGCGGAAGGGGCGGTCGTGAGCCGCACCATCGTTGAAAACGGCGGCGGCACCGTCACGCTCTTCGCCTTCGACAAGGGCGAAGGGCTGAGCGAACACGCCGCCCCGTTCGATGCGCTGATCAACGTGCTCGACGGCGAGGTCAGAATCACTGTCGGCGGCAAACCGCACCATCTGAAAAGCGGCGAAAGCATCATCATGCCGGCCGACATCCCGCATGCGCTTTCCGCCGTCACCGCCTTCAAAATGATGCTGGTGATGATCAAGGCGTAACGGAAAAATTCCGGGGATTCCTCTCTCCGGGCCCGGTACAGGCAGCCGCAGCCGGAGACAAAAAACGACAGGCGGCTGATTCATGATGAAATTTCTGTTTCGAAACAGATTCAACATGATATTCCGCCGAGCTTTTTCCGGAATTTCATGCATTAATCCCGAATTTTTCAGGAAAATTACAAAAATATTCCGATTCGCTCTTGCTTTTTCTGCTTCGATGTAGCATAATTTATATCGAAGCAAATGAATCAAGCAATCCGCACCAAGAGAGTGAATCATGACGAACAGTCCCAAATATCTGGCGGTCTACGAAGTCCTGAAGCAGACCGTGGACGCATGCGCCGACGGCGAAAAACTGCCGCCGGTCAAGGAGCTTTGCGAAACCTGTCAGGTCAGCCTGGCCACTTTGCTCTCCGCGCTGAACCTGCTGGAAAAAGACGGCATGATCCGGCGCGAACCCAAGAAGGGCATCTACTGCACCAAAGGGAACTCCCCCGCCAGAAAGCTCCGGATCACCCTGCTGCTGCCGGGAGAACAGGAGCCGCTTTTCGTGGCGGCGATCACCGCCTGCCACCGCTTCTGCAAATCGCGCGGCGTCGAACTCAAGGTGGAGTCCTTCGAGCTCGATCCGAAGTCGGAGCTCGCGGAGCTGGAAGCCGTGCTGCGCGACGACGACTGCTGCGGGCTGCTCTACATGCCGCTGTACCCGCTCTTCGACACGCCGGAAGCACTGAATATGCTGCGTGAGATTCACCGGGTCAAGCCGGTCGTGCAGTTCGACCGCCAGCTCGGCGAGGGCGAAACCTCCTTCATCGGCTACGACTGCTACCACGACTGCCGGGCCGCCGTGGAATACCTGATCGAATGCGGCCACCGTTCGATCGGCCTGATCCGGGCCTCCAACGACGACGAAGCGAAGCCCTCCACCCGTCTCGCGGGCTACTTCGACGCGCTCAAGGCGCACCATCTGGCCTACGACCCGCGCCATACCATCGTCTACGATGTGTTCAAGCCGGATCTCGCCAACGATGTGGTGGAGATACTGAGCGCCCCCGACTGCCCGACCGCCTACTTCGCGGTGAACAGCGTCTACGTGCCGCGCTTCATGCGCAAGGTGCTTTTCGTGAACAAGTCGGTGCCGCGCGATTTCAGTTTGGTCTGCTACGACCTTTCCGACACCCTGATCAATCTTTCGCAGGAGATCACCTATGTTGCGGAGCCGACCCGGGAAGCGGTGGCCGCCGCCGCCGAACAGCTGCTCCGGGAGATCGCCCGCCGCCCGGACGCGCCGAAGCAGCAGCTCCTGCGCGGGCATTTCGTATACGGGGAAAGCTGCCGCGAGTTGAAAGCGGTCTGAACCGCCGCCGTCACGATCAAAAGACGAATTGTGCTTTGATTTTAAACCGTAACCTTCCAAAAAACAAAGGAGAGTTGATGATGAGAACCATAAATTTCCGTAAAAATCGGCATTTCACTCTAATTGAACTGCTGGTCGTTATTGCTATCATTGCGATTCTGGCCGGAATGCTGCTGCCCGCCCTGAACCAGGCGCGGGAGAAAGCGCGCGCAGTTTCCTGTACCAATAAAGTCAAGCAGGTCGCGTTGACAGTGATCAGCTATTGCAGTGACAACGAAGACCGGGGGCCGAACACCACCTCCAACGACAATACATGGAGCGACAAATTGAAGCCGTATATGGGAAATAAATCACGCTACGATGGAGCATACAGTTGTCCGGGAGATTCCGTGGATGAGTGGAAAGAGGAAGGCAATGAGAGCTATCCTTTGAGTTATACCTTTGCCGCACCGGCAGATGATCCGGGAAACGGCACCTCCAAACTGTCACGTATCCGCAAAGCTTCGCAGGTCGGATTCACCATGGAGAAATTCGCCACTAGAGATGGAGGCCCCTATCACAACTGGGGACATTATTTCTGGCGCTGGGGCGGTACGGCGACCACTACGCCGCCGCTCTATACCTCCTACAAGCACAACGGACGGACAAATCTTTCATTTGCGGACGGTCATGTCGCCTCCTATACCCGCTCCGAATTCGATCCGGCCAATTCCAGTCCCGATAAACTGAAAGTGGACTTTTCCTTGTTCTGCAATCTGGAAGGGCAATAGAGATGACGTTCCGGACACAAATCGGATACTTCGTTCTGCTGACGGCCGCGCTTGCCGCGCCGTGCATGGAGTGGAGCTTCGACGAGAAAGAGCCGCTGCGCAGCGACGACGGCAGGACGGTGCTGACCGGCTCCGCCACTGTCGCGAAAGGCGCGGGAATCACCGGCGACGCGCTGCGTTTCGACGGGAAAAAGGATTTTCTGGAACTCGCGCTGAATGATGAAAACCGGCCGCGCCGGGAGATGACGCTCTCTTTCTGGATCAGGCCGGAAGCGGGCTGCACGGAATTTCCGATCGTGCGGTCGCCGCGCCGGGACGTGGTGTTCAACGGCAGCTCCGGTTTCTACTGGTTTGAAGCGTACACCGCCGACGGCCGCCAACTCTACAACGGCTGCGCCCACCCGCGGCGGCTGAAATCCGGCGAATGGCATCACTTCGCGCTGGTTTACGACCAGACGGGGGTGGCGACTTATCTCGACGGCAGGCCGACCGGCCGCGCCGATGCGGACAAGGCCACCGGCGAACTGCGCTTTTCCGGCGTGCCGTGGCGGATCGGCGGCAGGCTTTATGAATCCGGGGGGAAAGCCTCCGGCTTCTTCCGGGGGCTGCTGGACGATTTCAAGGTATTGCCGGTTGCGAAGCACGCTTTCCCGGAAGTGGAAAAAATCAAGCGTCAACAGCGGTTGAACGCCGCCGGATTCCGGTCGAATGCGGAGCTGGAGCAGGCGCGGCGCAACGCGATGGCCGCCCGGTTCGGCAAAGAGGCGGCGCTGCTGCCGTTCGCGGTCGCCGGAGTTTCGGCGCTGGACCGTCTGCTGCCGGACGACCTCTTCACCGGTGAAATCGGCGCTCCCGTGAAATTCACCGCCGCCGCCAACGAGCGGGAAAACCGCCAGCTGCTGCTTCTGCCGTATGGGGGAAACAACCTTCCCGGCGTCACGGTCGAAGTTCCTGGAACGCTGACCGGACAGGACGGCAAGGCCGTGCCGTTCCGGTTCAAGGTGAGCCGGATCGAATATGCGAAGCTGCCCAAACCGAGTCCTTTCATGTATCCGCTGGAACGGATTCCGGATAAACTGATCTCCGGCGACACCTTCGACCTTCCCGGCGACGCGCTCGCGCCGCTGTGGCTGGAGGTGTTCGTCCCCGCCGGCACCCCCGGCGGAGTGTACCGCGGCGCCCTCTCCGTCACCGCCCCGGGCAATCCGCCGCTTGAGCTCCCGGTCGAGGTGAAAGTATGGAACTTCGAACTGCCGCGGCGCAATATCGTGCCCACGCTGGTCAATGTGTGGGAACGCGATCTGCAAACTTATGTGCCCGAGGGCGATGCGGCAGGATTCGTCGATCTGCTCGACCAATATTGCACAATGCTGCTGGAACACCGGCTCAATCCGGTGGTGCTGGCCCATGCCGGACTGGTCGCGCCGTGGGTGCGCAAGGCGGTCTATCCCGATTACCGCGTGGAGAACGGCAGGGTCGTCGCGAATATGGAGGTGTTCGACCGGCTGGTCGCGAAGTACCGCCGGATGGGGCTGTCCAAAGTGGCGATCGGGCCGCACTACAACTTCGACCAGACCAAGCTCGGCGGCGGTGACTGGTGGACCAACATCAGGGCCACGCAGCCGGAAAAGGTCTGGAGCTTCATTCAGACACATGCCGAAGAACAGGGTTTTCTGGACGACGCGGTCGCCTATCCGATCGACGAGCCCGAGGACAATGTGGAATTCATCAACCGCGTGACCGGCATGTTGAAACGGGCCGCGCCGCAACTGCCGATGCTGCTGACCAGCGGCGGCGCGAACTATCCCGACCCGTCGATTCACGGCGTGGACATCTGGGTGCCGATCCTGCACTGGACCAATCCGGCGCAGCGGAAACTGGAACAAGCGGCGGGCAAGCCGGTCTGGACCTATGTGTGCACCGGCCCCAACTATCCGAATCCGAATCTGCACTCCGACACGCCGCCCTGCGGCATCCGGATGCTGGCGGTCGGCGCGGCGCGGTTCGGTTACGACGGCTTCCTGCACTGGGCGGCGAATTTCAACACTTACAAAAATGCGCCCGCCGACGAACCCAACTCATTCGCGGCCGGAGAAGGAACTTACATCCATGCCGACGGTTCCGGCCGCCCGGTGCCGACCGTCCGGCTCAAGACGCTGGCGGACGGAATGGAGGACTGGACCATGCTGCTGATGCTCGAAGAGCGCAACCCGGCTGCCGGCGCCGCGATCCGGAAAAAGCTGGAGGCGCTGATTCCTGAACGCAAGTACGATCCGGCCCGGCCGGTCGCGCTGAAATCCCCGAAGGAAGGCTCGTTCCACACCTTTCTGGACGGCGAAGCGTTCTTCCCGGTCTACGACCAACCCGAACTCTGGCTGAAGCTCCGCGAGGAGATCGGCGAAGCCTTGAACAACTGACAGGAGAAAATTCCAGATGATGACATGTAAAGCAATTTTCGGCGGCCTGGCGACGTTGGCCGCACTGGCTTGCGCCGGAACCCCGGTGCTGACCGTGCCGGAGACCGCGCAGCCGCCGGTGATCGACGGCAGAATCGACGCCGGAGAGTGGAGCGACGCGCTGGAAATCACCGGATTCCAGCTCGCGAACGGCCTCGGCCTCGCCAAAGAAAACACCCGCGTCTTTCTGAAGTACGACAAGGACTACCTGTATGTCGCGGCGGTTGCGGCGGACAGCAACACCTCCATCCTGAACCGGGGCGGCGCTTATGACGACTGCATGGAAATTTTTGTGATGACTCCGTTCAACCGGAATATCTACCACTGGCTGCTCTATTCGCGCGGCACCGCCGGATTCAACTATGTCGACGCGGAGTACGGGGGCATGGACCACGCCCCCGTAACCGCGCCGTGCAAGACCGCCGTGAACGGCGACGGCTGGACGGTTGAAGCGGCGCTGCCCGCCGCCGGCTACGATCTTTCCGGCATCTTCCGCTCGCCCGGCTGGAAGATCAGCTGCCACCGTTCGTTCAATCACAACCAGACCGCCAAGGAGGACGGGCGGGGACCGGAGTTCTCCGGCTTCGCGCCGATTCCCGGCCAGTTCCAGAAACCGCTGGAGTTCCCGGAACTGAAACTCGGCCGTAAAGGAACCGTCCCGGTGCGGATGAACCGTTTCGATGCGTCCGGCTTCGAGCTTACCGCCCCCGCCTCGGCGGAACTGCGCATCAGCGTGAACGGCAAAGAGACAACCGCCGTGCCGAACCGGAACGGCGTGTTCTCCGCCCGGATTCCGCAGGACGCCCGGACGCTTGAACTCCTGATCACCGACGGCGCCGAAGTGATCTTCGCCAACCGCTGGAACTTCTCCTCTGATCCCGCCCCGGCGCGCAACGCGCTGCGCGCCCGGCAGATGGCGACCGAAGGGCTGGGCGTTTCCGCCACCGGCAGCTTCGAGCGCGTGTTCGCGGACCTGCCGTATTGCGGCGACAACCGCGAAATGGCACTCGAAGCCGCCCGCAACGAGTTTGAAAACTTCCAGCTGGTGCTGTTCACCGGCAAAGATAAGGCGGAAAATATCACGGTCAAAGCTTCCGGCCTGCGCGACGCGAAAGGCAATGCGATTCCCGCCGATGCGTTCCGCATCTACCGCGAGGGAAGTGCGAAAGCGCTGCCGGTCGGTTATCCGACGGTGCGCGGCGCGGGCGACTATCCCGACCCGCTTTTCCCGCTGCCGGAGAAACTGGCGCTGAAGCCCGGCGAGGTCCTGCCGCTCTGGATTTCGCTGAAGGTCCCGGCCGATGCGGCTCCGGGCCGTTACGCCGGTACGGTCGACGTGACCGACGGCTCCGGCGCAACGGCGTCGGTCGCGGTGAAGCTGGAGGTGTTTCCGATCACAATCCCCCGCAGGCACAGCCTGAAAACGGCCTTTTCCATCTGGGAAACTTCGCTGCGGCGGCGGTTCTTTCCCGACGAGGAGACGATGGATGTCGCGAAGTTCACCGCCCTGGTCGATCAGTACGCGATGATGCTGGTCGAGCACCGGCTCACCCCGATCATCTTCGGCGTTCCTTCGCTGCTGCCGAAAAAAGTGGCCGAAACGTCAGGGCAGAAATTCACGATGCAGCCGGACGGCTCCTGCAAGGTGGAGGCGGACGTGTACGACGCACTGAACCGGAAATACCTCGAAGCCGGAGCCACCGGCTTCTGCACCGGCCCTTATCTGTGGCACTTCATGACCAAAGATCACGAAGTCCCGGCGGAGTGGCCCGCGATCTGGCGCGCGCTGAACAAACATTACGTGGAAAACGGCATGGCGAAGTATGCTTTCGCCTACCCGGTCGACGAACCCGGCAACGGCCTGAATGAAAAGGTCAGGAAGATGACCGCGGTAATCCGGGAGAATGCGCCGGATCTGAAAATCCTGGTCACCGGCGTGAATGCGAACTTCCCCTCCCGGCTGGTCGACAACATTGACTGCTGGGTGCCCGCATTGCACTGGACCAACCTGAAGCGCAAGGCCGAGGAACAGGCCGCCGGGCGGGAGGTATGGCAGTATCCCTGCTCCGGCCCGTGGTATCCGTGGCCGAACTACCACCTCGACACCGACGCCTCCGCGTGGCGCGCCGTCGCGTGGGTGACCGCCAAAGAGAACTTCGACGGCATCCTCTACTGGGCGACGGCGATCTTCAACCCGAATGATCCGTTCGTCAACAACGCCAACGGCGTGAACGGCGACGGCGTGCTCCAGTATCCGGCCGAAGACGGCACGCCGTTGGCCAGCATCCGGCTCAAGGTGATCTGCGACGGCATGGAGGATTACGAATACATGGTCCTGCTGAAAAACGCAGTTGCCGAGGCGAAACAGGCGAAGAAGGCTCCCGCCCTGATCGCCGAGGCCGAAGAGTTGCTGAAACTCGACACCGTATTCCGCACGATGGACGACTATTCCCGGAACGAAACCGACTACCGGACTTTCCGCCGCCGTGCGGCGGAGTTGATCGGCAAACTGGAGCGTTGACGCCATGATCGGAAAACTGCTCGGCGGCGGCACGGCGGCGGCACTTCTGCTGATGACGGGATGCCGGATGCTTCCGGCTTCCGGCCAGCCGGAGTTGATCGTGGAGCGTGCCTCGGAGCCGGTCACGGTGGACGGCATCGCTTCGGAAGCGGTCTGGCAACGGGCGACGGCGTATCCGTTGCTGGTGCCGCGCGATTGCGGCTACGGTCCGGAGTGCCGCCAGCCCGGCACGGTCAGCTTCGCACGGGACGACCGGTTCCTCTACGTGCTGGCCGAACTCGACGACGACGACGTGGTGCAGGAGGACGACCGCAACAACCGGCATCTGTACGAGACCGGCGACGTGATCGAGCTTTTCCTGTGGCCCGCCGGAAAAGGATATTACTGGGAGGTCTACGCCGCGCCGAACGGACGCCATTCGATGCTGTTTTTTCCAAGCACCGGGCGGAAAATTTTCCTGACCGCGATGCAGCACGATACCCGGCTCCGCGTCGGAGCCGCGGTGGACGGCACCCTGAACGACTGGAACGACCGCGACCGGGGTTATACCGTCGAAATCGCGATCCCGCTGGAGGAACTGACCCGCTACGGCGACCGGTTCGACGAATCCGGCGACTGGCGAATCATGGCGGCGCGCTACAACTATTCGGTGAACCTGCCGGAAATCGAATACTCCGCGACCAGCCTGCTGCCGAAGACCAGCTTTCACCTCCGCGAAGAGTACAGCAAACTGATTTTCCGGAAAAAGCCGGAAAAAGAACAATAAGGATTTCTCTCGTCATGCCGATGCATGTTATTGACTGGGTGCTGGTGGCGCTGCCGCTGCTGGTGATCCTGTGGGTTGGTTTCAAGGCTCAGAGCTACATCAGAAATGTTTCCGACTTTCTGTCGGCGGGACGCTGCGCCGGCCGCTATCTGCTGA
>ERZ1034917.1979-NODE-1979-length-10780-cov-3.785641_pt1 | contig 10780 bp, 2 predicted proteins | sample MGYA00520605_ERZ1034917 | MGnify/ENA primary metagenome ERZ1034917 (study PRJEB33766, sample SAMN09781784) | gut metagenome | biome: gut microbiome | host: Homo sapiens | place: Madagascar | study: EMG produced TPA metagenomics assembly of the PRJNA485056 data... | reverse complement strand
GTAACGGCTCTTACTGTCTGCGGCTGCGGCAACGGCGGCGAAAAGAAACAGAGCTTTGACGAATCGAGCGAAGGCGACGTTTTGAAGGTGTACATGATAGGCTCGGAAAAGCCGGGTACAAAAGAGGTTATCAACGAGGTAAACAAGATAACCAAAGAGAAAATCGGCGCAACTCTCGACTGGACGCTTATAAGCGGCGGCGGATTCCAGGAAAAAATGAATATGGTATATGCGTCGGACGGCAACTTTGATATTTGCTTTACCGGCTACTGCAACCCCCTTTCGAGCGCAGTGGAGAACGAGTGCCTGCTCCCTCTTAACGAGCTGATTGACGGATATGCGCCGGAGCTTAAAAAGGAAATACCGGAGTATCTGTGGGATGTTGCAACGGTTGACGGCAAGATATACGCAGTTCCCAATCAGCAGATAAACGCTTTGGCGGGTGCGCTGCAGGTCTTTGAAAGCGATCTGAAAAAGTATGGCATAACCGACTTTGACTCGGTTGAATCCGCTGTTGATCTTGAAAAGTATTTTGACCGTATAAAGGCGGTTGACCCGCAAAAATGGGTATACCGTGCCTCGGGTGCAATGTCGCTTGCGGATAAAGGCTCGGCAAAATATGAATATGTCGGAAATGGTATTGTGGTTGAGCGAGGCTCAAAGAAGTGCAAGGTTGAAAATGTTTACAAAACCGACTCGTTTGTAAGCGGTATGAAGCGTGCCCGTGAATGGTTTAAAAAAGGCTACATCCGTTCGGATATTGCAAGTGTTATGAGCGATGACGAGGACTATCTGGCTAAAAAATACGTTTTCACACACCAGTCATGGCGTCCCGCAAGCGTCGGCGACAGCAAATTCAAGACATGGTTCCCCGGCGAGACGGCGGTTTATAACATAATCGACAAGCCTTACATAACAAGAGGCAACTGTAACTCCACAATGCTTTCGATAAGCCGAAACAGCAAAAGCCCGGTAAAGGCAATGAAGTATATAAACCTTATCAATACTGACAAGGAGCTTTATAACCTGCTTTCTTACGGTATAGAGGGCAAGCATTGGGAAAGAGCGGACGCGGATCATATAAGACTTATTCCCGACGCGGACTACTGCCCGAATATTCCGTGGGCATACGGAAACCAGTTCAATGCGTATGTGCTTGAGGGCAACGATAAGGATATATGGAACAAGGAGCGCGAATTTAACCTCAGCGCGGATAAATCACCGCTGCTCGGCTTCCGCGCAGACACCGAAAGTCTTACAACAGAGCTTGCACAGATAGCGTCGGTTGTCGATGAGTACAAGTGTCTTGAAAACGGCTCGGGCGATTGGGAAAAGCTCTACCCCGAGTTTATCGAAAGACTGAAAAAGGCGGGAATACAGACTGTTATTGACGAGTATCAAAAACAGATTGACGAATTTCTTGCAAAAAAATAAAAAATATATAAGAGGTGTTTTTAATGAAAAAAGCAATATCCTTTATTTTATCGGTTTGTATGTGTATCACCTGCCTGACGGCAGTACCGCTTTGCGCTTCGGCTGAGAACAGTGAGGCGCCGCAAACGATAGAGGAATACATCCTTGATATGAGCGGTATAAAAACGTCTTATCTTGATACAGATGGTACCGGCAGCGTTTGGACAACAGTAAACAAAAAGCAGGAGGTTGTTGATGAAAACGGTGACACGGTAACGTCTACGGTGAAGGAAAATGTAGTCGGCGTATTTGTAAACAAAAAGATTACAACAACAGCGGGTACCACGTTAGTTGACGGTGAAGAAATACAGGTTGACGAGTCGGTTGCATATGAAAAGGGCGAGTTTTTGACCGACCTCACCGGCTTTACCTTCAAGGTAGAGAATGAGGACGTAATTTCCGCGGTAGATTCGGAGGGTAACTTTACAATCAAAAAGAGCGGCGTAACAAGACTTACGGCGACCTATACAAAGGACGACAAGACAGCAACGGCAAGCTGCTTTATAACCGTTGCGGAGAACGGCAGGCTTCACAATTCTATGAACCAGGATTCAAAGGTAGAAGACCCGTATTATGGTGAAACGAGGGATGTTACTGTCGTGAAAAATAACAATACATATAATGCGGCAAATTCGTATGGCACAATTTTGGGAGACTCCTATCAGGCAAACGGAAAGACATTTTACAGGATTACTATGCCGAAAACATATGTAATATCCGAGTGGGACTACGATGAAGGAACGGGCAATACTTTTTCCTCTGCGCTCATCAGCGAACTGACAAATATCAATCTTAAAGTGTACGCCGCGAAGGAAAGTGAATACTATATGACAAGAAGCTTTATTGAAAACAGCAGAGATCTTAATGCAGATGGAAATAAAAGATACACGGAAACAAATGTAAAAAGGACGAAGGGATGGCATCAGATAACCGCGGTCATGGAGCCGGGAACGGTAAAGGATGATATAAATTCGGCAAAGGTTACACTTTATATCGACGGTCAGCAGTTGCTTTCATATGAAAATGTTTTGGACAGTGCGGTTCAGACGGGAACATATAAGTTACAGGAGATGAAGAGCGGAAGTTATGCAACAGGCTTTTGTATTGCACGTTGTGAGGCATCAGCGGCTTCCGTAAAGGCTGTTTATCCGAACGATAATGCGACAAATGTTCCGGTGGATTCTGAAATCGGTGTAGCATTTAACGGTAAAGTAGGCGAAGGATATGCAGAAAAGATTAAGGTTGAAAATTCGGACGGTGTGGCAGTTCCGTTCAATGCAAGCCTGAATACAAACGGAAACAAGGTGAAAATCGACACAGGCAGACTTGATGAAGAAACGGTATATACGGTTACTGTAACCGATATGCCGATTGTATACACAGAGCTTACATATGAAAAAAAAGGTACAGCCTATACACAGACAGCAACCTCGAAAATCGGTACGGTAAGTACAAAGTATAGTTTTACAACAAAGAAAACGGATGCGGGCAGTTATTTGGAAACAACTCTGAAGAACATGAGACAGCAGAAACATAGCATGGACTATATGAGGTATGCTGATTTTTCAAAGAGTTCGTCAAATATGGCAGAGGTTGGTGAAATCCTTAACAATGAGCATATTAAGCTGGTTTATCCGCGAGACAATACCACAAATATTGAGGTTAAGGACGGAATTACAACAAAAATTGCAGACAATATGCTTTCTGTAGATTTTGCGGCAGATGCAAAAAAAGGCGGTTCTGTCAGTTTCTATGACCTTGATTCCTTCAAGGATTTTAACTGCTCAGATGTAGTGGTTGCAAGCTATAAATACAGAATCCGCGGTGAAAATAGCACGGCAAATAAAAGTTACATTTCAAATCCTATAGGAACAATTTCTCACATAGCTCAAAATGGAGCATTCAAGGCACAGAATGAAATTTCGGGTAAAGATCTTGTAGAGACCCAATGGGACGGTAATTTCCTTGGTCAGCTTAAAAAGGATTATGGTAATAGTAACGGAAATAACAGAGCTCAAATAATTACAACTGCTAATTTAAAGAATCAAAAATGGGTTGAACTGACATATATAATTGAGTATAATGATGGTGCAAAGGGTACGTCGGCAAGAAAAATCAAAAAGATAACAGCTCACGGACCTAACGGAACATTTGAGTGGAATTCATTAAAGGCAAATTCAGAAGAATTCTCAAAGAACCTCAGAAGAATTGTTCAATCCATGTCTGCAAACACCGGAGAGGCTATAGGCTTTGACTTCAAGGATTTTGAGGTATACGGTTTTACAAGACCGGTTGAGTCAAATCTTGCACTAAATGTAACAAAGAACGGCACGGCGGTAGACCCGGCTAATGCTTCGGGCGTGGTAGATATTGCGTTTGACGCGACAATGGGTGAGGATATAACGGCTGATGTCATCATCGCAATAAAGGAGCAGGAAACAAACAAGCTCGTAGGCTGCATACTCAACAGCGAAACAGCGTTCAAGGCGGGCGAGCCGAAAAGCGTAAGCGAAAAATTTGACCTTTCGGAAACACCGGGTGCATACAGCTTTGAAGCATATGTATGGGATTCGGTTAAGGGACTTGTTCCGCAGTATCCGATTACGGTATACACCTATACCGCACCGGCGGAAACGGTTGAATAATACAGAAAAAGCATCGGTTTCGGTGCTTTGAGTAAGTTTTCACAGAGGAGTTGTATTATTATGAAAAGTTTTATAAAAAAAGCTGTAAGTGTTTTGATTTGTATAGGTATGGTTTTAACAACCATGCCTGCACTTGCTGCCGGAATGAAAGTTGTAATAGATGACGTAAAGGTCGTGCGTGACACTGATACGGTTACTGTAAGCGGACATATTGAAAATTATATTCAGCTTTTTTTAAAGCAGTATATAACTCTGAGTGTGATTAACACATCGGACGGTGAGCTGCGCAATATTGCGCAGCTCGAAACCGGTGACAGCGGCAAGTTCACATACACATTCGTACATAACAGCAATGGCGGGACGGAGCATTGCACCGTAACAGCTAAGCTTTCCGGAGAAGATGAAACGGCAGTTGCGTATTACTATGTTACGGGAGGCAGTGCGTATAAGCTGTTTAAGGATTGTATGGCATTTGCACCCGGTGCGCAGACATACTTTGTACTTGGAGAGCGCGCCGAAACATTGGATATTCCGTTTTTAGAAAACGGTGATTTATATGTCCCCAAAAAAGTGCTGGCTGAGAAATATGATAAAGTAGATGTAATATCAGGAATTACGCACGGCGGTTCGGAATATGTTTCGTTTGGCTCACTAAATGACGCGGGCATTGCGGCTTATTATGACAACGCAAGCGGAATAGGAACAGTAGGCGGCGAACGAATCGATTCAAATTCACTTACACATTCAAGAGTAATGTTTGGTGTTTATGTATCGGCAGAAGACGGCAGCGATTCAAACGAAGGATATTTTGATTCGCCTGTTGCAACAATAGAAAAGGCGGTTAAGGTGGCATATGCCGAGGCGGAAAAGCCGATTATATACCTATGTGATGAAGTATACAGAGCGGATGATATAATCGAAATCAAGTACAAAAGAAATCTCTCGTTCAAAGCGTATAGCGGAGTAACTCCGGAAATTACAAAATCGGCAAGGATACCGGCTGATGCTTTTTCTGTAGCATCGGCTGAAGAAACATCCGCCTTTTCGGCAAAGATTCCTAAAAATACTCTTTTGTGCGTGGATCTTACGGATTATATAGGTGTTGTTGAAACGAGAAGCAAGGGTGATTTTATTGTATATGATGACGGTATTCGTGCAAAAAATGCAAGGTGGCCAAACAGCGGCTGGGAAGATTCAATAGATGTAACAGGTTCTGCTGAGTATGAAAAAATCGGCATAAGCGCGGAAAAGGCTGATTTATGGGGAAACAGTGCGACTGAAGGATTTATAGAGATATACGAAAAACATATGTACGGCACACAATTTGGAAAGATAACATCGGTTGAGGCAGGAAAGAGTAATGAAAAGGATATTTCCGTGGTAACATTGAATTTAAAGAGTACGGATAATATTGTAAACGCTGCATTTTATACGGAAAATATTCCGGCAGAGCTTGATACAGCTTATGAGTGGTATATAGACACAAAAACAAACAAGCTGTATTATTATCCGGGCGAAAACTTTGAAGGAATAGATATAACACTGCCGAAACAGTACAGTACGGTTACAACACCGGGTATTAACAGTATAGGCGATGCTGGCATAGTGGTTTACGATTCAAGCAATATCAGCTTTGAGGGTATTTCGTTCAGGTGCATAAACGGAGATGGCATAAGCATAGTTAAATCTCAGAATATTGACATATCGGACGGAAAAATCAGCGAAACGGGAAAAAGTGCGGTAAACATACAAGCATCAGCGGAGTGTGATATTGATAATATGGTTATTTATGATATCGGCGACAGCGGCGTTGACATAAATAACAGAGTATGGAACATATCAACAGGATATGACAAAACGCTGAAACATGAGAACAACATTGTCGCGAATTGTGACATATCGGACGTCGGAACGGGCAACGGAATGAGTCCGGGAATAAATATGTATGGTTGCGGCAATACGGTACGCAACTGCATAATACATGATATAAACCATCAGGCAATCTACATGACAGGTCCTGAACATACCTTTGAAAACAATGATGTTTACGGAGCGTGTGTGAGGGATGCGGATGCCGGAATGATTTATATTGCCGGGGTTACCGCTCAGGGAACGGTTGTACGCAACAATGCAATACACGACCAGCCAAGGGCGGGTTGGTATTTTGCAATGTATCTTGACAATGCGGCAAGCGGAGTTACTATTGAAAACAACTATATACATGATATATCAGTTAACTCAGAAAACGGCGGAATATGGGTGAACGGCGGTTCAGATGTTACAATCAGGGACAATCTTATTGTAAATATCCCAAACAGTGTTTCGGGATCGATTATGCCGCATAATACGAATTTTCACAAAATTATAATTCCGCCCAACGGACCTACATACAGAACGTTGAACGGAATATACGGTACAAATTCAAGCTACGGTGATGTCTGGAAAACAAGGTATCCGAATTTATATAAACTCTATACGGATATAAAGGACAATATAATTGTTAACGAGGACGGGTCGCATACATGTGCGGATGAGTCAATCGGAAAAATGAAAAACTTTACCGTTACGGGGAATATAATTGCTCCATGTAAGATTGTCAACGGTAATACAAACAATGGTACGGGTGCATTCTATGTTACAAGGGAAATAGCGAACGAGAAAACCAATATTGTTCCTAAGCTAACGTATGATATAGGAAACAAGCAGTATCAGGCAACCGACAGCGTTGACGGATACAAGGACAATCAGTGTATTACATATACAGAGTATATGGAAAACAGAGAAAGCTATCTTGCGCAGCTTAATATTGATGCAATGGGCGTACCGAACGAAAAGGCGAAGTCGGCAGACCTTGCGCCGCGTGTCGGAGCTCCGTATGACGGCGGCGTGTATAAGGATGTTGCTGAGATAACGTGGAGCAAGGCGGCGGGAGCGGACAAATATCGCCTTACACTGTCGAAAAATGCCGATTTAAGCGACCCGATTCTGGAAACCGAAACGGTATGCACCTCAGCAGAGGTTGGAGCTGTGCTTGAAAACGGCACATATTATTACCGAATTGACGGAATAAGAAATTCAACGGTTTTGCCGAGAACTGACATGGGCGAGGTACGAAGCTTTGTAATAAGTGATATAACCGCAAACAGTTCAAGCGGCTCTATGACAGCTGTTCCGTGCGACGGCAGCGTGACGGTTAAGCTCCCCAAGGACAGATATATCGGCGTAACCGCGGAAAAGGTAAGCCTTGTCGACAAGGCGGGAAATACTGTTGACGCTGTTGTCACCATTGCCGACAATGCGGTGACTGTAAGCGGAAAAGAGCTTCTTGCGGCTGAATGTGACTATGTTATAACGATTGCGGATGAGGAAAATCCTGTATCAATACCGTTCAAAACGGCAAAGAGGATTGCGGTTACAAGTAACGTAAACAATCCGTATCTTGACGTCACAATAAAATCGCTGCTTGAAAGAACGCCGTTTAACTACAGCGCGTTATATGTTGAACGTAATACGGCAGGCAGCGTTACGGGCGCGCAGCAGGGCGAACGCAGAACGCTTGACGCGGGCGGCGAGAGTTTGGAAAAGTTTAGTCCTTCGGCTGACACGGCGGCTGCGGAGCTGTTCATTTGGGACGGCTTAAAGCCTTTGACAGACAAGATAAAGATTAAATAAAGAATAAAAACAGGGTAAGGGGGAAACGTCTGTCGGACGGCGGCGTTTCCCGTTCCGAAAATGTGTTATAAACATTTCACTAATCCAAAAAGACATAAAATAAGATATTCAGGAGGGATTGCATTGAAAAGCATGAAAAAAAGAATTGTGGCAGTATTATTGCTGCTTGCGGTGCTGTTTTCGCAGGGGTTTGTGTATGCCGCTGACGCTGTGAATTTGGAAACGGTCGGCGCGGCGGCGGCAGTGTCTGCAAACGGTGATGTGCCGAACGGCGGAGCAGTGTCGGACGCGTTGAATGACGATACCACAAAGGCAGACGAAGAAACCGATTCCGATGACGCAGAGGTCATCAATGAATCTGATACAGAGGAAACGGTCGATTCAATGAAAGAAGCGGACGAAAACGAGCAGGAGAGCTTGAATGAGCCGGCAGTGCAAAACGGTGCGGAGCTTACGGCACAGAACGCAGCGGTAATGCTTGCCGAATATTCGGGCGGCATTCCCGAATACCTTGATTTGTCGCTGACAAAAACACAGTATCTTGTGGGCGACAGTGCGGAGGTGGTGATTTGCAGCGGAACTGAAAGAATTGCTGCAGATGACGAGCATATTACATACTCCTCGTCAAATCCGGAGTTTTTCACGGTAAGTGATGAAGGTAATATCGAAGCCGTTGACATCGGTAATTCGGTTATTACCGTAACGTTTACCGCGGACGGCGGGGAAACGGTCATAAACAGCTTTACGGTTTTTTGTACAACTAAGAATGTTACAAACAATCTCCAGTATGTACTGATGCTTTCAGGAACTGAGAATGACCCTGCGGGAATCGGTTCGTCAGGAGTATTCAAAGGCAGCGGCTCGGGAATGATTTACACAAATCCAATAGCAAAGAGAATGATGCAGACATGGTTTTATGATGACGGAAAAGCAAACGGAAATATTTTCGGTATTTTTATAGGAAGGTCATCGGCTGGTAATGCAAGTATGTTTTTTAAAAGGACAGGCGGTGCGGACGGATATTATTATGTTGATGTCGAAGAAGCGACTGCAAGCGGCGAGTTTAAAGCAGAAAACATGAAGGGTAATGGAAAAAGCAAAAACCGAAAAGCGGGCTGGCATCAGCTTTCACTGTTGAATATCAGCGGTATCGGGAGCAAGACACTGCGCAGAATACTTATTGACGGTGAGTTGATTGCTGAATTTGAAAGCTCAAATATTGAAATGCAGGGACTTGGCGTTATTGGTACATCAACATATGTCAAGGATGCGTATTATGTGGCAAATATGAGCACAGCAGCGGCGGGGACGATAGAGTCAACAAGCTTTATATACAATAAGCCGGAAAATAATCTGCCGGATAGCCCGCTTGAAATTACATTTTCCCGCGAGCTTGACGAAAACTATATTGACGATTCGTGGATAACGCTTACGGAAAATGGAAACCGCGATGTGAAAATAAGGCATGATTTAGAGATAGAAGGAAATATTTTAAGAGTGACACCTCACTTCCTGCTTAAAAATAATACGGAATACAGGATAACAATCGGATCTGGCGTGCGTTTTATCGAGCTTGCGAACAAGCCGGGATTTTTGGGAAAGGATAGTGCAAGGCGTTTTCCGACCAGCGAGGCGGAGCTGTACGGCAAGGATTGGAAAAATATATCCGACAGCAGCAGTCTTGCCGCGGAGGTAACGCTTGTGAACAGGAGCGCAGATTCGCGGACTGCCTACATGGTAATGAACGTATTTGACGGCGAGAAAAGTATCGAAACCGTTACAAAGAAGTATGTGCTTGAGCCGAACTCGGGTGAAAATACGGGTTGCAGCATTGCGTCAGCCGTAACCGATATAAGCGGAAAATCAGCAGAGGTTTACGTTTGGGAGGACATCGGTGAAGGATTGGGAAAGGCTTTGTGCGACAGCTTTACAATCGGCTCTGTAACAAGAGTATCGGAGTCAGCATACGCTGCCGACAGCTCATATGTTGATATTGACATGAATCAGGACACAGGGCGGCTTACGGTTAAAGGCTATAGCAAAACGGAACGTCTCGGAATGTCGGTTATTGTGTGTATTACAAGTCCGAGGTCCGAGAATCCGTCCGAAACATACGATTACAAAACCGCGGACGAAAACAGCTTTTCAACTGTGTATTACAGAACTGAACAGATATACACGGCAGAGAACGGTACATTCGGATACAGTATGCCTTTGACGGGCATAAGCGGAAACTACGGCGTAATTGTAAGATTGCCGTATGATGATAACGAATATGCAAAAACGGTATCGTTTGTGTCGGAGGACGAAAGAAATGAGCTTATAAGCCTTTTAAACACCGCGGACAGCACAAATATCGCGGCTCGGTTTGCGGAAATTGCAACAAAGCTCGGTATAGCGGAAACACGGTTTGACGAGCTTAACAATAAGACATATGTTTATAATTACCTGCTGAAAAAGAATGATTATTCATCCACAACCGAGATAAAGGATTGCTATTATGCGGCAATGGAGAAGATTGTTCAGCTTGAAGCATCGGACGAAAGCACGCTTAAATACCTGGCGGACAATGCGGCTATGCTGAATATTGACGGTCACACGGGATATAAGTATATGCTTGACGCAAAGGATAATGTTCGTTCGGAGCTTTTGGCAAAAATCAGAATGTGCGCAAGTGACGATAAGATAAAGAGCATAATCGAAGAAAAAGCCGCGGCTGTTGCGCTGAAGCATATTACAAACTATTCGGAGGTTTACGGAATAATTAAATCGCTGAACGAATATATCGGCGCAAACCTTACCGCGTACGGAAAGCTGTCAACCGAAAAGCAGGCAACTGTACAGAAGGAGTTTATTGACAAGGTAACCGACAGCACAACAAACGCAAATATTAGAGCAACCTTTGACGATAAGGTTAAAAAACTGGCGTCGGGCAGCACAAATTCAAGCTCCGGCGGCAGCGGCGGTGGAGGAGGCGGCGGAGGTACATC
>ERZ1034917.1978-NODE-1978-length-10780-cov-30.580047_pt1 | contig 10780 bp, 6 predicted proteins | sample MGYA00520605_ERZ1034917 | MGnify/ENA primary metagenome ERZ1034917 (study PRJEB33766, sample SAMN09781784) | gut metagenome | biome: gut microbiome | host: Homo sapiens | place: Madagascar | study: EMG produced TPA metagenomics assembly of the PRJNA485056 data... | reverse complement strand
TAATCCCCCTTGGCGCTTCTGTCAAGAGGGATATTGAAATCAGTACTTCCTGATCACCGTCACTTTATCTCCAGTCACATCGAGAATTTCTCTAAAGCACTCGGGGATAAATCCATCCTCCCAGTCTTCCTTAAACCTCTCTGGATCGCTAAAGGTACTTATCAGATGATCCCCTTTTTGAATAAAAATTTCCTCTGAAAAAGGTACTTGATCTTTTTCGAACGAAATTTCACGATCTTCCAGAAAAAATATGATTCCTCTCGTTAAGAAAACATCATATAATATTTTTTCATGATCTGAAACTCTTTGCTCTTCGTTGATCAGTTGAATTCTTGTTATTTTTTGATTAACAACCGTCCGTATTTGCTCGGTATCCATAAACGCTGATTTGACATCTCTTTCCTGTGCAGGTAAAAGCTGAAATACTGCCATCTCTTCAGCTTCTCCAAAATAATCTACTTCCTTCTGCTCATTTTTAAGAATAAAAACATCTGCATCAATAAATAGCCCAATATTTTGCGTAACTGAATTTGAAAATAAAAACGGATCGCAGGTATATCTTTTAAATTTCTTACCTACCAGTCTTTTAATGTTAGAAATATTAAATCGCATATCTATAACTTTCACTTTTTACTCCTCCACGAAATGAATTTTTTGCCCTTTTATCTGTAGTATACTCTTACTCTGCCTTATATTAATTTCAACCACAGGCGTACCATCTGAAGTTGAAATTTTTCTAAATGATATGATCGTACCATCCTCTAGTTTGCTAACTATCCCTCTTCCATTATCAAGAGTTTTAAAAACTCCCCCATTACCAGCTAATTCAAAAAAACATTTTGCCTCTTTAATCGGATCCTTTGAATAAATATTTCTAGTAAATCTCCTTCCGCGACCTTTCGTTCCAAAAAAGCCATTATTACATTTATATTTTCCCAAAAGAGAAGGAATATTGTCAATAAACTTGTGGAGATTTTTTGCCGAGCGAGCTCCCATTCCCATTTTACTATTCTCCATAATGTATCTTTTCAATATAACTCGAATAATGATAAAACTCTGCATAAGATTGATATTTCCCGAAAATGTCATCAGGAAATCTACCATAAACCAGAACTCGATCTGGTTCAATTATTTTAAGCATCTCCGCTATACCTTTATCAAACATGGCTCTTAATTCTTTATTTTGTATGCATCCATGTGTACTAATGGCTACAGTATAATGTTTAGGTATGCCAAGAAAACAAAAAGAATAGCTTTCTTCGTCAGACCAACGTATATTGGGTATAACAGGAATGCCTTGTTTTTGCATATAAAAGCCAACTGCCCTATTAAAGTAAGTATTGGTTTCCTGTAGGCATCGAGAGTGGCCAGCTATGAGACTAAAATCAGGTGTAATTATTCCATCATACATCTGAATTTTGGACACAAATCTTTTCGTATCGGTAAGAATCTGATTGATATATCTATCATGTAAGTAAAAATGAATAAATTTTCTTTTATCTTTTATTTTCCCAGACATCGCCTTATCAAACGGAATAAGATCTTTGGGAATAGAAACATTTTGAAGATTCATTAGATTGGGAATCCCTGCATCCCCAGAAAAAGATGCGTCCTCTACGAGATATGAATAAAATCCATCATCAATTTTTGATTTACTCATAAATAAATCCTTTCTGCTTAATAATCAATCTACATGAATATAATTTCGGTACCTATCTATATAGTGTCAGAAACCTTCTTAAAAATTGTCATAAAAAAAGACTAAATGTCTTTAGGTAAAAACATCTAGTCCTTGATTACTAAAGCAGATAATTTTAAAAGCCACCTCTTAATTATGCCCGACACTCCGCGCGATAATCATCGTCACGAGGTAGAAGCACGGGATGAGGAAGACGCCGAAGAGGGTCGCGAAGCACATGCCGCCCACGACAGCGACGCCCATGCCGCAGCGAGCCGCTGCACCGGCGCCGGTCGCCAGAGCGAGCGGGAGGCAGCCGATGATGGAGGTGAAGGCCGTCATGAGGATCGGGCGGAAGCGGAGCTTCGCCGCTTCGAGGACGGCATCTACCGGATCCATCCCATGATCCACACGTTCTTTGGCAAATTCCACGATGAGGATGGCATTCTTCGCCGCGAGACCGATGATCATGATGATGCCGATCTGCATGTAAACGCTGTTCTGGTAACCGTCGCTCGTCGAGCCGAGGAGGGCAGCGAGCTTGTTCACGACATACTCAGAGAAGACAGCTCCAAAGATGCCCGTCGGCACGGTGAAGAGGACAGCGAGCGGCACGGACCAGCTCTCGTAGAGCGCGGCCAGACAGAGGAACGCAAAGACCAGCGCCAGCCCTAAGACCTTCATCGTAGACGAGCCCGACTTCTGCTCCTCGCGGCTCTGACCGGACCACTCGATGGTGGTCCCCGCCGGAGCGATCTCCTTCACGACCGCTTCTGCCGCTGCCATGGCTTCGCCGGAGCTGTAGCCGCTCCCTGCGCTACCCTGGATGGAGATGGAGCGCACGCCATTGAAACGGCTGATGGAGGACGGGCCGGTCGTGATGGACTTCGTCAGGATGGTATCGAGCGGGATCATGTCGCCCGCTTGGGATCTGACGGAAATAAATTTCAAGCTGTCCGCTTCCGAGCGGTAGCGGGTATCTGCCTGCAGCATGACCTTGTACGAGCGGCCGAACTGGTTGAAATCATTCACCTGTGTGCCGCCGAAATTCACCTGCAGCGCGGTGAAAACATCGGAGAGCTGGATGCCGAGGCTCTTGACCTTCTCGCGATCCACATGATACTCGTAGCTCGGGGTATTGGCCTTGAAATTGCTGCGAACGGCAGAGAGCTCCGGACGGCGGTTCGCCTCAGCTACGATCTTCGATGCCAGATTTCCCAGCTCTTCATCAGAGAGTCCCGTATTGTCCTGCACCTGCATCGCCCAGCCGCCTTCCATGCCAAGCCCCGGCAGCGCAGAGGGACCGAAGGCCATGACCTGCGCCTCCGGATGCGCTCCTGCGATCTTCTGATTGAAAGCGGAAAGGATCGCGGAGAGACTTTCGTCCCTGCCGGTACGTGTCTCCCAGTCTTTCAGCCGGACGAAAAGATTCGCCGAGCCTGCCGAGGTATTCGTCATGACGGCATCGACGCCGGGGAGCGTCTTCGTCTCCTTGGCGACCGCATCGACGACCTTGACCGTCTGGTTCATGGAGGTGCCTTCCGGCATCGTGATCGAAGCAATGAACATGCCCTGGTCTTCATTCGGTACGAAAGTCGACGGGACGAGCTTGTAGAAAAGCCCCATGAGTCCTGCGATGATCACAAGGAAGCAGACCGCATACTTCAGATGAGAAATCATCCAGCCGACCTTGCCCGTGTACGCATCGCGCACCGCATCAAAAGCGCTGTTGAATCTGGCAAAGAAGCGGCCGATCACGCCCTTCGAGACGGCGGTATCCTCCGCCTTAAGGAGCATCCCGCAAAGCGCCGGTGTCAAAGTCAGTGCGACCAGAGCGGAGATCGCTACTGATACTGTGATGGTGATCGCAAACTGCTTGTAGAGGACACCCATCGTCCCGCCGAGAAAAGCGACCGGGACAAAAATGGCAGCCAGCACCGCTGTCGTCGCGATGATCGGCCCCTGCACCTCATCCATCGCCTTTTCTGTGGACTCCTTCACCGGCATATGGTCTTTGGCCATATGCTCCTCTACGTTTTCGATGACAACGATCGCATCATCGACGACCATGCCGATGGCAAGCACCAGCGCAAAGAGCGTCAGCGTATTGATGGTGAAGCCGAGCACGACAAAGGTCGCAAAGGTACCGATGATGGAGACCGGCACCGCAAGGATCGGGATAAGGGTCGTGCGCCATTTCTGGAGGAAAACAAAGACGACCAGGATGACGAGAAGAAGCGCCTCGATGAAGGTATCGACCACTTCGGAGATCGATGCATTGATAAAGGCGGTGTTATCGACGACGATCTTGTACTCGAGATCCGGCGGGAAATCATTCTTCGCCTCTGCGAGGATCTTCTTCACCGCCGTGACCGATTCGAGCGTATTCGCATCATTCGTCAGCTGTACGCCAAAGCCGACCCCTGTCTTGCCGTCGAGCTTTGAGTCCGCCGAAGAGCTCTGCGCGCCTGTTTCTACCTCTGCCACATCGCGGAGACGGACGAACTGACCATCGCTTCCCGACTTGATGATGATATTTCCAAACTGCTCTGGCGTGGAAAGACGGCCCTCCACCTTCGCACTGTACTGCTTCTCCTGATTTTTCGGCGTGGGCGGTGCGCCGACCGTGCCTGCCGGAGCCGCCTGATTCTGCTCCTTGATGGCACTTGTCACATCCGAGACCGTGAGTCCGCGCTCTGCGAGCTTATCCGGATTCAGCCACACGCGCATCGCGTACGTCGAGCCGAAGGCATTCACGTTGCCGACCCCCGAGACACGCTTCAGCTTATCCAAGAGGTAAATATCTGCATAGTTTTTCAGAAACGCAGTGTCATACGTGTTGTTTGGTGAATACAGATTCACCATGAGAGCCATATCACCGGAGGACTTGCGTACGGACAGCCCCGTCTGCTGCACCTCGCTCGGCAGCCCGTTCTTCGCGAGATTCGCCGTATTCTGTACATTGACAGAGGCCGTATTGCCATCCGTATCGAGATTAAAAACGATCGACAGGCTGTAGTTGCCGTTATTCGAAGAAGTCGAAGACATGTAGTCCATACCTTCGATACCGTTCAGCTGGTTCTCGAGCACCTGCGCGACAGTCTGATTCACCGTCTCCGCATTCGCGCCCGTATAGCTGGCGGACAGATTGATGGTCGGCGGTGAGATCTGCGGATACTGCGCGATCGGCAGACTGACCAGAGAGATCAGCCCGAGAAGCACAATGATCAGCGAGACCACGATCGCAAAGATCGGCCGCCGGATAAAGAATTTTGACATAAGGTAGCTCCATTTACATAGTGACTTGGGACTGGTGACTAGTGACTAGTAGCTAGGGATTAGGGATTGGATTAGGGTTCAAGGTTCAAGGTTCTGGGTTCGGGGTTAGCCCGTGGGGCGTGCTGCCCCTTGATTCCGTATGAAAGCCTCGTGCTCTCTAGTGAGGAGTTAGGAGTTAGGAGTGGTAGTGCGGCGCGAAAAATAATGAAGCGCCGCGGAGTATAAATAGGGCGATGCCCGCTTGAGACGTTAGACGTTAGATGTTAGATGTCTGATGTCTTCTAGTCTCTTGGTCTTTTAGTCTAATCCCTAATCCCTAGCCACTCATCCATGCTTTCAAACTTCAAGGTTAGCTCCTTTGGGCGGCTTCGCCGCAAATATATTTTTTGCAGCGAAGCTGCCACCACAACCCTGAACCCATCAACCTGAACCCTGAACCCGTTTAATCGCCGCCATTCCTCATTCATCTTTCATTGACAGGCCCAATTCTTCCACCGTAACGGCCTTCGGGTTCAGCTTCTGGCCCTCCTTCAGATTCGTCAGACCTTCGACGACGACGACATCCTTTTCCGTGAGTCCTTTCTTCACGATATAGTAGCTGCCCACCTTGTCACCGAGCGTCACGATCTTCGAGACTGACAGACCGTCATCCCCGCACACGATGACGAAGGACTTGTCCAGCACCTGCTGCACCGCACGCTCCGGCACAAGAAGTACATCCTTCCTGAGGGGGCTTTGCAGCGTCACGCGAGCGAACATCCCCGGAAGAAGGACATGCTCCGTATTCTCAAAGATCGCCTTCATCGTGATCGTTCCCGTACTCTGCGAGACCTCGCGATCCATCACATAGTTTTTCGAGACCTCCGAAAGCTTCATGCCATTGCTCAGGGTGAGCGTCGCCTGGGGGACCATTTGATCCGGCGGCAGCGCGTCTTGCTGATTTTCCATCACAGACTGCTGAAAATTCAAAAGCTCATTTTCCGAGACGGAGAACTGCACGGCGATCGGATTCACGGAGCCGACAGAGACCAGCTCCGTATTGCCTGTCGTCACAAAGCTCCCCGGCGACATCTCATTCACCGAAAGCTTGCCGGAAATCGGCGAACGGATGACGGTATCGTCCAGATTCTCCTGCGCCTTCTGCAGGAGCGACTGCATGTTCCGATAATTCGATTCATTCGTCGCGACCGTCGCTCGCTGCGTCGTCAGCGTCTGCTCCGAGATCGCCCCCGTTTCTGCGAGCTTCTCATAGCGCTGAAGATCGATCCGCGAATTGTTCAGCGTCGTCAGGGCTTTATCTACATTGGACTCCGCGGAGAGCACTTCGGTCGAATACTGCCGGTCATCGATCTTGTAGAGCGGCTGTCCTTTTTCGACGAACTGCCCGCTTTGGATATACTTTTCCACGATCGTTCCCGACACCTTCGGCTTGATCGAGACGGCATCGAGTGCTTTCACCTGTCCGGCATACTGTTTTGAGACGGTGACATCTACCCTCTGTACGGGAAGCGTCTTCACGGAGATTGCACTCGCCTTCGGCGCGGTCTGCCCGCATCCCTGGAAAAGGCCTGCCGCCGCGCACATGACAAGCGCCATCAACACTTTCTTCTTCCATGGTTTTTGTTTCATAAACGTCTCCTTTGCGTATAGATTCCAATTTTTCCTATCATAGCACCGAAAAATATTCGCAGTCAATAACAATGAGAATGGAGTGCAAGAGTCCGATCTGACAACGATTCAATCCGTGTTTCCCCAGAAACTTTTGCTTTTCCAACTCTGCTAAATAATAGAGATCCGGCAGCACTTCCCTTATCATGATATCTTTCCCTCCATCATAAGATTTTTCTTTATCAGAAATATGCGAAGAAGGTTTTATAATAATGGGCAGCAGGCTCGCATTGCTGTGGAATCCATCGCGCGTCCGCATGAAAGGAGACTCTCATATGAAACATTCTTTACTTGCACTCACATTGTGCGCTCTAATTTCCGGAAGCCCGGTCTTGGCGAAAGAAGCGCCGCGGGATAATTTCTATTGGCTCGGGCAGATCAATAAAGCCTCAGACATCATCAATACCAGTGAAGGGCTGCTGACGCAAGAGGAAGGAAAGAACATAGCACGCGGCATCGAGAAGGTACTGAGGGATGGCAATAAAAAAGACGGGGCACGTCCGTCGAATGTTGTCGCCTTTGAGCCTTATCTTATCCAGGCCGCCGGACCGGAGGTAACAAAGCTGCATGCGGGGCGTTCGTCGCAGGACATGCTGTCAACGGTCGGCATCATGGAGCAGCGAGAGCATCTCCTTGCCATGGCAAAAGAACTGAATGTCGTGCAGGCGGATCTCATCCGCCTCGCAGAGGAAAACAAGGACACCCTCATCCCGAACTATACGAATGGCGTCGCCGCGCAACCGAACAGCCTCGCGCACTATCTTATCGCGTATGCCAATGCATACCAGCGCGACAGCACGCGCGTGCGCGAATACTACACGCGTCTGAACCGCTCTCCGATGGGAAGCATGGTGCTGAACGGCACAGGCTGGCCGCTCGATCGCGACCGCATGGCGAAGTATCTGGGATTTGACGCCATCGCGTACAACACATATGATGCGGGACAGATCTTCCCGCAGGAAGCGCCGATCGAGACGGGCGGCATCACGAATGTGATCGCTATCCATACCACAAGTTTCATCGAAGAAATCATGCAGCAATATGCACAGCCGCGTCCCTGGATTCTTTTGAAGGAAGGACAGGGAAACACCTACGTTTCCTCCGCCATGCCGCAGAAGCGAAACCCCGGCATCCTGAACAGCTGCCGCACGGACGCCTCGACACTTCTCGGCATGTCGGTCGAAGCGATGTTCCGTTCACATAATATTCCCGCAGGCATGGCGGACGGGCGGCTGAACGGAAGGTACGACCTTATGCCGCAGGCAACCAAAGTGCTGAAAGGCATGGACCGTATCCTGAACAATCTCACCATCGACCCGAAGCGCAGCCAAGAGGAGCTGAATCTGGACTGGACGTGCTCGCAGGAAATCGCCGATGAGCTGATGAAGAACCACAGCATTCCTTTCCGCACAGGTCATCACTTCGCTTCGGAAATCGTGACATACGCGCGTCAGAATCACATCCCGCCGTCGGATTTTACATATGAAGAGGCAAAGAAGATTTACCAGCGGGTCGCTGCCAATGATCCCGTACTCCCCTCCGCCTTCCCGATGACGGAGGCCGAGTGGAAGAATGCAAAAGATCCGGCATCCATTGTCAGAAATCGCAAAGTCAAGGGCGGGCCGCAGCCTGAAGAACTCACCCGCATGATTCAAATGGCCAGGGACGACCTCGCCAGGAGCGAAGTCTGGGTCGCGGAGCAGGAAGAAAAACTTGCTGCCGCGGAAAGCGCGCTGAATGCCGATTTCCAGAAAATGCTTGGGGATTAAATCAGCGTTTCCTTAAAAGCAACACACGATGAAAAGCAAAAATCCGACCGGATTGACATCTATGAAGTCAATTCTGTCGGATTTTTATATGCTTCATCCGATGAAGGAAGGGATGTTTTCTCTTTCATCCTCACGCCACGCCGAGCGCATGCAGCACGAGGCGGACAGCAAGAGCAGCGAGCCAGGCGATGACACACTGGAAGGCAATCATCCCCACAGCCCATCCCGTCCCATTCTCCCGCTTGGCGGAGGTGATCGCGGCGATGCAGGGCGTATAGAGCAGGCAGAAGGTCAGGAAGGTGAGTGCCATGCCCGGTGTCAGGATCGAAGAGAGAGCTTCCTCCGTCCCGTAGAGGACCGTCAGGGTAGAGACGACACTCTCCTTGGCCATGAATCCGGAGATGAGCGCCGTAGAAAGCCTCCAGTCTGCAAGACCGAGCGGTGCAAAGAGAGGCGCGACAGCGCCGGCAAGGAAGGCGAGGATACTGTCTTGGGAATCCGTCACCATGTTGAGACGGACATCAAAGTTCTGCAGAAACCAGATGATGATGGTGCCGACGAAGATGACCGTGAATGCACGCTCGAGGAAATCTCTGGCCTTATCCCACATGAGGCGCAGGACATTTTTCATACCAGGCATACGATAATTCGGAAGCTCCATGACGAAGGGCACCGGTTCCCCTCTGAAAAGAGTACGCTTGAAGAGGAGAGCGGTCAGGATCGCCATACAGACACCGAAGAGATAAAGCCCGATCATGACGAGCGCCCCATTTCGAGGAAAGAATGCCGCCGTAAAGAAGGCATAGATCGGCACCTTGGCCGAGCAGCTCATGAAAGGGATGAGCATGATGGTCATGCGTCGATCACGCTCCGAGGGCAGCGTCCGCGTCGCCATGACAGCCGGTACGCTGCAGCCGAAACCGACAAGGAGCGGCACAATGCTGCGTCCGGAGAGGCCCAGCTTTCTGAGCAGCCTATCCATGACGAAGGCGATACGGGCCATATAGCCCCCGTCTTCCAAAAGAGACAGGAAGAAAAACAGGACGGCGATCACCGGCGCGAAGGAAAGAACGCTGCCGACGCCCTGAAAAATAGCATCCACCACCAGCGAGCGGATGGCTGGATTTACTGCCTCAGCCGTGAGCCAGGCATCGACCCACGCAGTCACCTGATCGATGCCGTCTGCCAAAGCGTCCTGCAGGAAAGCGCCGATGACATTAAAGGTGAGGAAGAAGACCAATCCCATGATGAGGATGAAGATCGGGATGGCGGTGTACTTCCCCGTGAGGATGCGATCGATCTTCTGGCTGCGCGCATGCTCTTTGCTTTCCTGGGGCTTCACCACCGTCCGTTCACAGAGACGGCGGATAAAGAGGAAGCGCATATCTGCCATCGCAGCCGCGCAGTCAAGGCCGCGCTCTTCTTCAAGCTGCGCGAGAATGTGCCGCAAAAGCTCTTTCTCATTGGCCTCCAGAGCGAGCGCCTGCTCCACGAGAGGATCCCCCTCGACCAGCTTGGATGCTGCGAATCTTAGCGGGATGCCAGCCGCTTTCGCATGATCCTCGATGAGATGCATGATGCCATGCAGGGCGCGGTGAAGAGCTCCATGGTGGTCATTCTTATCGCAGAAATCCGTGATGCCCGGCTTCTCCTGATAGCGTGCGACATGGATCGCATGCTTCACGAGCTCGCCCACCCCCTGATTTTTGACAGCGGAGATCGGGACGACCGGGATCTGCAAGAGCCGCTCCATCTCATTGATCAGGATGGAGCCTCCATTGTTTTCCATCTCATCCATCATATTGATCGCAAGCACCATCGGTATATCAAGCTCCATCAGCTGCATGGTGAGATACAGATTGCGCGTGAGATTCGTCGCATCCACGATATTGATGATCCCCGTCGGCTTTTGCTTGAGGATAAATTCACGAGAGACGATCTCCTCACTCGTGTACGGAGAGAGGGAATAGATCCCCGGCAGATCCACTACCTCTGCCTCCGGATAGCCGCGGATCACGCCCGTCTTCTGATCCACCGTGACCCCGGGGAAATTGCCGACATGCTGGTTGGAGCCGGTCAGCTGGTTGAAGAGCGTTGTCTTGCCGCAGTTCTGATTGCCGACGAGCGCAAAAGTCAGTCTGCCTTCGATCGGCTTTACATCCGAGTACTTTGACTCCTCATGATACTTGCCGGGCTCACCGAGACCGGGGTGAAGATACGTGGATGTTTCCACTCGCAGGTGCTTTCTATCTTTCACCGCTGCCTCATGCGCATTCGTCACTTCGATCTTTTGCGCATCGTCTTTTCGGAGCGTCAGCTCATAGCCTTGCACCATGATCTCCATGGGATCGCCCAAAGGCGCAAAGCGCACCAGTGTCACCTCTTC
>ERZ1034917.1973-NODE-1973-length-10801-cov-7.357156_pt1 | contig 10801 bp, 5 predicted proteins | sample MGYA00520605_ERZ1034917 | MGnify/ENA primary metagenome ERZ1034917 (study PRJEB33766, sample SAMN09781784) | gut metagenome | biome: gut microbiome | host: Homo sapiens | place: Madagascar | study: EMG produced TPA metagenomics assembly of the PRJNA485056 data... | reverse complement strand
GCGCGTCTATGTAGGCGAGCAGCTTGGCTGCGCTCTCATCGTCCATTTGTGCCCCTCCTTGAGGTTTTCTCAAGCATAGGGCTTGGGCGGCGCGGTGGGGCGCTACTCGGCGAGGAAGTCCACGGCGTACTGGGCGGCGAGCATGGAGCCGCGGACGAGAACGGACTCGTCGGGGTCGTAGTGGCTGGAGTGCTGCGGCCACACGCGGCCCGTGGGGTCGGCCGTGCCGCTGCCGAGGAACACGAACACGCCGGGGCGGCGGCGCAGGTACTCCGAGAAGTCCTCGCCGGGCATGGAGCCCTGGTAGCGCACGATGGAGCCCTCGCCCAGGACCTCACGGGCGGCGCGTGCCGCGCGCTCGCTTGCCTCGGGCGTGTTGACGACGGTGGAGTGGGCCACCTCGTAGGTGAGCTTGGCCGTGCAGCCAAAGGCCGCGGCCACCTCGCTGGCCATGCGCTCCATGAGCTTGGGGATGCGCTCGTGGGCCTCCTCGTGGAAGGTGCGCACGGTGCCCTCCATCCAGGCGCGGCCGGCCATGACGTTGCGCGCCGTGCCGCCGTGGAACTGGCCCACCGTCACCACGGCGGGCTCGAACGGGCTCATGTTGCGGCTCACGATGGCCTGCAGGCTCTCCACGATGGCAGCTCCTGCCAGAACGGCGTCGGCGCCCTGGTTGGGCATGGCGCCGTGGGCGCTGCGGCCGGTGACGTCGATGCGCCACCAATCGGTGGCGGCCATGCGCGGACCCGCCTCGACCGACACCTTGCCCGCGGGCACGTCGCTCCAGATGTGCATGCCGTACACGCCGTCCACGCCCTCGAGCACGCCCGCCTCGATCATCGTCTTGGAGCCGTTGCCGCCCTCCTCGGCCGGCTGGAACACGAGGCGGACCTCGCCCGCGAGCTCGTCGGTCATGCTCGCGAGCAGGCGTGCGGCCCCAAGCAGCATGGCAATGTGGCAGTCGTGGCCGCAGGCGTGCATGCGGCCCTCGATAAGCGAGCAGAACGGCTCGCCGGTCTCCTCGGTCACGGGCAGGGCGTCGATGTCGGCACGCAGCATGAGGCGACGGCGCGGGGAGCCGTCCTGGCCGTAGGCGCCGGCTGCGCGGCCGCGAATCGTGGCGACGACGCCGGTGGCCGTGGGGCGCTCGTGGGGGATACCGAGGGCGTCCAGGTCCGCGCAGATCTGGGCGGTGGTGGCGCGCTCCTCGTAGGCGACCTCGGGGTGGGCGTGGTACCAGCGGCGACGGTCGATGACGTAGGCGCTGGCTTCGGCTTCGGCCGTCCTAATCTTCTCGGCCGTGCGCTTCTCGCGATTCTCGTCTGACATGTGGGCCCCCTTGCTCGTATTCATCCCCTCGCAGGGTAGCACGCGACGATGGTGACAGTTTGACCCCGTCCCCAACTGTTACGGTGACACGTGGGGACGGGGCCAAACTGTCACCGTGGCGGGGCAGGGGAAACCTTCCGGTAATCCTTGGGCGCGGCGGCTGCGCTATCATGTGACGTTGCGCGAACGCTCACGCTGTCTACGGGGCCGTTCGCCGTCTGATGGCTTGCCATCCGCCCCGACACGGGATGGCACAGACGAGAGGAATCGCATGCAAGACACCAGCACCACCCCCGCCGTCGAGGCCCAGGCCGCCAGCGCCTTCGCCGCCGAGACCGAGGCCATGCACGAGCACTCCATGCACACGCGCACGGCCGGCGAGCTGCGCCGCGAGAACATCGGCGAGGAGGTCACGCTCACGGGCTGGGTGTGGCGTCGCCGCGACCACGGCGGCCTCATCTTCGTTGACCTTCGCGACCGCTCCGGCATGACGCAGTGCACGTTCGACCCCGAGCACTCCGGCGGCACGGCGTTCCACGCCGCCGAGGTCATCCGCACCGAGTGGCCCATCCGCGTTCACGGCGTCGTCCGCGGCCGCGACGAGGAGACGATCAACCCCAAGCTCCCCACCGGCGAGGTCGAGGTCTGCGTCGACACCATCGAGGTGCTCAACCGCTCCAAGACGCCGCCGTTCCAGATCGAGGACGGCATCGACACGTCCGAGGACACGCGCCTGCGCTACCGCTACCTCGACATCCGCAGGCCCGAGATGATGGCCAACCTCAAGCTCCGTTCCGACTTCACGTTCGCCATCCGCGAGGCGCTGCACAAGCGCGCCTTCATGGAGGTCGAGACGCCCAGCCTGTTCAAGTCCACGCCGGAGGGCGCGCGTGACTTCCTCGTCCCGTGCCGCATCCAGCCGGGCCACTTCTACGCGCTGCCGCAGAGCCCGCAGCTGCTCAAGCAGCTGCTCATGGTGGGTGGCGTCGAGCGCTACTACCAGGTGGCCAAGTGCTTCCGCGACGAGGACCTGCGCGCCGACCGCCAGCCCGAGTTCACGCAGGTGGACATCGAGATGAGCTTCGTGGACCAGGACGACGTCATGGACGCGCTCGAGGACGTGCTGCGCGACGCCTTCGCCAAGATGGGCGTCGAGCTGCCCACGCCGCTGCGCCGCATGCAGTACTGGGACGCCATGGACACCTACGGCATCGACAAGCCCGACACCCGCTACGGCATGACGCTCAAGGACGTCACGGACATCTTCGTGAACTCCAAGTTCAAGGTGTTCTCGAGCGCCGCGAACGCCGAGGGCTCCGTCGTCAAGTGCATCAACGCCAAGGGTGCTGGCACCTGGCCGCGCGCCCAGATCGACAAGCTCGAGGACGTCGCCAAGACGTTTGGCGCCAAGGGCCTGGCCTGGATTGCCTTCCGCGAGGACGGCTCCATCAACAGCCCGATCGTCAAGTTCTTCTCCGACGAGGAGATGGCTGCGCTTCGCGAGCGCGCCGAGGTTGAGCCTGGCGACCTCGTGATGTTCGCCGCCGGCCCGCGCCTTGCCTCCGACGAGATCCTCGGCGGCATGCGCTGCCACATGGCCGACGCCCTCAATGTCAAGCGCGAGGGCCACGACTTCCTTTGGGTCGTCAACTTCCCACTGTTCCATTGGGACGAGGAGCGCAAGGCCTACGCGGCCGAGCACCAGCCGTTCACGCTGCCCACCGAGTCCGACGTCGAGAAGATTAAGGCCGACCCGCTGGCTGCCGGCAGCTTTACGTATGACTTCGTCATGGACGGCTACGAGGCCGGCGGTGGCGGCATGCGCATCCACGACGCCGCCATGCAGGAGGCCATGCTCGAGCTCCTCGGCTTCACGCCCGAGCGCGCCCGCGAGCAGTTTGGCTTCGTCATGGAGGCGCTCGAGTTCGGCGCGCCTCCCATGGGCGGCTTTGCCCTGGGCCTCGACCGCGTGTGCATGCTGCTCACCGGCTCCGACTCCATCCGCGAGGTCATGGCGTTCCCGAAGACCTCGAGCGGCTCGGACCTCATGAGCGACGCGCCTGGCGAGGTCTCTGCCAAGCAGCTCAAGGAGGTCAGCATCCGTCCGCTGTAGGCGTAAGGGCGCAGACGTGCGACAGGGGAGGGCCCGGCGCTTGCCGGGCCCTCCCTTTTTGCGTGCTGAGAGTTCGCGCGGCGCTTTCTGCAAAAAAGAGCTGAGGTTTGTGCGCTCGGGGCATGCGGCGGGCCCGGTAGCGGGTTGTTTTGGGCCTGCTGGAAAGGCTTTTCTTGCCTTCTGACGGGCTGCGGGGTGAAAAGATTCGCTTTTTCGTGGCCATCGGGCCTGTCTACCGCACAAACCTCTACTGGTTTTTGCAGATTATTGCTCGTGTGCCGTTTGCCGGATATCCCTTCATTTGTGACGCTCCCCTTACGAAGGCGTGACGGGGGCTTGTTGCGGGCTTCCTAGTATCTAGTTCGTGCGCGTGAATTAGCGGATATGGATACAGAAGGAGCATTGCAATGAAGTTCAAGCATGTGCTTGTGGCCGTTGCGTCGACTGCCCTCGTGGTTGCGCCCACGGCCCTGCCCGCCGTGGCCCTGGCCGAGGAGGCTGCCGTGGGTAACGCCATCGTGGCCACGCAGGAGGCCAGCGGTCCGCAGGTGGTTCTCAAGGACGTCACCGTTAACGCGAGCCAGCTCAAGAGCGGCAACTTCTATCAGCTCAAGAACCAGCTCAAGAGCCTCATGCTTGTATCGGCAACCAAGGGCGGCCGTGACATTACCGGGATGATCGAGGCTGGCCTGGGCAACTTCTCAGCCGCCCTTGCGAACAAGACTCCCGGTACCTACGACGTCCCGTTCTACTACGGCGGCTCGGATCTCGTGGGCACTGCCAAGCTCACCGTCACCGACTCGTCCGCCGCTGCGGCGCCTAAGCTCGCGGACGCGTATGTGGCCGCCGCGCGGGGCGGCGTGCTGCTGACGGTCATGGGCCAGGGCGTCACGAACGAGCCGAATGCGCTTCCCGCGGGCTCCTTCTCCGTGGGCGCCGCGCGCAAGGGCGCTGACGATGCCTGGTACACGGACGTGACGATCAACCCGGCTGCCATCGACGCCTACTACAAGCCCCTCGTGCCTCCCGTGGCGCAGGCCAAGGTTGCCTATGACGCCGGCGCCTCCAGCCTCACGGCCACGTTCACGTACGACGCGGCTGCCCAGAAGTGGGTCGTCGAGACGCCTGCAAGGGTGACGTTCAACGTGACGCTTGCCAAGGGCGGCGCCTTCGAGTTCGCGGACTCTGCCACGGTTGCCCCGAGCGACGTCAAGGGCCTCTCCACCGACAAGCTCATTGCGCTCATCAAGGAGAAGCTCGTCAAGAAGGCCGAGGTCAACGGCGAGTCCGTCGTGAACGCCTATGGCTTCAAGGTCATGCTGGGCACGCAGCTTCGCGGCCTGCAGGACGGCAAGGCCGGTACGTACTCCATCGGCTTCATGTACGACGGCGACGGCTACAACAACGAGGTCGTGGGCAATGCGACGCTCGTCATCGCCGAGCCCGAGCAGCCTGCCACGCCGAGCGCACCCGCCGAGCCGACGACGCCCACGGCCCCGACCACGCCGGCCACCACGCCCAGCGACGCCGCCGACGCGCCCGCTTCCGATGCCAAGAAGCCGGCCAAGGCCGCCAAGAAGGCCCTTCCCCAGACGGGCGACAACGCTCTGGCCATCGTCGGCCTGTTCGGTGCCGCCGGAGCTGTGACGGCAGCCCTGGGCGTCACCGCCAAGCGCCGCTAGCGCTGCACGTCCCCAGAGACAATCCCGGGCCGCCCCACCGCAGCGGGGTGCCCGTTTTTCATGTTCGAGCGTCGTTTTATGGCAGTTTTGGGCTTCGAGTGTGCGGCGAAACGGCTCGGAGGAAGACGAAAGCTGTCCGTTAATAGCAACTGGCGGCCCCTTTTGCCGCGCTCGGGAGGTTATGGCGGGCAAATTGCCGTCTGCGCGGGGCAATGGCGGCTCTATAGCGCACTCTCGAGGGCAAAAACTGCCAGCAACGTAAAAACGAGCGCCTGGCGCCCCGCTAGGGGAGCCAGGCGCTCGTGTCCTTGCGACCAGAGGCGCGCCGCTACTCCTCGACCTCGGCGGTGCCCCTGTGATAGCTCTTGAGCGTCTCTGAGAGCTCGGCGTGGATCGAGAGATACTCGGTCACGAGCAGCACGAGCAGGATGCACATGACGATGAGGTAGCCGAGCACGGCGCCGGGAAGCCCCGTGAACCCAATGAGCAGCGGCGGCACGAACAGCGAGAAGCCAAGCGTCAGCAGGTAGACGCGCGTGACGGCCTTCTGGCGGCGCAGCACCGTGATGATCTGGTACAGGAAGTCAATGGCCGCACAGACGCCGCCCGTGGCCACCATGACGTAGGCAAGCCCGCGGAACTGCTCGAAGTCCACGCCGTACAGGAAGCTCATGATGGGGATGCCGATCGTGCCCATGAACGCCGCAACGCCAAACGTGAGCGCCACGATGATGGCGAGAACCGCCAGCACGATGAGGTCGAAGCGGCCACGGCGCTTCGGGTCTGCCCAGATCTCTGCCAGGCGCATGAGCTGCGGCTTGTAGATGAACCCGATGACCATGATGATGATGTGCGCGGGCGAGAACAGCGCGTTGAAGTACAGCTGGTTGTCGTAGGACAGCACGCCCTCCATGGAGAACTTGGGCATGTTGTCGATGAGGTTGTACAGGAACAGCGCTACGAACAGCGGGAAGCACTGCACGAACAGGTCCTTGACGCTCGCGATGGAGAGCTTGGCGCTCTTGGGCGTCTCAAAGTACGTGAGCGGCAGCGTGAGCAGCACGAACGAGGCGACGGAGGCCACGGCCATGGCGATGCCCGCCGTGCCGATGCTCTTCGTGATGAGGATGAGGACGCTGTAGGCGATGATGACGGCCGCCGAGCGAATGGCCTGCGAGATGCCGGCGAGGTAGAGCTTGTCCATCTGCTGGAGGCGTCCCTCGTAGACGTCGGCGAGGCCGTCGATGGCGCGGTAGACGAACATGCCCATGCACAGCGTGAACATCTGCGGGTCGTAGCCGCGAAGCTGGCAGTACAGGATGCCCACGAACATCATGACGATGCACGTGACCACGCGGTTTGCCTGGTAGTCGGCAAACGAGTGCTTCTCGGCGATGTCGGAGACCTGAAACGTGCGCACGCCGTAGTTGGCGATGAACAGAAGCAGCGTGCCCGTCACGAACGCCATGGAGAAGCGGCCCGCCTGCTCGACGCCCACGAGCTGCGTGGTCACGATCGAGAGCACGGGGAACACCACGCCCCAGGCGCCGAGGCCCACGGAGTTCCAGATGTAGTCGCGCGTGGTGTTGTGGGCGGCGTACTGCTCCGTCTGGCTCGAGAGCGACCCGGAGTACACGGCGCCGATGAGGCGGTTCCACCAGTTCCCGACAAGCATGGCGAGACGGCTTGGCCTCTTGGCGCGACGCGTCCGCTCCTGACGAGAGGGGCGAGGACGGCGAGCGTCGCGCCCACGCCTGGTCCTCACGTCGGCGCCGCCCTCCTCAATCCGTGCGTGCCTGCGTCCGCCGGTCTGGGCCGCCTTGCCCGAGCCCCTCTTGAACGGGTTATCCATGCGCGTCTCCTCGTCTCCGCTAAGCTCCCATTCTACCCAAGCCGGCGAGACGCCCGCGGCGCGCGACCGCACCCAAGTCCGCTGCAAGCGCATACGAGGGGCGCCGGCGGGGCCTGGAGAAAACAATCCGCAGCCGCGTCCTTCGCGGCGAGGACGTTTTCGAAAGGCCTCGTCGGCGCCCTGGGACGGTTACTCAGCGGACTTGAGCGCGCCCACCATGTCGATGCGGTCGATCGAGCGCCTGGAGATGATGCAGACGATGAGGGCGAACAGAAGCGACAGCCCGCACGAGGCGAGGATGCTCGTGGGCGCGATCTCCACGGCAAAGTACATCGACGGCATGTTGAGCACGTACGTCAGGGCATGCGAGAGGGCGATGCCCAGCGGAATGCCCGCGAGCGTGCCGATGAGCGCCAGGATGAGCATCTCCTTGTTGATGTAGGTGCGCGTCTCGCGCTTGCGGAAGCCCAACACCTTGATCGTGGCAAGCTCGCGCTCGCGCTCGGAGACGTTCGTTGCGGACAGCGTGAGCAGCACGACGAACGACAGGCCGGCGGCGAGCACCGTGAGCAGCACCGTCACGCAGCTGATGAGCATAAACACGTTCGAGAAGTCGCGGACGGCCTTGGGCGTGCTCACGACCGAGAGGAACGTCGTGTCGCTCGCGAGCTCGTCGGCGTAGGCGATCTTTTCGTCCGTCGTGCCGTTGAGGTGGGCGAGCAGCGCGTTTGCCTCGAGCCTCTCGCCAAACGTGGCCTCGTAGGTGGACTGGGACATGTAGATGGCATCGCCGAGGTAGTTCATGACGACGGCGTCCACCTTGGCCTCTCCACGGTTGAGCGACGTGTCCTGCAGCGAGACGTCGTCGCCCGCGGCGAGGCCCGTGACGTTCGCGAGGCTCTTCGTGACGAGGACCCCACCGTCTGCCGTGGCGTCGGCGAGCGACAGGTGGCTTCCGTCCTCGCCGCGCAGGTCGATGTAGCCGTCAAGCGAGAAGCCGTCGGGTACGACGACGAGCTGGACGGTCTCGAGCGCGTCACCAAAGCCGGCGCTCACGTTCTCCGTGCGGATCGTCGTGTAGTCGCGGACGCGCGCGTCCGTCGTGAGGCTGCCCGCGGCGGACTCGAGGTCATCGGGTTGCGTGGCTGCGAGCACGTCATAGGCGTAGATGCCCGCGCGACCGTCTGCGCCGTACTGGTTGGCGGAGAGCGCCTGGACGGTGTCGTTGATGGCAAAGCCCGCAATCATGAGCGCGCAGCAGCCGGCCACGCCAAAGACCGTCATGGCCAGGCGCCCCTTGTAGCGGAAGAGGTTGCGTGCCGTTACCTTGTTGAGGAACGACAGGCGGTTCCACACGGGTCGCACGTGCTCGAGCAGGATGCGCTTGCCGGCCTTGGGCGCACGGGGCCGCATGAGCTGGGCGGGCTGCTCGGCAAGCTCGCGGCGCACGGTGAGGGCGGTTGCCAGCCCGATTCCCGCAACGAACATCCCGCAGGCCAGCGCGCACAGGCCGGCCGAGAAGTGCAGCGAGAACTCCGGGAACGTGTACATGAGGCGGAAGAACGTGAACAGGAACTCCGGCAGGGCGACAAACCCCAGCACGGAGCCCACGATGCCGCCCACGACGGCGGCACCCGTCGTGTAGAGGACGTACTTGCCCATAATCTGGCCGCGGGGGTACCCGAGCGCCTTGTACAGGCCGATGAGCCCGCGCTCCTCCTCGACCATGCGCGCCGCCGTGGTGAGGGAGACGAGGATGGCCACCGTGAGGAAGATGGCGGGGAACGCCACGCCGATCGTCTCGATGCAGCTGGCGTCCGTGTCGATGGAGGCAAAGCTCGAGATGGCCGAGCGGTCCTGGACGTACCACGTGGCGCTGCCCACGCTCGCGAGCTTGGCGCGCGCGTCGGCGATCTTGGCGAGGGCGTCTGCCTTGGCGTCCTCGTACTCGGCGCGGCTGTCGTCGAGCGCGGCCTGGCCCTCGTCTGCCTGCGCCTGGGCGTCCGCGAGCTGGGCGGCTGCCTCGTCGAGCATCCGAAGGGCCTGGGCGCGCTGGTCGTTCAGCGTGGCCTGGGCCTCGTCGAGCTGGGAGGACATGCCGGCGAGCTGCTCGTCCACGGCCTTGTCGGCGCTGTCGTGGGCGGACTGTCTCGCGGCGTCGAGCTGGGCCTGCGCCTGCTCGATGAGGGCGGGGAGCTGCTCGGGCTTCACGCCCTGCTGGGCCAGCTGGGCCTCGAGGGCCGCCATCTGCGCGGTGACGGCGTCGAGCTGCGCCTTTGCCTGGGTGGCGTCCTGGCCGCTTTCCTTGAGCTGGGCTATCTGGGCCTCGAGGGACGCCTTTGCCTGCGCGAGGGCGTCATAGGCGTCTCGCGCTTGCGTAAGGGTGTCGAGCGCCTGCTTGCCCTGCTGGTATTGCTCGTTGGCCTCGAGTGCCTCGTCCGCGGCCTGGCGTGCCTGGGCCACGGCCGCCTCGCGCGTGGCGGGGTCGGCGAGCTGGGCGCGGCCGGCGTTGATCTGGCCCTGGGCGCCGGCGAGCGCGTCGAGGGCACTGGCCTTCTGGCTCGCGAGCTGCTCTCGGCCGGTCTCGATCTGGGCCATGGCGTCGTCGATGGTGGCCTGCGCCTCGGCGAGCTGGTCCTCCACCTTGTCGAACTGCTCGTTGGCGCTCGCCTCGGCGTCGTCGATCCTCGCGTTGCCGTCGCGGGCGATCTGCTGCTCGCGCGCGTCCTCGCGCTGCGCCTTGATGGCCTCGGCCTCGTCCTTGACGGCCGCCACGCACCGCTCGTACTCGTCCGAGAAGCAGCTGAGGCCATCCGTTCCGGCGACGCGCAGGTAGACCACGGAGTAGGCCTCTGCCGTGGCGGCGTCGTCCGTCACGAAGAACGAGTACTTGGAGCCCGTGGAGCGAAACGACGCGGAGCCGTTCTTTGCCGCCACGCTCGTGGGGTCGATGACCTCGCCCACGATCGTGTACGTGTGGCGGGCGAACAGCTCGGTGCTGTCCCCGGTGTCCGTCTCGATGTCGTCGAAGCGACCCTCGTAGGCGTCCGTGAGCAGGTTCGTGAGCTCGTTGTCCGAAAGGTCGGCCCAGCGGTCGAGGTCGATGCCGTCGCTCTCGGCGGCGCGGGCGAGGTCGGCGGCCGTGACGTCGTCGAGCAGCTTGCGCTCGTCCTCCGTGAGCTTGCCGTCCTCATCGTCAGCGATCTTGTCGAGAAGGTCGGCGGCCTTCTCGCGCTGGTGCTCGGACGCGTCGTCGGCCGCCCAGGTGGACGCGTCCGCGTCGACGCCGAACGTCACGGTGTCGCCGATGCGCTTGCCGGAGGCCTCGAGGTACTCGGAGGTCGTGGCCAGCTCGCCGCCATCCTTGGGCAGGCGTCCCTCGAGCAGGTAGGGCTCGTTCATGCCGCCCTTGGCGATCGAGCTCACGCTCACAGACTGGCGCGCGTCTCCCACCTCGGTGTAGGCCGTCTCGCTCCAGCTGCCCTGGGCGGAGTCGACGCCGTCCAGGGCGGCGAGGGCGTCTACGTCCTCGTTTGTGAGGCCCAGCGTGGACTGCACGCTCACGTCGTAGAGGCGCTGGTCGTCAAAGAAGCTGTCCGCCGAGAGGCGCAGATCCTCGCAGGCGATCGTGAGGCCGATGAGCATCGTGGTGCCAAGCACGCAGATGGCGGCGAGCGCCAGGAAGCGCCGGGCGCTGTGGCGGATGGTTCGCAGGGTGTCTGTGGCGAGGGCTGAGCGCATGTGGGTTCCTTCTTGGCGGCGGTGACAAACGGCCCCGGCACCGTTGTCACCGGGGCCGGAGAGGGCGGGCCACTACCACTCGAT
>ERZ1034917.1971-NODE-1971-length-10811-cov-13.262086_pt1 | contig 10811 bp, 13 predicted proteins | sample MGYA00520605_ERZ1034917 | MGnify/ENA primary metagenome ERZ1034917 (study PRJEB33766, sample SAMN09781784) | gut metagenome | biome: gut microbiome | host: Homo sapiens | place: Madagascar | study: EMG produced TPA metagenomics assembly of the PRJNA485056 data... | reverse complement strand
ATAAGGACTGTTGTTTTACGGTGCAGATTATCTGGTCAAGCCGGATAATGACAAGATGATAGCATTTACTGACAAAAAACTGTCATTCCCGCGCAGCGACACGGGAATCCCTGACAAAGGAGGAACATTATGAAAAAACTGATTTTTTCTATTTTACCAGCATTTTTATTCGCATTTATTTCGTGCATGAACATGAGCTCCGGCTCTGGCGAAAACGGCTCTGTGCGTGTCGTTCTGCCCGGAAGTTCTCGCGCCGCCTACAATAAAGACAATGCAGACAAATTCACTGTGCGCCTTTATAATGATGATTTTGACAAAACCGAAGAAGGAACTCTGGGGGGGGTAATAGAATTTGGCGAGCTTGAGCCGGGAACTTATATAGCAGAGGCTGAAGCCTGGAACACTGCCGAAAATCTTCTTGAAGGAAGCGGAAGTGCAGAAATCAAAGTAAAAGCCGGCGAAACCACAGATTGCACAATAAAAATGATTCTTGAGGGCGTTTTCTATTCAAAGTATATGCTTTTTCGTGATTATTCCGGAAATATGTACGCCTACGATTATTCAAGTTGTGCCGAAAAAAAGAAATGGGTGCTTTCAAACAATGTTGCTGAATATTCCAATTTTGCAGAAACCAATAATGGAATTTATTATATGTATGTTGGGAAAGATGGTTCTGGTAAATACTTTCCTCCTGTAATAAGATCATTTGCCGATACTGATAAAGAAAATTATACATTACCTAATAATAATTCAGATTATTTTGATGCATATTATGACAGCACGACAGATATTTATTGGGTTGCGTATGCTTATTGGTCAGATTCAGCAAAGAAACTGTATTTATGTAAAAAAACAGATAAATATGCCGAAATTATAAAAAGTGGTGTTACTTTCCCTTTTTCTTCTGCGTGTATTGCAACGCAAGGAGAAAATTTTTATTATTCATTTAACAGCAGCGATGCTACTAATCAGTGCCCAGATTCAATTGGCTATGCAACATTTGACTACACAACAAGAGACGGCTCTGCAAATCCAATAACAACAAAAACTTTATCTGATTTTGGTGTTTCTGGCACAATAACAGACATGGCGGTTCTTGAAGACGGAACAGTGGCAGTCCTTGTGCGCTCTGTTGGCGTGGGTACTGAAACAGAAGGCTTTGGTGGCAATATGTCGATTATCGATAAAGGCACTGTATACAGCCGCGGCGCGCTTGTTCTTTTGTCTTCGAACTTGTCTAAAGTTGAAAAAGTTCTTGGCTGGACTGATTCTCCAAGAACAATAAAGGCAACTTGTGAAGATACAGAAAATCCTGTAAAAAAATGGACATCAATAACAGCATGCATTCCAGAATATGAAGAGTGCAACTCGCACTTTTACGGACCGGTTAAAATTGTAGCAATCCGCCCTAAGGAGCTTGTGATTGCAGACTGCGGCGCAAACTTTGTCCTTGCTGACTACAAAGAGCATAGGCAGGGTAAGATGTTCACGCACAACAGGCTAATGACCGTAAACCTGCGCAACTTTGCCATAGGCTGCAAAAAAGAATTCAGCGAAGATGAGCTAAAATTCCAGAACCTTAGCATCAGCGGCAATATTGAAGTAAGCACAGACGGCGACTGGAGCAATAGATACGTAGACGAAAAATAAAGTAACTATATTGCCCCTTGTTTTTCCGGCAGATTTCGTAGAAATCTGCAAATCCGTGTGATTCTTTTTTGTTTCTTCAAGCACCTTTTTGTTGCGTTCCTCGATAATTCTGTCCAAAAGCTGCCTGTCGGTTTCAATGGTGGTTTCGGCAGGCTCAACCACCGTATAAATCAGCCGCCCCATAACCGCCGCCTGCAGAATCGCTTTTCTTAAGCTTGTGTCTTTTTTATCTGTGCCATGTTATTTGCTCCTGTTCAAAATACTGATGATTATCTGGCGGAATATTTCCATGTCTTCTGTTTTACTTTCGGCAATAAAAAGGGTAATTGAAAAAAGAGTGTCGTCATCTATGCGTTTCTTGCCGTTTATGTAAAGCATATTATTTTTCTGCATAAAATACAAAAAACAACTGGCGGCTATGCGTTTGTTTCCATTTGGACTTGTGCAAAAAATGCACAAGTTGAATCTTTTGAGAGTTCATCTTCCTCATAGATAAGCTTTATATGGCGTTGAATTGTAGACCGGTCTTTGTTGTCAAAAAGTTCTCCAATCTTTTCTGCACTAAGCCAAATAGAATTGTCCTGCATAATGACTTCCACTTGATTAGAGCCGTTATGCTCGTATATTTTTATTTCACCCTTTGACAAATCGGTCATTTTGTCTGCTCCTGTTTTCCTACTCATTAGCCACTCAGTTTTTGCTGACTGCTATTTTTCTATATCCCAATTCCTCGTGAGGGTAGCCGCAAAGGTCAAAACTGAAGCTTTATGTCCTCTTCCGTCATTTCGTCTATGTCAAAAATATCACTCATTTTTACCCTCTAAAAACAAGGAAAATTATAACATAAAAAATGCAGATTATAAAAGAAATGAAAATGACGTGTCATTATGTCCGTACTCACAACTTAACAAAACGAAAGAAGCGTATTATAGTAAAAGTGTTAAGAGAACTTGATAATTGGACGGAGGCTGACTACAAATGACAAAGAAAGATTATGACATTTTTATAAAAACGTTGCCAAAAATTCTCATAAAATAGTTGACAAATTAAAATTATCTGCTATATTAATTCTATCTTAAACAAAAGTCCGCATGCGGGGGGAGCACAGAAAAATGCAAACAATCGAACCGATGAATTCAAATTCTGTTCTGTTCGCGCTAATTGTGTTTTAAAAACCTTTCTTAAATCAAGACTGTTTAATTTTTCTCATAACAAAGACCGCTTGGCAAAGTGTCGTTATGGCATTTTGCAGGCGGTCTTTTTTTTGTTTTGTCATTAAATAAGTGTTGGAGGCTTATATGTTAAGAGTTTTAAAAATCATCTGTGCAGTATGGTATATACTTGTTGGATGGATAGGATGGTTTTTTGCAAAAATTGTACCAGGTGGTCATTATTTTAGATACTTCTTTGCAGTTTGTGCACTGGAATTTGCAAGTGCAACAAAATTTTACCATATTGCCTGGTGATGTGATTCGAAAATAAGCGAAGTGAGAGTTTTTTGCTTCCTTAATTTTACCGTCGTTGACGGTTGCCTTGAAAAACAGGCTATCTTTATTTAGGAGAAAAACTATGGCTTATACAAAACCACAGGTAATTGCACAGAACGCTTCTACAGGAAGCTATGCGGCAGGATGCCCAGCTGAAGGCACTAGTTATGGCTGGAAGTGCAAAGAGTGCGAACGCACAGAGTAGACTGCCCTTTTAAGGCACATAGTAGCTAATGCCCCGCTATGTAAAACAAGGTGGGCTTTTTTTATTTTTGTGAGGTCTTAATGGTTGTTATGGATAATATTGAGCATTTATTAGAAGAAATAAAAAAAGATGTAAAAGAAATCTATCCCAAAGGCGGATTTTCATGGGAAGATATAAAGAGAAATGTCCTTGAAATTAAATACCAAGAGATTTCAGATGAAGAAAAAAAATACATTAATGAAATATTACCGAAAAGCCTAGGGTTGCTTTAATCTGTATGCCTATAAATAATTTAATGACCCATATTGAACTTGAAATTTCAAATCCATGTAATGAACGGTGTCTTCATTGTTACCGTGGTTGTAATAGTACAAGAAAAGGTTTTCTTTCAGCTGCACAAACAAAAAATGTTTTGAAACAAGCAAAAAATCTTGGTGTAAAATCTGTTACTATCACTGGTGGAGAAGCTTTGCTGAACCCAGAATGGCGGGAAATTGTTGAGATTGCAGATGATTTAGATTATCAAACTTTGCTTTTTACAAATGGTTCTCTTTTAAATGAAAAAGATATGGATTTTCTTTCCAGTGTAAAAAACTTAAAGGAAGTTCAGATTTCTCTTTATTCGATGGAAGAATCTGTACATGACAGTATAACCGGCTTAAAAGGTTCCTGTGAAAAAACAAAAAATGCAATTAAACTTCTTAGAGAACGAAAGATTCCTCTTTTTGTTAGTTGTCCTGTAATGAAAGAAAATAAATTAGCCGTGTTCGATGTTATGCGCTGGTGCGATGATAACAATATCCCTAGTTGTGCTGATATTTTTATTTTTGGTTCGTCAGATTATTCAAAATCAAATCTTAGCCACCGTCTTTCATGGAAAGAGTTGGAAGATTTTTTCGAAGAAACAATGAAAGATAATGGACGTCTTTCTTATATTTGGGGCAAGGGATACGGAGAGCGTAGGCTGAACGAAATAGAATTTTATAATGGAGCTGCTCATTCTCTTTGCGTTTCTGGCGACGGAACTATTTATCCTGCTATCGGCTGGTATGAACCCTTGGGAAATATTGAAACGGATTCATTAAAAGATATTTTTGAAAATCATCAATTGTTAAAACAACTTAGAACGATACACGCTTCAGATATTGAAGCATGTGAAAACTGTAAAAGCAGTGATTTTTGTGATTTCTGCTTTAGTCCTCATATTACGGCTAATAAAGGTGAACTAAGAAAACTTGATAATGAGTATTGTAAATTTGTAAAAGTAAGAAAGGAGTTTGCTTTTATGAGAGACGTAATAAACTATATTCAGTCCGCTATTGGCAAATCTATTGTAAAAACGGAAAACTTAGATGTTTATTTTATCAAGGATATTGGAAATTTTGTTATTAAGAAAGACTCTATATGTTATGAACATTTTGAAGAAGTTGAAAAAAAAGAAGCAATTTTTGGAATTATAGATTCATTTTGTGATGAAGATGATATAACAATTGCACCTGTTGTTAATTGTGTATTTGGAAAGAACACGTCTCATATTACAGTGAGAAAAACAGATTCAAATAATTTCGAGTTTTATGGCTCTGATGGCAAAAAACTTTTGGAAAAAAATATTTTCGATGAACTCGAGAAAATATATAACGCTTATAATAATCCACAAAAGCTAATAAAACAATAAGAGGAAAATTAAAAATGCTTTACAGACAGAAAAAAGACACCTATATAAGGAATTACGATGGTCTTGGTTATATAACATCAACAGGAATGTTTAACGACCGAATGGTAAACGAAAGCGGTACTGTTTTTCTTTGCGCTTTGAGCCGGGAGCCACAGACTTTGGATGAACTTGCAGACAAAATTCTTCAGCAATTTGTTGGCGTTGATAGAGAAACAATCAAAAAAGACGCAGAAGAATTTTATGAAACTTTGATTGAAGACGGTTTTATCATAAAAGGAGAGACTAAAGAAGAGCTTGACGCCAAAGACATTGGCTTTACATATAATCAGATTCAACCAAAAACAATCCGCGAGGATTTTACGCCTGCAATTCAGCGTGCAGATACTGATACTCAGGAATTTTTGGAAAAACACTTTAAGGACAAACCCCATTTAACTTCGTTTCAGATTGAGCTGACATCACGTTGCAATGAGCGTTGTGTTCATTGCTATATTCCTCACGATTTAAAACTTTTTGATATTACAGACGAAATGTATTACAGCACTTTGGAGCAGCTTAGCAAAATGGGCGTTTTATCCGTTACTTTAAGCGGCGGAGAACCGATGTGCCATCCGCACTTTAAGGAATTTCTGCGTGCCGCGAAGAAATACGACTTTTATGTGAATATTCTTTCAAACCTTACGTTGCTTGATGATGAAACAGTTCAAATTATGAAAGAAGGAAATGTTTCTTCCGTCCAGGTTTCTCTTTATTCCATGATTCCAGAACATCACGATGCAATCACGACAATAAAGGGCAGCTTTGAAAAGACAAAAAACGCAATCCTTAAATTGATTGAAAATGACATTCCTCTTCATGTAAGCTGTCCAACGATGAAAGGCAACAAAGATGATTATAAGGATGTCATGGAGTGGTGCCATCAGCATAAAATACGCAGCCAGACAGATTACATCATGATGGCGGAATTCAATCACGAAACTTCAAATCTTGCAAACCGGCTTTCTGTAGAAGAATATGGCGAAGTTATTAAGCAGATTGCTCTTGGAGATGTGGACTATCAGAATGCAGTCCTTGCTCCGGATTTTGTTCAGCGTTGCAATGAAAATTGTTTCAATCCGGAACGCCGTCTTTGCGGAGTCGGAATTTCTACCTGTTGTATGGTTGCAAACGGCAATGTCTATCCGTGCGCGGGCTGGCAGGAAATGGTCTTGGGAAATCTAAAAGAAACTCCGTTGCAGGAAATCTGGGATAATTCAGAAAAAATAAAATGGCTACGCGGTTTAAAGATGAAAGATCTTGGTGGTGGAGAGTGCTGCAAATGTGATAAAGCTGCTTTTTGCGCTCCGTGCTTAGTACGAAATGCTAATGAGTCACCTACTGGAGATCCGCTCGAAATAAACCGTCATTTCTGTGCTGTTGCTGCAAAGAACAAGCAGATTGTTTTGGATTGGCGTGAAAAGAAATTAAAGGAACTTAATAAATACAAAACTAAATTCACCCTGCGAGACAAGGAGAAATAAAATATGGGATTCAATCCAATGGAAAAAATGAAGGCGGCTGCGTCTGCAAAATTGGACGAGGCTAAGGCTTCTGTAAAAAACAAGGCTTCCGAACTTAAGGACAGCGCTCTTGAAAAAGCGAAAGAAGGCGCTTCTGCAGCTGGTGAGGCAATAAAGGCAAAGGCAAGCGATGCTTGGGATGATTTGAAAAACGGACAAAAGCCGGTTGAAGTAAACCATATTACGACGGCTGAAGATTATACCGGCGACCTTGAATGTCCTGTTAGTGTTTGTCTGCTTGATTACTTTGAGCAGATTTATGGTAAAATTGAACCTGAAGAAACTGATGATCCATCAGATTATAGCAGTTATGATAAATCTGATTGCTGTGCAGAATGTGGAACTCCTTTTGTAGTTGCAGGTTCTTATTACGACTACATTATTGAAAGTTTTGACAAAGAGCAGAATGCATTAATCAAAAAAGACAAAGAAATTAAAGGCAAAAAATTTTGCTGTTACGAATGTGCCAAGAAATTTTTCGAAAAAAAATATCCGGGCTGTTTTGTTACAGAGAATAGAGATGAATACGAAGCCCGACTGATGGCTGGCCGCAAAAAAATCGGACAGGTTTCATTTGGTGACAAGCTTGCTAACAGAGCTGCTGCTCAAATGAAACAGGTTGAGAAACAGAATGAAATCCTGAAAAAGAACCGCGAAGCTATCGCAGAAAGACGAAAGGGCGGTCTTTTGGGCGCGTTGTTTCCGTTCTTAAAGCCGTTTTTGAAAAAATAAGATGGCGGCTCTGCAAGGCGGCTTAAAACACTATGATTTTCACACGCACATCGGGCAGTACAGGAATGTTTTCTATGACTGGCACGATGTGTTCCGCGCGCTCAAAAAAAACGGCGTTGACGGTGCAATCTGCGCTTACTTAACGCCAAAGTTTGATGATGAGCGTGTTGCGGTGGAATTTTTTCATGCGGTTACAGAAGAATGGCGGAAAGCCCTTGCCTTTGCTTCTTCGATTTTTCTTGACGTAAAGCCGCTTTTGTGGGCTGACCCGCTTGTTTTTAAAGCAGGCATAAAAATTGAGGACGCATTTTCTGATTTTGACTTTTATGGAATCGCGCTTCATCCTCGTTTGCATGACTGGGTGAGTGACAGAAAATCTGATTTAACTACTATTATTTTTCAATTTGCGCACAATAATAAAGTCCCGGTTTTTATTCATACTGGAGTCAGCGAGGAAGATAGTCCCTATCTTTTTGAGCCCTGGTTTAAGCAATTCCCTGATGTAGAAGTTCATCTGGCTCATTGTAAGGATTCAGCTCCGATTATTGATTTGTTCACAAAATATAAAAATCTCTTTGGAGATACAGCATTTTGTCCAACTGACAGTTATGGAGAAATCTGTGATGCAGGTTTTAAGAATCGTATGTTTTTTGGAAGCGATTTTCCTATAACACATTTTGTAAACTTAAACGAAAGCGAGCGTGAAAAAAAAGAATTACAGCCATCGTTTAAGGAACTAAAAGATAATTACGAAATGTCTTTAGCAGAAAATGCAATTCTCTTGTCAGGATGAATGATATGTTTATAGGACTGATGTTGATATGAAAAAGAATATTGTAATAAATTCAAATAAATAAGGAGTCGATTTTATGTACGAAGGAAAATTTGGAAACAGAGAATGGGAACAGCAGAGAGGAACAGAGGAAGACCAATGTTATAGAACAAACGAATATTGCATGCTGGAAGAAATAAACTGGCGTAGTGATGAGGATATAGATGAAGAGGCTCTTAATATTTTATTGAGAAAATACTATCAAATGTGGCTCGAAAATGGAATCACAAGAACTTTTACATCAGAAGAACTTAATCAGTATCCTATTGAGAAAGAGAAACTAAATCTTATGCTTATGTATAATGTATGTGTTGAGACATTAGGTAAGTTCTTTAGTAAAACTGGAAATATCCAAAAATATCCAGAGTATTTTATTAAATATTATGAGTTAAAAAACTTATTTGCGATGCTTGGTACTGTAAAGCCAGAATATGAAAAAAAATATGGTTTTAGTTATGATAATTATGGAGAATATGCAAAAGATGTAGAAAAGGATGTTATTGCAACAATAAAGCAAATAGGTAATCCTATTGATTACAAAAAGGTAAAAAGTGGAAGATATGTTAAGCCTGTTGATAATAAGTCGGTTCAAAAAGAAGAAACAGATACAACACGACCAGCTAACAATATAAATCAAAAAAATGAATATCAGAATTCAGCAAGTACAAAAAAACGCTTCTGGAAGGATTGGGGAATTGGAAAAAAGATTTTATTTGTAATTCTTAATCTTTGTACATATTGTATACCAGTTATTCTTTATTTAATTATCAGACTGTTAAAAAAACTTGTGGAAAAAAATAAAGTTGTAGAATAAGATTAATATGAAAATAAGTAAAATATTTAATTTTTTAATCTTCTTTCTCATAATCTCAAACAGCCGTCTTTTTGCAAAAACTCTTGTTCTGGAGCGCACTGTAAAAAACGAGGTTGCCGGCTATGACAAGAAAATCTATAAAGAAAATGGTAAGGTCAAGCTGTATGTAAACGAATTTACAAACGATAAAGACGGCAGCAAGCTTGGTTTTGCCTATGCAATAGAATCGGATTCGCCGGAAACTCCTGTTCTTGCAGAGTTGAATGGAGTGGATAAAGATTTTAATTCCGAGCGGGATGGTGGCTGGCTTATCTACTATGAAAAAGGGGATTCATTTTATATTGGTTCAATCTGGAAAAACGGTTATAAAACCACTGTTACGGATATAAGCTGCTTTTATGAATTTGATAAGAAAATTGGATATGATATTTATTTTATCTTCTGTTATATAGGAGCTGTAAATCGTAACCTGACTTTTGAAAATTACATTTGTTACACGGATAACTGCCATTTCTGGTGGGATGATAATATAACTGCTTTTTCAATCAGGCTTTCGGAATTTTCTGATTACGAAAAATATTCAAAAAGTCACGGAAACAATCCGCCTTATCCTGGCTTCAAAATCTGCCTTTTTCATAACAGCCGAACGACTGGAATAAAAATTGCGGAAAATCTTAAAAAAGGTATGTGGAAAACAAAGTCGCGGAATGCACAGCGGCCGGGCAGCGGACCTCCACAGTACGGCGAACTGACCTGCTGGTACGGTGAAGATGGTATGTGTGATAGCATTGAAGAATTTGCAAAGGATTATTACGGAAATTCCACAATGTCACTGGTAATAGATTTTGCGCCTGTAAAGGTGAAGTAAAGGCAAGGAGGCTGTAGTTATGGAAAATCCACAGGAAAAAGATGATGAAATCGTAACATTTTGTGCTGATGGTGAAGTAATCTGGAGAAGCGAAATTGAGGCGATTATGGCCGGAAAACCGATTGAAAAGGAGCAGAGCAGCGAAAAGACGAAAGATGATGCGGCTAACAGGTCGGAAAAATGATGGAGGTTGATTCTATGGATTCTATGGAAAACAATGAAGAAAAGGAAATTCAGAATTCAGCGTTCTTTGATTTTATCCGTGCGGAAAATCCCGAAACTGTATTCAATACGCTTCAAAAAGAAGATGATTATTTTGTTGCGCTTGTTTTTTCATGCATCTCCGAAAGCATGGCAAGTTCTATTTTTGCGAAGTTTGAGCTTGAACGGCAGATAAAGATTCAGGAGCAGATTGCCAAAGGACTCAAAATTTCTGCCTCTGTTATAAAGGCATACGAGGAATCTTTTAAAGAAAGTCTTAAAAATCAGACCGAGGAAGAAAAAAATCATATTGCGGGTGCGGACAAAGCCTGCAAAATCCTGCAGCTTTCAAAAATCTCTGTCCAAAAGGAATTTATGGCTGGGCTTTCAAAGCAGAATGACACACTTGCGGCAAAATTCAAGGAAAAGCTTTTCTTTTTTGATGATATTCCGCTTCTTTCTGACCGCGCGCTCCAATGCGTTTTGCGCGAAATTGATGAAAATATTCTTGCAAAGGCCCTCAAAACAGCCGCTGAGCCGACTTGCGAAAAATTTTACCGCAACATGAGCGAAAAGGCAGCCTCAATGCTCAAAGAGGATATGGAATTTCTTGGCTCTCTCCGCCTGAAAGACGTGCTTGAATGTCAGCAACTTATCGTGAATGTTGTTTTGCGGCTTGAAGAGAAAGGCGAGATTGTGATTGAAAGGCCGGACCGCAGAAGAGGGAACTGAAATCACCCTTGCGGCGAACACGTTCACCAGAGAAGGCTGGACGTTCTCCGGCTGGG